>OGGB01001602.1_pt1 | contig 15002 bp, 7 predicted proteins | sample 1571111 | NCBI WGS metagenome assembly OGGB01 (sample SAMEA2582067, study PRJEB24529) | metagenome | biome: Human gut stool | place: China | collected 2011
CGTGGAAATTTCGCTGGATAGGGACAGCGCCGTGTGGAAGGAGCGAATCGAGGCCGATTCGGCCGTATGGGCCCGGCGGTGGGCGAAAGGCGGTTATCTTTATCCGGGGGTGAAAGAGCTTCATATCCAAAGCATACCTTATCTGTTGGTCGCCGATTCTTTGGGGCGGATTGTCGCCAGAGGGCTTTCGCCCGACTCTTCGAGAGTTTATATCGAACGTTTAGTAACACCATAACCTATTACTGCAAAATCTATTACTATGTTGGTGAAAGTTTTTGGCGCAGCCGTGCAGGGTATCGATGCTCTTGTAGTGACTATCGAGGTGAACTGTTCGCAGGGTATCCGTTTCTTTATGGTGGGATTGCCCGATGCAGCCGTGAAAGAGAGCCACGAGCGGATTGTCTCGGCCGTGGAACATAACGGTTACAGATTTCCGAGGAAACAGGTAATCGTGAACATGTCGCCTGCTGATATACGCAAGGAAGGGGCGGCGTATGATTTGCCTTTGGCCGTGGGGATTTTGGCGAGCGACGAGAAGATAGAAACAGGTAAATTGAGCGAGTATATGTTGATGGGGGAGTTGTCTCTCGACGGCTCCATTCTTCCTATCAAGGGGGCGTTGCCCATAGCTATCAAGGCAAGGGAGGAGGGCTTTAAGGGGTTGATTATTCCCAAAGCCAATGTTCGCGAGGCTGCGGTAGTCAATCATCTCGATGTGTATGGCGTAGAGAATATCACCGAGGTGATTCGTTTCCTGAACGGGGAGATCGAGCTGGAACCGACGGTAATCGATACTCGTGCGGAATTTTTCAGGGAATATACCCATTTCGATTTGGATTTCAGCGATGTCAAAGGTCAGGAGAGTGTCAAGAGGGCTTTTGAAGTAGCAGCGGCCGGCGGACATAACATCATACTCATAGGGCCTCCGGGCGCCGGAAAATCGATGATGGCGAAGCGGTTGCCTTCTATACTACCGCCTCTCACATTGCAGGAAGCACTCGAAACGACCAAGATACATTCGGTTGCCGGACGCATGGAGCGGGGTAGTTCGCTGTTGTCGCAACGGCCGTTCCGGGCGCCACATCATACCATATCGCCGGTAGCGTTGGTGGGCGGCGGGGCTTTTCCCCAGCCGGGTGAAATTTCATTGGCACACAACGGGGTGCTTTTTCTCGACGAGTTGCCCGAGTTTTCACGTCAAGTCCTCGAAGTGATGCGTCAACCGCTCGAAGACCGCAAGATAACGATAGCACGTGCGAAATACTCGATAGAATATCCCGCCGGGGTGATGTTGGTCGCTTCGATGAATCCTTGTCCTTGCGGATATTATAACCACCCGGAGAAAGAGTGTATATGCAGCCCGGGAACGATACAACGTTATTTGGGAAAAATTTCGGGCCCTCTGCTCGACCGCATAGACATACAAGTGGAGATCGTTCCCGTCCCGTTCGAGAAAATCTCCGACACCCTTCCGGCGGAGTCGAGCGAGTCGATTCGTCGACGAGTCATTGCCGCAAGAGAAATTCAAGCCGCACGCTTTGCCGACTATCCCGGCATCTATTGCAATGCCCAAATGACTCCCCGGCTGCTGAACCAATTCGCTGTCCCCGATGAGGCGGGATTGAAACGGCTGAAAGATGCGATGAACCGTTTCCACCTGTCGGCACGGGCCTACGACCGTATTTTGAAAGTAGCACGTACCATTGCCGACTTGGAAGGTAGCGAAGGGGTACAGGTGCAACACATCAACGAAGCGGTGAATTACCGAAATCTCGACCGGGAGAATTGGGGAGATAGGTAGAAATTGTTTGTCTTGCAGACCTATATTAAAGTATAGTGAAACTCAGATATAACGATATGAAGAACATAACCGTATTTTTGGCATCCAGCGACGAGTTGAAAAACGACCGTAACAGCTTCCATTCATTGGTGGCTTCTTTGGACGAAATTTTCGAGCCTCGGGGGTATCGCATAAGGTGCAGGCGTTGGGAAGATTTTTCGGCATTTTGCACCGGAAGCCGTACTCAGGACGACTACAACCGCATAGTACGTGCCAGCGATATTTGTATCTGTATGTTTCACCGCAAAGCGGGAGAATACACCATAGAGGAGTTCAATCAAGCCTTAGACGAATATGTGAAGAGTCAGAGTCACCCCAAGACATTTGTCTATATTCGTGCCTTGATAGAAGGTGAAATGGAGGACGAGGCATTGAAACGATTCAAGGAAGATTTGTTCGATCGGGTGGGGCATTATTGGTGCAACTATGCTACCGACGATGCCATGAAGTTGCATTTTGTCATGCAGTTGGAGCGGATCATTCCATCGGTATCGGGCAACGCTTCCGTAACCGAGGGTAACCACTTTAAGATAGAGAACGGAGTCGTTTCGCTTTACGGCCACAAGATAGCCGAGCTGGACAATCTCTCTTTTGCCGCCGAGAATCCGGAATACCTTTCGTTGAAAGAGTCCATCGCCCGATTGAATACAGAGATTGCCCGACTGAGAGCGACCGGTGTCGCCGAGCTCCAACCGATGATTGACGAGAAACAGGCGGAACTATACAAGAAACGGGAAAGTCTCAACCGATTGGAGAGCCGGCTGTTCGATCTTGCTCTATCCATCAACAAGCTGATCGGGAGCGGAACGCCGGTGAGCGAGCGCAAACGGTTGGCGATAGAGATGTTCGAGCGAGGGAACAGCAAAGGGGTCGTGGAGATTTTGAATGAAAAAGATATTGCCGCCGATGCCGCTCAGGCCCGCAAGGAGATAGAGCAAGGGAAACTACTGGTCGATTCCGGTCGGTCGCTTATCGAGGCGGGACTTCAAAAGACACGATCGTTGGCCGAGGAGTATGTTTTGCGGGCAAAGGCTTTGATGACAGACTATGCAGAGCCTCGTCGCTTCGAATTGGCTTGCCATGCCTATGAGCAGGGTATCGAGCTGATCCGTGCCAACCTTTCGGAGGAAGAGTTGGCAAAAAGTTTGTTTGAGTATGGTTGTTTTTTACAGACAAACAAACGATACGATTTGGCGGAAGCTCGTTATCGAGAAAATTTAGACATTTGCCAGCGACTTGCAGCTATTAGTCCATATGCCTACGAGCCGGACTTGGCCGGTACTCAAAATAACTTAGGCGTTTTGTATAACAATACCCAACGTTACAAGGAAAGCGAGAAGATGTATCTCTCTGCCTTGAAAATTTATCAGCGACTCACGGCGGCGAATCCACAAGTGTACGAGCCGGATTTGGCAATGACACAAAATAATTTAGGTCTTTTGTATAGCGATATCCGACGTTATGAGGAGAGCGAAGAGATGCACCTCTCCGCCGTGGAGATTTATCAACGGCTCACGATAGTGAATCCACAGGTTTACGAGCCGGATTTGGCAATGGCTCAAAGTAATTTAGGTACTTTGTACAAAGATACCCGACGTTATGAAGATAGCGAGAAGCTGTGTCTTTCCGCCATGGAAATTCGACGACGGCTTGCAGCGGCAAATCCACAGGTTTACGAGCCGGATTTGGCAATGACACAATATAACTTAGGCTGTTTGTACAGCGACACCCAACGTTATGAGGATAGCGAGAAGATGTATCTTTCCGCCATGGAAATTCGACGACGACTTGCCGTGGCGAATCCACAGGTGTACGAGCCGGATTTGGCAGATACTCAGTATAACTTAGGTTGTTTGTATTACAATATCCAACGTTATGAGGATAGCGAGGAGATGTATCTCTCTGCCGTGGAGGTTTATCAACGGCTTACGGCAGTGAATCCACAAGTGTACGAGCCGTATTTAGTACGAGCGTGCAATAACCTTTCATTCTTATTTCTCGCTCAGGGCAATTTTGAAGAAGCTGAACGGTATGCCCGTGAGGGATCAAAATATGATTTTACTCATCATACTATTTATACAAATCTTGCGGCATCCCTTCTTCTTCAAGGTCGATATGCCGAGGCGGAAGAGATATACCTGCGATACAAGGAAGAGCTAAAAGAGGACTTTCTCTCGGATTTCGAAGATTTCTATCGACGGGGAATTATTCCACCGGAACGGGAAGACGATGTGGAACGGATAAAAAAGCTGTTGTCGAAATAGGCAGAGACATACATTCGATCGGGATCGCTGCGGGTGCGGATTAGGGAGTATAACGCATCATTGGATAAACGAGCCGAGTTGCTTGTATACTATACAGAAAAACAAAATTCGGATATGGAAACAAAGAAAGAAACAAAGAAAAACACACGTCTGTTGTCATTGGATACCCTTCGGGGATTCGATATGCTTTTTATTATGGGTTTCGCCCCGTTGGTAATCGCCTTGAATGCCTTGCACCCAACGGCGGTGGGCGATGTCATAGCGGGGCACATGCGGCACGTCCCGTGGGACGGGTTTACCCAACACGATATGATATTCCCCTTGTTCTTGTTTGTCGCAGGTATATCTTTCCCGTTTTCATTGGCCAAGCAAAGGGGGAGCGGATCGAGCGACAAACATATTTACCTGAGGGTTTTCCGCCGGGGTGTCACCCTCGTTTTGCTGGGATTCTTGTATAACGGATTCTTACAGTTGAATTTCCCCGATGTGCGTTTGGCAAGCGTTTTGGGGCGTATCGGGCTGGCGTGGATGCTCGGGGCTTTCATTTACATGAGTTTGAAAAAGTCGGTACAATATGGTTTGATTGTCTTTATCTTGGTGGGTTATTGGTTGCTGTTGGCCTTTGTGCCGGCTCCCGATGCTGCGGGGGCTTCCCCTCTTTCTATCGAAGGGAATCTGGTCGGATATATCGATCGGCATTGTTTGCCGGGGAAATTGATATGCGGTAATTTCGACCCGGAGGGTTTACTGAGCACGCTTCCGGCGATAGTCACGGCATTATTGGGAATTTATGCGGGGGAAATCGTCCGTTCCACCCGCTTGGGAAGCGGAGAGAGAAAGAGTTTGCTTTTGTCGGGAATCGGGGTTGTGTTGGTCGCCATAGGGCTGGTTTGGAATACCGTATTCCCGATTAACAAAATGCTTTGGAGCAGTTCGTTTACCTGTTTCGTGGGAGGACTTTCGTTCTTGTTGTTCGCTTTGTTCTATTATATCGTCGATGTGAAAGGGTGGAAATCGTGGACTCTCTTTTTCCGAGTGATAGGACTAAATTCGATAACGATTTATCTGGCGCAGCAGGTGGTAGGATTTTCTCACATGAATAAGTTTTTGTTCGGAGGTATATCCCAATGGGTGGGAGAATGTGCCGGTGAGCCTGCCGGTGCGGTCGTCCTTCGTGCAGGATATGTCGCTTGTTGCTGGTTCTTCCTCTATTTTCTGTATCGGAAAAATATTTTCCTGAAAGTATAGTTTGTCGGTGGTGAACTCGTCCCATCTCATCTACGATGAGCGGGGGGGAGAAGTCTTGTCTCTGTTGCTTTTACTGCTGGTATTTTTTTAACCCCTCCGTCCCTACGTGCCACCTCTCCTATATTTTGCGTTGTAAAACAACCCGTAGTGCTACGGGACACGGCAAGGGGAGGAGCGAAATGTTTCGAATGTTACAAGGTCTGGCGGGAGGAGGGAGAGAGCTGTTTCAATAGAGAAGCATAAATCTTACTCGTCGTTTTTAAGAGCTGACTTTTTGTTTTTCGAAACACAGGGGAGAGTGGGGAATGGGGGAGTGGCAGCGATGAAGTGAGGAGTAGAAAAAAATAAAAACAGTTTCTTACATTTTTTTAATTTCACAATTCCGGTCGAAAATGTTATCTTTGTTTCTCTTAAACGGGATTATTCATACGAATATAAAAGAAATATATCGTGGCCAAGGAAATTGTCGAAACTCCGCTGATGAAACAGTATATCGAGATGAAAGCCAAGCATCCCGATGCGATATTGCTTTTCAGGGTGGGAGACTTTTATGAAACGTTTTCGGACGATGCTTTGGTGGCATCGGAAATATTGGGGATTACATTGACTCGCCGGGCAAATGGAGCCGCCCAGTATGTGGAGTTGGCCGGTTTTCCCCATCATGCTCTCGATACTTACCTTCCCAAATTGGTGCGTGCCGGAAAACGGGTGGCTATTTGCGAACAGCTGGAAGACCCGAAACTGACAAAAAAATTGGTCAAGCGCGGCATTACGGAATTGGTGACACCGGGCGTGTCGATTAACGACAATATTCTCGATCACCGAGAGAATAATTTCTTGGCGGGTGTTCATTTCGGGAAAGGTAACAAAGTGGGTGTGGCTTTTCTCGATATATCGACGGGTGAATTCTTGACCGCCGAGGGAGATTTCGACTATGTGGACAAGCTGTTGGGCAATTTCTCTCCGAAAGAGGTGCTGTTCGAACGCACGAAACGGAAATTGTTCGAGGGGCATTTCGGTTCCCGTTTTTTTACTTTCGAGTTGGACGATTGGGTTTATACCGAGGATGCCGCTTCGGATCGCTTATTGCGTCACTTCGAGACGAAAAACCTCAAAGGTTTCGGAATTCACAATATGCCCAACGCCATTATCGCCGCGGGGTCTCTGCTTCATTATTTGGATATTACACAGCATACGCAGATTTCGCACATTACATCGCTGTCTCGTATCGAGGAGGAGCGATATGTGCGATTGGATAAATTCACGGTGCGGAGTCTCGAATTGCTTTCTCCGATGAACGAAGGGGGAAAGAGCCTGCTCGACGTGATAGACCGGACTGTCACCCCGATGGGGGCACGTATGCTCAAACGGTGGGTTGTCTTTCCGTTGAAAGATGTGAAGCCTATCGAGGATCGGTTGAACGGAGTGGAATTCTTTTTCCGCCACCCCGAAGTTAGGGAGGTTATCGATCCGCAACTCGATACGATAGGCGATATGGAACGCCTCATTTCGAAAGTAGCGGTGGGGCGTATTTCGCCTCGCGAGGTGGTTCAGTTGAAAGTGGCATTGTCGGCGATAGAGCCTATCAAGGCTGTTTGCGAGCAGAGCGATGAACCTGTATTGCAACGTATCGGGGAACAACTGAATTGCTGTACGATCATCAGGGACCGAATCGAGCATGAAATTAATCCCGATGCGCCCAATTTGGTGAATCGGGGAGGAATTATCCGCAAGGGGGTGAACGACGAACTCGACGAGTTGCGAGAAATTTCCTATTCGGGGAAAGACTATTTGTTGCACGTGCAGCAGCGCGAGAGCGAGAAAACGGGTATTCCCAGCTTGAAAATCGGGTATAACAACGTATTCGGGTATTACATCGAAGTGCGCAATACTCACAAGGACAAGGTTCCTTCCGATTGGATCAGAAAGCAGACGTTGGTGAGCGCAGAGCGTTATATCACCCAAGAGTTGAAAGAATACGAGGAGAAGATTTTGGGGGCGGAAGAGAAGATTCTTTCATTGGAAACGCAGTTGTTCAATGATTTGATTCTTGCATTGACGGAGTATATTCCTGCCATACAACTCGATTCCAATCTCATTGCGCGGCTCGACTGCCTGTTGTCGTTCGTGAAGTCGGCCGTGGAAAACCGGTATATTCGTCCCGAAGTAAACGATTCGCTGGTTATCGACATCAAGGAAGGACGTCACCCGGTTATCGAGAAACAGTTGCCGCCGGGCGAACCCTACATCAGCAACAGTGTCGAGCTCGACAACGACAAGCAGCAAATCATGATGATAACGGGACCCAACATGGCCGGTAAATCGGCGTTGTTGCGCCAGACCGCTTTGATTGTTCTGATGGCTCAGATAGGAAGTTTCGTTCCGTCCGAGGCCGCTAAGATAGGGATTGTGGACAAGATTTTCACTCGTGTGGGGGCATCGGACAATATCTCGCTCGGCGAATCTACCTTTATGGTCGAGATGACCGAGGCCGCCGATATTCTCAACAATCTGTCGGAGCGGAGTTTGGTCCTGTTCGACGAGCTGGGGCGGGGAACGAGTACTTACGACGGTATATCTATCGCGTGGGCTATTGTCGAGCATATACACGAGCACCCCAAAGCCCGAGCCAAAACGTTGTTCGCTACCCATTATCACGAGCTGAACGAAATGGAGCGTACATATAAACGCATTGTCAATTATAACGTTTCGGTAAAAGAGGTCGACAACAAGGTGATATTCTTGCGGAAATTGGTACGCGGCGGGAGTGAGCACAGTTTCGGTATCCATGTGGCGAAGCTGGCCGGTATGCCCCAGAGCATCGTCAAGCGGGCCAACCAGATTTTGAAACAGTTGGAGTCGGAGAACCGTCAGAACGGTATCGCCAAGCCTACCGCCGAAATCGCTTCGTCGAGAGGTGGCATGCAGTTGAGTTTTTTCCAACTGGACGATCCTGTGCTTTCACAGGTTCGGGACGAAATTTTACAGGTCGATATCAATAACCTTACACCGGTAGAAGCATTGAATAAACTGAACGAAATACGAAAAATAATCACCGGGAAAATAGAATAGTTTGTTTATGATGATGAAGAGAAGCGATTTTGAAATTATGGCGCCGGTGGGTTCGTACGATTCTTTGACGGCGGCCATACAGGGAGGGGCCGATTCGGTGTACTTCGGTATCGAGGGGCTGAATATGCGAGCCCGTTCGTCGAATAATTTTACGATAGACGATTTACACGAGATTGTGCGTATTTGTAACGAGCATCGTATAAAGAGTTATCTGACGGTCAATACCGTTATCTACGATGAAGATATACCTCTGTTACATCGTATTATCGATGCGGCGAAGGAGGCCGGGCTCTCGGCTATTATCGCCAGCGATGTGGCGGCTATGACCTATGCCCGCGAGATAGGGGTAGAGGTGCATTTGTCGACCCAGCTGAATATTTCCAATACCGAGGCGTTGCGATTCTATGCCCGTTTTGCCGATGTGGTGGTGCTGGCTCGGGAGTTGAATATGGAGCAGGTAGCCCGTATTCACGAAGCCATTTTGCGGGATCGTATCGTGGGGCCGGGCGGAGAACCGGTACGTATAGAGATGTTCTGTCACGGGGCATTGTGCATGGCTGTGTCCGGCAAATGCTATTTGAGCCTTCACGAAATGAATGCTTCGGCGAATCGGGGGGCTTGTATGCAGATTTGCCGTCGTTCATACGAAGTGAAAGACAAGGAGACCGGTAACGAGTTGGAAGTGGACAACGCTTACATCATGTCGCCGAAGGACTTGAAAACGATACATTTCCTGAACAAACTGATCGATTCGGGGGTGCGGGTATTTAAAATCGAGGGTCGCGCAAGGGGACCGGAATATGTGCGTACGGTCGTTTCGTGTTACAACGAGGCCATCGAGTCTTATTTGAACAACGACTTTACCGACGAGAAGATCGCACAGTGGGACGAACGGCTCGCTACCGTCTTTAATCGAGGGTTCTGGAACGGATATTATTTAGGTCAGCGCTTGGGCGAATGGACTCACAATTATGGCTCGGGAGCCACGAAACGAAAGATATATATAGGCAAGGGCGTGAAGTATTTTTCCAACCTCGGTGTGGCCGAATTTCTCATGGAGAGCGGTTCGTTGAGCGTGGGAGACGAGATACTCGTCACCGGCCCGACGACCGGTGCGCTTATCCGCAAGGTGGAGGAGATACGGGTCGATTTGAAACCGGTGCAAAAGACGGTAAAAGGAGAGCGGTTCTCGATGCGTATCGATGAGAAGATACGACCGTCGGATAAATTATTTAAATGGGTGGATAGTTCGGAACTTAATACAAAATAAAGATGTTCATGAAACGGGCGATAGTTATACTTTGTGGAATCGTATGCACCGGACAGCTTTTGGCCGCCAAGCCGGGAATCCCGGCTTATAACGATGACAGGGCTTTGATAGATAGGGGAATCTTTCTCTTTCAAGAGAAGAACTATGCGGGTTGTGCCGATGTGATGAAAGAGGCTTGTGAAGGCGATTTGTCGCCGGAGCAGCGGGAAACGGCCGACTGGTATATCGCTCTTTCGGAAGCTCGCAATTATTCGCCGCAGGCTGTACGGCGGTTAACGGATTTTTTGCGAAATTATCCGGATTCTAAACATACTTTGCAGGCTCGGTTGGCATTGGCCGATTATTATTACGACAGTCAAGATTATGCAAAAGCCTTGAAAGCCTATCAGACGGTAAATGTGAGTTTGTTGACCGGCGACGAGGAGGACCGGTGGGGATATCGCACGGCATGTTCTTTGTTGAAGACCGGTAATCCCGATGCGGCGAAACCGCTGTTTCAGCTTCTAATCGGGAAAGAGAGATTTCGGACAGGAGCCACTTTCTACCTTTCGTATATACAGATGAACGAGGGAGACGATAGAGCCGCTTTAAGTGGATTCTCGAAAGTGGCGGACGACAGGAGTTTCGGCTATGCCGCACGGCTGCACATGTTGCAGATTTATTTCGGGCAAAAACGTTTCGCACAGGTATTGTCCGAGGGTAAAGCGTTATTGTCCCGTCCGTCTTCCGATGCCGACTTATACACCGAGCTTCTTCGGTTGCTCGGCGAAAGCGCTTATCAAGAAGGTGACGATGAAGCGGCGACGGAATATTTGGAAAGGTATTTGCAACGATGTCGCAAACCCGAACGCTCTTCTCTTTATGTCATGGGTGTCATGGCCTATCGCCGGGGAGAAGATAGCGAGGCGATCGATTATTTGGGGCGTGTGACCGGCGTGGACGATGCTCTTTCTCAAAATGCTTATCTTTATATCGGGCAAGCCTATTTGCGAGCGGGAGATAAAAATAATGCCCGCATGGCGTTCGAGATGGCTTCACAAGGAAATTACGACCGTCAGGTTCGGGAAACGGCGCTTTACAACTATGCGCTTTGCCTGTATGATCGCACGGCTTCGCCTTTCGATAACTCGGTGGGTGTGTTCGAACGTTTCTTGAACGAGTTTCCCGGTTCTCGCTATGCCGACAAGATTAACGACTATTTGGTAGAGGTTTACATGACGACTCGTAATTATCGGTCGGCACTGGCGTCTATCGATAAAATACGGAAGCCCGACGGGAAAATACTCGCCGCCAAGCAGCGCATTCTTTTCCAGTTGGGGACAGAGGCTTTCACCAATGCCCGTATCGCCGATGCCGAAAGTTTGTTTAGCCGGGCGATCGCTGTGGGAAACTATGATACCGATATACGGGGTAAGGCTGCGTTTTGGCTCGCCGAGTGCCAATATCGTCGGGAACAATACGACATCGCTGCCCGGAATTATTCGGCATATCTTTCTTCCAGCAAGGACAAGCGGAGCGAAATGTATTCGCTGGCTTGGTACGATTGGGCCTACTGTCAATTCAAACAGCATAACTTCTCGCAAGCCCTCGACGGTTTTTCCCGGTATGTCTCTGTACAGACCGGAGGAAATCGAAGCATGCTTGCCGATGCCTATTCCCGGATAGGCGATTGCTATTATTACGCCCGTCGGTTCGCCGATGCCGAGCAGTATTATGCCCGAGCCCAAGAGACCGATGTCGCGAACGGAGATTATGCTCTTTTTCAAAAAGCTTTCATGGCGGGATTGCAGAGGAATCATGAACGCAAAATAGAGTTGTTGGACAAATTGATTGTAGATTATCCCCGTTCGGGGTATCTGGCGAACGCATGGTTCGAAAAGGGACAGGCTTATACGATATTGAATAGGAATAACGATGCTATCGTATGTTACAAACAGTTAATCGCCGATTATCCCCAGAGCGCGATTGCCCGCAAGGGAGGTTTGCAGTTGGGTATGGTCTATTTCAATAACGGGCAGACAGACGAATCGGTGGCTGCTTACCAGCAAGTGATAGAGCGTTATCCGACCAGCGAGGAGGCTCGCATAGCGGTCGCCGACCTCAAATCGGTATATGTAGAGAAAGATGCCGTCGATGCCTACGCTAACTATCTGAACAGCGTGGGACGGTCGGAGCAGGCTCCTGTGAGCGAATTGGATTCTTTGTCGTATATGGCAGCCGAGCGCACTTATATGACGGGGAAAGGTATCGCTTCGTTGGAGAAATATGTGCGAAATTATCCGTCGGGCGCGTTTTTGATTCCGGCTAATTACTATATCGGGAAAGCATCGTTTGCAGCGAAAGACTACGACAAAGCTCTTCCGGCGTTCGACTATGTGGTGACGAACAGTCCCGACGGCGAGTTTGCCGAAGAAGCATTGGCCCGCAAGTGCGAGATACTTTATTTGAAAGCTCGTTATGACGAGGCTTTTGCCGGATTCAAGGAGTTGGAAAAGAAAGCGACTGTCGGAGAGAACAAACAGGCCGCCCGGTTGGGTATGCTTCGTATTGCCCGAAATAAGCGGCAATATGGCGAGGTGGTAACAGTTGCCGACAAGTTGTTGAGCGAAAGCAAACTTTCTCCCGATTTGCGTCAAGAGATTTTATTTGCTCGTGCCGATGCCTATTTCCATACGGGAAAGGGAGAAAATGCAGCCGATGACTGGCGGGAGCTTTCGAAAGATACCCGTTCGATTTACGGGGCGCAAAGTGCCTATTTATTGGCTCAATATCAATTTGACAACAAAGCGATCGATACGGCCGAAAAGACGCTGAATACTTTTATCGACAAAGGTACTCCCCACAATTATTGGTTGGCTCGGGCATTCTTGCTCATGGCCGACATTTATGAAAAACGGGGCGAGACTTTCCAAGCCCGTCAATATTTGCAAAGTTTGCGGAATAACTATCCGGCCAGCGACGACGATATTATTTCCCGGATAGACAAGAAGTTGAGCGAGCTGGGACAAACAGAGTAGTTGAACGATACAATATGTATGGCTTATGAAACGGTTTTCTTTTTTAATCATATCGGTTTTCCCATTCTTCCTGTCGGCACAGGTACGTTCCGATTCGTTGCGGCGGGAAGTAACCATAGAAAAAGATTTTACACCTATCGTGCGCGATGCGTCTAAAATCAATACATTGCCCGAAGTGGAAGCACCGACGGTCACCAAACAATCTATACGGTATAGCGACTGGACGGTTCCGGTTCCCCTCGAACCTCGCGCTGTCTTGTTGGCTCCCGGCGGTTTCGGAGAAAAACCCGAAGAAAACCAATCGAGGGGATACGTGGATTTCGGGATAGGCAATTACCTGAATATGGTCGGGAATGCCGGTTATCGTATTTTGCAGAATGACAAAGACAAGTTGGGTGTGTGGTTGCAACATCGCTCTACTTGCGGAACGGTGGACTACAATCAATCGTTAACGGAGGACTACTATCCCGACTCGAAGAAGATGCACCGGCTCGAAGAGCGAGTGGTCGCCGATTATCTTCACTCCTTCGGGAAGCTGGATTTGGGAATAAGCGGCGGTTATCGTTACGACTCCTTCAACTATTACGGATTGCGATACCCCGGTTTGACGGGAATATCTTCGCCTAACCAAGAGATAAACCGGTTCTTCTTGAAAAGCCATATAGCCTCGACTGCCGGAGAGTCGGATCTACTTTATAAAGTTGCATTGGCATATTACCGGTACGGGTATCACCGGGGATATTTACAAGATGAAAAAGGGGCTGCCGAGAATTTAGTAAATGCTGACTTTACACTGTCTGCGCCGATCGACAGACGCAGCTCTATTTCTTTGGACGGTTCTTTCGATTATGTGGGTTACAGCCGGTTACAGTCGGCAGCGAATTACGGTATGATTTCATTGAATCCCCGGTATGACTGGCGGAATGAACACGTGGCTTTTGCGGTCGGTGTCAAGGCCGATGTTTCTTTCAATAACGGGACTATTTTGCGATTCTCTCCCGATGTGCGATTCGATTGGACGATAGTTCCCGATGTACAGTTTTATACGGCTTTTACGGGCGGGAAGAAACTGAATACGTGGCGAAGTGTTTCGGCCTATACGCTCTACTTCAATCCGTCGGCACAGGTAGATAATACGTATGTGCCGTTGGATGCCTCATTGGGAATACGTATTAACGCATTGCCCGGATTTTCCGTAGGGCTTTCGGGCGGTTATGAAATTTGTAAAAAGGCGTTGTTCCTTTTGCCCGAAGATTTGGACGGAAAGTTTACAGGTGTGTCGCGTTTTTGGGGTATCGATGCCAATGCTTTGAAAGCAGAGCTCGATGTATCTTATCGTTACGGTACGAAATTGGAGGCTTCGGCGAAGGTTGGGTATCACCGATGGAAGACCGCCGATGGGGGTGAGACGATTTCGTATAACCGTCCGCAGTGGGAAGGAGGAGCGAATATCCGTTATATGCCTGTTCGCCCGTTCACGCTCGAAGCCGGATATGAGTTTGCTGCGGGTCGGGAGTATTCAAATCTCGGAAAACTCTCCGATATACATCTCGTTCACTTGAAAGCCTCGTATGCTTTCACTTCTTGGTTTTCGCTTTACGGACTTACCGACAATGTGCTGAACCGGAAATACGATATTCTTTACGGTATGCCGGCACAAGGCATCAATTTCATGTTCGGGGTCGATTTGAAATATTGAGGGTAAGAGGTCTGTTCTCGACATTTTTACGTGCTACCTCCCCTATATGACTAACGTCACACCTCGCAATACTATGGGACGCGGCAGGGGAGAAGATTGGATAGTTTCGACTTGCTGCAAAAAATGCCAAACTATAAAATAAAAAGTACCACCCTCCTCCCCTGTGTTTTGTTATGCAAAATATAGGGGAGGTGTCCATAGGACGTAGGGGTTAGCTTTACAAAAAAATCCTATACGCTGTCTTTTTTAGCCCCCTCCTCAAAAACTACCGTTTCTTCGGTGTCTCACCTATACCGCTAATGCAACTCCCCGTAATACTACGGGAAACGGCAGGGGAGAAGGAAGAAGGAGGATTTAACCTCTCCCACCGTGTCGGGAGTACTCATGGGACGAGTGGATAGTTTATAAAAACAGGATTTATCCCGTCAGCTTTTTCGGAGGGAATAGTATAGGAGAAAGGCGTTGGGGAGGATATGCGACAAAAACTCTACATGGTAGGATCGATTCGAAATGTGTGCGATATACATTATTTAATAAAAAAGTAGAAAAAAGCTCTGTATTACAATCTGTTTTTCTAATTTTGCGCAAAATT
>OGGB01001630.1_pt1 | contig 14826 bp, 12 predicted proteins | sample 1571111 | NCBI WGS metagenome assembly OGGB01 (sample SAMEA2582067, study PRJEB24529) | metagenome | biome: Human gut stool | place: China | collected 2011
GCCAAGTTTATTTGATTTTTAATAACGTCCCAATTTTAATGGGACACTAGTGACCGAGCGATATAAATAAATATATCGGGTGGTATAAATAAAAATATCGGGTGGTATAAATAAAAATATCGGGCGGTATAACTGCTTATACTGCCCGATATATGAACTCTCTCCTTAGGCTATCGCTAACTGCTTCCTTAGGCTATCGGCAACTGCTTCCTTATAACCGAAGCTACTCCAGTTCCTCCAGCACTTTCTTTACATCCACCGCCTGAAGCCTCCCGTACACCTTCTCTCCAATCATCACTACGGGTGCCAGTCCGCACGCTCCTACGCAACGCAGACAATCAAGTGAAAACTTCCCGTCCTGTGTCGTTTCTCCGACTTCGATGCCCAATACGCGCTTGAATTCTTCAAGCAATTTCTCCGAACCACGTACGTAGCACGCCGTTCCCATACACACCGAAATAGGATGTTTACCTTTAGGAGTCATCGTAAAGAAAGTATAGAATGTTACCACACCATACACACGCGACACCGGAACATTCAGCTTTGCAGCAATCAGGCGCTGCATCTCTTCCGGCAGATAGCCGTGCAGATGCTGCGCTTCATGAAGTATATTGATAAGTTCGCCTGGCTGGTTGCCATGCTTGTCACAAATAGCACGCACTTGTTCGACAACGTCACAGGCTAATTTGATATCTGACATAGTTTCTCCGTTTTAATAAGTTAATCAATCGCCTTATTGAAATAATGCGTATGCAGCAACCGCTCCGCAGTCTCACTCAGCGGTTTACCCAGATATTCCTCATACAGAGTCTTGATGTACGGATTCTCGTGCGATTTACGCAAAGGCTTCTGTGCATCTTCCCGATACAGTGCATTGGCACGTGCATACAGCACCTCCGAGTTGCCATGATGTAACGGTTGTCCGCCTCCACCGATACAACCACCCGGGCATGCCATAATCTCAATCACATGATACTCATTCCGCCCATGGCGAATATCTTCCAACAATTGACGCGCATTACCCAGACCATGAGCAATACCCACCTTCAGTTCAAAACCATCCAGATCAATCGTCGCACGGCGCACACCGGCCAGACCACGCACCTGTTCGAAGTTCACATTCTCCAATGTCCGCCCGGTATAAATCTCATAAACCGAACGCAATGCCGCTTCCATCACACCACCGGTCGTTCCGAAGATGACACCGGCACCTGTTGAAGCTCCCATCGGATGATCAAATTCCTTATCCGTCAGTAGCGTAAAACCTACGTTAGCACGTCTGATAAGTCGTGCCAGCTCACGGGTGGAAATAGAATAATCCACGTCCGGACTGCCATCTGTCTTAAACTCATTGCGGTCGCACTCATACTTCTTCGCCAGACAAGGCATAATAGATACCACTACCAGCTTTTCACGCGGAATACCCATCTTCTCCGCCCAGAATGTCTTGGCAATGCTACCGAACATCTGCTGCGGCGAACGTGCCGTAGAAGGAATATCAAGCATATCGGGGAAATGATGTTCAAAGAAATTCACCCATGCCGGACAACAGGAAGTCAGGATAGGCAGGCGAACAGATTTATCCCCATTCATATAACGTGTCAGGCGATTCAATATCTCGGCACCTTCTTCCATGATGGTAAGGTCAGCGGCAAAGTCTGTATCAAATACATAATCAAAACCCAATTCACGAAGGGCGTACACCATCTTTCCCGTTACTAACGTCCCGGCAGGCAGTCCGAATTCTTCACCCAGAGCCGCACGAACGGCCGGAGCCGTCTGTACAATAACTACCTTATCCGGATTTTCCAGATCCAGCAACAAGCGGTTAGTATGATCGCGTTCCGTCAATGCCCCTACCGGACAAACAGCTACACATTGTCCGCAATAAGTACATTCACTATCACTCATCATCTTATCGAAAGCCGGAGCAATCGTAGTATTAAAACCACGGCGAATGGCTCCCAAGGCGCCTACCGTCTGCACTTCATTGCATACACTCTCGCAACGTCTGCAGAATATACACTTATCCATATTCCGCACAATGGATGAAGTGACTTCACGCTTACGAGGCGAAAGTTCCCCACCATTATAAGGCATCCGCCGGATATTAAAACGTAATGCCAAAGTCTGCAACTCACAGTTGCCGCACTTCGGACAGGTAAGGCAATCATTCGGATGATCCGAAAGTATCAGTTCAGCCACCACCTTACGGGCATTCATCACACGCAGGGTACTGGTACGCACCACCATTCCTTCTGTACAACGGGTGGCGCAGGCAGGAGCCAGATTACGGCGTCCTTCCACCTCCACGACACAAATACGGCACGAAGCCGGATTATTCTTAACGCAAGTCCCCTTCAAATCAATATGGCAAAGGGTAGGTATATCTATACCGATTTTCCGTGCGGCTTCCAGGATAGTCGAGCCTTCGGGCACGGTAATATAATGGCGGTCTATTTGCAGGGTTATTTGTTTTTCTTCCATTTTCTTTCAGTTTACAAGGTTACAGTTAACAAGGTAACAAGTCTTCGAGGTAACCTCCTTGTCCCCTCGTCAACTTGTTTCCTTGTTCCCTTAAACAACATTGATTGCTTTGAATTTACAGCGTGCCATGCACATGCCGCACTTAATGCACTTGTCCGGATTGATGACATGCGGTTTGCGCACATCACCCAGAATGGCATCAGCCGGACAATGTTTAAAGCAAAGATGGCAACCGATACATAGTTCTGGATTAATGGTATAAGTCAGCAATGCTTTGCACTGCTTCGCCCGGCAGGTTTTATCCCTCACATGCTCTACGTATTCATCATAAAAGTTATTGAGCGTAGACAGTACCGGATTGGGTGAAGTCTGTCCCAGCCCGCACAAGGCGGTATCCTTTATCACCTTTCCCAATGTAGAAAGTATATCCAGATCTTTCATTGTGGCTCGTCCTTCGGTTATCTTGTTCAGCAGTTCCAACAGACGCTTGTTACCAATACGGCAAGGCGTACATTTTCCGCATGATTCTTCCACCGTAAAATCAAGATAGAAACGTGATACAGAAACCATGCAATCATCCTCATCCATTACAATCATACCACCGGATCCCATCATCGATCCTTCCGCCAGCAAGTTGTCAAAGTCAATCGGTGTATCCAGGTGCTTTTCTGTCAGGCATCCCCCCGAAGGTCCGCCCGTCTGCACCGCCTTGAATTTCTTTCCTCCCTTAATACCACCACCAATTTCATAAATCACCTCACGCAGTGTCGTACCCATTGGCACTTCTATCAAGCCGACGTTGTTAATCTTACCGGCCAGGGCAAATACTTTAGTCCCTTTCGAACGTTCCGTACCGATAGAAGAGAACCACTCCGCTCCCTTTGTCAGGATAATAGGAATATTGGCAAGCGTCTCCACATTATTCACATTGGTCGGCTTGCCCAGATAACCGGCTTCGGCAGGAAAAGGAGGTTTCAAGGTAGGTTCACCGCGCTTTCCTTCCATAGAGTGGATAAGCGCAGTTTCCTCACCGCATACGAATGCTCCCGCTCCGTAACGTATCTCAATATCAAAACTAAAATCCGTACCGAATATGTTCTTTCCCAGCAACCCGTATTCACGTGCCTGGGCAATAGCAATTTTCAATCTTTGTATGGCCAGCGGATATTCTGCCCGGATATAAACCAATCCTTTCGGAGAACCAATGGAATAACCGCAAACTGCCATAGCCTCAACAATGGAGTGCGGATCACCTTCCATGATGGAGCGGTCCATAAAAGCACCGGGATCCCCTTCATCGGCATTACACACCACATATTTCATGTCGGCTTTCTGCTTATTGGCAAACTCCCACTTCAGTCCGGTAGGGAAACCACCACCGCCACGTCCGCGAAGTCCGGAACGTTTTATCACGTCAATCACTTCCTCCGGCTTTTTATGGAGCAGACTATCTGCCAATGCCATATAACCATCCAGTACAATATATTCCTCAATGTTTTCGGGATCGATAAAACCACAGTTACGTAAAGCGATGCGCATCTGCTTCCGATAGAAATCCATGTGCTTGGAGTCACTGACGGTCTTCTCCGTCTTCGGATCGATGTAGAGCAGCCGTTCTATCTTCCGTCCCCCGATAATATGCTCTCTGACTATTTCGTCGGCATCATCAGGAACCACCTGGGTATAGAAAGTGTTATCAGGGATAATCTTTACGATAGGTCCCTTTTCACAAAAGCCGAAACAACCGGTAGTGATAATGTCCACCTTGTCGGCAATATTATTTCTCTCGAGTGCTTGCTGAAGACGTTCAGCAATAATGTGGCTGTCGGATGCCTTGCAACCTGTACCGCCACAGATCAGAATTTGCAGATGCTCGGTTCCCAATGCCAACCCACAGCATTGCGCCGCAACCGTCTCATTGCTTTCTTCGCGTAGCAAGAGCGTGCCTTCTGCCCTTTTCTTGATAATTTTCAGATCATGGATAGTTAGTACTTTCATTTTGTAATAGATTTGGGGTCGGGAACAAAGATACAAAAAGAGTTGAGACTACAAAAGGAAAGTAATAAAGATTACAGGAGGGAGAATACAAGGTTATAGATTACAATATGATATAATTCACAAATAACAATATATAAGTATTCAGGAAAAGGATATTCACTATTTGTAGGTATTGCCCCATCGCCTCATTTGTGCGACCTTTGCAGCAAAAATTAAGAAAATAATTATGAAAATTGAAAAGATTGTAGCCCGCGAGATACTCGATTCACGCGGTAACCCCACGGTAGAAGTGGACGTAGTTTTGGAATGTGGTGTTATGGGACGTGCAGCCGTACCATCAGGCGCCTCAACCGGTGAACACGAAGCACTGGAATTACGCGATAAAGATCCGAAACGCTACGGTGGTAAAGGAACTTTGAAAGCCGTAGAAAACGTAAATACTGTCATCGCTCCGGCCCTCATCGGCTGGTCGGCATTGGAACAACGTGCCATTGACAAGAAGATGCTGGAACTGGACGGTACTCCTACTAAATCAAAATTGGGTGCCAATGCCATTCTGGGCGTTTCTTTGGCTGTAGCCAAGGCTGCTGCAAATTACCTCGACATACCTTTATACAGATATATCGGCGGAGTAAATACTTACGTTATGCCTGTCCCCATGATGAATATCATCAATGGTGGTTCACATAGCGACGCTCCCATTGCTTTCCAGGAATTCATGATCCGTCCTGTAGGTGCACCTTCTTTCCGTGAAGGCCTGCGCATGGGTACTGAAGTATTCCACGCCTTGAAGAAAGTATTGCACGACCGCGGCCTGAGCACTGCCGTAGGAGATGAAGGAGGGTTTGCCCCTGCACTGGACGGTACTGAAGATGCACTGGATTCCATCATGGCAGCTATCAAAGCAGCAGGCTACGAACCGGGTAAAGATGTAAAAATCGGTATGGACTGTGCATCCTCTGAATTCTATAAGAATGGAGTGTACGACTACACTATCTTCGAAGGTGAAAAAGGTAAGAAGCGTACTGCGGATGAGCAGATTGATTACATGGAATATTTGATTAATAAATACCCAATTGACTCTATTGAGGACGGAATGAGCGAAAACGACTGGGACGGCTGGAAGAAGCTGACCGAACGTATCGGTAATCGTTGCCAGCTGGTAGGAGACGACTTGTTTGTAACAAACGTAGAGTTCCTTGCCAAAGGCATTGCTATGGGCTGTGCCAATTCTATCCTCATTAAAGTCAACCAGATCGGCTCGCTCAGCGAAACGCTGGATGCCATTGAAATGGCTCACCGCCACGGCTATACCACGGTTACTTCCCACCGCTCCGGCGAAACGGAAGACGCCACTATTGCCGACATCGCCGTAGCAACCAACAGCGGGCAGATCAAGACCGGTTCGTTAAGCCGCTCCGATCGCATGGCTAAGTACAACCAACTGTTGCGCATCGAAGAAGAACTAAACGGACTTCCAGTATATGGCTACAAAAGAATAAAATAATGCTTTGTAGTGAATAAGTCATAAAAGCAAATGCGGGTGCCTGTGAAGGTACCCGCATTCGCTTTATAGATAAATGATATATACACTTTAACTCCACTATCACATTAAATAAGGATACACATCTATACGGAGACGATTTAGTTCATCATCAGACACTTCCACAAGCCGTAATGAACGACGAGGTTTGCTCACCTTCCCGTTCACGGTTCGAGTTGTAAACTTCGAACTACGTTTATGTTTCTGTTTAGTATCTTTTTTCTGACTCTCCATATTTTCTGTCTTTATTTATTGCAAAGTTACAGATTCTTTATCTATAAACAATTCTTTTCCCTATTTTTTTCAGAAAAACATCTTCTATCTTAGATTATGATTTCATTAGATTCAATAAAAAAGGTGCCCATGCGAGCACCTTTTTTATTGCGTATATAACTTATTTTTGGACTTCCCCTTTTTCATTGAAAAGGACCGGATTCTCTGTACCGGCTGCATCCACCAATGTCACCTTGTAAGTCTTAGTTCCATCCTCAGCAACTTCAACGGCTGCTTCTTTGATAGTTGCTTCCGAATAGTTTTCTTTAATGGCATCCTGAACTGCCTGCGGAAGTTCCTTCACATCAATCGGTTTAAACTCGTTGATCATCGTTGCGATTTCAACATCTGATACCATGTTGTCAGCAAATGCTACTGAAGTACCCAATCCCATTACCAATGCTACTGCTAAAAATAACTTTTTCATAATTCAAATTGTTTAAGTTAAACATTTATTGTTTGCTCTCACATAATATAATGCAAGACGCATGCCAAAGCTATTACTCAAGTCATATTTAGCTATATATCAACCATTTGAGCATACAATGGTATAAGAAGTATTTTCCTATTTTGAGTATTTTTTCCACAATTATGTGGAAATCTGTCCACAAACAAATAATCATTCAATAACTTGTACTGCCACTTTTACAATTTAAGAAGAGTTATTTAACTGAATCGAGTATTTTATCTTTTTTCTTTTTTTATTCTTCCCATCTTTTTCTGATGACATCGCAAAAAAGCGAAAGTAGCGCAGATTAATTAAAAAATCTCGATGAATCCGTGCTTTTTTGATGTTTTTGAAGTCTTGAGCAAACAGCAGAAAAGGACAAAATGCAATAAAGTTGGGACAAAATGCAATGTTTTCCTGCGCATAAATCTCGTAATTTGCAATAAAAAAACAATGGCTATGAATGATTATATCTTTCTTATCGCTTTAGGGTTTGTCTTCTGCTCACTGGCAATTGTGACTTGCGTCCTTTTGTATTGCCGGAGGATGGAGCATAAGTGTAACTACTATATTGCAAAGAGCATCCGTGAGCAGGACGGCTTGAGCAAAGAACTGGAAAGAACACGCATTGAAAAGGAAATGATCGAAAAGGTGGTTAAGACCAATTTGTCGGAAGCCGTTAAATCTCCCGAATTCTCAGAGGCCGTTAAAACTTTCATTACGGAAAAGAAAACTGACAACAGCATGACCGACGCTAAGAAAGAGGCGCCACGGATAGAGATTACCTATTTTATATAACATACATGATAATAAAACTCTAAAAATACGAAATATGAAAAAGATTGTATTATTCTTAGGATCGGTGCTGCTCCTCGCGAGTTGCGACGTCAAAGACCCGATCTACAACACACCGCATCCCGACCACGGCGCGGTAACCCTTACCGCCGACTGGTCGCAGCGGAGCACGGGCATCGACATCCCCGCATCCTACACGGTGCAGGCGGGCGACTACTCGACCACGCTCGGCGACGCGACGAACCGGATAGACCACCTGTTCGAACCGGGCACATACCGTTTCTATATCTATAACACACCGGAGCAAGTTTCGATAAGCGGCACAACCGCTACCGTCACCGCAGCTTCCGGTAATTGGGACGGCGTGGGCGCGTTCGTGGCTACCTCTCCCGGCTGGCTGTTTACCTGCGCGATGGATGCAGTAATAGAGAAAGACACCGAGTACGAACTGACCGCCGCCATGCAGCAGCAGGTGAGGCAGCTTACGCTTGTCGTCGAACCGACGGGCGGCACAACCGACCGGATAGAAACCGTCGAAGGTTACCTTTCGGGAGCCGCCGCCACGCTCGACATGAATAACAGCACGCACGGCACTCCGTCGAATGTGGCACTGACGTTCACGAAGATCACCTCCGGGGCGGATGCCGGTAAATGGTCGGCAACGGTGCGCCTCCTGGGCGTGGCAGGCGCGGCGCAGCAACTGACGGCACAAATCCGTTTCAGCGGCGACAGCCCGCAGCCCGTGACGCTCACCAGCGACCTCACCACGATGCTCGCCACGTTCAATGCCGACAAGACCAAGCCCCTGGCGCTGGGCGGAACGGTGGCGGAAACGCCTACCGGGGCGGGATTTACCGCGACGATAACCGACTGGACTCCCATCCACGGTGGCCCCGTGACGGCAGACTGACAACATTGAAAACTGAAAAGTAATAATTTAAAAAAACAATGATATGACAATAGTAACTTACAAAAAACTTCTGCTGCTCGCGGTGCTTCCGGCAATCATGCTGGCATCGTGCAGCCGGGAAGAGCTGGATGGCAACGATGCCGGCAGCCGCACCCCCGTAGCATTTACCGCCGTGGTGCAATCCGCTGCTTTGCCGCAGCTTAGGGACACCGGCGGCTCATCACCTGCCACCCGCACAACCCTTGGCCCGGATGGCAATACCGCGTGGACACAAGGTGACGCTGTGAGCGTCTTCATGCTCACCTCCGCCGGTATGCTGCCCGACGACATCATCCCCGGCGGTGACAACGTGCTTCACAACGTGGACCCGGCGAGCGGGGCACTGACCCCCGCCGGAGGCACACCGATGTATTACCCGGGAAACACGGCGGTGGACTTCATCGCCTGGCATAATCCCACCGGTCACGCCCCTGACAATAATTATATCCTCAGCCTCCACACGGGCGACCAGACCACCGTCGAGAAACAGCTCGCGCTCGACCTCCTCTACAGCGATAATGCCAAGGGCATCTCCCGCGGCAAAACTCCTGTCGACCTCCAATTTCGCCACCTGATGAGTAAAGTTAAGTTCGACATCACCCTCGGGGTGGGGCTGACAAACGGCAACCTGACGGATGTACAACTGCAAGGGATGAATGAAGAAGGGAGTTTCGACATGCGTGATGGTTCTGTACACGAGCTTCTCACGCCCAATGCCCCTGTTGTCGCGCTGAAATCGGTCACGGCATCAGATGGGGCGGACGCCACCTATACCGCCCTGGTCTTCCCGCGGGAGGCAAATAGCGGCAACGAGACCATCGTCGTCACGGTGAATGGCAAGGAATACACCGGTACCCTCCCCGTCACCGATGCCCGCGAGGCCAACAAGATGTACACTTATCCCGTCACCGTGCGCGAAACCGGCGTTGAAGTGGGGATTCCCACCACGGACGTGCCCTGGACGGAAGGCGAACTTACCGTAACCCTCGACAATAAAACATTCCGGCTGATCCGCAATGCCGGCGACCTCAAGCGTTTTGCCGATGACGTGAATAAAGGACAGCGAGACCTCAACGCCCTACAGACGGCGGATATTGATTTGAGTGACATTGACAACTGGGAACCTATCAATCAGGCTTCTGCGTCAGATACCGAGTTCTTTACCGGCATCTATAACGGAAATGGTTACAAGATTTCCCATCTAAAAATCAATCCTATACCTAGGGGCAATTATATCGGTCTTTTCGGATGGATAGGCAAGGGTGCCTTGCTGACAGGCATTCATCTGCGCGAAGTGAAGATAATATCGAACAACGGACCAAATGGCGGGACTCTCGTCGGATATGTCGATGAAGGTGCCACTGTTTCCCTGTGCTCCGCTCAAGGGGAAATCAACAGAAGTGGGACAGGGAGAAGCACGGGCGGATTAGCAGGAGGTAACGAGGGTGTTATCACCCGTTGCTGGACGGATGTCACGGTGACAGCAGACGTGACACTACTCGGTGCCCTTTCGGCATATGCCGGAGGTATAACCGGAGACAACTATGGTCTGCTATTTGCCTGCCATGCCGCTGGCAGCGTCACCCTGACGGGAAGTCGTGAGAGTGCAACTTATACAAACTATTTATATGCAGGAGGAATTACCGGGGAAAATCAGGGCGATGTGAGCGTCAATGCCAATATCTACTGCTGCATAGCTGAAGGTAATGTCTCCGTCACGTCTAAAACAGAAGGGATACCAGTCCGTGCCGGTGGTCTGGCAGGCAAGTGCATGAAGGGAACTATCAGCAATTCCTACGCCCGCGGCAACGCAACGACTACAAAAACCGGTACTAACGACGATGAGAAGGCAGGTGCTATCATCGGATATGGAAGTAGCGATTACAAGGTATCGCATTGCTACGGCACCGGTGCCAATGGCAAAGGCACATCAAACCTTGATGCAAGCAACAACATTGTTTACAACACCAAGCCCAGTAATGGTGATATATTCAAGATCGTCTCGTCGGGCAATTTGTCCGGTATCCCCTTCACCTATTACGACCCCAACGCCACGCCCGCCTATGGCATGACCGTCACCAAGTCTGATGTAAGTATAAACAACTTCTGGCTATCCGGTGACGGGACATGGCCCGTTCTCGACTTTACCAAGAATAACTAACCCTATCCATTCACATTAAAACGAAATAACGATATGAAACATAAACTTCTTTCCACCGCCGCCGTACTGCTCCTCGTCGTGCTGACCTGGAGCTGCACCACCGACGACGAACCCGTGCCGGCGCCCGCGACGTCCGCACCCCGGGAACTGGATATTACCATCGCTCCCCGCCCGGCCTACACTGCCGGGACCACTCTCCCCGCCACCCGTGCCGCCCAGACCCCCGACGCCGCGCAGTGGGAAAAGGGCGATGTCCTCTGGCTCTATGTCTATTTCTCGTGGACTCCGGACGGATCAACCCAACCGAAAACGGAAAACTACGTCTCGGCCCTCCGCTACAACGCCGACGGGTGGCACTCCCTCTCCGTGCAGGATTCTATAGACCTCAATACCTCCGGCATCAAGCCTGCCCGTAACGGTACCGTTTATTACTCCGGCTTCTACCGCCAGCCCCGTTGGCCCGCCGAAGCCCTTGCCAGTGGCACCACCGATGCGAAACTCCGGCTCGAAGCATACTACCTGGGCAAAGGTATTCCCAACGACAATGGCGTCCTCTACCCGGACTATACCACGGACGTGATGGAAGGGGGCAGCGATCACGTCTCTCCCGGCGTCCCGGTCACCATCAGCCTTCAACACAGGTATTCCCGCCTGCACGTTACAAACAAGGCCAATCTCATCCTTCTGGGTATAAAGTTCGTGCAAAGGTGGACTCTTAGCAATGGTGTTTTTTATTCAGTGACCACAGGACTTGACGCATCCGTTCCTGCCGAAGGTGGATATTATTTCGCGCGTGTCAATAAGGATTCGAAAGTCACCCTCGACAACAATACCTACACCCTCACCCCCGGTAGCATCGACGGTAACGGCAACGGGATATACTCCGGCTTCACGTACACCCTTGTCCCGCTGGAGAACGGCACGGTGACACCCGGTGACTTGCAAACGAAAAAATGACGGAAACAGCAGTGTGCCTCAATTCATGTAACAACGATAAGAATAAATAAACAGGTTCAAACAAAATAAAAAAAATTATGACTATGAATGTAATGAAAAACTTAATGACGATGTGCGCGCTCGCCAGTGCAGTGTGCCTCGTGTCGTGCAGCAACGACGACGAAATGAATGTGAATAACGACGGACAAGTACGCTTCACCGCCGCCATCGGCAACGAGGCAGTAGTGGCAACCCCCGGAACCCGCGCCTCGGGCACCACTTGGGGGCCGAACGACAACATCGGCATCTTTATGGTTGACCACGGCACGGAGAATATCTATTATAAATACTCCAACCGACAGTTCCGCACCACGACCGGTAAAGAAAACTTTTCACCCGTCATAGGTCAGGAAATCTACTATCCGATGGATAACATGAAAGTGGACTTTATCTCCTACTATCCCTACACGAACGGTGCCGCCCTCGACACATCGTTCCCCGTCACGATAGAAACCACCCAGACCGATGCCTCGCAACCCGGCTTCGACCTGATGTGGGCAAAGGCGACCAACAGCGACAAAGGATATAACAAGGTACTAAACGCCACCGTCGCCTTCACCTTCGGCCACTGCCTTTCTAAACTGACGATGAACTGCACGTTGGATGGCAGCGTGGGAGCCGCCAACCTCGACGATGCCAAAGTCACTATCCACAGCATGAACACCGTGAGCACCTTCGACCTGAAGACGGGTAAACAGAACGGCACTCCCGGCACGCCCGCGGATATTACCCCGCGCAAGCTCGCCATCCCCACCGAGGGCTTCGACGCCACCTACGACGCCATTATCCTGCCCGCCGGCTACGGTGCCGGAGCGGTGACGGTAGATTTCGAGATAAACTCGGAAATATACACCTGGAACGTGAAGGCCATGACTTTTGAAGCAGGCAATGAATACATTTATGAGGTAAAGATTACCCGTACCGGCGTGAAGGCTACCGGGACGATTGTGGAATGGAATCCGGTGCCTCAAGGTCCGGTTTATGCGGAATAATACGTCCGTGCCATCCTCATTTTATAATAATGTACGTGCACAGGCGCGCTCGCAGGCGCGTATTTCCTTACTTTTTTTATAAGCTGTGTTACACACATTTTATATGAATAGGTGGTAGCCCCCCCTACCTATTAATTTAAAATGTGTGTAACACATAAAACAAAAAAACTTCATTTTTTCAGATGGAAGTGGCAGAATACACAGCCACAACTGTTAATTTTGCTTTCAAATCTGAATTTAAAATAAATTATTAACTTCTAAAATTGTACTTTTATGAGTAAAAAAACACAATCTTGAGCATTAAGCTCATCAGTAAAGATGCCTACGACATCGAGATCGAGAGAAAAGAAGACAGGATAGACATCCTGCTGGTTGAAAATGAAGCAGTTGACGAACAGGTAGTAGTCAAGGCGGAAGAAAGAATAGAGTTCCTTACCCCCTGGATAAACATGCTTATCCATCATAAAAAAGAAGCGGGACTCAAAGGAACAAAGCATCTGGCAAGGAAACTATACCGCATGGCAAGGTTCGAAAAAGGGAAGCATGAGGAAGGATTTCTGACCATGGAAAGCATTAATACAGAAATCATTAACTTAAGAAAAGAAATCAGGGATGAAGAATTGGAAATGAAAAAAAAGAAGAACCGGAAGTAGAAATTCAAAATTGTGCAAAAATGCCTTTTTCCAGCAAAAAGGCGTTTTTGCCATTTCGGATATTATACCCTACTTCGCGCCGCCAACAAGGCAGATTAAAACAACTAACAAAAGAAATGGAAAATATTCCGGTTACCGCATACAGCGGATTCAGCAACGTCCGGGGAGAGATAACCCTGAGAAAAGTAATTGAAAACATCACAAAGGGAGTACACGCAAAACTTGTATTCAAGATAAGACTGCTCGTCGGCCAAGGAAAGACGGAAGAGGCAAACAATGTGAAGAAGCAGTTGCCATTCTACACCGTCACGGCAGGATACAGCGAAAAAAGACAAGCTTACAGTATCACAAGGTACACGCACGTTATCCTACTGGATATTGACGACCAGCCCGAAGAGAAATTAGAAGACTTGAGGGAGAAAATCAACAAGGATCCCAACACATTAGGCAGTTTCCTCACTCCAAAAGCACATGGATTCAAGATATTCGTATTCCTGCAGACGGAAGATGCCACCACTCTCAGGAAGGCATTCTCTAACGGAGAAAAGGATTTCTCAGCGTTGGAAAAATATCACAGGATGATGTATGATGCCTGCAAGGAATACTATGAAAAGCTGCTAAGTGTGGAAGTGGACGGAAGCGGAAAGGATATTTCAAGGGGATTCTTCACTTCTTTCGATGAAAAGGCGTACCTGAATGAAGAACTTATGAAAGAGGTCGATGAGATGCTGACCGGTATTGTGGCGCCTGAAAAACCGCAGACTGGGAAAAAAGGGAGTGGTAAGGTGGTAAGTGATAAGGTGATAAAGGATAAGGCGGTAAGTGATAGGGTGGTAGGTGATAAGGCGGAAGCCGAGCCGTGGGAAAGGATGGAATTCAACAAGGCGGTGCTCGCAGTAAAGAGGATTGCTAAATTCGAACAGGGAAACAGGGACAGCTTCATATTCACTTTGGGAAACAAATGTTATGCAAAGGCATTGGATGAGGGTGTGGTAATAGGTTTGGCTCAGGAAAAGTTCGGCAGTGAAGGGTTCGATGTGGCTGTGCCCATACACAATGCATATACCTATACCGACAAGACGGAGGAAGCAGCCAGCCACAGGGAAGAGAAACCGGATACCATCAACCGGGTACTCGACTTCCTGAGGGCACATTATGATATACGCAGGAACGTAATACTGGACCGGCTGGAATACCGCAACTTCGATGAGAAAGAAGAGGGATGGAAAGGCAGGTTCCGACCTATGAGGGCAAGAAGCTACAACTCCATATTCCTGGCCTTGCAACTGGCAGGCATCAAGTGTTTCAGGAATTATCTGCAGGCGGTCATTGACTCCACCTATGCAAGGGATTTCAACCCGTTCACAGACTACGTAGAGAAACTGGAGCCCTGGGATGGGGAGACTGATTATATCGGCCGGCTGGCGGATACGGTACAGGCGGAAGACCAGGAGTTCTGGAAGGAAAGTTTCCGACGGTGGTTCGTGGGAATGCTGGCATGTGCACTGCAGGACGAGCAGGTCAACCATCT
>OGGB01001631.1_pt1 | contig 14824 bp, 10 predicted proteins | sample 1571111 | NCBI WGS metagenome assembly OGGB01 (sample SAMEA2582067, study PRJEB24529) | metagenome | biome: Human gut stool | place: China | collected 2011
GGACAGATGGGACATTTACTCAGACTTTATCTAAACTGGATTATTCCGGACAAATTATTTATCAGATTATAGAGGATGCCACAGGAATGTTATGGGTAACTACTTCGAATGGTTTATTGCATTATGATCCTGAGCAGAAAGCTTTAAGCAGGTTTACAACGTTGAATGGATTACCGATAGATCAATTTAATTATAATTCCGGCTATCAGGATCGAATCGGTAATATTTATTTTGGTTCATTGAAAGGAATGATAGCTTTCTCGCCTGAGAATTTTATAAAGGCATCAGAACCATTAAAAGTATTCTTTACAGGTTTTCAGTTATTTAATAAAGAAATAGAGACCTATCAACCGGATTCTCCTTTGAAACAATCGATTATTTTTACAGATAAAATAACATTGCGTTATGATCAGTCTACTTTTAGTATTGATTTTGCTATACCTACTTATTCTATTTCTCAGGATGTATGGTATAGATATAAGCTTGAAGGGTTAGATCATGAATGGATTGTTAGTCAAGGGCCTAAGAAATTGTATTATACAAAGTTACCACCGGGGAAATACACCCTTCGTGTACAAGCTTCAAGAGAAAGCGGAACATGGACTGGCGAAGCTTCTTCATTGGCTATCATTGTAAAACCTCCCTTCTGGAGTATGCCGTTTGCGTATTTCTTGTATGTTCTTATTATCTTTACTACATTTACTTGGTTTTTCATCAGATACAGAAGAAAACTCAAAGAGAAGGAACGACATCAGATAGAAATGTTACAGAACGAGAAGTATAAGGAAATACTTCAGGCTAAGATTAGTTTCTTTACAAATATTACTCATGAAATAAGAACCCCTTTGACATTGATAATGGGGTCACTGAACCGTATAATAAAGTCAGGAGAAAAGAAACTTGCTGAGAATGAAAATATAGCTGTTATGAGTAAGAATACTCAGCGTTTGCTCGATCTGGTAAATCAGCTACTTGATTTCAGAAAGATAGAATCTTCTACCTTCTTGATGAGTTTTGTAAAACTGGATATCAAACAACTACTTGAAGAGACTTATAGCCGTTTTACTCCGATAGCTCAAACCAGATGCATTGATTTTCATTTTTCCATGCCTGATGAGGGATGTGAAATAATAGCTGATAAAGAGGCTTTGATAAAGATATTAAGTAATATGTTGAACAATGCGATTAAATTCTGTGACCATATTGTTGAGGTATCTTTAATGAGTATACAGAAAGAAGACAATTCTATTGTTCGGATTAGGGTGAACAATGATGGAGAAAGAATCCCTAAAGATGTGACAACAGACATCTTTAAACCTTTTTTCCAGTATTTTGGAGAAGATGCAAGAGTACCGGCAAAAGGTTCCGGATTAGGGTTACCTTTAGCTAAATCACTGGCCGAGATGCATAATGGCGCTTTTTATCTTGATAATTCCATTACTGAGATGAATTCCTTTGTGCTTGATTTACCCTTGGAACAGCATGATGTTGCAGAGCCGGAACATTCTCCTTTTTATAAGGAAACCTCTTCTGTAGAAGGAAATAAAGACTATATGCATAAGAGTATGTATAATGTACTGGTGGTTGATGATGAAGTGGAATTGCGTCAGTTTGTTTGTGAAGAACTAACCCCACAATATAATGTGTTGGTTGCCGATAATGGGAAACAAGCATTGGAAATATTGGAAAGTCATGTAGTATCGCTGATTATTAGTGATTTGATGATGCCGGTGATGGATGGAATTGAATTGTGTAAGTCTGTCAAAACAAATATAAAATATTGTCATATTCCTATTATTGTATTAACAGCTAAAGTTTCTTTACAGGCCCATATTGATGTATTGGAATCGAAAGCTGATGCTTATATAGAGAAGCCGTTCTCTACAGAGCATTTACTGGCTCAGGTTTCAAATCTTTTAGCTAACAGAGAGCTTATCCGTTCTACATTTGTCCGTTCACCTCATGCGCATCTTATAAGTGTTGCGTCTAACAGTATAGATGAGAAATTTATCGGAAAGATGAATGATTATGTGATGAATAATTTGTCTGATTCCTGTTTATCGGTTGAAAGCCTGGCTGAATATATGAATATGAGCGTATCGACACTTTATAGAAAAGTGAAAGCTATCACTTCTTTGGCGCCTAATGACTTTATCCGTTTATGCCGATTAAAGAAGGCTGCTGAAATGTTGGCTAAAGGTGATCTTCGGATCAATGAAGTTGCTGAGAGTTTAGGATTTTCTACCACTTCATATTTTACCTCATGTTTCATGAAGCAGTTTGGAATTACTCCCAGTGAATTTATTAAGTTGAATAAGAATAAATGAAATATGAGGTTGTTAATCAGTTTGCTCGGCAGAAGTAACCTGTTTCCCGTTCACCTCTACGTTCTCAAGCGTTAAGTTCACCACATTATCCATCTGTATGGCTTTCGGTGCCTGTTTCACCTTTATGTTCCGCAGGGTGATATTATAAAGTTTGGCTTCCGGTAATCCATTTGCCATAAGTGCTACGCTATCTACACGGTTACAAGTCACATCTTCTATACAGATATTACGGAAGAGTGTCGGATGATTTCCACCGCGGTATCCGTGATAATTTGTACGGAAGTTAATCACTCCCCACAGGCAGACATCCGCTTCTATCCGGCGCATATTCAGATTCTCGAAGTATCCGCCACGATCCAGATTTGATTTGAAGTAAATTCCATTGCGGCAACTGTCTATCTTGCAATCCTCGATAAAAATATTCCGTACTCCGCCGGACATTTCACTACCGATGGTAATAGCCCATCGGGCGAAGTGGCAATTCCGGATAATTACGTTCTCCGTAGCCTGTCCGATGCGCCAACCGTCCTGGTCGCGTCCAGATTTGATGGCGATACCATCATCCCCCACGTTGAAGTCCATGTTTTCAATCAGTACGTTGGTACTCGATTCCGGGTCGCAGCCATCGTTATTGTAGTTGTTGCTGTCTATATATACATTGCGTACGGTGACATTATCGCAGAATACAGGATGGATGATCCAGAAGGGAGAATCGTAGATTTGCACATCTTCCACCAGTACATTTTTGCAGCCGTAGAACTGTATCATGCAGGGGCGCAGGTAATGCCCTTCTCCAAATACACGTTCGTATACCGGAATGGAGTCGATGCCCATTTGACGCAGACGATTCACCGCAGGCCCTTGCAATGCATGCCAGCCGTTGAATGTTACAGCCCCGTTTCCATCAATCGTACCTTTACCGGTCAGGGCAATGTTGGTACATTGATATGCATAGATGAAAGGGGAGTAGTTGAAACATTCCGTTCCTTCCCATTTGGTCAATACCATGGGGAGATAGTCGGAAGCTACGGTGGAGAACTCCAAGCGTGCACCTTCGGCTACATGTAGATTCACGTTACTTTTCAGAAGGATGGAACCTTTGCTGAAATAGTTTCCGGCAGGAATGAGTACAGTGCCACCACCGTTTTGATTGCATTGGTTGACGGCTTCCAGTATGGCAGGACGGCTGTCGAAAGTCGTATCACTCTTTGCTCCATAGGCAGTTACGTCATATATGCTGTCCGGAAACGTAGGGGGAACAATCTTTTTCAGGATTTCGGGAACCCTTGCCCATTCACCGGATTCTTTGCGGGGAGTAGCGGTATTGTTGCATGCTGTCCAGAGGATAGGGAGCAGACAGACCCAAAAAACAATTTTCTTCATGGTATTTATATAAATAATGTGTGCGGCAAAAATACTTGTTTCTTACCTAATTAGTATGATTTTCATGTAAGAATTTAGTTTAATATCCAATTTCTTAGGGTTATAGAAGTCAGAATCTTAAATTTGCAATCTTCAATTTGACGACATGCTTGCGAAGTTACAAGGTAATGAGTCTTTATTTTTTATGAGATAGTCACCGCTGTATTGTATTAATTATTACTTTTGTATAATTGGTAACCTCAAAAAGTCAAATCATGAAAAACAAGTTGTTTATATTCTGCGTGTTTATTTCCTTGTACTTTCCGATGGCTTTCGCACAACAAGCTACTACTGTAATTGAGCCTGATTTAAAGTATGGCAGACCCTCCAAGGAAGAGTTGGCATTGACTGCATATGCCCCTGATACCACTGCAACTGCAGTTTATTTATTTCATAAGGGTAAGAGTGGCTTTACTTACGATGATGGTTTTCGGTTGTTTACGGAACATTGGGTGCGTATTAAGATACTGAAACCGCAGGGAGTATCGCATGCAGATGTGACCATTCCTTACTATGCACCTTCTGACAGAGATAAAGAGAAAGACGATATTTTGAACTTGGACGGATGCTCTTATAATCTGGAAAATGGGAAAATGACTAAGACTCGCCTGAAGCGGGAACTGGTTTCCAATGAACGGGTGAATACCTATTACAAAGTATTAAAGTTTTCGTTGCCTGCTGTTAAGGTTGGAACGGTTATAGAATATCATTATAAAGTGGTTTCTGATTATTCTGTGCACATAGAAAATTGGATGATGCAGGAAGAACTTCCTGTAATATACAACCAATATGAAATAACCATTCCACATGTATTTGTATACAATGTTGAGTTCAGAGGCCGTCAATATATAGACGTTCTGGAAGAGAAAAGCTCGATGCAGGCCAAGCAACACACGACAAGTGGTGTAGCAAGAGTTGCCCATGACTTTTCTATTTCAGCACGGAGACTAACATTCACCTCCCGGAATTTGCCTGCCATCCGTCAGGATGAATCTTTCTGTTGGTGTCCGGAGGATTATAAAATACAGGTCAGCTTCGATCTGCAAGGCACTAATTATCCGGGTGAAGACTATAAGCCTTACAGCCAGAACTGGGAAGATGTGGACAAGCAACTGACCAGGGAGGAGAGTAAGAGTTTCGGTGTGAACTTGTTGTGGCAGAATCCATATATTGAAGAGATTCGGGAACTTAGCCGTTCAGGCAATTTGGATTTTAATAAAAAAGTAATAGGAACATTCCAATTGCTAAAGCAGAAGTTTTCATGGAATGGAGAATATAAATTGTATAGCGAAAATCTGGATAAAGTACTTAAGACCGGAACCGGTAGTAACGCTGATTTAAATTTTATCTTTATCGGCATGCTCAAAAGCTTTGGTATCAAAGCTTATCCTGTTGTCATGAGTCGGCGCTCTGCAGGAATGTTGCCGGTCAGTTTTCCTTCCCTTCAGAAGTTGAACACTTTTGTGGTTGCTATTTATGATGAGGTTAGAGGTAAATATGTTTATTTGGATGGCTCGATGGATGTACCGGCTCTTAATGTGCTGCCCGTTGAATTGTCTGTAACTAAAGCACGTATACTTTCTGCAGATATACCTGAAAATAAAAAGTGGGTGAATTTGCAGGAGATACCTACCAATCAGATTTTTATGAAGATTAGTGCGAATGCTCAGGGAAATCAGATAACGGGGCGCCGGACTACTATTCTGAAGGGATATGATGCCCTTGAATATAGGAAAGAGTATCAGACCAAAGACTCTCTTGTAAATAAACAGGAATTGGTTAAAGAAAAGCTGGCTATCAGCAATCTGAAACGAACAGAGATGGAAGATGACTTTGCAACCATACAGGAAGATTTTGATTTTATACTTGAAGCAGAGAAGTCGGAGGACCACATCTATATCAATCCGATGCTATTTCCGCAGTTGACCAAGAATCCCTTTATACAGTCGGAGCGAATTCTTCCGGTTGAGTTTCCCTATCTGTATAGGTTGAATCTCTCTTGTGCACTGACGCTTCCCGAAGGATATGAAGTGGAAGAAATACCTCACTCGCAAGTAGTGAAGACTGAAGATGGTAAACTGCAATGCAAATATATGATTCAAAGAAACGGAAACAATGTCATTGTGAACTATTCATTCAGCTTGAATTCCTCTGTTATGCCTTCCGAGTATTATAGCCAGTTGCAGGAAATCTGGAATAAGGCCGTTGAAATGAATCAGGCTCTCATTGTACTAAAAAAACTATAACAGTGTACAAATGCAGATGATAAATCTTGCAAGGATTGTTATATAGTCATTGTTTTATGTGGCAAATAAATGATAATTTCATTAGTTTTGCTGCAAGAAAAAGAAATTTATATGGATAAGATAAAAACTGGATTGGCCGCTTTCGGAATGTCGGGGCAGGTGTTTCATGCTCCTTTTATTTCTACCAATCCCCATTTTGAGTTGACTGCGATTACGGAACGCAGCAAGGAATTGTCGAAGGTGAAATATCCGCAATCCCGTATCGTGCGTAGTTTTGAAGAATTGATAGGGATGGAGGAGTTGGAACTGGTTGTTGTAAATACTCCGGATAGTTCCCATTATGAATATGCCCGTCGTGCTCTCGAAGCCGGAAAGCATGTTGTTGTGGAAAAACCTTTCACTACTACCGTAGAAGAAGGGGAAGAACTGGTGGCTCTTGCTGCTGAAAAAGGATTAACCCTGAGTGTTTACCAGAATCGCCGTTGGGATTGCGACTTCCTGACCGTGAAAGAAATATTGGACAAAGGCCTGTTAGGCCGTCTGGTAGAATTTGAATCCACCTTTCCCCGTTACCGGAATTTCATCAAACCCAATACCTGGAAAGAAACCGGGGAGAGTGGCGGAGGCCTGACTTATAATCTGGGTGCCCACGTCATAGATCAGGCTGTGCAGTTGTTCGGTATGCCCGAAGCTGTATTTGCCGATATTGCAACTTTGCGTACCGGTGGTAAAGTGGATGATTACTTCATTATCCATTTACTGAAACCTGCCCATGCGCCGGAAGTGAAGATTACACTGAAAGCCAGTTATCTGATGTGTGAGAATGAACCTCGCTTTGTACTTCATGGCACGGAAGGTTCGTATGTGAAGTACGGTCTTGATCCTCAGGAAGCAGATCTAACTAAAGGCATACTGCCGGATACTCCGCATTGGGGAGAGGAAGATAAATCCCAGTGGGGAATACTTCATACGGAAAAGAATGGGGATGTGGTGCGTAAATCCTATCCAACCCTTCCCGGTAACTATGCTGCTTTCTATGAGAATATTTATCAGCATGTCCGTAAAGGAGAGGTCTTGCAAAGTGATGCCCGCGGAGTTCTTGGTGTTATCCGGCTGATTGAAGCGGCTTGGGAAAGTAGTCGGACAGGAAGTGTTATCAGATTATAGCCTGATTTATGAATAAAAAAGCGATTGTTCTTTCCGTTGCCGGTTCCGACAGTTCCGGTGGTGCAGGCATACAGGCGGATATAAAGACTATCTCCGCATTGGGAGGATATGCTGCTACGGCAATCACTGCAATCACTGTGCAGAATACATTAGGTGTGCAAGCTGTGCATCCAGTGCCGGCAGAACTGGTAGGCAAGCAGATGCAGGCCGTGATGGAAGATTTACGACCGGATGCCATTAAGATAGGTATGACCGGAAATGTGGAGATTATTAGTGAAATAGCGCGGTTGTTACATCAATATTCACCCCGGCAGGTGGTTCTCGATCCGGTAATGGTTTCTACCAGTGGGCACAATCTGATGACGGATGAGGCAGTGGAAGCTATTTGCACGCTATTGCTTCCGGAAGTGTCTCTTGTTACTCCTAATTTACACGAAACAGAGGTTCTGCTACAGCAACCTGTTCATACGGTTGATGAAATGGAGGATGCTGCATGCCGCTTGTTTGAAAAGTATCATTGTGCCTTTCTTATTAAAGGAGGTCATTTGAAGGGTAATGAAATGTGTGATGTGCTTTATGATGGAAATCAACTGAATATCTTTGGCAGCAATCGCATCCGTTCCGGCAATCTGCATGGTACAGGGTGTACACTTTCATCCGCAATTGCTACATTCTTGGCACAAGGAGCATCTTTGTATGAAGCTGTGGAGCAAGCCAAGGAATACATTTCTTGTGCTATCGAAGCCGGAAAAGATTTGCATATAGGGCAGGGGAATGGTCCTTTATGGCATTTCCCGTCTTTGATAAGTTCTGTAAATAACAAATAAAGACATGAAACTCATTATCATTACATCTCCGGACTTTCTTCCGGGTGAGGCGCGTATCCTCACTGAACTTTTTAAGGCAGGACTGGATTTATTGCATTTACGTAAGCCGGAGGCTGAAATCTATGAAGTGGAAAGTCTTCTACAGGAAATCCCGATGGAATATAGAAGCCGGATTGTTATTCATGACTTCTTCCTTTTGAAGGAGAAGTATTCTTTAGGAGGGATTCACCAGAATTCCCGTCATCCGGAAGTACCTGAAAATTACCATGGACTATTAAGTCGTGCCTGTCATAGCTTGGAAGAGGTGGAAACCACAACACCTCGGTTTGATTATGTACTCATGAGCCCCGTTTACGACAGTATTTCCAAACAAGGATATCGTTCGGGCTATTCAACAAAGGCACTGAGACAAGCGCAAGAAAAAGGCATTATCAATGAAAAAGTGATTGCTCTGGGTGGAATCAGTGAAGCAAACCTTGCAGAAATCAAATCTTTAGGTTTCGGTGGTGCTGCTTTATTGGGAGATATTTGGAACCGTTATCATGCATGGGAAGACACCGAACAACTGCTTACCCATTTCAGAAAACTGAAACATTGTGCAGAATAATCTTTTTCTTCCCATGAAAATGGTAGCCGGTTTCTTATTTGAAGTATAATTTAATGAGGCAAGGGTTATCATCCTCCTGCCTGGACATCAAATTCTGATATTCTTCCGGAGTCAATACGGATTGATACGCTTCGAATTCTTCATTGAAAGAAAACTGCATGATATATTCATCTTCAAAAGCTTCCGGCCTGATCACTATACCCTCTTGGGTGTCCTTGAATAAGAAACTCTTTCCATCGCTCTTCCGGTAAAAAAGATTCTTTAAAGTCAGATTCGGAAACCAACCGTATGATAATCCGGCATAAAAGAACTTTTCATTCTGATATTGTGATCTTAGTAAATAAGGTATCGTATTCTCTTTCAGATATTGGGTCAGAAGCCGTCCTTCTTCTGCCTGATTGTCATCAGTAAAAGTAAATTTATAGCTGGAGATATCGATGTTGTCTTCGCCAAAATTCCATTTATAAGCTAATAGCAGGCTATCTTCCGTAATTTCATAGACCTCATTATCGTGAAAAGCAGGAGCAAAGTAGCTTTTCTTATGATAAGTATAGAAATTACCCGGTGCTACGGAATTCAGGATGCGTGGTCCCTTCCATAAACTGTTCACCTCTTTTCCGGTATCTGCCTCCACAATGGTGATACACGGTTCGTCGCTACTATTGGGAATTGTCCATGTTATGATTTTGTCTCCCATCGCTACCATAGACTGGTAATTACTTTTATCCGGTAATCGTATCTGCTTAATGAACTGCCCTTCCAGATCATAAACATATAAACTACCGAAAGGTGAAAGCAACTTTACCTGTTTCCGGCTTTCATCCACAATCATGTCATAAACTTCCCGATACTCTCCGGGACCTTGTCCTTTTTTGCCGATAGTGTGCAGGAAGTGCCCTTCGTCATTGAATACAAATACCTGGAAACTTTTCCAGTCGAGGATATAGTTTCTGTTGTTACCGGTAGTGATTTTTACAGGGGCTCTTAGCAGACAACTATCTGTAGTTTCTAGGGGAATCACCTGAATACTGTCAAAAATTTCATGTATAGATAATGTCGAGGGGCGTAGATCTGCCTGTAAGATATTGTTTTGAGTATTGCTACCCGTATTATTATTCCTGCATGAGGCTAATAATATGCTTACTGCTAAAAAGAAGAAATATTTCATGATGTGTCAGTACTAAATTTGCTAAATATTTATCAAAGTGTTCGTAGGAAACAAAGTTATATAATTTTGTTGTTCATTGATAATTTCTGCCGGAGAAAATAACACCTGATAAGAAAAATAGATTTAGCAAGGTCACAAAAGGATAAAACAATATACGGGCGAAAGATTTCCGTCTCTATCAATTGTACGTGACATCGTAGAAACGGATAATCGCTCGCCCGGTATATATGGGAAAATAGTCTATGAAAGATTTATTTCTTCAACTTTGCAATAATCTCTTCAGCAACCTTTTTACCTGACATCAACATGCCACCGAAGATAGGACCCATGCGTGGAGTTCCCGAAACGGCAGAAGCTGCCATACCGCAAACGTACAGTCCCGGATAAATTTCTTTTGTACCGTTTACTACTTCTTCTTCTCCTGCAATTACGTCCAGTGAACGTTCACCAATCACACCACCTGTTTCGGTGGCCAGGCGACTGCCATTTTTGCGTGCCACGGTAGCGGCGATTTCGCTGTCGTGTCCTGTTCCGTCCACTACTATTTTGGCAAGGATGTTCAGTGGGTCTACGTGCATGCCTTCGCGCAATACGGGAGTCCAGTTTACGACTACTCCATTTACTGTGTTATTTTTGAAAATAACATCTTCTACAGAATAGCAATTGAATACGGTGGCTCCTGCATGTACGGCATGGTAAAGCAATGCGGAAGTGCTTTCCACAGAGTCCATTACATAGAGTCCGTCTTCATACTTCTCGTGGTTGATGTTGAATTCTTTTATAATATCAATGGCTTCTTCCTGAATTACAATCTGGTTGAACATCATAGCGCCACCCCACATGCCACCGCCGGGGGCAAGTTTACGGTCAAACTGTGCTACTTTCAATCCGGCCTTTGCCAGATAGTAAGCAGCTACGATACCCGACGGGCCACCACCTACAATGGCAACATCCAGATCAAGGTTTCTTTCTAATTTCTCAAAATAGGTACTAATGATACCTTTGGATACTTTTGTTTCAATCATGTTCTTATAAGTTTAAAAAGTTATTTTGTTCTTTATGAATAATGCAAAGAGAGTCCTTTTAAAGGTCTATTTGTTATTTTCTATCTCTTCTGCTTCTGCATCATAATCGCAATCCCTCAGCCCTTGGCTGATCCGCATGGCGCAGAAGTTAGGTCCGCACATCGTGCAGTACTTCCCGTTCAGATGGTTTGCTTCCTTGTAATATTGCAAGGCACGTTCCGGGTCCAAACTCAGATTAAACTGGTCTTTCCAGCGGAACTCGTAGCGGGCTTTACTCAAGGCATCGTCCCGGATCTCCGCACCCGGATGGCCTTTGGCAAGATCCGCAGCATGTGCAGCTATTTTATAAGTGACCACTCCTATACGGACGTCTTCTTTTTGAGGCAGGGCGAGGTGTTCTTTCGGGGTTACATAACAAAGCATTGCTGTTCCGTACCAACCGATTTGTGCTGCGCCGATGGCACTTGTGATATGGTCGTATCCCGGTGCAATATCCGTTACCAGCGGACCGAGGGTATAAAATGGTGCTCCGTGGCATTTTTCTATCTGCCGGTCCATATTCTCTCTGATCTTATGCATCGGCACATGACCGGGACCTTCGATGAATGCCTGTACATTCTTTGCCCAAGCACGCTCTACGAGTTCACCCATTGTGTCCAACTCCGCAAACTGAGCCCGGTCATTGGCATCACGAATCGCTCCGGGACGTAAACCGTCTCCTAAAGAGAGTGCCACATCATATTGTGCACATATGTCACATATATCATCAAAATGCTCATACAGGAAACTTTCCTTCTGATGTACTTTGCACCATTGTGAAATGATACTGCCACCACGACTCACCATTCCGCAAAGGCGTTCGTTCGCATAATGGATATTCTTCAGGCGTATGCCGCAATGAATTGTAAAATAATCCACTCCTTGTTCACACTGCTCGATCAGCGTATCCCGGAATAACTCCCAGGTAAGGTTTTCTGCTTTTCCGCGTACTTTTTTCATAGCCTGATACATAGGGACTGTACCTACCGGAACGGGACAGTTACGGATGATCCATTCGCGGGTTTCGTGGATGTTCTCTCCTGTAGATAAATCCATCAATGTATCTCCACCCCATTTGCAACTCCAAACGGCTTTTTCCACTTCTTCTTCAATGGTAGAGGAAGTAGCCGAATTTCCGATATTGGTATTGATCTTTACAAGAAACCTTGAACCGATGATCATAGGTTCTGCTTCAGGATGGTTGATATTGGCAGGCAATGCCGCACGTCCGGCTGCAATCTCTTCCCTTACAAACTCTGGGGTGATGTAAGTATCTATACCCAGTTCTTTGCAGTTCATGTTTTCACGGATGGCTACATATTCCATTTCCGGGGTAACGATACCCTGTTTGGCATAATACATTTGGGTAATCTCTTTTCCTTCCTTTGCACGATAGGGCAAGGTGATATGGTCAAAGCGTAAGGGATCGAGACTTTTGTCCGCCAGACGCATCTTTCCATATTCGGAACTGATTTCCGGTAGTCGTTCAACTTCCCGTTCCTGTATCCACGGTTCGCGGAGGCGTGGCAGGCCTTTCTTTAAATCTACTTTCAGGTTTGGATCACTGTATGCACCACTTGTGTCATAGATGTAGACGGGTGCATTCTCTGTCATGACTTTTTTCCCGTTTTCCACTACTACGGTAGGGGTGAGGTTTACTTTTCGCATCCCTACTTTCAGGTAAGGATGGAGTTGCCCCTGCATATAGACTTTCTCGGATTCGGGATAAGTAATTTTTGTTTTATCTTCCATGGTTCACTAATTGATTGCTATTGGGTCAGTCGTATAATTGTCTCCATTTCATGTACAGGATTCTCAGCTTTCAGAATGCCGCCGCTTAGCGCTATCCCACTCAGTCCTAATGCTTTCAGGGATGGAATGTCTGCGCGTGTGATTCCGCCGATGGCAACAATAGGGATGGATATACCTTCCTCCTGCATTTGTGCAAGTATGGAACGGTAGCCGTCCAGTCCCAGGATAGGTGATAGCTTTTGCTTGGTAGTTGTGAAACGGAAAGGGCCGCAACCTATGTAGTCGGCACCATCGGCAACATGTTGCCTGATGTCCGCAAATGTGTTGGCGGTTCCACCGATAATAAACCCTTTGCCCAGCATTTTCCTTGCTTCTTTTATCGGCATATCCAGTTTCCCTAAGTGGACACCGTCCGCACCAATTTCTTTCACCAGATCTACATGATCATCAATGATGAAAGTAGCTCCGTATTGGCGGCAGAGTTCCTGCACGTGCATGGCTGTAGTCTTCAGTTCTTCTTCGGAAGCATCTTTCATCCGAAGTTGAACCCAGCGGCAGCCTCCTTCGAGGGCTATACGTGCGGAGTCCGGATAAGAAATGGATGCCGTAAAATGCGTAATGAATTGTACGTCAAACATTCAAATTCTGAATTTAGAAATTATACTTGCAGAAAGGGGCAGTAGTATAAACGAATAGTAAGAAGATAAGAAGAAAAATTCCCTTCGACGGTACTAACCGTATCAGGTTCATTGGGTATAATCTCAGCTATATTTATAGCACCCCCTTTTCTGCTGGCAAAGTAAGGACGAATGTTTTTAACAGGAAAGAGACCGGCTTATCTTTTATGATTATTTAAACTTAACATAATTCAGTCGTGTATATTGCTTGTTTCCCGAAGTAAAGGTGCATGAGATACGTGCTGAAGCGATAAATACCGTTTCACCAGGTTGGAAAGCATGCTCTGTACCGGGTACTTGGCACGATTCCCGACTTGCAGTGCGGGAACTTACCCGGAAAGTAACCAGATTACCGATAGGGTCTTCCAGTGTAAGTATCTGCCGGACATGGAAATAGGGAGTTGTTCCTTTGACCATTGTTTTGTAAGGATCGTCTTCCAACCGTACACGTAGTACTTTCAGCGTTAGATTCTCTACTTTATCTCCCTCCTTACCCAGAAAGCGGCTGGTGGAATATTTCTGCCTTGCCTGTCGTTTTTGAATATCCAGATGAACAGAATGGTATATCTGTGCTATTTGTACGAAACGTTCCTGTTTAGGAATGCGGGGAGTGAATTTATAGGCAATCCAACTAACATAACTCGGGTCGATGCGGAAGATTTCGTGCAGGAAATGTCCGTGATATTTCCCGAAAGCAATAATATCGTCTCCCTTACTTTGCATACGTTTAGCATTATACTCCACCAGTAGCATGCAGCGGGGAGAGTAATAACATAGACTGCTTGCGGCCCGCAGGCTTTCATGAATATCTGTAGAAAGGTCTTGAATGTAAAAAATAGACTGGCGTTCGGGCAGTGGAGAATAAATCCATAATGAATAACGGGGGTAATCGGGACGGGGCAGCGCTACCAGATAAGCACCTACATCTTTGTAAGATGTTCTTCCCCGGTTGTATTCGTTTAGTTTTTGATACAACAGTTCTTGTTCTGCTTCGGGTATTCCCGGAATAATCGGATTTGCCATAAGCATTGAGTTATTTACTCAAATATAAGATTTTTCAGGCAAATAATCAAACTTTGTATGGAAAGTTTTAGAAAGAGATAATCTATATTTTATAAAATAACTGAAATTATATTATTCGATCACTTTGAATGATACTGCTCATGATCTCTTATTCTTACAATCCGCTTTTTCTGTGTGGTGCATTCACTTTATATCTGCTCCATATCCGAACCGTATCAAGACCGTACTTGCTCCGTACATTCTCCACTCAGAGGTACCTTTATACGGAGAAAACACGGAGATGGTACGGAGCAAGTACGGTTCAGGTATGCTCTGGATAGGTTTTTGAAGACTACCGAGTCAATATTTACAGCTTTGTACTGCTCTGCAACGTGTAGTGTATATATCTGAAGAAGAGTAATCAAAATAAACATTGCTTAGGCGAGTGTAAATTAGAGGAGTATATCTTCCCAATAACGGTGTCAGAATCTGACCATTAGTTCCAGCACTATTTTGTCTTGTTCGGACTCTTTGGCAATACTGTTTTTAGCATAGAAATATTTCT
>OGGB01001638.1_pt1 | contig 14752 bp, 10 predicted proteins | sample 1571111 | NCBI WGS metagenome assembly OGGB01 (sample SAMEA2582067, study PRJEB24529) | metagenome | biome: Human gut stool | place: China | collected 2011
TGTAACACTCATGAATCTACTGGCTCTCTGTGGTACACCGGAACAATTCAAGAACTATGCTGTTAAATGATAATTTAGCTACATAATAAATTTATAACAATATGGAACTATCAAAAAAAAGCATCAGCACCGCATTTGTCATCATATTGGCAATCACCATACTTGTCTCTATCTTGGGAATGGTCCTTATGAGTCATCAGCCCCTCGTTCTTCAGGGACAAATAGAAACCACGGAAATCCGTATCAGTGGTAAATTACCGGGACGAGTAGATTCATTTCTTGTCCGTGAAGGAGACTGGGTAAAGGCAGGCGATACACTTGTCGTCATCAACAGTCCGACGATAGAAGCCAAATACCGGCAAGTAAATGCCCTCGAGCAAGTAGCCCAGGAACAGAACAAGAAAATCGACGCCGGTACACGCCGACAGATCATCGCCACCGCCCAGCAGCTCTGGAATAAAACCAAGAGTGACCTGACCCTGGCACAAACAACTTACGGGCGCATCCTGACACTTTATAAAGACAGTGTCGTCACCTCCCAACGGAAAGACGAAGTAGAGGCCATGTACCGTGCCGCACAAGCTGCCGAACGCGCAGCTTACGAACAATACCAAATGGCAGTAGACGGAGCACAAAGCGAAGACCGCGCATCGGCACGCAGCATGGTAGATGCTGCACGCAGTACAGTAGATGAGGTATCCGCCCTCCTTGTCGATGCACGTCTGACAGCACCGGAGGCGGGACAGATTTCAACTATATTTCCCAAACGTGGAGAGCTTGTTGCACCAGGCACACCTATCATGAACCTTGTCGTTATGAATGACGCTCATGTTGTACTCAATGTACGCGAAGACCTGATGCCACAATTCAAGATGGACAGTGTATTCCACGCAGATGTCCCTGCTATCGGCCGGAAGAACGTAGAATTCCGTATTTATTATATCAGTCCGCTGGGCAGCTTCGCCACCTGGAAATCAACCAAACAGACAGGAAGCTATGATATGCAGACCTTTGAAATACATGCCCGTCCCACGCAAACAGTAGAAGGATTGCGTCCGGGAATGTCGGTGCTGCTTACTATTAATGATTAACCGATAATCTGTGTGAATGATGAAAAGTCCGTTATACAATGTACTCCACCGCGAACTTCGCCGTATGACCTCCCGCAGGTTATACCTCGGCGTATGCCTCGTACTGCCCCTATTCTGCTTATTCTTCATGGCAACCATTTTCGGCAGCGGACAAATGGAGAACATTCCTATTGGCATTGTCGATCAGGACAATACTGCCACATCCCGGCAAATCGCACGAAATATATCTGCCGTACCTACTTTCAGCGTCACACGGCATTTTACCGACGAAGCCGCCGCCCGGCAAGCCGTGCAACGCAAAGAAATATATGGTTACCTGTCCATTCCTACCGGCTTTGAACAGCATGCTACGACAGGAATGGATGCCACGCTTTCTTACTACTACCATTATGCTCTCCTCTCCGTAGGTAGCGAGTTGATGGCAGCTTTCGAAACCGCGCTGGCACCTGTCGCTCTCTCTCCCATTGCCATGGAAGCCGTATCTTTAGGGCTCAACCAGGAACAGATAACCACATTCCTCCTGCCTGTACAAGCCAGTATGCACCCTCTTTATAATCCCGACCTGGATTATTCTGTTTATCTGAGCCAACCATTTTTCTATGTCCTGTTCCAGATACTTATTCTGTTGATGACAGTATATGCCATTGGTAGCGAAATCAAGTTCAATACAGCACAGGAATGGCTGACCACAGCACGAGGGAATATTCTGACTGCCGTCATCGGTAAACTATTGCCTTATACATTCATCTTCTCAGTAATCGGTATATTGGCAAATTATATCCTTTATGGAGTAGTACACATTCCTTTCCACGGTAGCTTGCTGATGATGAACTTCATGACACTGATCTTTATCATCGCCACGCAAGCACTCGCAGTGTTTATATTTTCCATCTTCCCACGGATAGCATACATTATCAGTATCGTATCCATGATCGGTTCATTGGGTGCTACTCTTTCAGGTGTCACCTTCCCCGTAACAAGTATGTATCCTCCGGTACACGCAGCATCCTATCTGTTTCCCGTCCGGCACTTCACTGAAATCTCACAGTCGATGATTTATTTTGACTCAGGTTTCGGGTATTACTGGCAATCAGCAGCTATACTTTTGCTTTTTCCACTACTGGCATTATTGATACTGCCGAGATTGAGGCACTGGATTTTGAAAGATACAGTAGAAGAAGATTCAGCCCCTATCCACAGTACGGCATATTCCCCCTCAATAGCCACTATCATTTTCAGGGAATGGCGTGCCATCAGCACCAATGCAGCAATCCTCCTGGTATTAATAGGCGGAATCTTTGCTTACGGTCTTCTCTATAACCTGATGTATGCTCCCAACCTTGTACGGAAAACTCCGGTTGCAGTTGTCGACAATTCTCATTCGGCTCTCAGCCGCGAATATATCCGGCTACTCAATGCCACTCCACAGGCCTCAGTCTACGCACTGACACCCAATTATCTTGAAGCAAAAGAGTGGCTGAAGCAGAGCAAAGTAGACGGTATTCTATATCTTCCTGCCGATTTCGACGCCCGTGTCGGCCGTGGGGAACAATCGGTCTTTAGTGTTTATGCCGCAACGGATGCTTTCCTGAATTTCAAGAATCTGCAAGAGGCTTCTTCCCGCGTGATGCTTGCCGTAAACGATGCACATCGTGCAGAGGGTGCTGTATTCTTGCCACCACAGGGATTACTGGCAGTAGCCTCATCCGTACCTGTCAATGTGTCGGGTACAGCCTTATATAATTATACCGAAGGATATGGTTCATATCTTATTCCGGCAGTTATGATTATCATTATTTTTCAGACTTTATTGATGGTGATAGGAATGGTGACGGGAGAAGAGGCAGAACGGAACAGACACCCTATCTTCAAGAAACAATCTCAGCTCAATACGAATCTTACCTGGCGCCAAGCGTTATATAATGTTTCCGGAAGAACCTTCGTTTACGTTATGCTTTATTTCATCTTTGCCTTATTCTTATTAGGCCTGCTCCCCCATTTTTTCAGTATCCCTAATATTGGAAACGGCAGAGACATTATCACAATGATGATTCCCTTCCTGATAGGAACAAGTTTCTTCGGACTGGCTGCATCACGTTACTTCACAGACTCAGAAGCACCTCTACTGATGATCGCCTTCTTCTCCGTAGGCTATATCTTCCTGTCCGGCGTCTCTTATCCGCTCGAACTGATGCCATGGTATTGGCAGGCAGCACACTACGTAGTTCCAGCAGCACCTGCCGTGCTTGCCTTCGTCAAACTGAATTCAATGGGAGGAGATATGGTAGATATCCGTCCGGAAATGATAACCCTGTGGGTACAAGTGGTAGTGTACTTCTTGTTGAGTTTATGGGTATTCAAGAATAAGCATTATCGCTTTCGTTTATAAGCAAATGATTGCCACCGTTCCTCATCCCATCCCTGGCGTTGCATTTCCATACGGGCCATGACAAAGAACAGGTCGGAAAGTCGATTGATAAAACGCAATATATCTTCCGGTACAGGATCTTCCCGATTCAGCGTCCAAAGCCTACGTTCGGCACGACGGGCTACGGCACGGGCAAACTGTAATTGAGCCGACACCTGTGTTCCACCCGGTAGCAGGAAATAGCCGTTATCTTCAAGCTGAAACATCATTGCGTCCATAGCCTGTTCGCACTGCACTGTCATTTCCACAGCATGAAGTTCGTTGGGATTACCACTACCCGGTCTCTCCGGATCTGCATCCCGTAAACCGGAAGGGGTTGCAACATGGCTCATCACCACCATCAACTCACGTTGTATATCATGGAGTAATTCCTGCCATGCATCTTTCACCGGAAGCAACGACCTGACAATTCCTATCACCGTATTCAGCTCATCAATGCAGCCATTGGCTTCAATGCGGATATCATCTTTCGGAACACGCTCTCCACCGTGGATGCCTGTCATCCCTTTATCTCCTGTTTTAGTATAAATTCGTCTCATAAATATTGCTATTTCTTACATGATTTTATTCAAGTTCACAAACAATCCGTCAGGCTGAAAGCCTGAGATTATATAGCGTAGGGCATCGCCCTACATGAGTAATATACATTTTTGTTTAAGCCCTGAAAGGGCGTAATATATTCTTTTATTTCGCCCTTTCAGGGCTTGTTATCGAGGGCATATTTGTTACGTAGGGCAATGCCCTACGCTATATAATAAAAGCCTTTCAGGCTACTTGCTAAACTGCTACTTGCTAAACTGAATCAATAAGCTTAAGTAATTTCACTCTCCCGGAACTTGTTCGAATAATGACCAAATTCCCGTTTCTCCCCAATACAAATGCGTATAGCTCGCTATCAGATTTTTATAACGAAACACGGCTGTATTCACAGGGTGTCCTTTAGCATTATAAACTTGTACAGCCGAAGCAAGCTTCTCATCCTGCTCAATGATCCGTGAATAATGAAACTCATGCCCACGCAGCTTCACCCCACGAAAATCAAAGCTTCTATACCCCATTGCCAAACGCATATCATCCTTGCAAGCGGAAACTTCCATAGGTAATGCGTCTACCATTTTGAAAGCTGTATAGGGATCTTTGCACATCACCAGTTCCGAAGCCAGATACATCATACCGCCACATTCAGCAATTGTTTTTCCTCCCCGCTCAATATGAGCCTTGACTGAATCTATTACACGGGGGGCTGCACTCAATTGAAGCGCACGATTTTCCGGATAACCTCCGGGCAGATAGAGCAAATCCACATTATCCGGTACTACCGCACTGTTGTCTTCCGGATCGAAGAAAGTAACCGTACCAAACTGATTCAGGTAATCAAGATGTTCAGCATAGATAAAGGAGAAACTTTCCTTATTGCGTGCCACCCATATATTTCCGGATAGAGAAACATTCTTTTTGACTTCTGTGGTGACATCCACCTCCCGGCGTGTGATCTGCAACAATAGATCAAGATTCAATTGTGCGTCTAGCTGCTTCAGCAGTGTCTCAGTGATACCATCTTCATCTTTACGACTGAAATCCAGTCCCAAGTGCCTGCTTTCCTCTTTCAAAGCATCGAATTTCCGCAAGCAACCCAAACAAGGTACATTCAGATCATCGCAAATCTCACGCAACATTTCCTCATGACGGTCGCTCCCTGCCTGATTGAAGACAACGCCTGCGACTTCCACTTGCGGATCAAAATCCAAATAACCTTTAATCATAGCGGCCAGTGAATAAGCGGCCGACTTAGCATTTACCACCAACACAACAGGAAGATTCAAAATCTTTGCAATCTCTGCCGATGAACCTTTACTACGGTCGTATCCATCGAACATGCCCATCATACCTTCTACGATACAGACATCCGCATCTTTGGCATGTGAAACATACACTTCATGCATATGTTGTTCGGAAGCCATAAAAGGGTCCAGATTGTAAGACGGAATTCCGCAAGCTTTTTCATGATACTTCGTGTCGATATAATCCGGCCCGCACTTATAGGGCTGTACACGTAGTTTTTTCTGCGTCAATAACGTCATCAGCAATCGGCTGACAGTGGTTTTTCCAGTGCCCGAAGTAGGCGCCGCTATCAGAAATTGGGGAATATTTCTTATCATACCGCACAGATTTATTTCCCGCAAAGGTAGTATATATTCCCTAAAACTCTTACCTTAGCTGCCCAAATAAAAGTAAATTACTATGATTACTGAAGAACTCAAGAAATTATATTGTACGTATACCGGACACGAACCGGAAGCTATTGAAGAACTTCCTTCATCCGGCTCCAACCGTCGTTACTTCCGCCTTACGGGCACCCCTACCCTTATCGGTGTCAGCGGAACTTCCCTCGAAGAGAATCAGGCTTTCCTCTATATGGCAGACCATTTCCGCAAGAAAGGACTGCCCGTGCCACAAGTCGTAGCAAAGAGTGATAACGATGCATTTTATCTACAGGAAGACCTGGGAGACACTCTCTTGTTCAATGCCATCGAAAAAGGACGCAAGACCAGTGTCTTTGATGAAGAAGAGAAACAGCTTTTGCGCAAGACAATGCGCCTGTTGCCTGCCATACAGTTCTCCGGTGCAGACGGAATGGACTTCTCATATTGCTACCCACAATCAGAATTCAACAGCCGCAGTATCTTATGGGACTTGAATTACTTCAAATACTGTTTTCTGAAAGCTACCGGGATGGAGTTTCAGGAAGACCGCCTGGAAGATGATTTCCAGAAGATGGCGGACGTATTGATGCGCAGTAGTTCGGCTACATTCATGTATCGTGATTTCCAGAGCCGGAACGTTATGATTAAAGAAGGTGAGCCATGGCTCATCGACTTCCAAGGCGGACGCAAGGGGCCTGTTTATTATGATGTGGCTTCCTTCCTGTGGCAAGCCAAGGCCAATTATCCTGAGAGCCTTCGCAAAGAGCTTTTAAAGGAATATCTGGACTCTCTGTGTAAATACCAGCCTGTGGACGAAAAATATTTCTATGCTCAATTACGCCATTTCGTATTGTTCCGTACCATGCAAGTGCTGGGTGCTTATGGCTTCCGTGGCTATTTCGAGAAGAAACCCCATTTCATCCAAAGCGTCCCCTTCGCTATTGAAAACCTGCGACAGTTATTGCAGGAACCCTATCCCGAATATCCGTACCTCTGCCATGTGCTGAAAGAACTTACCGAGCTGAAACAATTTACTGACGATCTCCAGAAGCGCCGCCTTGTAGTAAAGGTCACCAGTTTTGCATATAAAAAAGGTATTCCTGAGGATTCCAGTGGCAACGGTGGTGGCTTTGTATTCGACTGCCGTGCCGTAAACAACCCCGGTAAGTACGACCGTTATAAACCCTTCACCGGACTGGATGAACCTGTTATCCGCTTCCTAGAAGATGATGGAGAAATAACCACGTTCCTCGAACATGTATACGGTCTGGTGGATGCTTCCGTGAAACGATACATGGAACGTGGATTTACAAACCTTTCCATTTGTTTCGGATGCACAGGCGGACAACACCGCTCGGTTTATTCAGCACAACACCTGGCAGAACATCTGAACCAGAAATTCGGAGTACAGGTAAATCTGATGCACAGGGAACAGAATATTGAACAGACTTTTAAAGCGAAAAACTAAAGAATAGTAGTCTATTTTTCCTCATTCCTACTGTTCCGTTTCCTGTCAAGTCCGTACCTGCTCCGTATCTATACAGACGGACTTGGTACGGCCCAGACAGGGAGTTGATACGGAGCAGATAGGTAGAGGGTAAGAATATTGGTCTAAACTTCCGATAATCCAAGAAATAAAAAGAATGAAAGCAATGATATTTGCCGCAGGCCTCGGCACCCGCCTGCGCCCACTGACAGACAATATGCCCAAGGCACTTGTCTCCGTAGCAGGCAAAACGATGCTGGAGCGTGTCATCTTAAAACTAAAAGATGCCGGCTTCCATGATATCACCATAAACATCCACCATTTTGGAAGTCAGATTATAGACTTCCTCCGTGCAAACCAGAACTTCGGTGTGGATATTCATATCAGTGACGAACGGGGTGAACTGCTGGATACCGGTGGTGGCATCAAAAAAGCCCGTCCTCTGCTGGAGAGCAACGAGCCTTTTCTTATACATAATGCCGATATCCTGACAGACCTGGATCTCAATGCTTTCTACCACCACCATCTGGAAAGTGATGCAGATGCCACCCTGCTCACGAATCACCGGAAAACATCCCGCTATCTATTGATGGATCAAGATAACCGCCTTTGTGGTTGGACGAATCTTTCTACAGGCGAAGTACTCCCCAAAGAACTCAATTATCCCAGTGATCATTATCAGTTGCAAGCCTTTGGTTGCGTCCATGTTCTTTCTCCCTCTATTTTCCGTTATATGGAAGATGAACGCTGGACAGGGAAATTTTCCATTATTCCGTTTTATGTGGATATCTGCCCGAAAGCACGCATTCAAGGATTTCCTATAGACAGCGAAAACTGGTTTGATGTGGGCAAGCCAGAGACACTTGCAAAGGCAGAAGCCTATTATGCGTCTTTATAAAACAGGTTTCATCTTCACCAACTGCCCCTGGGCATCAAATAAGTATTCGTAGTTGAAGGAACCGTAAATACGATACTTCCAGCGGGCACTTTTCTCAAAACGGCGACTGTCATCCAGGATGGTCGCCTGATAGTCGGTCTCCAGTTCATGAATGAACTCTTTGGATTCCGGATCCGGATATCTATAAGTGGGGACAATTATATGTATGTCAGGATATTGCTCTCGCAGTTTTTTGATTTCTGTACGGACAGCATCTTTTTCATTGGGCTTCAGAAAAAAGAGTAAACACACGGGATGTCCCTGTCCTGCAATGTCCGAAAAGAGCAAACTGTCTTTCTCTGCATACTCCACTTGTTTGAAGTCAATAAAATGATCTCCCAGCTTTAGGCTACGGGTAGTATCCAGCATCCGTTTCAGTCCTATCAATACAGATGTACTGTCGCGCATTTGTGAAGGAGTTTTCTGATACAATGTCTCCAGTTCATCCGGATAGATCGCTGCCCAACGATCAAACACCATCCATCCTATTGCGTTCCGGGCATTGTCGAATACAAATTGCCGCGTAGCTTCCAGCGGAAAATCATCTTCATGCCAAAGTTTCCAAAGACGTACGTTTTGTGAATGGGGATTGGTACTTTTATCCGGTACAGGCATTGTCGGTGGAACTACATTTGTCAACGTCAGTTTTCCTCTTTCTGGATAAAAGAAATTCATGCTACCGGGATGCTCCATTCCATAGATATGCAACGTATCTTCTTTTCCGGAAAATGAAACTTCTCCGTTTCTGATAATAGCGAAGTCCAAAGGAGCTTTCCCATAATCACGGTCACCCGTCATACGGTCGGCGCCATATCGCCACAGGTAGACCGTATCTCCTTCGTGAGCGTCCAGTCCGGTGCAATGCACAGTAAAAGTCTGTTCTTGCGATTGACAACTGATGAGTCCCAGAAACAAAGAGTAAAATATCCATTGATTGATTTTCATAAAGCCCAGATAGATTGAGTAAACAAACATATTGTACAAAAGAACAATCTTTTCAGTAAAGATGCAAGCAAAAAAGACAATATATAAAAGCATTTGTTAATGAAATATCCATATATTTGTGACATAACATTAAAAAGACTGACTATGAAACGACTGAGATTAGGACTATGGGCATGTTTCTGCTTTTGTGCAGCCACCACCCTTATGGGACAAAACAAGGTGAAAACAACTGCCGAAAAAGTAATGCTGTTCATTGACGGTGCCCAAGTGACGCGTACCAAACAAGTAGATATTCCGGCAGGAAATTCAACGCTCATCTTTACCGGATTATCCCCCTATATGGATGCACAAAGTATGCAGGTCAGTGCCAAGGGAAAACTCACCGTTACAGCAGTCAACCGGCAATACAACTATATAGACAGCCTTGCCGTCAGCGAAAAACAACAAAGCCTGCAAAAGAAGCTTAAAAAAATAGAGAAACAGCAAAAAGAACAGAATGCCGAGCTTGGACTTATCAATGCCGAATATGAAATGCTGAAAACAAATTGCTCCGTCAACAATAAGAATACCGCTACTTCTCTGGCCACTATCAAAGAAGTGAATCAATATTACTCCGGACAATTGAAAACTCTGAAAACAAAAGAACTTGCCATCAATGAACAGATAGCCGAACTTGCCATCAAACAGGGACAACTAAACTCTGAACTGGCACAACTAAGCGGTAAATCTCTAACCCCTATGAGTGAAATTATGGTCAATGTAAATGCGCCAGCAGCTTGCAAAGCTACATTCACTCTGAACTATTATGTAAAAAATGCCGGTTGGTTCCCCTCTTATGATGTTCGTTCCGGTAGCCTGGCCGAGCCTATCTCCATCGTTTACAAAGCCAATATCTTTCAGAATACCAAGGAAGAGTGGAAGAACGTAGAATTATCCCTTTCCTCCTCTAATCCTTCCACCGGAAGCGTAGCCCCCACTCTGTCTACTTACTGGTTGGATTACGGACTTGCAGCACCACGCTACAATTTGAATCTCAATGGAAACACTGTTTCAGGAATCGTTCTTGATAATGAACGTACGCCCGTAATAGGTGCTACCGTTACCATTCCGGGGACTACGATAGGAGCCATCACCGACATAAGCGGTAAGTATTCCATAACTATTCCCAATGGGCAAAACAAACTTCAATTTTCATATATTGGCTATCAGACTCAGACCAGAGATATACAAGGAAATATTATGAATGTTACCCTTCAGGAAGATACACAGGCATTGGATGAAGTAGTGGTAGTAGGTTACGGCGCTGAAAGAAAATCTCTTATGGCAGGTGCTGTCTCCGGGCTTAAGGTAAACCATAAAAAAGATATTCAATACGAAGAAGAGGCCAGCATGGCCCTTGACGTTGAACAAAGCCAGGGACAGATGGGCTACGAATTTGAAATAAAAGTGCCCTACACCATTCCTTCTGATAACAAGCCTGTAGTTGCTGAAATCGGTCATTACGAATTACCCGCTTCCTATACTTACCAAAGTACTCCGAAGATAGATAAAGATGCTTTCTTGATTGCCCAGGTAACCGATTGGGAAAAGCTAAACTTACTTGAAGGCGAAGAAAATGTTTACTTTGAGAATACTTTCATTGGCAAGTCCATTATGAATGTCACCCAACAGAACGACACACTATCCTTCTCTTTAGGTCGTGATAAACGTATCATGATACAGCGTACGAAAGAGAACGAATATACCTCACGCAAGTTTATGGGTTCCAATCAGACGCAATCCATTGCATGGAAACTTTCTGTCCGCAATACGCGTCCCGAACCTGTCACCCTTACGCTTTACGACCAACTGCCTGTATCACGCAACAATAACATTACCGTAACAGCAGAAGAAATCAGCGGCGGCAGTCTGGATGAAGCGAAAGGTATCATCACCTGGCAAATTACCTTACAGCCCGGCGAACAACGTGATTTAGCTTTACGCTATAAAGTGAAGTACCCTAAAGGACGAAACTTAATAATAGAATAACACTTTTTCTTATAATCTAAAGACAAGTTGATAGACCATCTGCTTCATATAGGCAGATGGTCTATGCAACAGATTATTCTGCTGCCGCTTCTTTCATAGCTTTCAGCAATGATAGCGAGTTTGTAAAAGGTACATCCGTAGCCAAATCCCAGCTCATGACACCACGCATATTCTGTTGGCGGGCATAGCGGGTCTTTATCTTGATATTAGTCTGCCCATCAAACAGATACTCCTTGCCATTATAAGTCACAGTATTCTGGTCAGGGCTGGTAATCAAATTACCATTAACAAAAGAACTATAAGCCTGTGTAGCAGACTTATCACTAGTAGCTCCAATAAACGGAAGTCCGGCAACAATCTTCTCATTCGGAATACCACCGTTACTGATTACAGTCTGCAGATCAATCTTATACTGTTCCACCGGATAGCGGTCGGGAGAAGGACCATAACATTGTATGGAAATCCAATCCATCTTGGATATTGCCTCTGCTGATATTTTATAATATAGCGGGTGTAAAGTCGGAGAAATGATACGGCTTCCTGTTCCGTCCTTCAAAGCTATAAGCGCATTGCTTACATTTGTGAAATCAGTATCCGATGCAGGCCATTCAAAATCAATATCTGCGCCATCGATGTCATATTTATCCATTACACTCTTCATATTCCGTACGAAATCAGCTATAGAAGCAGAATTAGCACACATATTCTTCCAGTTTCCTCCGGCTACTCCCAAACGGAACAGAATTTTCTTACCACCCAGTTTTGCACGGATATCTTTCATTATTTCCACCCACGTTTGTGAATCTTTTCCTTTATCAGATGCGTCGTCATATTTCCAATAAGCTAATGTTTTTGTTGCATTCCAGTCACCTTTGAAAGTTAGTTCCTTGTCTTTATAAGCGGCAGGATTACCAAAACCAATTCCTGAGAAAAAGGTTTCATCCAGTTTTCCTTTAAAATTAGTACCTAATAGTGTGGAAGCGCGGAAAGGAAGAGTCCCGGTATTGGATATAGCATCCGCTGTTTTAGTAGCATCAATGGATAGAGTGATGGCTTTGGAAGCATAGGATACACCTACATAATGCCAGGCTCCAATTTCTAATCCTGTAGCAATTAAATCAGAAACGACTGTCCCTACGGTAAATTTCAATTTCTCCGGTGCATCCCCCAGTTGCAATGAGATTGTATTTTCTCCAACCGTTTTACTGAACACCACAGCATCCGGCGTCCACTCATCAATATACATCCAGGTAGCAAAAGTGAAAGCTCCCATTGCTCCGGTCGCATTGTTCATCAAATGAGGCCCGGCATTCATTTCTCCTGTTCCGTCAAATGAAATCACTCCGCTACGCCCGGCAAAAGACTCCAGATGAGTCACTCCACCCGTAAACGTAGCATTATTCTCCGGAGTCTCAAAGTACAATGTTCCGTCTCCATAGGGTTGGACTACCATATATATCAGGTCATTGCATGCTAACATACTTTCAGTAGAAATGTCTCCTTTCTGATAAAAATTTCCACGGATATACGAGCTTACAATGAAAGGCTTGTCTCCATCTACTTCCGGTGTTTCAAAATCAGCATCAATGGAACAAGTTACTTGTACTGAAGAAGTGTTTTCCACAGGGCAAATCAGATTGGTTTTATAATTGGCAGTGAAAGGCACATAGTCTACTTTAAAACTTTTGAGTGCTTCTCCCGTAGCATTATCTGATGCGAAGAAATCCAGATTTACATCATACAGGATACTTCCCTCCTGATAACTGGCTCCGTCAGCCAATGGATGCGTAAACAGATAATCGAAAATCAATACCTGATTGGCATCCGCTGATAAGGTTTTAGCCGAAAGAATCTGTTCGGAAGCAGTTCCTGTTATATCGCCTTTGGTGACATCATAGGCAGTATATACCGAAGGATACGTAACCTTGGCACTTTGTACACCTGCATAACTGCCTTTTACGTTCATTAGAGCAAACGGACGTTTCAAGGTCATTGTCACTTGCAAAGCAGAGGAGGTTACATCAGCAGCCTTCGCACAGAAAGCATCCCGTGCCGGAGTATTCAGTATCCATTTCTCTTTCATGATACTGACATTCTGCAAAGATTGTGTGTTATAGAACTCATCTTCCACGCTTGTCAGTGTGGAGTTGTCTGTCCCACTACTGACGAAATCGGCCCAGGCAACCAAAGTAAACGTTTCATCAGTAGCCAAATCTAAATTAAAGTCGGGGGTAGTTTGTGGAATACGCTGTATCAGGGTCAATGCACCATCCGCCTCGTTCTGTTTATAGATTCCCAAAACATAACGCAGATGATATCCGTCGACTGCCGGAAGTGCAGAAACTCCACGCGTAGTGGCTGCATCCATTGATAAACGTACACTTACATTTTGTTTGTAATCGATGGCACTCTCTGCATCTCTACAACCCATTAACCATAGAGAAAAGAATACATACCACAATAAGAATTTGATTTTCATGTTGTTAAATTTAAAGATTAATTAATTATTATATTGATCTCTCCTGTTATCTCTCCGTCAATAATATTGCTCTCTCCCAAGTCTGCCATTTCCACATGTTTAGTGATGTGCCGGGCAGCTTCCAACGAAAATGAAATGGAGGGGGCATGATATACAATTCCTCCTTTGGAATTACCTATCGTTACTCCCATATCCAGGGAACTGATCTTGCCTTTATTCATGAACAGGCAATCCGATGCAACAATATATTTATCCCTTTCTTTCTGTATCCCGTCATATCTCATGGTGGGATTTGCCAGAGAAGCAACGCAACGCCCGGACAGAACATCATAAGCGATAGGCAGGTAACCTTTATAAGTCAATATAGCGGTCATTCTCTCATCAAGACTCTCCTCCTTCAGATCAGTAGTCAGTGTATAGGAAGACAGTGGAGAATAAAAATCCAGATTACAAATTTGCCCTATCGGACTATCCGGGAATATTGTTAAAGGTAGAACGGCTGCATAGGCTTTCTTATCCATACCAGCCACTTCGCTTTTCATACGTACAGACCTTAAATTTTCTGTAATATAGTATGGAGAGTCTTCTGTTATCCGATAATCTATCCATGCCAGAAGATAGTATTCTCCAGAGGGCAGATTCAGTTCAAGTAAAGGATATTTCATGTCTTTTATTGATCTGGCGGCTGTTGTTTCTATGAAAAAAGAGTGCTGTTGGACTTCTACATTATTTCGAATAACAGAAACAATGCAATGAGGAAGGACATCGGTATTATCATTCTCAAAAAGTGAATCGATGATTCCATTTACAACGACTTCATAGGATTGATCCGGATCATATATACCTTCATCTTTTTGATGGCAGGACACCAATAACAGAATAAAAATATATCCGCACATATTACGTATCTTCATAGTTCTACTAATATAGAATAGGGCTAACAATAAATTCATGGAGACAAAATTAGAGGGCTATCTGCTTACAGAATGTACAATAATCACTATTTTTACATCCAAAAATCGCTATTTAAGGCATTTTCAGTATAAAATGTATTCAGGAAAGAAATAACATAACAGTGTATTACTTATAATAAATATTAATTCACTAGTGTCCCATTAAAATTGGGACGTTATTAAAAATCAAATAAACTTGGC
>OGGB01001651.1_pt1 | contig 14606 bp, 9 predicted proteins | sample 1571111 | NCBI WGS metagenome assembly OGGB01 (sample SAMEA2582067, study PRJEB24529) | metagenome | biome: Human gut stool | place: China | collected 2011
AAAACTCTGCAAAGAAGCAGTCTTTCTTGATGTCCAGATGCACGGTCACCATATCAATAATGGTGTGGCTGCCGTTCCGGCGCAACTGAGAAAGCACCTTCTGCGCCTCATCCGGGCGCACAAAGTTGTCCGCCAGAATATGCTTTACGTTCTGCACACCCTGCTCGATGATTTCCTCATCGTCCGAGCTGCAATACTGCCCCAGCAGAAACTCCAGCACATAGACCGGTACGTTGGCACCTTCCTTGATCTTTTTGGTCAGATCCTTACGGACGATACGACCATCAAAGTTTTCCCGCAGTTTCCGGCGCAGTTCTTCCCGGTTTCCCTCTGCTGCCTGATCCATCATTAGCATACGGTGTACCCGCCTTCCTTTTTGTTAGAATCCAAAACCAAAATCGTCTGCAAAAGCAATATCCATCATCACCGGATGTCGCCACTGTTCCAGACCTGTATCCTCATCATAGACCACAAGATAATACTGCTTATCCTTGTCGTACTTCTTGTTCTTAAAGGTAAAACGCAGCCGGAAAATGCGCTTTTGTGCGCTGAGCTCCCGGTTGTCTGCCACATAGGTGTTTTCGTTGGAGATCTTCTCGTTGTCCCCCGAGATAAAGAACACCCGGTACTTTGCCGGTTTCACAGTATCGCTGACGGCTTCCGACTGGACAAAATCCATGGAGGTGATCAGATTCGTGATCTTGTGGAGAATGCTGACCAGTGCGATCTCTGCATTCTTGGTCTCCTGATGTCCACGCTCCATTTTGATATCCAGCACTGGCACCAGCATCTCCTGCGGCGAGGAGCCGCCGTGGACGTAGTTGGCACCGCCGCCAGCAACCTTGAACACGTTGCTGCTGACCGGGTAGGAAACCACCTTGGCATCCTGATTGCCCAGTACTGCGCCCATGCTCATGTGCCCGATGCCGTCATCCTGAAGCGGAGCAGCGGACACCACAAAGCGGCGGTTGACAAAAGCATTTTCCATGCTCTTGCCTGCGATTTTCTCGCTCTCGGACAGCTTATCTCGCTTATAGATAAAGCCGTGGTCTGCCGTTACGATAAAGTGATGGGTGTTTCCGCTGCCATTGATGCGGCAGATCAGATCCATGATCTCCTGCACGGCTTCCTCACAGGCGTTGAACACCTCATCCTCGGTGTTGGGCTTGTCGCCACGGGCATCGATCTGGTTGTGGTACACATAGATGACCTGCCGCTTGGTAAGGACATCCCGCAGGTCTGCCACCTTCATGCTCTTGATCTCGTCAAACTGGATGCAGACGCTGTCCGGCACATAGCTTTGCAGCACCTGCTGACGCCCTGCCAGCGTATCGCAGAGGGTGCCATCCACCAGAACCTGAAAGTCATCGGTCATTTCCAGCGTGCGGTGCGGGAGAAGCGCAGCCATGCCCAGCCGGGTGTAGGAGGGCAGCACGCCCAACTGCGCGTTCAACTGCGCCGAGCACTTGGGGTCATCCTGCATCCGGGCAAAAAGCTCCTGCCCTACCTCATACCGCATAGCATCGGAGATGATGACCACGGTACGCTCCTTGGCGTAGCGCAGGTTGGCGTTGTAGAAATCCCGCTGCAAGGGCAGCACTGCCAAAGCTTCCTCCTGCCGGAGCCCCTCGTTCCATGCCGGGAGAAGGGTGGCAAGATATTCGTTGGTGTAGATGTTCTCCACCAGTTCCCGCAGCGGTTCAAAGGCTTCGGTGTTTTCCAGCTTGTCGTAATAGAAGTAGAACTTCCGGTACTGCTGGTCTATCTGATGATCTGCGGACAGATACCGGTCCACAATGGCTTTGAAGCCCTCGGCGCTGCGGTAGTTTGCCGCCTGCACCATGCAGTAGGCACTTTGCAGCAACTGGTAGGTCTTGTCGGTCTTTCTGCCAAAGTGCATCTTGGCACGCTTTTCGCACACCTCCGGGATGGTCAGCTCGTTGAGCTTCGCCCCGGTATCTTCGGCAAGGAGCCGCCCCATCAGCCACTTGACCAGCACCTGATCCACTGCAAGGAAGGTATCGCACTCCACCAGATCATCGGCACGGCAGCCGGAGAACGCCTGATAGACGTTCAGCCCCTTTGCCACATGATCCGAAAGTTCATCGTACTTATCCCGGTAGAGGACGCTGTTCATCAGGCTGTCGAGGAAGGCAATGATGTTGCCTGCCTTGTAGGACACAAAGGACTTCCATGCCGCAGGCAGCTCCGCCTGCACATAGCGAGCGGTATAGGTGACGAAAAGGGTCACCAGCAGCCGTTCCAGCGTAGGTTTTACGTCCGTATAGCCGAAATGCTGCTCGCACAGCCGCCAGAAGGACGGCAGCAGGTCGTACTGTTCAAACTGCTGCAAGTAGGCATTCTCCGACAGACTACCCTCGGTGAGCACGACACGCACCACCTCCTCAAAGGAGCAGGTGCGTGCTTTGCAGATGGAGCTGAGCAACCCGGTGAGGATGTTTTCCTCGTTGAAGTTCTCGATCTCCAGATCGTAGAACCGCTGGGTGCGCTTTTTATCGGCAAAGAACTTGATGTGCTTTTCGAGGATAGGCTTATACTTTTCCTCAATGCCAAGGTCTACCGACAGCAGTGAGGCACGGTCGGCAAAGAACCGCCGGGAGTACAGCAGGGTGTCCTCCAAGTGGTTTTCCCGCACATCGGGCTTGGGGAACGGGGCGTAGACAAGGTAATTGGTGGTGGTGTCCACCCGTTCCAGAAAGTATTTGGTATAGAACTGGTTATCGGGCTGGAGGCGGTAAATCTTTGCATTTTCCAGCTCCACGTTTTCCAGATCCTCGGCAAAGTCTGCCTTGTCATCGTACCAGAACACCAGTTTGCGGGTGTCCCCCACAAATTCCGCATTCAGGCGGTCAATGATTTGTTTTAAGTTCAACTCAGCCATTGGCTTTTTTATTCACTCCGCTTAATTGTGTATATTAGATCAATTGGCAAATATGCGGCACGGTTTAATGTTTATATTCGATACCCATAGCATTAAATTCCTTCCGCAGTTGTTCTTTCCAGCCACCATATTTGTCAGCTTCAGTATAGATACAACCGCCCAAATCACCCGGCAGTTCAACGCCATTATCATACAGCATAATAACTCGCTTTGCACTAAGCAGTCCAACAAACAAACCTGCTTCAAATACAACATTTTGCCTTGCTCGTGATTTTAGTGCTTCCGGCTTTCCTTTTTCATATCCTTCGTCGTCCGCTGTAAAAAGAACGATTGCACAGTCTACATCAGAATATCTCTCTAATTTTCCCAGTATAGACGTAACTCCTTCGTTCGCCTGCTCGTGAAGAATAATCGGTTCTACTTCAATCGATCTCAGCCAATCAGAAAGCTGGTACTTCAATGCCGCATCATGTCCATGAACGATAAAAACCTTATTCTTCACAACACTACCCTCCGCCGCTTCTTCATCATCTGCACTCATATCTAGGAAATCAATAGCTTCATCCAAGAGATTTACCAGTGCTATATGAATATTTTTCATGAATTCTTCATGGCTAATCTCTCCATACATTGATTCTGCAGCACCCTTGACATTAAAACCCGTTGAAGTATTATTAGCTTCCTTTGTAAAATGGCTGTCAGGTCCAAATACCTTCCGAAACGCTTCAACGTATTTCGCCTTATACTTTATAGTCGAAAAATCATCATATGTAGATAGTTCTTCTCTCAACTTTTTTAAGATTGCTTTTTTATTCATTGGTTCACCTTCAATTACTGCCTCGCCAATAACCGATTATTTCTTTTCTTTCACCATGATGTTCTTGCTATCGGCCAGCACCTCGTAGAACTTGCCATCGGCGGCGGTCTGGAGTTTGCGGTAGTTCACCTTCACGCCGTCGTCGAGGTCCAGCGCAATGCGGGAAAGTGCCAGATGGCTGATCTTTTCGTCGTAGTCCCGGCACTCCTTCAACTGCTTGGTCAGCTTGTCCTTGCGCTTGGAGGCGGCAGCGGCTTCCCGGGCGTTGGTGGTGTGGTCCATCATATCTTGCATCCGGTTGATCTCGGATTCGTACACACGCTGCATCTTGTGCAGATAGTCCACACGCAGGGTGCCGATGGTATCCGGGGTGTAACGGTGGAGGTAGACCAGCGCCTTAAAGCCGTTCTGCTTGCCGCTGTCAAACAGCCAGTAGATGGGCCGCTTGCCGGAGCCGGTGACCGAGTAGGTCTGGCAGTGATCCTTGAAAAAGTCGTTCACAAAGTAATTGCGGATGACCTCCCGGCTGGTAGTGCCCTTGTTGCCCAGTGCCTTGGCAATGTAATCGAGGTTTGCCTCCAGTGTATCCGCACCGTACACCGCTTTCAGCCAGTCGCACAGACGGGCAATGATGTCGTCCTCCAGATACTCCTCGTCGGTAATGGGGATCACATTGTCCACGTCCGGGGCAAATGTGCAAAGGTGCATTTTTCCATCTTTGTCCTTAACATAATCACCCACTAAAGTAGCTGTACTGCCATCTGTTTTCTCCGGGTCAAGCACGGTGGGGTCATTTACAAAAACATCTTCCCACTTTCCACCAGCATACGCAAGCCCGGGCACATCCAGCGAGTAGCGCCCAAACATACAGCCCACGGCATAGCTGAGCAGGCTCTTGATATCCCGCTGCAAGTCGGCTTTGCGTACCGTTACATCTTTATCTTCCACTTCCGGGGTCAGTTCATCCTGCAAGCCGTAAATGTCAATAAAAATGCGGTTCAGCTCTTCCTCGTTGGCTTTCAGCTTTTCAAAGCGCTCCTTGCACTGGCCCTGCCACAGCAAATAGCAAATCTCCAACGGGCAGCTTGCCTCCGGCAGGGAACCGTAGTAGTAGTTCATAGCAGCGGCAGTAGCCGTAGCATCCCATAGTCCTTTGCTCATGCTCACAAGGGGGTGGGTGGTAAAGTCCCAAGAAATCTCAAACGCATCCCACTCACTTTTGGAAAGCCCAACGTTGTTTTCTGATATTTCAACGGCCGAAGCTCTTATGTTCTTATCGATTGTTAGCGGAATTTCTGCAATATTTCCAACCTCAAAGTTAAGTGTTGGACTTAGAACTTTCACAATTTCGGCTGCAACCTTACTATTTAAAACTGCCATAGAAAAAATCAGAATATCATGATCGTGTCTAACAGAATGTAAAAAAGGGCTGGCATCGCCTGGTATTATGCCACACGGTTGATATCTCACAGACATCTGCCCTGAAGAAATCTTATTCCAACTAACTACTTCGTCAAAATACCGTTCTTCCGATGGAATTATAGCTTTTCCGGTTGATTTTATCTCTAGTCCATTATTTTCCCAGTTAACTGTGTTTAAAATATTCCCATACCATCGTCTAAACGAGCCACCGCTATTGAAGAGTATCCATTTTTTTGTAGAGACTCGAGCGTCTCCTGTAAGACTCAATTCAACCTTATGAACATCCGTTTCATACCAATTCCGAACAAACCTTCCTGCATTACCCGTCTGCAAACCCCGACGTGTATCCGCATAATTTGAAAGTGGCGGCAGTTGAAATTGTTTTAACAACGCGTCACTCACCCAGTATCCAATTCTTTTTCTAGGGATTTTCACAAATTCATCTTGGCAAATACAAAATCGATTTTCTCCTGCGAGAAACATTTTTTTCTTTCCATTTTGAGAAGTCGGCTCAACAAGACGGCAGTATGTTCCTTTGTAGCCAGTAATATGACTCATGCACCGCACAAAAGTTGTCGTTTGGACTACCTCACCACCAATTTCTTCAAAGGCTCGTGCGCCCAGATGTGCCATGTTGACGGTTTCGGTCAGCATCATCTTTTCCCGCAGCTTTTCAAAGCTGGACAGGAACATCCAACCGTGCTGGGTTATCATTGCCTGAAAGCCATTTTTAGTGGTCATATAACGGCATCGTTCAATAAAAACAGAATATAAATCCGTCTTGCTATCAGCATATTTTTTCTTAATGTAATCACTTAGCTTTGGACTTAAATCACCTGTGCCGGCATAGGGGGGATTGGTGCAGGTGACCCAATACTTCCGTGCCATGGTCTCGCCAAGGTCGATGAGATTTTGCAGTTCCTCGGCGGTCTGCTCCACACCGGCACTTTCCAGCGAAATCTGCACCTCATCGTTAATGCCATCCACAAACCGGCGCAGCAATGCCCAGTTATACTCCGGTACATTGAGGATGGAGCCGTACTCCTTGGCATCGGTCAGGATATCCAGCAGACCCTCCAACTGCATTTTGGCGGTGTTCTTTTCCAAGTCCGAAAGGCCCGCCCCAAAAAACTTGAGGTGAGCCCGGTTGATGGAGTTGCTTTCCTGAATGGCGTGGACGTGGCAGGTGGTTTCGCCGTTGAGGATGCGGCGGTTGTACTGCCGTGCCTTCATCATCACGGCAAAATAGGCAAGCTGATAGGCACGGTCGTCAATGTCCAGACCGTAGAGGTTGTGTTCCAGAATGCTCTTGGCGGCATCCCGCTGGCTGTAACCCACGCTTTCGTAGATCTGCATCAGCACGTCAAAGGCATAGACCAGAATATGCCCGGAACCCATGCAGGGGTCGATGAGGGTGAGGTCTTCCGGATTCAGGGTGGCATACTCCTTGCGGATCGTCGCCAGCTTTGCCTGCACTTCCGGCTCCTGCGGGGCTTCGTCCAGATAATACTTCCAGTTCTGCCGCAGGTCGCTGTCCGGGTGACCCTCCACCCACAGGCGGCCAAGACTGTTTTCCACCATGTAGCGGACGATCCAGTCCGGGGTGAACAACTGGGTCACCGCCGGGATCTCCTCTTTGGTGATCTTGCCGTTCTTTTCAAAAGCAGCTTTCTTAGGCTCGGTGTTGTAGTATTGATACAGCCAGCCGATGATCTCCACCTGACCGCCCTGCTCGATGTTGAAGTCCTTTTCCGGGATATCGTGGGTCAGCTTGTACACCACGCCCTCCTGATCCACCACCGAAAGGTTCAGCAGGACTTCGGTGTAGTCGGTGGTCTTTTCAAACAGACCGGGCAGGATCTCATTCAGCGCATTGCACTGCTTGATGAACAAAAAGCGGAACAGCTCGTCCAGCTTGTTGTCCTGCTTCCACTGGATGATCTGGGCTTCTTCCTCGGCGGTAAAGGGCAGGTCGGCATCAAAGGGGGTGGTGACCAGATCCGGCTCCACCTTGCCGCTCTCGGAGCTAAGCACCCGCAGGTGGGAGGGCAGATAGTCGTTGACCTCCATGAACCGCACCGCGATCAGGCGGTTGAACCATGTATAGGCAACCTCCTCCATGATGTACTGGTAGGCGGTGGCGTAATCGGTGTCGGCCTCCTTCTCCCGGATGGCGCTCACAAGCTGCCGCCGCTGCTTGATGGCCTCGCCTGCCACCAGATACGGCTCCGCTGCACCAATATCGTAGAACTGGGCATCCAGCGTGCTCTGGGGCAGGGGGTCTGCAATGCCCTTTTCGGTAATGCCCATCAGTCCAGCACGGTAGCAGATGTCAGCGATCAACTTGTTCCGTGCCCAGATGGCAAAGTTTTTAATGGCTGTTTTGTTCATCATTCCATCCTCAAATTATAAGTTTCCGATAAACAGTTGTGCTTGTTGGATCAGTGCAGTCCAATCTTGGCTGGTAACCACTTTTGCTGCTACTGTAACTGCCACTTTCATGCCAAAATCGCTAAAGAATTTCTGAACGCCATTTAAGGCTTTCTGCATCCGGTTCTTTTTAGGTGTGGGAGACTGAATCTGCTCCTGCAATGATTCGAGATCATCCTTTACACTGTCCACTTCTTCAGTGTCAACATCCTTGATTTCAGGCAGAGAGGCCATGATTTTCTCAATCAGGCCATTCAAATCCTCACTGGAAATGCCGGTTTGATTGGTAATATTAACATTTCCATGTTGCTGCTGAACCACATTGCCATTTACAGTTCCAATATTTTGAGTCATAGAAACGGCATTTTCCTCTTGTTGCATAAGAATAATCTCCTTTGAGATACTATCGTTAATGAAATCAATCAGTGGTTTTATAGCATCATTCAAATAATTCTGTATAATTTCTGACCATTTACTACTACTACAAGGGTATCTCTGTGCCTGATATACGATGCTTTCTGTTTCAGAATTCGCAATGTAGTTTGCATAGTCATACATTGCCTTAATATGCTTTTTCTCATCAATAGGCACTTGTATTCCAATCCAACTTCCACCATCAATTAGAAAGCACTCTTTAAAATCAAACTCTGTCACATCTACCACATCATGTACTATATTATGGAGCATAGGAGTGTTTTCAATAAAATCAACAAATCGACACAGATTGACATCTGCATCATGTTGATCGCTGTTTAATAGCTGACTAGACTTTCTACGGAAGTCTAGACTCAAAAGTTTTAATTGTTTCAGTTCGCTCATACATTAACCCCACAATATGGGCAGTAAATCATTGATTCACCTGCATCATAAAGAACTTTTACATGCCGATTGCAACACTCACACTCAAATGGGACTTCTGCTCCATCGTTATTGCGCAATTCTGAAATACCAACTTTTTTCAATGGCGTGTAGCTCATCTTTACAATTCCATGTTGACGATTTGTGTCTCGCGCCATATCTCCAAACAGCTTATTTAGCTGCTCAACCATATAGTTCCTTGCTATATCATTAACCTGTTGTAGAACTTCTTTTGTCCAAAAAGCATTCGAATCTTTTGTTAAACCGCAGTAAGGACAAAACAGTTCATCAACTATACCATCTTCTGTTTTAACTTCATCTGCACGAAGACCGAATGTTGAACCACAAAAAGGACATTCAAACGTAACATATCCATCACTGTCACATTCCATGTTGATTTTGAACGACATTTCAGACATATCTAGGTTTTCCTCACAGTTCCACATTCACGATCGAATCATCGGCAAGTTCCTTCAGCAGGCTCTGCCGCAGTGCATTCAGATACTTGTCAACATCCTCGGTGCTTTCCAGCCGCCATGACGCTGCCCGTGCCACCGTTTTGATGGAGAGATTTTTGGTGGTACGCACCTTGACGGCAGGCTGCTGGACCTTCGGCTGCGGCACGGTGACGATCTCGCCACGCTTGCGGGCTTCCTCTGCAAGACGCTTCTGTTCCGCTTCTGCCTTTGCGAGTGCCTGCTGTGCCAAGCGGTTGTCCTCGTCCACCATCTCGTTCAGCAGACGGATCTTCAGCGCATCGGACTTATCCTGATAGCTGCGCAGCACCGACACATTGTTGCAGTGCACAGCACCGTCCAGCAACTCCTCGAACCGCTCCATGTAGCCACTGTGCTTTGCGTCCTTGTAGGGCTTGTCGTTCAGCACCTCCAGCACACGGTTGCGGTCGTCCTTGATGGCCTTTACCACCGGTGCGGACTGTTCTTCCAGAATCTCGTTGTACAGGGACATGAACTTTTCCCGCAGCTCCGGCAGCTTGGGGATCTCACGGTAGGGTGTTTTCATGCCCACGATGCTGCGCATCTGCCGGACAACATCCTCCAGTGCGGTGTTCACGATATAGGTCTTGCTGTCATCGTAAATGTCCAGCATATCCAGTGCACGGCGGAAGATCTGCTCCTGCTCGCTGTTGGGGCTGAAGAATTTCTGCACCGGCTCAAAATCCTCACCAAAATCCAGCAGCTCATCCTGCCCGTCGCTGACTTCCTTGAAAAATTCCAGCGGAGCGTTGATCTGCAGCAGGCTGCTCATCAGCTTTTTGCCCTCAGCAAGGACTTGCCTGCCGGGGTAGGCGTAAAGCTGATACTGGGGCTCCAGACGGTCGATGGAGGTGATGGTGCGCTCGCAATAGCGCCGGAACTCGCTCATCATGGTGTCCTCGTCCTCTGCTGTGGGCAGCACGTTGAACACCTCCTTCATAATAGTGCGGACAGCCTTTTTCTGCTTTTCCGGCACCCGGACACGGACTTCCATCAGCAGCTTGTCCACAAACTGCTTTTTGGTGATGTAGCCCACAAGCTCTTCCTCGGTGCGATTATTGGCGTTCACACTTTCGCCGTTCACAGTAAAGGCAAGGTCACCCCGTTTGAACAGCCGTGCCACCAACCACTGCACATCGTCCTCCACAAAACCGTAGGGAGCTTTCATGAACCGATCCTTGATGGTTTTCATGGAGGTCTTCATGTGCATCCGGGAGTTGCCGCCGATAAATTGCAGCACATCGTCCAACGCATGGACGTTTGCCTCAGAGCTATCCTCCAAGGTGAGGGAGAGCTGGTTGCTGCTGCGGAACAGCTTGCGGATGTCGGTCTCGCCCATGGGGGCGGTAATGTAGGACAGTTTATGGTAGACCGTCTGCACCAGACGACCGATTGCCTCGTTGATGCGGCTGTTCACTTCCTTGCCGGAGGTACGCAGCACATCGCCGTTTACATAGATGGTGGCATCCTTCAGTGCCTCAGTCAGGTAGAGCTTGGCGTTGCTGTTGCGTTCTCGCATCTCCACCCGCTTTGCTTCCTTGATGGCCTCGTACTTTGCAAGCTGTACCGAGGTATTCTTACGCAGGAAGCGCTCGATCTTCAGGTAGGCGCGCATTTCGGTCAGGAAGGAGTCATCGTTGGGCAGTGCTACCAGCACTTCCTTGCCCTGCCCGGAGATCATCCGCAGGGTAGAGTCCTCCACACCACCCTCATACCACGGGGTCAGCACACGCAGCCCGATATCGTAGCTTTGATTTGCCTTGTAGGGGCGGTCATCCACCGTCTGGTTGAACGGGAAGGTGTACCGTCCGCCGAATGCCGGATACTGGTACTTTTTGCTGGGGAAGATGTCCTCAAAGATCATCTCAGCGATCTTCGTGAGGACTTCCGGCATCTCCACGTTTTCTTTTTCGATTTCGTTATTGATCTCCTGCTCCTCATCGGTCAGGAACACATAGACGCTGCCGTTTTTCTGGATCAGCATCTGGCGCATCAGCACCTTCAGGGCTTCCTCCACCTCTGCTTTCAGGGCAAGGCGATCATCGTCGATGTTGGAGATCATCAGGCTGGTGATGTTGTCCACATTTGCCTCGATCTCCACCACATATTTGATCAGGAACAGGGTTTTCAGCACGTTGATGGCAAAGACATCTCTTTCCTTCTTTTCCGGGTTGATGTAGCTGTTATCGTAGGCACGAATGATCACGCTGCTGTGGCTGTGGTCAAGGAAGTTTTCCAGCGCATCGTAGAACTTATGGAACGGCACAATGGCACCGGTTTCTTCGTTCATCAGCTGCATGGCAGATTCTTTGAACAGTGCCAGCATGGAGCGCTCGCCCTCGGACAGATGCTTACCGGATGCACCGTGGGTACGGATGCTGGTCAGCACACTTGCCAGAAGGTTGAACTGATAGGGCACAAAGGGGTACACCTCTGCAAAATCCTCCGCATTGGCATACAGCTTTTTCTCCACACCGTCGTTGAAAACAATGAGGTTCTTGATGATGGTGCCCTTCTGGTCGTAGATCAGCCGCAGGCTCTGGGCTGCGGTGTCGGTCTTTTCCAGAATACGCTTTTTGATAACGGCATCCACGTTTGCAGAGGACAGGGACAGACGGGTATCAAAGCGACCTTGGATCTTAGAGAAATCGTTGCCCTTCACCTTAGTGATGGAGTCGATATCCTGCTGAGAGGTCACAATGACCCACGCCTTGCCCTGACATTCCTTGCCCAGTTCCTCGGTCACAGTCTGGAGGTTCAGCATCAGCTTGGAGTCATCGCCGATATACTGACCGATCTCATCCACCAAAAAGACAACATGATGGTTGCTGCCCTTCTTATCCAGATAAGCCTTCACACGCTTGGCAAAGTCTTCGATGCTGATCTGGTAGGGCTCCGTTGCCTTTTCGCACCAGTTGCGGGCGGCGGGCTCGCTCATAAAGCCCATTTCCACCAGAACCTCCACAACGGTGTCCTGAATAAAATCAAAGTCCTGCCGGGAATCCTCCCACGCATCGCCATAGGCATCCTCAAATTTTTCCTTGAACGCAGCAAGCTGGTTCGCCTCAGCAAGGTGGCGTTCCAAATCCGCAAGGTAGGGCATGGAGCCGCAGAATCCCTGCATTTCGTTGAACACCTTCAGGAACACGTTCACGATGGCATCCTTGTTCTCCTTGCTGTTGGATTCGCTTTTGGAGTCGATATTGAACAGGATCACATCCGTTGGCGTGTCTGCTGCCAACTTCATATCTGCCAGAACCATCTGGTCTGTGATTTTTTTATCGTCGATGAAGAAATCCAGTGCGTGCTTGTCGCCCACCTGCTTGTTTTCCAACAGGTAGGACAGGATCTTCAGAAAGTGAGATTTACCGCTTCCAAAGAAGCCTTAGATCCATACGCCCATTTTCGGCGTGGTGCCCAGAATACCTTTTTTATAAGCCGCAAAAAAATCCGCAAAGTGCCGCTGCAATTCACGGGTCACCACATACTCTTCCAGTTCTTGTGCAACATTGGTCTCTGCGCCCTGACCGACCACGATAACACCCTGAAGTTCACGGTCGATCTCCTTACGGAACATCTCCTTGATCTGCATAGCTACTGTATCCTCCCTTTATTTCACCAGCCGGAATGCCCGGTAATAGTTATCGTCCTTAATCTCGTTGAACAAGATCAGTTCCTGTTCGTTGTAGGTGCCCGGAAAGAACATTACGACCGGGCAGCGGACAAATGCCTGATGCAGGTTGTTCAAAACCTTATGGGAGCGCAAGATCGGATAGCACTTTCCGATACCCGTCAAAAACACGATGGCGTTCTCCGGCGTATGTTCCTTGATATACTGCACGATGAGGCTGTCGTTGTCATTGATCTTCATGGCGTTGGTAACCGCTTTGGTGATCCGTTCTATCCCGTTTTTCTTTTCAAAGTCATAGCACTTTTCCAAAAAGTGCTTCTTCTCCAGAAAATCAATGATGACATCGTAGAGATCAAATACCACCAGATCAAAGTCATCATCGCCACGGGCATTTTTGCCTTTCATATACTCGATTCGAGCACGAACTTCCAGCTCTTTTTCCGGTGGATAGTCGAAAACCCAGTAGTTCACCTCGTTGGCTCTGCCGGTTCCCTTGCGGAAGGACGTTTTCCGGATTGCCGCTTCCATCTCATCCAGCCGGTCGCTCAGGCATCCATTCACAGTTTCCATCTTATCTTACCCCCGTAAGCGCATTGACCATACTGGCATATCCATTGTCTTGCAGCCAGCGTTCCAGCGCAATGTCCAAAATCGGGCGCAGGATCTTACGCGAGCTGCCCTTGTTTCCGTCCAGCATTCCTGCCTCATAGAGCTGCGTTTTGTATGCCGCTCCCAGCCGATGCAGCGTGTAGTCCTGAAAGGCAGCTACTTTCTCGCTTTGCGCCTGCTTATTCTTGAAGAACACCCGGATGTCCGCATCGGTCAATTCGTCCACTCCAAGGATCATCTTTTCCCGCACTACTTCGTACACAAAGTCAAAGAAAAGCGTATCGTGTGCAAGTGCTGCTACCAGCGCAAACATCTTCTGCGTTGCAATATCGCTGCTCAGGAAAACCGGGTAAAAGCTGGGGTCTAGCATCTTTATGCGTGCCGTGACGGTAGAGTAGATCATCTGTGCCCGTGCCTTTGTGGATGCACTATAAATGTTTTCCTGCTCGTTCAGGAGCTTAATATCCGAAAAGCTCTTGCCCTCTGCCAGCAACTGGACCGTTTTCCGAAACTCAATAAACCAGAATGAAAATTTCACGGCTCCTGCACTATATGGTTTTCTGTTCATCTATATCTTCTCCATTTTCATTCTTCGATTTAATGTATTTTCCGCTCTTTACTCTAGCATCTTTTGGTTTTGGAGCATCTGCAGGAATGATCCACTGGTGCCCAACACGCTGTGCTCCTTCGATGCGGCCTTCTGTACACAAGGTCTGCACTCGTCTTGCACAAATGCCCCATTTTTCAGAGATTTGTTTAATTGATACGTATTCCATAGTAACCCTCAACATCGTTCATTCACGGATGGTGGCGGTCTATAATAAACCATTTTTATTTTACTCCAACAAACGAATGAAATCAATGCAAAGGTCTTACAAATCTCGGAATGGTTTTTGTATATCAAATACACCGTTCCCACTCGTTCAACAATAAGCGTGGAGTCTCTTTTCAAGGTTCCGCTCCTATTGTTCGAAATATAAATACTGTTATTTTCTTCCCGATAACGCTCATGTTTAACTAGAGCTAAAATTGGCTGAATACGGACTGAAAGGATGCATTGTTGTGGCAAACTGCGCAAGGCTAACATCATGCGAGTCGTCACTCTGATCTAAGTGGTAGAGAATCGCAAAGCATATCTCATACCCTCGATCATTGAATATTCTTCTACCGGGCGCTATAATAAAAGAAAACGGCAAGGAAGTGCATCTATGCTCTACCCCGGACTGTACGAACAGGTCATCAACAACGCGCTGAACCGCGAGCTTGCAGAGATTCCGGAAGCCCGCAAGTCCACTGCGCCCATCGACATGGCGGAGGCTGCCAAGGTGCTGGCGCAGTATCTGACCGATGTGGTGCAGAAGGGTCTTGAAAATGTGCAGGATAACGGCGGCGATGGCGCACACAGCTTCAATATTTCTACAACGGCAGCCATGGTGATTG
>OGGB01001663.1_pt1 | contig 14545 bp, 7 predicted proteins | sample 1571111 | NCBI WGS metagenome assembly OGGB01 (sample SAMEA2582067, study PRJEB24529) | metagenome | biome: Human gut stool | place: China | collected 2011
GTGAAGTTTAAAATGTACTTTCTTTTCCATGATAATTCTCCTTTCATTTTAAACTTTTTACATACTGCAAAATAAGGGCTGTCATGAGAGTTTATGAAAAGTGAGCATTGGGTAGAGTCCCTAACGATGTAAGTTAATCTTTTTATGACAATCCTTATTTCTCCAAGTCTCCTCAATTTCGGTATTACGAGACTGTTCAAGGCAAACATGAGTTCTGACGAAATGATTCTAGAAAAACGAGATCCGTTCGGAATTTTCCTCCTTTCTAAGCATGGAAGATCTCGTTTATTTTGGGCTTCTAAGACACAAAAAACTAGAGCTTACTAGTATGAGGCGTCCCCTCTAGAGCTCTAGTTTGAAATGATGTTGTATTCTTTTTATGAGCCCTAGTTTGATGGTTCAAAGTGACTCAGGAATGGTTATCCTACTATAATCCTTATTCAGGCATTAGGTAACTAATGTCAATCTTTTAGATAATCCCCCAAGTGTCCTTTAAAGCAAAATTAAAACGCTTACATGTTCACCTAGCTTCATTATAATCCTTTTTTAAGAATAAACAACAGAAACTAACGGAAATACCTAAAATGTTAAATAATTGACATCATTTTATTTCAAATAAGGATTTTTCAGAGCTAGTGTCAGAGTTTAAGGGTGTATTGGATACTAAATAGAAGCAACAAAAACCCTTTCAATGATTATTGAAAGGGTTAATACTTAGTTAAAGCCAAAAGATTATCTGGAATTCCATATCTTAAACGGAGACTTAAATCTCTGTAGATCTACCATTTTTATCAAAGGAATAAGTCTTACCATTAATAGTTCGAATAGTATTAGTTAGAAGTTCCCCAGTATTATCATCAAAATAGCGTTTGCCATTGTAATCTAAAATAAATTGCCCTTTGACTTGTTTACCTTGTTCATCAAAGTAGTAGTGTTTGCCATCTATGATTTGATCAAAGACGAGCGCTTTGCCGTCAGCACCAAAGTAGTAGGTATTCCCCCGCCAATTGATGAATTGATTGGCTACAGCAGCTCCTGTGTCGGCATCAAAGTAATAATAAGCGTAAGGTTCTGATTTAACAACTTCAGTAGTATTTGCTGTCCAGTGTCGATCATAGTCTTCAGCCTCAGGACTAAGTACTTTGTCTTTAGCGAGATACCCTGAAGTGTAATAGATGGCTCTAAAATTTTCAAAATAGTAGAGTTTGCCATCAATATTTTGGAGATAGAGTAGCTTTTCGCTCTTGTCGTTAATGTAACACCAGTGTCCGTTACCAACTTCGACGAGACCAGCTTTATAGACTGCAGCCCCTGTTTTCTTGTCATAATATGGCCCTGTACCAAAGAAATTAAAGTCACCTCTTCGAGCTGAACCATTTTCTCTGAAATAATATTCCTTCCCATCTATGATTTTCTTACCAGTTAGAGGCTTGCCCTCGCTATCAAAATAGTACAAATCATCATCAATGTCTATGAATTGATTTCGAGGGACTGCATGTGGTGCACCGGTCTCTTTGTCATAATAGTAGCCATTGACAATTGTATTTCTGGCTTGTCGGTGAGTTTTTGGATTAAAGTAAACCTTAATCCCATTAATGGTGTGTTCACCTGAAAGAAGATTGCCTTGATCGTCAGCATAATACCAGTAGCCACCGTCGGTGAAGTAACCCCCTTTGATGAGGGCTCCATTATCTTTGTCATAGTAGTGAATCCCACTATCACTTACATCCCTTGACTCAGTGACAAACTTCCCTTTGACTTGCTTACCATTAGACTTATCAAAGTAGACATCGACACCATCAATAGTGTGCGCCCCTTTGAGAATAGTTCCATCAGCATCAGCATAGTACCAATTATCATTAAAATTAAAGTATTGCTGTTTAAGGAGGGCGCCAGTATCTTTGTCATAGAATTTAACAGTATTTAGCCCATAATTTGGATTTTCTGCATTACCGTATTCGTTGATGAAAACTCCCTTGGCTTGTTTACCAGTGGTTGTATCAAAATAGACCTCAACACCATCAATAGTTTGTTGCCCTTTGAGAATGGTTCCTGTTGATCCAATATAGTACCAGTCATCATTCACTTGAACATAACGATTTGTACCCAAATCTGTTAAGGCACCGGTATGTTGGTCGTAATAACGGCCATTCTCTGCAAAGTTACCCTTAACTTGTTTACCACGATAATCTTCGAAGTAAACACGGTCACCGTTGATAGTATGTTCACCTGTTACGGCTTTTCCTTCTTTATCAACATAATACCAATCTTGACCGACTTGGACATAGCTGTTAGTTACGGGGGCTCCGCTTCTAGCATCGTAATATTTGCCATTAGATGCAAAGTGTCCTTTAACTTGGACGCCTGTAGTATTGTCAAAATAATACTCTATACCATCAATAACGTTAGCACCTTTGATAGCTTTGTTGTAGGTTCCAATATAGTAGCTCTTATCACCTACTGTTACCAAACGATTAGTGACGAGGTCTCCATCGTTGATGTCATGGAAATTATTATCGTCATCAAAGTCACCTTTGACTTGCTTACCATCCTTGTCGAAGTAGACTTGAGCGCCATTAATAACTTTTCGACCTTTTACAAAAGCTCCGTCGCTACCAACATAGTACCAATTTCCTTTTATATTGACGTAGTGGTTAGTACCAAAATCTTTTAGGATACCGTCTTGATCATAATAGTGACCAGTACTTGAAAAAACATCAAACAGTTGTCTGCCGTCTTGAGGGTCGAAGTAGACTTGTTTGCCTTCGATGGTTTGCTCTCCTAAGCTAGGCGTGCCTTCAGCGTTAAGGTAATAACGCTCTTTTCTTTGAGTTTGCTTATTGTAGGCTACAAGGTATTGGTTTGTGACTAAAGCACCATTGTCGTCACCATAGTAATATAACTTTTTAGGATTAGTAGCATCTTTTACAAAATGGTTTCGAACCTGCTTACCACTTTCTTTTTCAAAATAGACTTTCTTTCCATCTATGGTCTGAGGTCCCTTGACGATAGCTCCATCACTTCCAGCATAGTACCAATCCTCTCCAATTTGGAAGTAGTTATTTTTGCCGAAATCTACCTGTTCACCTTTCTCATTATAATAGCGGTTATCTTTTCCAAAGTCATTTTTTAGCATGGCCCCAATACTGCCTAGCTGCCACTTATCATTGAAATAGACATGGACACCATTAATAACTTGAGGACCTTTTAGAGCGTAGCCATTTTCATCAATATAGTAGGTGTCATCTTTGTAGGTGACATAGCTATTTGTGACCAAGGCTCCTTTTTCATTATCATAATATTTTCTATCCCCGGCAAATTCACCTCGAGCTTGGGCACCAGTTTTATAGAAGTAGACCTTAATACCATCAACAGTCTGAGGGCCTACGAGGTCCTTTCCGTTAGCATCTCTATAGTGCCAGCGTCCGTAGTCTCCAAGATAGTATTCTCCACCAGTAATATTGGTTTCACTGGATGTAGCAGGAGTACTCGAATTAGCTTCACTTGTCGCTGTAGAAGTGACAGTTGATGTTGAAGCAGTAGTGCTTGTAGTGTTTGGGCTTTCGCTAGCAGCTTGACTCTGACTCCCTGCTTGTGAGGCTAAGTCACTAGTCGCTTCAGAAGTCGCAAGAAGAGAATTTGCTGTTTCTGTACTGTTTGATGAGATATTTTCAGTCGTTGAAGCAGTACTTGTTTCTGATAGGCCTACAGTACTTGAAGAATGAGTCTCGACCAAATCAGCAGTCGTTTCGACAGTCGCAGTCGTAACTGTTGTCGTATCGAGATTTGTAGGTTTATCTGTGGTGACCTCTTCAGCAAAGGCAGGTCTTGCAATCAGAGCAAAACTGGCTAAAACAGTTGCACAAGATAGGGAAACAAGACGCTTTTTAGACGTCAACCTAAAGAAATTAGAATTCACTTTCATAACCTTCCTCCTTTTCTTAATTATTATTATAAATGTTATTATTTTTTAATCAAGAGATTATAAAAGATTTAGACAAAAAGAATGAATACCTTTACATTTTTAATGTTTAAGAGGGAGAAAAAACGAAAAAAGAAGTCGAAACCCGACTTCCTTTCATCTTTATATTTCTTAATTATCCGACAAGTTTACCGTTACCGTCAGCGTCAAATTGGTAGGTCTTACCTTTAATTGTGAGAATGGCGTTTGACACACGAGCGCCAGAGTTGGCATCGTAGTAGTGAGGAACACCGTTGACTTCGATAAGCTCACCTTTGGCCTGTTTACCAGATTTGTAAAGGTAAACCACTTGGTCATCAATAACAGCTTCACCAGATTCTGGGCGGATGGCATTACCATCGTCACCGAAGTAGTACCAATCACCTTGAAGGTAGATATAACGGTTCTTAACGGCTTCGCCAGTGTTTTCGTCGAAGTAGTAGCGCTGTGTTACCTTGTCATTAGTACCAACCCCATAGACAGGTGCGTATTTAGAGTTGTTAACAAAGGAGATAGCTTCCCCTTTAACTTGTTTCCCATATTGGATGTATTTTGATGCACCACTAGCAGTAAAGTAGTAGAGCTTGCCATCAATAGTTTGAAGGCCCATCACCTTGTCACCTTTGTCATCAAGGTAGAACCAGTCACCTAATTTACGTTGAACAAAGCCTTTGTGAGTGACCTTGTCGCCAGTTTGGCCGTCGTAGTAGTTGCCATCAGTAGATACTTCTGAGTAGTAGCCTGCAAAGTCACCCTTGATTTGGAAACCGTGGTAGCGATGGAAGAAAACTTCCTGTCCGTTAATGGTTTGTGCTCCTGTAACAGGTTTTCCGTCGTTGCCAAGGTAGTACCAGTTACCGTTGAATTCGACATAACGGTTAGTCCAAAGGTCACCAGAATCAACATCGTAGTAGCGGTCCAAGAAACCATTTGGTTTAGCTAGGCCCCCTTTAACTTGTTGACCATTATCACGGAAGTAGACGTTTTGACCATCAATGGTTTGTGCACCTTTGAGGTTTTCACCATTGGCATCTTTATAGTACCAATTGCCTTGGTCATCACTGTAGTAGTGACCAGTTGAGGCATTTGACTCAGTATTAGTGGCTTGGGCCTCAACTGCGTTTGTGGCTACAGCAGGTTGGTCAGGTGTTTGTTCTTGGCTAACAGTCACTTTAGTAAGAGTTGTGGCTGCGTCAGTGTTGACACTTGCTGCCTCTTCTGAAGTGTTAGCAGTCGCTTCTGTCGCTGGCGTGGCATCGATAACTTTTGTCTCAACGAGATCAGCTGTTGTTTCGACATTGACGGTTGTCGTAGCTCTAGTGTCGAGGTTGGCAGTGCTGTCAGCTGTAGCTTCCTCGGCAAGGGCAGGCTTAGCGATAAAGGCAAAGCCTGCAAGAGCAGTTGCGCATGAGAGCGCAAGAAGACGATGTTTGGACGTCTGTCCAGCAAAATTAGAATGTACTTTCATAATTTTCCTCCTTTTTCCTAGATCATATTATAACGTAATTTAATCGTGTTTCAATAGAATTTAAGACATTTATCCTAAAATAAGAAAAGGCTTACACAACTCTTTACTGGGAAAATTTTTCACAGTCTTTTCCTCCAACGGTTCTTAAACGCAAAAAAAATCCAGGACCTAAGTCCTGGATTTAGGAGATTATGAAAAAGAAAAGTTTTAGGATGGTTATAGTATATAAAGCAAAGCCTAAAGTTTTCTTAAAGTAGAGAAGAATTTATGAAAAATAGGTAAAAAGGAAGTTTGCAGTTGGTCGACTTCCTTTTCTTATCCCCAAATCCTAATAATTTTGTTGCTCTCATAATCAAAAGAAAGCGCTCTATCCATGTTATAATAGAAATTAAGCTATTTATTCAAAAAATTTTGTAAATACTTTTCAGTTTTCGTTGATGTTGATGAGGTATTGAATGAAAATGTTGTATCTGTAATATATATAAATTTGTCAGATTTACAAGAAAGCGAAGAGGTAGTGTAAAATAAGTTGTGTAAACACAAAAAGGAATAAATCCGTTATAGTAGAGTTGCGAGACATTACTATAACGGATTTATTCCTATGACACAGTTTCCCACAGAATTGCTTAACTTCCTAGTCCAAAAGCAAGATATTGATGAATTTTTTCGTTCTTCTCTTGAAACAGCTATGAATGATCTGCTTCAAGCAGAATTGTCTGCCTTTTTGGGGAGTGGAGCAAAGTTGAGGAAGAGATGTTAAAGGTGTGGAAAAAAAACGGTTGAGACGGATAAATAATAGAGAAAACTAAGGAGGAATCATGCTAGAAGGTATCTTTAAATATTGTTCTGAAGATCTATCTGATGAAGATAAAAACAGTATATTGAATATGGATTTTAATCAGTCGATTGATCAAATACGTGCTCCTATAAACAATGCTGATCTTGAAGATATTTTATTGGATAAGAAAACATCTGATAATGGTGGTATTGTCGCCATGACAGGGTTTTATTATCAAATGATGGTTTCGGTTCTTTATTTAGGAGAAGTTTTTCAAGGTAAATGGGATGGAATGTTTCTAGATCACCATCAGGATATTGTGCTGTTTAATAATTCAGAGAAAATAGTCAAATTTATTCAAGTTAAAACAAAAAACAAGTCGTATTCAGCAGCTGATATTAAAATAGCTAAGAGTTGGATTCCTAAATTATTTATTACAGCATACAATATAGAACAATTGTCAGGATTTGATTTAAGGTTTGAAATAGTATCCAATTGTTTCTATCAAGATACAACAAGCTTTAATATCTCACCGTTTTACCCTAACTCGGATAATAAGAGTGATAAACCAATCAAGAAGTTAGTTTCTGAGAATTTTAATTTAAAACATATTGATGCTGAAGGTACAAAAGAAAGCTTATTAAATAAAGCATTTCAAAATTTCAATATGAAGCATTTCCTCCCTGAACAATTAGAATATAAGATAGCAACAAGTATTCCAAAAATTCTAGGGTTTGAGTTTAGTCAACTTTCAACTGAAATATTAAACCAAGTTATTGCTGAGTTTTTCAATGCTTGCTACGATCCCAAAGATGCTTCAATTCAATTGATTAAAGACGAAAAATTAAATAATTTAAGAGAATATATCAAGAAAAAATTAATAGATAATTTAACCAAGGAATATCATAGTAAATCTGATGAGAAAATCTTGACCCAATATTTTACCAAATTAGATAGTGATTATTCGAATTCAAAACTGAATTCAAATTTTATCAGTGAGTTTAAATTATTTGTGGATGGCTTTAGGGAAGAGTTAGAAAATATTTTGTCAGGTTGTGATTTAACAATGATGGGTATTATCAATTTGTATCTAAAATATAATAAAGGTATAGATGTAAAACTTGAAGAAAGTGATTGCGAAGATCATTTTAATGACTTACTATCATTATTACTTTTTCTAAAGATTTCTATTGAAGAGAATTTAATGATTAAAGAAAAAAATCGGCACATTCTATCGGTAGAGTTAGATAGACTCCTTTTTTTAATTTTAGGGAATAATGATGATATGAGAGATTCTTTTGAAGTTATTGAGAACTTCAAAGACTTGTTTCCAAGATTAGATAATTCAGAAAAACTGAGAATAGCAAATTCTAGAGATGTTTCTATAATTGTTTCAGGTCAATTTGATAATGATAATAGTGATCAGCACACTGAATTAAAAAAAGAAGAACTTGATTTTTCTTTAAATCCTAGCATAAATAATTCTAAATTAGATGAATTGAATGCTAATAATATTACAGATGTTCAGCTACCAATTAATATTTTATATGCACATCGTGATAATATAAATGCAGTAAATAAAACTAGAAAACAATACAATAATCTTAAAGAGATGAAAAAAAAGATTGATAAGGAGTTGAAGTTAAATGCCACTAGTTGAGGAGTTAGTAACTCATATTAATAACGCTGAATACAAAGATGTAACCATTCAGAGGATAGAGTATCGTACTTTTTATAATGAGGTAAATGGAAATTTACTAATTATTTATAATGAACAAATTAGACAAAATCATTTGTTAAGAGAGGAAATCAATAATATAGCGAAAAATATTAGAGAAGTTATCAAGAAATATACGAAATATAATTTATGGAATATGTATTTTTTAATTGTGGTTAATAAAAACTCGTATAATGAAAAGTATTATTACATAGAAAGAGATGTAAGGAATCTCAGAAAGTATGTTATTCAAACTGAAATGGATATTTTAAGGCTACCATTTCTGGATATACCAAATAGTAACAAGGAAGCGAAGCAAGTAGAAGCAAGTTTATACTTTACTAGCGAAAAAATTAATGAATTGTATGTAAGTATAAAAAATAAAGGTGGCGAGCAAAAAAAATTAACTAATGCTGAAATAAATAAAATTTTGGAAGAAATAAATTTTTTAGAAGGTAGAGTACATGACTAGATTAGAGCAAGTAACAATAAGAAATTTTAGAAATTTCCAAGGAGAGCATAAGTTTGACTTCACTAAAGATATTACTATATTTTTAGGTGATAATGGAAACGGAAAAAGTTCGATTTTTGATGCTATTCAATGGTGTATATTAGGTGAAATTGATAGAATTAATGAAAAACGTTCTGAATCGTTAAAGTATATATTAATAAACAACGATTCTGATGACTGTTTTGTTGAAATACTTTTTTCAAATAAACTAAAGCTTAAAAGATCAGTTTCACGGAATAGCAATATAACTGTTAAGTGCCAAGATGGAAATGGTAAGATTGTAAGAGGTGAGGAAAATGTGAGACATTGTCTCAATAAAGCGTTTGGAGATGTTCAGAATAGGAATTTTGATTTTCAGGAAGCTTTGAAATCCTCTTTGCTTGCTCAAGATCAGGTATTGAATTTTATTGCAAGTGATACTCCAACTCAACGATACAACGTCCTTTCTTCGATACTAGGAATGGAAGAAATAACAAATATAAAACAAAACTTAGAAACCGTTAGGAGAGTAATAGAAAAGAAAATTAATGAAGAAGACAGAATTGAGAAACAAATCAGAGAAGAAATCAAAAATCAGAAATTAAGACTCGAAACGAAATATAATATAGCTAATATAAATATAGAAGTTGCTAATGCATTCAATTTTGAAGATAAACAAAATGAAAAGGACAATCTTGTAAAAAGCAAAAGTCAAATAGAAGATAAACTAAATAGATTTCATTCATTGCAAAAAATGATTGATGAAGATGTCGGAAATCTAAGTAGACTAACAGAGAAGATAAAAGAATTAAATAGTGATTTAATAAGTGCTCAGAGTGAAAAAGATAGGATAATAAAAGAGCTTGCTTTAAATGAAAATAGTATTAAGCAAAACGGAAAGAATATTAAACGAGTAGAGCAAGAAATGCAAATTCTATCTCAAAATGTAGAGAAGGGGAGGGAACTGAAAAAAATAGAGAACCAATTGGCAAGTCCTGAACTCTATGAATTATCGTTTGAACTCGAAGAAATTATTCAAAAAAAAGTTTCTAATTTTGAACGTTTACTAGATAAATATCAATATGCTTTGTCAAATATTGCTGAATATAATCAATTATTGCAAAATAGGGGAAGTATTCCAAAGTCTATTGATGAATTTAAACAAAAAATTAAACAGATAGAACTTGAAATAACTACTCAACAAAATTATATTACAAACTTGAATTCTGAACTACTTTCAAATGATTCAGACAATGATATTAATTTGTTAATTGGAATGATTCGTGAAGCCTCTAGATTTGTAAATAGTCACAGAGAATTTGAAAATAATTGTCCAGTGTGCAACCAGAGTGTTGTAAATATTTCTGAACACTTTGACAGCAGGATCGCATACTTGCTTCAGAAAAGCAAAATTACTGCTGAGAGAATTGATAAACATAAAAGGCAGACACGAGAACTTGAAGAACAAGTTAATAACAAACAGAAAGAGATTGGGCAACTTCAATTTACTATATCAGACTTAGAAAATCAATACAGTGAAATTCAGAGAAGACTTCAAAGTCTAGAAGGTCACTCTCTATATGTAAAAGAATACTTTGGTTTAGATCATTCTCAAATAGATTTAAGTATAAATAATCTAAAATATAATATTGAGAAGCGACAACAATATTTGGCGTTGAAAAATAAAAAAGGTCAAATTGAGCAGCAATTAGAAGAACATTCTGATGTAAGATTTTCTGGCTTAAATTTAGAGCAATTACTTAAAAAGAATAGTGCTCTCACTAAAAAGAATGACGAGCTATCGACTCTTGAGGAAGAGTTGAAGTTAAAAATTGAGAAGCAAAAAATAACTTTGGACTCTCTTAAACGAATGGATGAACTGATTAGTGAAATTTCCAAAGAGTATAGATTTGCTGACAATGATAATCCTTCGATAATTTTGACGGACTTAATAAATGATAAAGCTAAACAAATAGCTATATTATCACAAGAGTTAGTAAATCATACAAGCATTATTGAGTACAATACTATAAAAGATGATTTACTTGATAAAGAAGAGTCATTACATCGTGTTCAGAAGATAAAAGAAAATCTCGATAATAAGTTTAAAATAGTTGACGACGAAATTAATCGTATTAATGATGGATTTAGTTTTTCTAAGATAGTTAATAGCAATAAATCCGTAATTCAAAAATATTTTAACTACCTTAATCCAAATGTAACTACCTATAGAAATCTTTATTTTAATATAGATGACATTAAAAATACATTAGATATTGAAATAGTAAATAATGATCGATCTGTCAATGTTGCAAATATCCTAAGTTCTGGACAGCTTAATGTTTTGGCAATTTCAATTTTTATTGCAAAGAATATCGGCCGAAATAATTCAGTAATTGATTTTATTGCTATAGATGACCCTATTCAAAATATGGATGATATTAATCAATTTTCGATGATTGATGTTTTGGGACAATTGAATAAACAACTTATTTTTACAACACATGATGCAAAATATGTAAACCTTTTTTTGAAGAAAAATGAGCTGCGGCTGAATAATATTTCTGTTTATTATTTAGATGTTGAAGAAGGTAGTTATGAAAATATATTAAAAAATAACTAAGGCAATAATATTTATCCTATGAAATAAATATTCGTTATAGCTATTATTTCTTGCCAATCACCTTTTACCAGAATCAACAGGGATCTTGGCACGTAGAAGGTATTATAGGTAGTCTGGAGGGAAAAAATGACTAATACAACATCAAGTCTTGCCGTATTATACCCGTCTGTGTTAAACAACCAGCATCCAGTGCTACTCTCGAATTTACAAGAAAGTGAGGGTTGAGCCTGTGAAGAAGAATTTGAAGATTAACGAGAAATAGGTTTTGGCGATAGGACGGGCGCTCTGTTTCTGATTAATAGTGGTATTTATCACTATAGTAAATATTTAGTAAAAAACTCTAGGTATATCTCTAAGTTGCTTAGAGTTTTTTGCTACTTTTGATTTTGAGAGAAAAAATATTTTCAAATAGCTTTCTAAAAGCATCAAAAGACATGCTAGACAAGTTTTAAAGTCTTTAGGCAAGTTGTTTGGCTTGCTTTTTTATTTTCTAAAATTATAAATATAGCGTAAGTAAATAATGAGGTTGACGTAAAATATTCGCCATATGGGGCTTACTTCAGTTATAAATAGCGTTCATTCATTCTAATGTATGAGGGTTGGAAACAGTTGAAAGCGAGGATTTCTTTGTCATTTGATAAAATATAAGAGATTTTTTAAAAAAGCTTTCCAAGATAAAAAGGTATTGCTTACATAGCTTTACCTTGCTTTTTCGTGCGAAATATGGCTAGAAGGTTAGTCTTATGAGAAGAGGGTTATGCATCTATAATTGTATTCGTTTCCAAAATCCCTTAACATAGTATAGAGAAATAAAGTTATATTGAAAGGTGTATGTTATGGAAAAGAAAGTTGGATTTAAGTTGCACAAGGTCAAGAAAAATTGGGTGACTATTGGAGTTAGTACGCTGTCGATGGTTGCACTTGCGGGTGGAGCCATTTTAGCAGACCAATCGGCACAAGCAGATGAAGTGTCACTTCCTAATGGTGACGGTTTTGAACAAACAGATGCAGGTATTGAGTCAAGTGCTTCATTGATTAATGAAAGCTATTCACCAACCTTGACGGAAGATGCTGGCCATTATTCAGCAGTGTCATCTAACTATGGAAGTCAAACAAGCTCAGGCTACGAGTCTTCATCATCTGCCTCAACAGGAGGATCATCACAGACTGTGGTAGGTGGTGGTTCTGGTCAAGTCAGTTCGTCACAATCTTCTCAAGTAGTAGGAACACAAAACTCTAATTCATCACAAACGGGTTCTGCTTATCAATCAAGTAGCAGTTCGTCATCAGTAAGTGCTAGTGCGTCAAGTTCGTCAAGCTCATCAAGTTCAGCTTGGTATTCTTACTCGTCTTCATCATCATGGTCATCATCATCGTCAGCTAGCGGTTTTGCGACAATTACGACAAGTTCGTCTGACTCAAACGGCATTCATTGGAATGGTGGTCGAAACACGACAATCACCATCACGGCTTCAGGAACAACGCCGAATGTGACTATCGTTTCGAATTCTAATAAACTGTTTCCAAACGTGACAGTTGGTCATTCGAACGGTTCAAATGCTAATGTCACTATCATTTCGCAAGGAAATCAACAAAATAACTCAGGTTACCAAATCATCTCAGGCGAGACTAAGCCAAGTGTTGATTCGAACAATGCCAAGTCTTCATTTGTCCGTGTAGGCGAAAATCAATGGTATTATTACGATCAATATGGTCAAAAGGTCAAAGGTGAAAAGGTTATCGATGGGAAGTCTTATTACTTCCTTGAAAATGGTCTTCAAGCTCGTGACTCACTTGTTAAAGGTAGCGATGGCTACACTTATTACTACGATAAAAATGGTGTGAAAGCTATCAATGGTTTCTACGATTTTGCAGGTTACCGTAAAGATGTCCGCTATTTCGACTGTTATGGTCACATGGCTACTGGTCTCCTTGAAATGTGTGGCACAACCTTCTACTTTGATACACAAACAGGTATCCAAGCGAAAGACAAGTTTATTCGCTTCTCAGATGGCCGTATCCGTTACTTCATCCCTGATACTGGTAATATGGCTGTAAATACCTTTGTTCAAAATAAAGAAAACCAAGCTTGGTACTACCTTGATGAACATGGTTACGCTGTGACAGGAAAACGTATCATCAATGGTAAAGAATATTGCTTTGACTCAGAAGGCCGTCAAATCAAAGGTCAGATGATGCAACAAGGCAACAAGCAATACTACATTTCAGCTCAAACAGGTGAAATGGCTGTTTCACGCTTTATCTTCGAAAACAACAACTGGTATTATGCGGATGCTTTTGGTTGCCTCGTTCAAGGTGCAAAAGTGATTGATGGTAAACTCTATTACTTCAATAAAGACCATAGCCAATTAAAAGGTGGCTGGGCTGAAGGACGCTATTATGATGCCGTTACTGGCCAAGCAGTTATCAACCAATTCATTCAAATCGCGGCTAACCAATGGGCTTACCTTAACCAAGATGGTCACAAAGTAACAGGTCTTCAAAACATTAACAATAAAGTTTACTACTTTGGTAGCAACGGTGCTCAAGTCAAAGGTAAATTGCTCACTGTCCAAGGTAAGAAATGCTACTTTGATGCCCACACTGGTGAGCAAGTGGTGAACCGCTTTGTCGAAGCTGGCCGTGGTTGCTGGTATTACTTTAACGCAGCAGGTCAAGCAGTGACTGGAAAACAGGTCATCAATGGCAAACAACTTTACTTCGACGGTTCAGGTCGTCAAGTGAAAGGACGTTATGTCTATGTTGGTGGTAAACGCCTTTTCTGCGATGCCAAAACTGGTGAATTGAGACAGCGTCGCTAATTAAGATGTACTTTAAAAATCTAGAGCGAATTTTTCCTTTTCCTATATAAATTACTATTATTATTTTCCTATCAGAACTCTAGATGATTAAATAGACGAAAGAGCCAGCGTTTGCTGGTTTTTTAGTGAAGATAACGTTTTGCTGTTTGTTTAGGTGATTTTTCACGCTTAAATCCTAATAATTTTATCCCTCTCATATTCAAAAGAAGGAGCCATAGCCGTGTTATAATGGGTATTATAGTTGTATCTAGGAAAATAGAGTTATGGGGAACTATCTTCGTTAAACTCAAGGTGTAACTGGCTTTTTAGAGGAGGGAAATCATGCTTATCTTGGCTTGGATTATTATTGTCATATTATTTCTTTTAATTTCGAATTATTACATTTATAAAACATATTCCAGAACACGAAAAAAAGCATTCCTCTATGCAATTATTGAGACCATAGGTGCCTTTTTTACTAGGTGGTAGTACATGGAAAATAATTAAAAACACCAATCAAGAGTTTTTCGGACTACCAAACATGGAAAGCAGCGCAACCTCCTAACCCATTAGCCACACATGCTTTCACAGTCATTCGCTAATACCTCCCACAAAGCCTTTATTTCATCTTAGAAATGAAGGTTTTTTAATTTAAACAAAGTATAAATTTCTAATTATCTTTTTATATTTTCTTAAATGCTCGTAAA
>OGGB01001676.1_pt1 | contig 14443 bp, 14 predicted proteins | sample 1571111 | NCBI WGS metagenome assembly OGGB01 (sample SAMEA2582067, study PRJEB24529) | metagenome | biome: Human gut stool | place: China | collected 2011
GCAATTCCTGGAGGGGGCGGCCGCTCTGGCCTGGATGCGGGCCAACGCCCCGGAGCTGGGCTTCCGGCCCGACCAGGTGGCAGTGTGCGGCTTTTCCGCCGGGGGACATCTGGCGGGCTGCCTGGCCGGCGGGTACGCCGAGCCCCTCCTGAACGAGCGGCTGGGGCTGACGCCGGAGCAGGTGCGGCCGGACGCGGCCATACTGGGCTATCCGGTGGTGCACGAGGCCCTCTATCTGGAACCCCTGGGCGGGGCGGAGGTGCTGCGGCCGGACCGCCGGGTGGGCCCGGGCCACCCGCCCGCCTTTCTCTGGGCCACGGTGGGGGACGCCACGGTGCCGGTGGAAAATACCCTGGACTATGCCCACGCCCTGCGGGCGCGGCAGGTGCCCTTTGAGCTGCACCTGTTTCAGGACGGGCCCCACGCCATGGGGCTGGCCGACCGGGAGAGCGCCCGGGACGAGGCCCACTATAACGCCCACGCAGCGGCCTGGCATCCGCTGTGCATAGACTGGCTGAAAGGAAGAGGATGATGGAGCAGAAGGTGGTCCTGATCACCGGCGGAAGCCGGGGCATCGGCGCGGCAACCGCCCGGCGCTTTGCCGCCGGGGGCTGTAAGGTGGTTATCAACTACCACCGTTCCCAGGCCCAGGCCGAGGCCCTGGCGGCGGAGATTGGGGGCTGGGCGGTGCAGGCAGACGTGGCCGATCCGGTCCAGGTGGGAAGAATGGTTGACAATGTGTTGGATAAATTTTGTCAACTTGACATTCTGATATGTAACGCCGGCATTGCACAGCAGAAATTGTTTGGCGATTTGACCGATGACGACTGGCGGCGGATGTTCGCCGTCAACGTGGACGGCGTGTTTCACGCCGTCCGGGCCGCCCTGCCCCACTTCATCCACCGCAAGGCGGGGCGGATCGTCACCGTGTCCTCCATGTGGGGGCAGGTGGGCGGCTCCTGCGAGGTGGCCTATTCCGCCGCAAAGGCCGCAGTAATCGGCCTCACAAGGGCTTTGGCCAAGGAGCTGGGCCACTCGGGCATCACGGTGAACTGCGTGTCTCCCGGGGTTATTTCCACGGAAATGAACGCCCATCTGGACCGGGAAGCCCTGGCCGCCCTGGCGGAGGAGACCCCCCTGGGGGCCATCGGCACACCGGAGGACGTGGCGGAGGCTATCTGGTATCTCTCCTCCGACGCCGCCCGGTTTGTTACCGGCCAAGTGCTGGCCCCCAACGGCGGGCTGGTAATTTAAGTGTCCGTTTTACAATTTGTTCATATTTTACACAAGGGCGGTCTCTCACAGGCCGCCCTTGTGCATTTTGCTAGTTGACAATTTCAGGCGTACAGAATATAATTGTCAACAACTTCAAAGGAGGATACCACTATGAAAAAGACTCGCTTCCTGTCTCTTGCACTGACGGGTACTCTCTGCGTGTCCCTGCTGGCCGGCTGCGGCGGCAGCGGTGACGGCGGCGGGGCAGCCCAGACCCCCGACGCGGCCAACACCAGCGCCGTCCAGGAGAACACCGGCTCCGCCTTCAAGCTGGGCGGCACCGGCCCTCTGACTGGCGACGCCGCCATCTATGGCCTGGCTGCCCAGCGCGGCGCCCAGATCGCCGTGGATGAAATCAAAGAGGCCGGCGGCGACATTCAGTTCGCGCTGAAGTACGAGGACGATGTGAACGTCCCCGAGACTGCGGTCAACGCCTACAACGCCCTGAAGGAGTGGGGCATGCAGATCTCCCTGGGCTCCGTCACCTCCCAGCCCGGCGTCAGCACCTCCGCCCTGGCCTTTGAGGACCGCATCTTTACCATGACCCCCTCCGGCAGCTCCCCCGATGTCATCAGCGGCAAGGACAACGTCTACCAGATGTGCTTCTCCGACCCCAACCAGGGCCTGGCCTCTGCCCAGTACATCGCCGACAAGAATTTGGGTGAGAAGGTCTTTATCATCTGGAAAAATGACGATGTGTATTCCACCGGCATCAAGGAGCAGTTTGTGAAGGAGGCCGAGACCCTGGGCCTGGAGGTGGTGGGCGACGCCACCTTTACCACCGATACCGCCACCGACTTCTCCGTCCAGCTCACCCAGGCCCAGCAGGCCGGGGCCGATCTGCTTTTCCTGCCCATCTACTATACCCCTGCTTCCATGATTCTCACCCAGGCCAACGCCATGGGCTACGCCCCCACCTTCTTCGGCGTGGACGGCATGGACGGCATCCTGACTCAGGTCGGCTTTGATCCCGCTCTGGCCGAGGGCGTCATGCTGCTGACCCCCTTCAACGCCGACGCCACCGACGAGGCCACCGTCAACTTCGTGACCAAGTACCAGGAGCTCTACGGCGAAACCCCCAACCAGTTTGCCGCCGACGCCTATGACTGCGTCTACGCCTACAAGATGGCCCTGGAGGCCGCCGGCTGCACCCCCGACATGAGCAATGAGGAGCTCTGCGACGCCCTGATTGCCACCTTCCCCACCATTACCCTGACCGGCCTGACTGGCGACGGCGCCGGCATCACCTGGGATGCCTCCGGCGAGGTATCCAAGAGCCCCAAGGGCATGGTTATCGAGAACGGCGCTTACGTGGGTATGGACTGATCTCCAGTCCCAGCGTCCACAAAACACGGTTCCGGGAGGGCTGCCGGCACGGCCGGCGGCCCTCCCGCCAACTGCTTACACAGAACAAATGGATGATTGCGGCCGGGCAACGGCCCGCCATTGCCCGGCCGCAATCATCCATGACAGAGAGGTGTGTGTTATGGTCTTCCTCAACTACCTGATCAACGGGATCAGCCTGGGCAGCATCTACGCCATCATCGCCCTGGGGTACACCATGGTCTACGGCATCGCCAAGATGCTTAACTTCGCCCACGGCGATGTCATCATGGTGGGCGCGTACATCTGCTTTTTCAGCATGAACGGGCTGTCCTCCCTCTTCGCCCCGGGCAGCCTGGCCGCGCTGGTGGTTCCCGCCCTGGCCGGCACGGCGCTGGCCATGGTGGTGTGCACCGTGCTGGGCATCACCATCGAGCGGCTGGCCTACAAGCCCCTGCGGCAGGCCACCTCCCTGGCGGTGCTCATCACCGCCATCGGCGTGAGCTACTTCCTCCAGAATGCGGCCCAGCTCCTGTGGAGCTCCAGCCCCAAGGTGTTTACCCCCGTGGTGAGCCCATCCGCCAAGCTGACCCTGTTTGACGGCCAGCTCTCCATCTCCTGGCTGACCATCGTGACCGTCCTGGTCTGCATCGTCATCATGCTGGCGCTGACCACCTTCGTCAGCAAGTCCAAGATGGGCAAGGCCATGCGGGCCTGCTCTGAGGATAAGGGCGCGGCCCAGCTCATGGGCATCAATGTCAACTCTACCATTTCTGCCACCTTTGCCATCGGCTCCGCTCTGGCAGCCATTGCCGGTGTGCTGCTGTGCTCCTTCAACACCTCTCTGATGCCCACCACCGGCTCCATGCCCGGCATCAAGGCGTTCACCGCCGCCGTGTTCGGCGGCATCGGCTCCATCCCCGGCGCCCTGCTGGGCGGCCTGCTGCTGGGCGTCATCGAGACCTTTGCCCGGGCCTACATCTCCACCGAGCTGTCCACCGCCATCGTGTTCGGTGTGCTGATCATCGTCCTGCTGGTGAAGCCCGCCGGCCTGCTGGGCAAGACCGTCCGTGAGAAAGTGTGAGGTGGACGCGATGAGACAACTTGGACAGATGAAAAAATCCACCAAAAACAGCCTGTTTACCTACACGCTGGTCATTGCGGCCTTTGTGGTGGTGCAGGCCCTGCGGATGGGCCCCGGCGTGGGCGCCATGCTGGAGGGGCAGCTCATCCCCATCTGCGCCTACATCGTCATGGCGCTGGCCCTGAACCTGGTGGTGGGCGTCTCCGGCGAGCTGAGCCTGGGCCACGCCGGCTTCATGAGCATTGGAGCCTTTGCCGGCTCTGCCCTGGCCCTGGCTCTCCAGAGCACCGTCACCCTCTCGCCCCTGCGCCTGGCCCTGGCCATGGTATTCGGCGCGGTCATCGCCGCCGCGCTGGGCTTTCTCATCGGCATCCCCGTGCTGCGCCTCAATGGCGACTACCTGGCCATCGTCACCCTGGCCTTTGGCGAGATCATCAAGAGCATCATCACCAATGTCTACCTGGGGGTGGATGAAAACGGCCTCCAGTTCAGCTTCCTCTCCAACAAAAACGAGCTGGCCGACGGCGGGGTGGAGCTCATCCGCGGCCCCATGGGCGTGATGAACACCCAGCGCATCTCCACCTTTATTGCCGGCTTTGTACTGGTGCTGGTGGCCCTGGTGGTCATCTTCAACCTGGTCAACAGCCGCACCGGCCGGGCCGTCATGGCCGCCCGGGATAACCGCATCGCCGCCGAGAGCGTGGGCATCAGCGTCACCAAGTACAAGATGATCGCCTTTGTGGTCTCCGCCGCTCTGGCGGGTGCGGCGGGCACCCTGTACGGGTGCAGCCAGACCACCTTCGCCGCCACCAAGTTTGACTTCAATACCTCCATTCTGATTCTGGTGTTCGTGGTGCTGGGCGGCCTGGGCAACATGTGGGGCTCCGTCATTGCCGCCGCAGCCCTCACCATCCTGCCCGAGGCCCTGCGGCAGTTCTCCAACTACCGCATGCTGGTGTACGCCATTGTGCTGATCCTGGTCATGCTGGCCACCAACAATCCCACCCTGAAGGGCTTCTTCTCCCGGCTGTTCCACCGGGAGCGGGCGGACGCGCCCCATGCGGCGGCGGTGAAAGGAGGCGGCAAGCAGTGAGCAGCATAAAGCGACCCGAGACCAAGCTGGTCCCGGTGCCCAGCGTCAACAAGATTCCAGAGCGGGATGTGGACAAGAGCCCCATCCTGGAGGCCCAGCACCTGGGCATCGACTTCGGCGGCCTCACCGCCGTCAACGAGTTCAACATGGCCATCGGCCGCACTGAGATCGCCGGCCTGATCGGTCCCAACGGCGCGGGCAAGACCACAGTGTTCAACCTGCTGACCAAGGTGTACCAGCCCACCCGAGGCACCGTTCTGCTGGACGGAGTGGACACCCACAACATGAACACAGTGCAGGTCAACAAGGCGGGCATCGCCCGCACCTTCCAGAACATCCGCCTGTTTAACAACCTGAGCGTGGAGGACAATGTCAAAATCGGCATGCACAATTCCATCCACTGCGGCCTGTTCAGCGGCATTCTCCGCCTGCCCCGGTACTGGAAGGAGGAGAAGACCGCCCATGAGCGGGCGCTGGAGCTGCTCTCCATTTTTGACATGCAGGATTTGGCGGGCGTCAAGGCGGGCTCCCTGCCCTACGGCGCCCAGCGCCGGCTGGAGATCGTCCGCGCCCTGGGTACCAACCCGTCCCTGCTTCTGCTGGACGAGCCGGCGGCGGGCATGAACCCCTCGGAGACGGCGGAGCTGATGGAGAACATCGTCAAAATCCGCGACACCTTCCAGATTGCCATTCTCCTCATCGAGCACGACATGAACCTGGTTATGGGTATCTGCGAGGGCATCTGCGTGCTCAACTTCGGCCAGATCATCGCCAAGGGCACCCCCACGGAAATTCAGAACAACCCGGAGGTCATCAAGGCCTACCTGGGCGGCGGAAAGGAGGGCTGAGAGATGGCTGTGATGCTGGATGTCAAGAACATCAACGTCTATTACGGCGCCATTCACGCCGTCAAGGACATCTCCTTTCAGGTCAACGAGGGGGAGATTGTCACCCTCATCGGCGCCAACGGCGCGGGCAAGACCACCACACTGCAAACCGTGTCCGGTCTGCTCCACACCCGCACCGGCTCCATTGAGTTCCTGGGGCAGCCCATCCAGAACGTCCCCGCCTCCAAGCTGGTGGGCCGCGGATTGGCCCAGGTGCCGGAGGGCCGCCGGGTCTTTCAGCAGATGACAGTGGAGGAGAACCTGGAGATGGGCGGCTTCACCCAGCCCGCCTCCACCATCGCCCCCGGCCTGGAGCGGGTGTACGAGCAGTTCCCCCGGCTGAAGGAGCGCCGCCGTCAGGTGGCGGGCACCCTGTCCGGCGGCGAGCAGCAGATGCTGGCCATGGGGCGGGCCCTCATGTCCAACCCCAAGCTGCTCATGCTGGACGAGCCCTCCATGGGCCTGGCCCCCCTGCTGGTGGAGCAGATCTTCGACATCATCAAGGAGCTCCACCGGGCGGGCACCACGATTCTCCTGGTGGAGCAGAACGCCCAGATGGCCCTGAGCGTGGCCGACCGGGGCTACGTGCTGGAGACCGGGCGGGTCACCCTCACCGGCCCCGGCCGGGAGCTGCTGGCCGACGAGGCCGTCAAAAAGGCATACCTGGGCGGTTAAACGGCAGCCCGACGGAGCGCGCTCCGCCGGGCTGTTTTCCATTTCCTCCCCTTGACTGGCGTGCTATAATATGGTCAGCAAGGCAATATCGCCGCGTTGTGCAAGGAGGCGCTGATCCATACCATGCCCAATTACTACGCGCACCTGACGTTTGGCCAACGGGTGCTGGCGGACCTGCCCGCCGGCCTGTCCGAACTCATTGAGCAGGAGCGGGAGGCCTTTGACCTGGGCTGTCTGGGCCCCGACCCGCTGTTCTTCTACCAGCCCATCCGCCCCAACGCCGTCCGGCGGGAGGGGATCAAGATGCACCGCCGCTCCGCCCTGCCCGCGGTGGAGCGTCTGCGCCAGGCTATCGAGGACGGCGTACCCATGTCCACCGGCTACGGAGCTGGCTTCCTCTGCCATTTGGCCCTGGACAGCGCCTGCCACGGCTACGTGGACGACCGGGCCGCCGACGGCCCCATCTCCCACATGGCCATTGAGGGGGAGTATGACCGGATGCTGATGGAGCGGGACGGCCTCAATGCCGCCGAGCAGTCCCCACTGCCCAGCGCCCCGGCCAACCGCGCCGTCTGGGAGGCGGCGTCCCAGGCCTTTGTCCACGCCTCCCCCGACCAGATGCGGCGGGCCTACCCCTCCATGGCCTTCTTCTCCGGCTTCCTGGCCCGCTCCAACGGCCGCATGACCGGCAAGGTCATCGGTGCAGTGAGCCACATGCTCCCCATTCCCTCCGCCAAGGGCATCGCCCTGAAGGAGACGCCCCACCCCTCGGCTCAGGAGAGCAACGCCGACCTCAACCGTCTGCTGGAGGCGGCCATCCCGGAGACAGCGGAGCAGATTACCGCCTTTTTCCAGGCCATTTCGGCGGAAACTCCCGTGCCCCGCTGGTTCGACCGGGACTTCAAGGGCAATCCGCCCCCCATCCCCCAGCGCATCCGCTGGCAGGACATCCCAGAGCACTCCGTTACATGACAAGCGCCGCCCCCGCATTGTGGGGGCGGCGCTTTCTCATTGGGCCTCCAACAGGAAGGTCACCGGGCGCAGCCCGTCGGTACAGCACACCACATTGACCCCCTCCCGCCGCTGCCAGGGGGTATAGGAGGCACCGCAGGACAGGGCGGACACCGAGCGGTAGAGATCGATCCACGCCCAGGGGCAGAAGCCGGCTGGCATTTCCGCGCCCCCGGTATAGAGGAACTGGTCCCCCTCCCGGAAGAAGTCGCAGACGCACTCCTCCGGAGGCTCGGTGAGGTGCTCCCGGATCAGATCGGGGTAAAATCCCTTGCGCAGTACAGTGATTTTTACGTTCTTCATGGTGCAAGCTCCTTTCGCTCCTCCGTTTCGTTTTGAAACTCTGTCATAGTGCCCCAGAACCGCTTGGGCATCTGGGTCATGCGGCACCGGGGGTTCTCCCGCCCCTCGATGGCGATGGTGTCGTAAAACCGCCGCCATAGGCGGCGGAAGTCCCGCTCCTCCCGGCCGGGGGCTGCGGCGCGGAACGCCTCCAGGGGCACGATGGCCCACCGCCGGGGCCGGTAAAACAGCGCCTCCCGGTGGGTGCGGTCGTAGAGGACGAAGGACTCCTCCGGATAGCGGGCGCAGAAGTGGGGCCGGAGGAGGGGAAGCACCCGGTTTTTGGGGGCAATTTCCCCCACCAGCACCCCCTCCTGCTCGGAGAAGCGTGTGAAGCCCTTGAGCAGATGGGCCTCTCCGGTCAGGTGGCCCACCGCGCGGGTCAGCACTGCCACCCGGTCGTCGGTGAGATCCCGCACCACCCACGGCCCCCGGTCGTACCCCAGGCGGAGAAACCGCCACAGGTGAGCTCCCGCTCCTCCAGGCAGGTGAGAAAGCCGTACACCGCCAGCCGCCGCCCCTCCTGCCCCAGCCTGGGGGCCAGGGAGCGGTACACCCGCTGGGCGCGGGCCTCGTCGGTGTCCACCGTCCGCTCCGGCCAGAGGGAAATCCGCCCGTCCTCGGGGGTAGAAAAGCTCATGGGCTCCTCCCGGTGGGCGTAGCTGGCAAATACACAGGTCAAAAAGCCGGCAAAGCTGCCGTCGTAGGCATAGGAAACCGGTGTCCAGTCCATGGCCGCCTCCTAACCCGTCTGCTCGAAGAGGGAGAGCTGCTCCGGCGCGCCCTGGGCCAGCATGGGCCGCTCCTGGGCCACCAGGTGGCGGAGCACCCCGTTGGGGGAGACCCGCAGGCCCTCCAGGTACTTGCCGCCGCAGGTGAGGAAATACTGGGCCCGCTTGAGCACCACCCCCAGCTTTTTCAGCCCCGCAAAGGTGAGGGACGCGCACCGGCGGGCAACCAGGATGCGCCGGGCGGAGGTCACCCCGATGCCCGGCACCCGCAGCAGGGCCTCGTAGTCCGCCCGGTTGACCTCCACCGGGAAGAACTCCGGGTGGTTCAGCGCCCAGGAGCACTTGGGGTCTACCAGGGGGTTGAAGTTGGGGTGGGCCTCGTCCAGCAGCTCCTCGGCCCGGAAGTGGTAGAACCGCAGCAGCCAGTCCGCCTGGTAGAGCCGGTGTTCCCGCAGCAGGGGCGGTCGGAAGGACTGGGGGGCGGGGAGGAGCCTGTGGTCGGACACCGGCATATAGGCCGAGTAGAACACCCGCTTGAGCTTGTACTTGTCATAGAGGGCCTGGGTAAGGGTGAGGATGTGCCTGTCGCTCTCCGGCGTGGCGCCGATAATCATCTGGGTGGACTGCCCCGCCGGGGCGAAGCGGGGGGCGTGGCGGAACCGGGCCAGCTCCCCCCGGCTGGCCTGAATGCCATCCCGGATCTGGGCCATGGGGGCCAGGATGGCGGCCTTGGCCTTGTCGGGCGCCAGGCGGCCCAGGCTCTCCTCGCTGGGCAGCTCGATGTTGACGGACAGGCGGTCGGCCAGCAGGCCCAGCCGCCGGGTGAGGAGGGGGTCGGCCCCCGGGATGGCCTTGGCGTGGATATAGCCGCGGAAGCCGTACTCCTCCCGCAGCAGGCGCAGGGCCTCGATCATGGCCTCGGTGGTGCGGTCGGGGCCGCCCCACACGGCGGAGGAGAGGAAGAGTCCCTCGATGTAGTTGCGCCGGTAAAAGCCGATGGTGAGCTCCGCCAGCTCCCGTGGGGTGAAGGCGGCCCGGCGCACATCGCTGGAGCGGCGGTTGACGCAGTAGGCGCAGTCGTAGACGCACCGGTTGGTAAGCAGCACCTTGAGCAGGGAGATGCACCGGCCGTCGGCGGAGAAGGAGTGGCAGCATCCGGCGGCCAGGGTGCTCCTCAGGCCGCCGGGCCGGCCCGCCCGATCCAGCCCGCTGGAGGTGCACGCCGCGTCGTACTTGGCCGCGTCGGCCAGGATGGTCAGCTTGTCCAGCAGCTCCACACTGCCGCCCCCTTTCCTTTTTCTTTAGCTTTATTATATATCGAACATTTGTTTCAGTCAAGAGGGGGATAATGGAAACCCACCCCGGAGCCGAGGCCCGGGGTGGGTTGCTTGGTCACTCTCCCATGTAGGAGAAGTGCATATAGTCGTGGTAGCCCTCGGAATCGTCGCTGCTGTAGGCCCAGGCGTCGCCGCCCCAGCTCCAGCCGTGCTCGGCAAAGATGCGCACCACAGAGGAGTCGGGGGAGATGGAATAGGCATTGCTCCCCGGCTCCCAGCAGCTCCCGGCCAGCACCTGACCGTCGCGGATCTGGTAGTTCTCGTTGGCGTTGATGTCGATGGCGGTGCCGCAGTTGTGCTCGCCGGTGGCGGAGTCGCCCCGCCAGGCGTAGCCGCCCACGTCGTGGATGGGGAAGCGCTCGGGATCGTTGTAGATCTCGGTGAAGATCTCCTTCACGTCCTCCGCCAGGGCGGCGTGGACGGAGAGGGTGAGGGTGGAGGACACCTTCTCCCCGCCAGAGAGCTGCCACACCGGCACGGTGACGGTGGTCATAGCGGCGGCGGCCTCCTCCTGGCTGGCAAAGCGGCTCTTGCTCTCGTCGCCGAAGAGGAGGATGTGCTTGCGGGCGTTGTCCCCCTGGAAGTTGAGCCAGAAGTCCTGCTTATAGTAGTCCTCATAGGCGGCCTCGCCCCGCTCCACCTTCTCCCAGAACTGCTCCTCCTGAATCTCGGCCCCGGTCATGGGCCGGAAATACAGGGTATAGCTGTCGCAGGCAGTGCTGGTATACGATGCCGTCTCCCGGTCGTAGTCGTAGACGTAGTAGCCCACGTCCAGCCCGTTCGCCAGGCTGGACAGGTAGGTACTCACCTCCGTCTCCACCTGCTGGTCGGGCAGGAGGGCCTCGCCGGTGTCGGCGTTCAGAATGTGAAGGGTGACGGTCTGGCTCTCGCCGCGGCAGCTATTGTCCACCTGCTCCAGCACCCGCATCAGCAGCACCGCGCCGTCGCAGCGCTGAAGGGGATCGGCATAGCCGAAGGAGCCGTCGGCCTTGCCCTGGATGACGCAGCGGCGGGCCAGCTCGGCCACCGCCTCCTGGCGGAGGCTGTCCATCCGCCCCCAGTCCGACAGGGCTGTGGGATCAATGGGCTGATCCCAGAAGGAGGGGGTATATTCCTCCGGTAGGGCGTTGCAGAGCAGCAGGGCGGCATCCTGGCGGGTGACCGCCCCGGTCAGCGCGGCCTCGTCCAGCCCCTCCAGCGGACCGGCGCTCCGGGCGGCATCCAGCCCCGCCTGATCCCAGGCCGCGCCGGAAGTGGCGCTGCGGGCATATTCCTCCGGGGCAAAGGCCCGGGCGGCCATGGCCAGGAACTGGGGCCAGGTCAGGGGTGCAGAGGGGCTCATGGTGTTGGCTCCAGTGCCCTGGAGGATGCCGTAGCCCGCGGCCTCCGTCATGGCGATATAGGCCCAGTGACTGGAGGGCAGGTCGGAGAAGGATGCGGCCGCTGCCCCCGCGGGGGCGGCCATGGGCAGGGCCAGCAGGCCCGTCAGGACCAGTGTGCAGACTCTCTTTACCGTGTGCATGCTCTATCTCTCCTTTACAAGCAACGGATTCCGCGGCCCGGCCGCAGCACCTGTTTTCCTCCCTACCGGACCCGGTAGATGTAGTGCTCCTTGCGGGGGGAGGGTGCAGGGGCCGTGTCCGCCCGGTAGCCCAGGATACAGTGGCCGATGCCCTCGTAGTCGCCCTCCACGCCCCACTGTCGGAGCAGGGCCTTACCCTCCTCGGAGTCAAACACCTCTTTGGCCCGGTGAACCCAGCAAGAGGCCAGCCCCACCGCCTTAGCTGCGTTCATCAGGTTGCTCATGACGCAGCTGCCGTCATATACCCGGTTGGTGTTATCCCTGGCCGCCAGCACCACCAGCACGGTGGGCGCACCGTAGAAGGGGTCGGCCTCCGGGGTGCCCAGCACTGCGGCATTCATCTTCCGCAGCTGCTCCACCACAGCGGGATTCTGCACTGCCACGATGATCGGGGACTGCTGGCCCCGGGCCGTGGGAGCATAGGTGCCCGCCTCCAATACTGCGTTCAACTCCTCGTCGGTGATCTGCTCCGGCCGGTAGCTGCGGCAGCTCCGGCGCTCCTTCAAAACCTTCAACACTTCGTTCATTGCCAAATTACCTGCCTTTCTTATGAGAGATCGGTTGTATTTTACCGGAAAATACGATAAGATACAATCCTCAGATTCTCTTCCCACCAGTGTTGATGAAAAGAAAGGCGGATGCTTGTGCCTCTGTTTCCCCTCCTATGGCTCTTTTTCTGTTATTCCTTCCTCGGCTGGGTGCTGGAGACGGCGGTTTCCGCCGTCCGCCTTCACCGCTATGTGGACCGCAGCGTGCTGTTCGGCCCGCTGTGCGCCTGCTACGGCATCACTGCCGTTCTGCTTACCGTGGGTCTGCCCGAGCTGCGGGGCAACTACTTCTTCCTCTTCCTGGGCAGCGCTATCTGCTCCACGGTGGTGGAATGGATCGCCGGTCACCTGCTGGAGAAGGCCACCCACACCCGCTGGTGGGACTACTCCAACCGGCGCGGCAACCTGGACGGCTACATCTGTGTCGGCGCCTTCCTCCTGTGGGGCGTGCTGGGCCTGGCGGCCGTACAGTGGATCAATCCTCTGCTCCTGGCCCTCTACCGCTGGCTGCCCCCGCTGGTGGGGGAAATCCTGCTGTGGGTGCTGCTGGCCCTGCTGGCGGCGGACATCGCGGGCACCGTGCTGACCCTCTGCGGCGTCCGCAGCAGCCTGCCCCCGCTGGAGAACCTGAACAGCCGTCTGGCCGCCCTCTCCGTCCGGCTTGGGGAGTGGATTCTCCGCCGCGCCGAGGGGCGCATTCAGAAGGCCCACCCCGGCGCGGTCTTTTCCCGCCGGCGGGAAAGGACCACCGTCAGCCCCTTTGCCCGGGGGGCCAGCTTTTACAGCATCCTGCTCCTGTTCTTTATCGGCGGAGTGGCCGGTGATCTGGCCGAAACCATCTTCTGCCGCCTCAAAATGGGCTGGTGGATGAGCCGCAGCAGCGTGGTGTGGGGCCCCTTCAGCATCGTGTGGGGCCTGGCCCTGGCCGCCGCCACCCTGTTCCTCTACAAATACCGGGACCGCTCGGCCTCCTTTTTCTTTGTGGCGGGCACCCTGCTGGGCGGCCTGTATGAGTACCTGTGCAGCGTCTTTACCGAGCTGGTGTTCGGCACCGTGTTCTGGGACTACAGCGCTATTCCCTTCAACCTGGGCGGGCGCATCAACCTGCTGTACTGCTTCTTCTGGGGCTTCGCCGCGGTGGCCTGGTTCCGGGGGCTCTACCCCATCCTGGCCCGCTGGATCGCCAAGATTCCACCGCGCCCCGGGAAAGCGGTGGTCTGGCTGCTCATCGCCTTCATGTCCGTCAATATGGCGGTCAGCGGCCTGGCCCTGGCACGCTACAGCGCCCGGGCCGCCGGAGAGCCCGCCGACGCGGCCTGGGAACAGTACATGGACGCCCACTACGGTGACGACGTGATGGAGCGCATCTACCCCTATGTGAAGATGACTGGCTGAGTCCAAATCGTCAAGCACCCTCCGGTCATGAGACCTGGAGGGTGCCTTTACATGGGGCGGAGAGAGCCGCGTGGGAGGGCGGCAGCTCTGCCCCGCCGGGGCCCCCGAAGAGGCCGCCGTATAAAACGGGCCCCGGACGTTTCGTCCGGGGCCCTTGTGCGAGCTTGTTTACTTGTAGAGCTCCACCAGTCTGGTAAGATGCTCATAGCGCTCCTTGGCGGCCTCTTCGTTCTGGGCAAACAGCTCCTTGGCGCGCTCGGGGAAGGCGCGGGTCAGGGAGGAGTAGCGGGCCTCGTTCATCAGGAACTCCTGATAGCCGCCGGCGGGGGCCTTGGAGTCCAGGGTGAACGGGTTCTTGCCCTCGGCCTTCAGAGCGGGGTTGAACCGGAACAGGTTCCAGTAGCCGCACTCCACGGCCTTCTTCATCTCAACCTGGCAGTTGGCCATACCGCCCTTGATGGAGTGCATCTCACAGGGGGCGTAGCCGATGACCAGGGAGGGGCCGTGGTAGGCCTCAGCCTCGGTGATGGCCTTCAGAGTCTGGTTGGGGTTGGCGCCCATGGCCACCTGGGCCACATAGACGTAGCCGTACTGCATGGCGATCTCCGCAAGGCTCTTCTTGGGCTGGTTCTTGCCGGCGGCGGCAAACTGGGCCACCTGGCCGATATTGGAGGACTTGGAGGCCTGTCCGCCGGTGTTGGAATAGACCTCGGTATCGAAGACGAAGATGTTGACATCCTCGCCGGAGGCGATGACGTGATCCAGGCCGCCGTAGCCGATGTCGTAGGCCCAGCCGTCGCCGCCGAAGATCCACACGGACTTCTTGACCAGATACTCCTTGTCCTTCAGAATCTCAGCGGCCAGCTTGCAGGCGGGGCAGTCGCAGTAGGGCTTGCCCTCGGCCTTCAGGGCCTGGGCGTGGGAGACAACCTCGCCCTGCTTGTCACCGAAAAGCTGCTTGCCGGCGTCGCTGGCGGCGAAAGCGGCCAGCTCGTCCACGGTCACCAGGCCATCCTCCAGGGCAGCGATGTAGTTCTTGGTGGCCTCGGCGTTGGCCGCGCCGTCCTCCATGGTATCCAGCCACTTCTGGGCAGTCTCCTTAATGGCTGGAGTGCACCACTCCACGGCCAGCAGGGCGCGGGTCTTGTCGGCCAGGCGGC
>OGGB01001680.1_pt1 | contig 14407 bp, 10 predicted proteins | sample 1571111 | NCBI WGS metagenome assembly OGGB01 (sample SAMEA2582067, study PRJEB24529) | metagenome | biome: Human gut stool | place: China | collected 2011
ATCTGCTTGCTGCTGCCTGCGCTCAGTTTCCATTACCCATTATCACTGGTATAGGACATGAGAGAGATGATACGGTACTTGATTCTGTGGCTCATACCCGTGTGAAGACTCCGACTGCTGCTGCGGAGTACCTTATAAATTGTATGGATCTTGCTGCAGATGAACTGGAAGTACTTATCAGTCAACTGCATGAAAGCGTGCGCTCCCGTCTGACAGAAGAACATCGTAAATTGATTTCATACAGAAACCGTATTCCTTCTGCTGTTGTTCGTCGTGTGTCCGATGCCAAACTTGCATTGCTGACTACCCGGAAAGATATTTCGCTGGCTGTTCAGACTTCGCTTTCGCGTCAACGGCATCGTCTGGAGTTGTTGCAACAACGTCTTGCTGATGCTTCTCCCGAGAAGATACTGGCACGTGGGTACAGTATCACGTTGAAAGATGGGAAAGTTGTAAAAAACGGGGATGTATTGCAGCTGAACGATGAAATTGTCACTCGCCTTTATCAAGGGGAGATTGTTTCTATAGTAACAGATTTATAGCTTATAGATGTGATTATCTATAATAGATTATCTAAAACAGATAATCTGTTTTGGATAGTGTTCTTTTTTGTGTATCTTTGCTGAAATCGAAATAGAAGAATATGAAAGATAGAGCTTTGAATCCCTTTATCATCAAAGGATATGTTGCAAAAGACTTGTTCTGTAATCGCAAGAGAGAAGTGGATGAGTTACTACAAAATATCCGTAATGGTGTAGATACGACTTTGATTTCAGTTCGCCGTATGGGAAAGACGGGACTTATTATGCGCACTTTTAATGAACTGGAACAGGAATCGGAAAGTGTTACAGCTATCTATGTCGATATCTATTCTACACGTTGTTTAAGTGATTTTGTGAAACTGCTTGCCGAAGCTATTCTGAAAAAATTCCCGGAAAAAAGTCCAATAGGCAAACGTTTCCTGCTTTTGTTAAAAGCTCTTCGCCCGTTGATAACTTACGATTCAATAACTGGTGATCCACAAGTATCCATTACTTATCAGACTACTGCGGAGAAAGAATATACGCTAAAAGGATTGCTGGACTTTCTGGAGCAACAAGAAGTATCGGTAATCATAGCTTTGGATGAGTTTCAGCAAATAATGGAATATCCCGAGAATAATGTGGAAGCTTTGCTACGCACTTACATTCAGCAAATGAAGAACGTATCTTTTATCTTTTGTGGCAGTAAGCGGGCCATGATGATTGAAATGTTTGGTAATGCTAAACGACCTTTCTATGCAAGTACGCGTTATCTTTACTTGGATAAGATAGAAGAAGAACCTTACAGGGATTTCATAAGGAGATTGTTTAACGAGAAGGAAGTAGACATAGACGAAGATGCAGTCTCTTATATTCTGGAGTGGACAGAACGTTATACCTTTTACACTCAGAGTTTATGCCATACGCTGTTTGATCAGGGAGAGGAGCATATTACCGTTGACTCGGTGAAGCGGGCATGCGTTTCTGTTCTGAATCAAAATGAACCGATATTCTTGCAATACCGGGAGTTTCTAACTCCAGCGCAATGGAACTTTCTGATAGCTGTGGCCAAAGAACATAGTGTGGCACAAATTACTTCCCAACGTTTTATTTCTGCTTATCATATCGGAACGCCTGCCAATGCACGTCGCTTGCTGAATGCGTTGATAGATAAAGAATTAATATTGAGTCTTCCAGACAAACGGCAGACTTTTTATAAAGTGTACGATTTATTCTTTTCACGTTGGTTGGAGAGAGAGTATTAATTAAAAATAAAAATATAGATATGCCTACTCCAAAGAAAAAAGAAACTTATTCCCAGGCAATAGAACGTCTGGAGAAGATTGTCCGTCAGATAGACAATAATGAGTTGGAAATCGATGCGCTTGCTGAAAAAATAAAGGAAGCGAATGAGATTATTGCGTTTTGTAGTGACAAATTGACCAAAGCCGACAAGGAAATAGAAAAATTACTGTCGGAGAAGCGAGAAAGTGAAGAATAAAGATTAAATTTGTTGCAAAATGTACGTAATGAGATTACTAATACTTTGAGATATGAAAGAAATAGATTGGTCTAATCTGTCATTCGGATACATGAAGACAGATTATAATGTGAGAATTAATTTCCGGGAAGGTGAGTGGGGAAAACTCGAAATCAGCAGTAGTGAACTGATTAATATGCACATGGCGGCTACCTGTCTGCATTATGGTCAGGAGGCATTCGAAGGATTGAAAGCATTCCGTGGTAAAGATGGTAAAGTTCGTATTTTCCGTTTGGAAGAGAATGCCGCTCGCTTGCAGTCTACCTGTCGTGGTATTATGATGGCAGAATTGCCCACAGAACGTTTCAAAGAAGCTGTACTCACAGTAGTGAAGATGAATGAGCGTTTTATTCCGCCCTACGAAAGCGGTGCCTCTCTTTATATTCGTCCGTTGCTGATCGGAACGGGTGCACAAGTGGGGGTTCGTCCGTCCAGTGAATATATGTTCCTGATCTTTGTTACTCCGGTAGGTCCATACTTTAAAGGTGGTTTTGCTGCTACTCCGTACGTGATTACTCGTAAGTACGATCGTGCGGCTCCTCTCGGAACAGGTATCTATAAGGTAGGTGGTAACTATGCAGCCAGTTTGCGTGCCAGCCAGGAGGCTCATGCAGCGGGTTATTCTGCAGAATTCTATCTGGATGCCAAAGAAAAGAAATACATTGATGAATGTGGTGCTGCCAACTTCTTCGGTATCAAGGATAATACTTATATAACTCCTTTGTCTACTTCCATCCTGCCTTCTATCACAAATAAGAGTTTGATGCAGTTGGCTGAAGATATGGGCATGAAGGTTGAACGCCGTCCGATTGCAGAAGAAGAACTTTCTACTTTCGAGGAAGCTGGTGCTTGTGGCACTGCTGCGGTAATCAGCCCGATTGAACGTATTGACGATCCGGAGAATAATCATTCTTATATCATTGCCAAAGATGGCAAACCGGGACCTGTATGCATGAAGTTATACAATAAGCTGCGTGGTATCCAATATGGTGACGAACCTGATACACATGGCTGGGTAACCATCGTAGAATAACGCATGAGTAAAGGTAAGTTAGCGAAGTTTGCCGATATGGCAAGTTATCCGCATGTATTCGAATACCCCTATTCGGCAGTAGATAACGTGCCTTTTGAGATGAAAGGAAAATGGAATGAGTCATTCTTTAAGAATGACCATCCCATTGTTTTGGAATTGGGTTGCGGACGCGGTGAATATACAGTAGGACTGGGACGGCTATTTCCGGATAAGAACTTTATCGGAGTAGACATCAAAGGTTCCCGTATGTGGTCTGGTGCTACGGATTCGTTGCAGGCAGGTATGAAGAATGTTGCTTTCTTGCGTACGAATATCGAAATCATCGATCGTTTCTTTTCTGAAAATGAAGTGAGTGAAATCTGGTTGACCTTTTCTGATCCACAGATGAAGAAGGCCACGAAGCGTTTAACTTCCACTTATTTCATGGAGCGCTACCGTAGATTCCTGAAACCGGATGGTATCATTCATCTTAAGACAGATAGTAACTTTATGTTCACTTATACCCGCTATATGATTGAGGAGAATAACCTTCCAGTGGATGTGATGACAGAAGATCTGTATCACTCCGGCATGGCTGATGAAATCCTTAGCATTAAAACTTATTACGAACAACAATGGTTGGATCGTGGGTTGAACATTAAGTATATCAAGTTTCATCTGCCGAAAGAAGGTGAACTGCATGAACCCGATGTAGAAATAGAGTTAGATGAATATCGCAGTTATAACCGCAGTAAGCGGAGCGGACTGCAAACTTCAAAATAACAATTATAAAGTGATAATGTGCTAAAGTGATAGAGTGATAAGGTGTTATTACTTTAATGCTTGTCATATTGAAATTTATTACGTTAGCACTTTATCACCCTATCACCTTATCACATTTTAGATTATGACACTTTATCCTAAACTGATTTTAGATGCACTGGCAACAGTGCGGTATCCCGGCACCGGAAAGAACCTTGTAGAAGCAGAAATGGTTGCCGATAATCTGCGTATTGAAGGTATGAAAGTCAGTTTCTCATTGATATTTGAGAAGCCGACTGATCCTTTCATGAAGTCTGTAATAAAAGCTGCTGAAACAGCTATTCATACCTATGTATCCAATGAGGTAGAAGTCGTTATTGCTACGGAGAGTAAGCAGGCGGCACGTCCCGAACCGGGTAAATTATTGCCTCAGGTAAAGAATATTATTGGAATTTCTTCTGGTAAAGGTGGGGTAGGTAAATCAACGGTATCTGCCAATCTTGCAGTAGCTTTGGCAAAGTTGGGCTATAAAGTAGGTTTGCTGGATGCTGATATTTTCGGTCCGTCTATGCCGAAGATGTTTCAGGTAGAAGATGCACGTCCTTACGCAGAGAATGTAGAAGGGCGTGACTTGATTGTACCGGTTGAGAAATATGGTATAAAGCTACTTTCTATAGGCTTTTTTGTTGATCCTGACCAGGCAACTCTGTGGCGTGGTGGTATGGCGAGCAATGCTTTGAAGCAGCTGATAGGTGATGCGAACTGGGGAGATCTTGATTACTTCCTGATAGACCTCCCTCCCGGGACGAGTGATATCCACTTGACTGTGGTTCAGACGCTTGCTCTGACTGGTGCTATTGTTGTCAGCACACCGCAAGCTGTTGCATTGGCGGATGCCCGTAAAGGCATTAACATGTTTGTCAATGATAAAGTAAATGTTCCTATTCTGGGTTTAGTGGAGAATATGGCTTGGTTTACACCAGCTGAATTGCCGGAAAATAAATACTATATTTTCGGTAAGGAAGGTGCTAAGAAACTGGCAGAAGAAATGAATGTACCTTTATTGGGACAGATTCCTATTGTGCAAAGTATTTGTGAAAGTGGTGACAAAGGTACACCGGTAGCACTTGATGAAAATACTGTGACAGGGCGTGCTTTTCTACAATTGGCAGCGAGTGTAGTTCGCCAGGTAGATAAGCGGAATGTAGAGATGGCACCGACGGAAGTGGTGCAAATGCATAAATAGAGAACATCCTATTAATAATAAGAAAGAGATACTGTACTCAATAAACCGAGAGCGGTATCTCTTTCTTATTTTTCTGTTTGTACTACAAAAGTTCTTTTATATAATTCTCTATATCTTTGTCAGTAGAGTCTTTGCTATATCCGGTGACTATCTTTCTTATCACTCGATTTTCATCCAGTATGAAAAAGATCGGAGCGGAACTGGCTTGGTAGGCTTTTACTATTTCATCTGTACCAGTGGTTAGTTTATAATTTATGTGGTGTCTGTCAATGTAGTTTTGAAGTGCGTGCGCTTTTCGTCTCCACGTTTCTATAGCCACAATGTCGAGGGCGTCAGTCTTAAATTCACTCTTTAATTTGTTTAAGAAAGGTATAGATAACTGGCATGGACCGCAGCCTATTCCTGTGAATTGCACAAGTAATACCTTACTCTTGAAATCACTAAGTGATATATCCTGCTCTTTTTCATCTTTTAGAGTCCATGCAGTAGCCTTTTGTCCAACGAGAGATGAGGTAGAAGCTGTTCTATTTTCTCCGACTTTTCTAATTTCATAATCCTTTGGGAAATAATCTGATAGTTTGAAATCACTAATTGATAATTTATTGATTTCTACATCCGAACAGGTATTCATAGAAATGTTGTGGTACATTTCCCTACGTACCTGATATGGTAAATCGTTTGATTTACTAATCCATATTTCATAGCCGGAAGTTGGATCCAGGCAATATGGGTTGTCTATTTTATAATCCTTGCCAAAGAACTCGACTTGTTTATCTTCATTGATTACCAATTTAAAGTAATAGTAGTCTTTTTCTTCTTTTAATTCAGTAGTAATGTTATCGTTCGTGTTTAGGGCATAACGGATTATACTCTTTGTATAGTTGAAGAAAGGAGGTCCTACTAATCTGAAAGGCAGAGGTCTGGTTGTGAAGTCATCGATCATAATTCCTTTTTTATCATGAAACATATGCGATCCTACATGACCATCGTAACCAAAAGCTAATTTTTTAGTATCATCAGGCTCAAGAGCTATATAGCTTGCTCCAATAGTAGAATCTGCCGGGTTATTGTACTCATTAATTAATTGACGGTATTCAGACAGGGGGATCGTATCTCCCGGTTCCCAGGTTTTTGATACGTTGTAATAGCTTGCAGATTCTATTTTCTCAATCTTATTGAGAACTTTCTGCAAATACTCTTTCTTGCCTTCCTGTGCATTAATTGTATTGATAATGAACAAGAAGCAGGGAAACAGAATTAGTTTATTCATCGTGTAGGGAGTTAGTGGTTATCTGCATCCTGCCCCTGGTGTTGAAATTGACTACCAGAGGAGGATGTGCGGATAACCTATTATGTAAGAGAGAATTTTTTAGGAAATAATTACTTTATTGCAGTCTGAATATGATAGGGAATGTATATCTTACATTTACTGCCTGCCCTCTCTGTGTACCAGGTTGCCATTTAGGCATATTGGCAGTAACACGGATGGCTTCTGCATCCAATAATGGGTCTACACCTTGACTAACTTTAGGATTGGTAACATTGCCATTTGCATCAATAATTACCTCTACAACTACTCGTCCTTGTGTCCCTGCTTTTTGTGCCCCTACCGGATATTTGATATTTTTGGATAAATATCTCATAAGTCCTTCCGTCCCACCAGGGAACGAAGGCATTTGCTCTACCACTTCAAATACCTGACCTTCTTCTACAGGTGATTCTTTCCGGGTACCATAACCTACAACTACTGTTTCTTCTATTTTAGGTACAGGTTTGTACTCTTCTTTCTTATCTTCATCCGGTAAGCGGAACATAACGGGAACAGTATATTTCACCCGAACCGGCTTGCCTTTCTGTGTACCAGGTTTCCAGTTGGGCATTGTACTGATAACACGTACTGCTTCACCATCCAATTCTGGATCTACTCCACGGATAATGCCTATATTGGAAATGCTGCCGTCTATATTTACTATAAATTGTACAGTGACACGCCCTTGCGTTCCGTTCTTCTGTGCATTGACCGGATATTTGATATTTTTCGATAAGAATTGCATCATTGCTGTCATGCCCCCACCCGGGAATTCTGGCATTGATTCTACTACTTCGAATACCGGATTGTCCGGATCATCGACAGGAGGATTCAGCCATTCTCTATTCATGACAATCTTCATGTCTGATATGTTTTGAGTTTCGGCAGGAACCTGCACAGCCATTTGTTTTCCATCCTTTTTCCAAACCACTATCATGGGAGTACTTTTAAATGCTTTGAAAGAAAAGTTTCCATTTTTATCTGTAACAAATGACTGGTCTTGAGGTAGCTTGTACATGCCATCAATGAAGAATTCGGCTCTTTCTACAGGCTTTCCATCTTTATCCACTACTTTCCCTTTGTATACCACAAGCTTATCTTTATCCTGCTGTGGCATTGGTGTTTCTGCCGGTACCGGTTCAGTAGCAGCTTTCATATCCGGTGCTGTTTCGTTTGGCGCCAGATTTTCTTCCACAGCCTCTATGACATCTTTTGCCATCTCTTTCGTGGTACGGGCTACGGCTTCGATGTTACTGATAATCATTAGTAAGGCTGCCAGGGGGAGAAACATAAGATACTTAGTTCTCCCTATTTCTCGGGTTCTCTTTTTGTTCATCATTTTGATGCGTTTTTTTAAAGGTAATACATTAAAACTGTTATAGATAGTTGCTGCAGCCTTATAGTGAGATAGTCCTAACAGATGATACTGGTAGGATTTGGAATCATGCCCGGTTTCCAATACGCGATTGTCCGCTAAGTATTCCAGGTTGGTGCGGATTTCCCGTTTCATGAGCCAGGCAAAGGGATTGAACCAGCAAAGTACGCATGCAGTTTCGCTGATAAGTACATCTATAGAATGCCATTGGTTGGCATGTGCCTGTTCGTGGGTTAATATTTCGCTTAATTCCTCTTCGGTATGTGAAGCCGGATGAATGAATATCCAGTGAAAGAAAGAAAAAGGTCCGTCTGCTTGCTTAAGCAAGTGTACGTTGGTGTTTCCAATCTTTGTTTTCCGGCTACGGAAAGCTAGCCGGATAATGCCTGCCAGTTGTACAAGGAAGCGGCCAGCCAGTAGAGCGACTCCTCCCCAATAAACAAAACCAGCCGTTTGGAGCAGGATTGATTTCCAGTCGAAGGTTGTCTTTTCCGGCGTCAGGGTAAACTCTGGTAAAACGATGTCGGCGTATAAATCTGCCATGGCTACCATAGGTTCCTGCTCCGTAATCCAAGTTTGTATATTTAGTAATGGATAGACGGCAGATACGGCAAAGAAACAGAGCAGAGCAACCCTGCGCCACGTGAAGAACGTGTCTTTATAGAAGAATAGCCGGTAAAACGCATAAAACAGCGCAATGGCTACATTGATTTTTAGAAAATAGGCCAACATCTTTTGAAGTATGATTTATAATTTATGATTTATGCGCTTCTTGATTTATGTGTTTCTTGAATCATGAAATATTTTCCTTATTCCGGATATTATAAATCATAAATCAAGAATCATAAATCTTCACTCTTTTCCTTTCTCAATCATATTGATGATCTCTTTCAGGTCGTTGGTCGAAATCTTTTGCTCTTTGGCAAAGAAAGAAACCATTTCCTTATACGAATTTTCAAAGTAATTACGCACAAAGCCGCTCATGAACGTACGTTTGTATTCGCTTTCACGGATAGCGGGTGTATATTGGTACGTATTTCCTACACGTGCGGCTGTAACATACTGTTTGCGTTCCAAGTTCTTGACGATGGAAGCTACCGTAGTGTAGGGAGGTGCCGGTTGGGAATATTTGGCAACAATGTCTTTTACGAAGCAACTGCCCAGTTCCCAGATGTAGATCATTGCTTCTTCTTCTTGTATCGTTAATTTTTCCATGGAATAAAAGTTTTTGGATGAATTCAATACAAAGCTACGAAAGTTTCGTAATAAAGCAATGAACAGTGAGTTAATTAATCTAAATGCTTATTTCTATAGCTGGAAGAAAATGCGTTTCAAGGGACTAAAATAAGTATGCATATCCCTCTCCCAGAGACTTTTTGATTATTTTAAGTGCTTTGGTAATTTGTGCTTCCACTGTTTTAACCGAGATATTCATATCGTCGGCAATTTCCTGGTTTGCCATTTGTTCCTGCCTGCTTTTCAGGAATACTTCGCGGCAACGGTCCGGCAAAGTACATATAGCTTCCTGTATTAGTTTGTTTAGTTCCTCTATTTCTAAAGTAGGATACTCTTTGTACTGCAGGGTTTCATGCAGGTTTTCATCCAGTGTCGTTGTTTGTTTCCGATCTCGTAAAGCGTTGAAGCACCTGTTGCGGGCGGCCTGAAAGAGATAAGCTTTGAAAGATAACCTGATGTCTACCTGTTCCCTGTTTTCCCATAGATAAGTAAAAATATCCAGTGCAAGTTCTTCTGCCTCTGCAAAGTTATCCAGATAGATATTGATATAACGACATAATGGTGTAAAGTAATTGTCAAAGAGATGCTTAAAGGCATGTTCATCTCCTTCTTTAATTAACTTCAATAAAAGAATATCGTCGTTAGTGGTCATGGTCATCAAGTTATTTTGCAAAGTTAAAAAGTAATTATGATTTTCCAAATCTTCTTTTATTACTATCTGAAAAAAAAGATGTGTTTTCATAATAAGAAATATATTCTGCTCCTGTTCTGTTTTTCTTCTACGCCTTACCTTCTCCATGTTTGCTCCACGTCTATAGAGTCGCAGAATGAGTGGAGTTGGTATGGACTTGGTATGGAGCAGATACGGAGCAGGCCTGGAACGGAGGATATTGTTCCTTTTGTCGCTTTCAGGAGGGTACATTCTGCTATGTTTTAAAACGCTTATGGTAAACTTTCAATAAAAAAATCAGGTTTTTGAAAAAAAAGAGCTTTTTAACGTAAGGGTGGTAGATTGTTTTAGTGTCATTATAGTAAGAATGAATAGAAAAGATAATATGATAAGAGAAATGCCATGGAATTTGATTATTTCGAAGTTGAAAAAAGAAAGTACTTCGGAAGAAAATAGTCAACTCGAAGCTTGGTTATCCGATAGCGGTAACCGTGAGTTATTCGAAGAACTCCAAGGCCTTTGGGATAAAATACAAAGCAATGCTTCCAGCTATACGCCGGATTCGGCATATTATTGGAAAGAACTTAGTCGCCGGATGAAGACTGGTAGTTCGATACCAGTTGCGAAGCCTGACCGGAAGCCAACCTTCCATCTATGGAAATATGTTGCGGCGGCATGTATTGTTATAGTGGTATGCTTTTCGTTTTATCTGGGACAGTGGGCAGGTACTCCCGAAGAGACTTTGCTGGAATATAAAAGCATGGGAGGAAAGTCCATGGCATCTTTACCGGATCAATCTTCTGTATGGCTGCATAGTAATACGAAATTGATATGTGATATACAACATAAGAAAGAAGAACGTGTGGTAACTTTGCGTGGGGAAGCTTACTTTGATGTGGCTCATGATAAACGGAAACCGTTTATTGTACAAACAGATGGGTTACGTATTCTTGTCCATGGTACTAAGTTTAATGTAGAAGCTTTTCCGGACATGGAGAATATCTATGTCAGCCTGTTGGAGGGATCGGTTTCACTGGATACGGAAAACGATCACCGTTATCTTGCGCCCGGTGAGACTGCGACTTATAATAAGAATAGTCGAAAATTATCTGTCACCAAAGACGATGTACTTTTTGCAGCTTCTTGGACTAAAGACCAGATTGTCTTTGAACAACGTTCTCTGCAGGACATCTGCCGTTTCCTGAGGAAATGGTATCGTGTGAAAATCGACTTGGATCCTACTATCGCCGATAGTATCCACTATACCTTTACGTTGCGTAACGAACCTTTAGAGGAAATACTTAGGTTGATGGCGCGCATCAATCCGATTGGGTATACGTTTAATGAAAATAATGAGCTCAGTATTTATAAAAAGTAAAATGTTAAATTCTAACCCTAAAAAGAATCGCCTATGCACAATACTGTGAAGTAAACTAATGTTACGGGATGATAACGTTCATCCTAATTTCCTATCACAATTATTCTAATTATTTTAAATCTAAAAGAAAAGCATGATTCTAAAAAAACGTGTAGCATTTTTATTGCTACTAATCCTTTGTGTGCCCTTATCAGCACAAGTAAAAGAGAAGCTAATTACTGTAGACTTCTCCGATCTCCCTCTTTCAGAGGCTATTAACCGCATAGAAAAAGTCAGTCGATACACTTTTTTCTACGATGCCAATCAAGTGGACGTAAAGCAGAAGGTAAGCTTGAAAGTGAAGAAAGCTACTGCCCAGCAGGCTATGAATGTCATGCTGAAAAACACAGACCTGAAATATGAGGTTACCAATACGCAGATAGCTCTGTTTACTAAAGATAAACCTGAGGCTTTGGAACATGGAATCACTATCAAGGGGCAAGTGGTAGATGAACATGGCGAGCCGATTATAGGTGGTAATGTGATTGCTGAAGGTACCACTAATGGTACTATCACCAATATCGATGGTTACTATACCTTAACTGTAGCGCCTGATGCCAGGATTCAAATTTCTTATATCGGTTATACTACGCAAACATTGAAGGCTGGTTCCATTCCTGCTGTCGTTAAACTACAGGAAGATTCTAAACTTTTGCAGGAAGTTGTAGTAGTAGGTTACGGTACGATGAAGAAGCAAGACCTGACTGGTGCCGTGGCTTCCATCAAGGGTAGCGATATGGAGAAAGAACAACGTCAGACTATTCAGGATATGTTGCGTACAGGTGTTGCCGGACTTTCAGTAGGTATGGAAACTGATGCGAAAGGTAATACAAGTATGTTGATACGTGGTAAGAGTACGATTGCTGCCAGCACCGACCCGCTGATTGTTTTGGATGGTGTTATCTATAGCGGACAGATGACGGATATCAATCCGAATGATATAGAACGTGTAGATGTCCTGAAAGATGCAAGCTCTGCAGCTGTTTATGGTGCTAAGGCAGCTAATGGTGTGGTATTGGTTACTACCAAAAAAGGAGGAGGTAAGAGACCGACCATCAGTTTTAATGGTAGTTGGGGGATTTCAATGGTTAACTCTTTGCCGGAAGTTTATCAGGGACAGGACTTTGTGAATTTTCGTCAGGATGTAATGAAGAGCACTGAGTATAAGACGGCTGCTACCGGGTACTTTGACAATCCTGCGAATATGAGTGGGACAGAGTTGGCAGAATGGCTGGGTACGGATACTGGAGAACCGACTGAGGTATGGCTCACCCGTTTGAGAATGACTAATACGGAAATAGTCAATTATATGTCAGGCAGAACGGTTGACTGGGAAGACCTGACTCTTCGTACGGCACTCCGGCAGGACTATACAGTCAGTGTATCGGGTAAGAAAGATGAAATGTCTTATTACTCTTCTATTAATTATGTGAAGAATGAAAGTAATAATAGAGGTGGAAAGTATAGCGCCATCCGTGCTCGTGTGAATTTGGAAAACAAAGTGCAGAAATTTCTGACTTATGGTGTTAATGCACAGTTTACGTCGCGTGACGAAAGTAATATGTATGAAAGTGGCAGATCAGTTTATTCAAGTTTCAGTACCTCTTTGTCTCCTTATGGAAATGTTTATAACGAGGATGGCTCTTTGAAACTTTATCCGAATGACAATAACAATGCTACTAATCCATTGCTGAATATGGCTTATCTAAGTAAGAAGCATGACGTTAATAACTTAAATGCATCCATTTATCTTAAGTTGGATTTGCCGTTGGGATTCTCTTTACAAACTACTTATTCTCCCCGCTTCGAGTGGACCAATTACCTGTATCATAAATCAGCCGATCATCCGGATTCCGGCGACCAAGGAGGATTTGTTGAACGCTATGGCATGAAAGATTTCTTCTGGCAATGGGATAATATGCTGAAATGGAATAAGACATTTGGCAAGCATACATTCGATTTTACCGGATTGCTGAACTGGGAGAAATTCCAGCGCTGGAAAACGATTGCCAAGAATGAAGGCTTTCAACCGAGTGACAATCTGGGATATGGAGGTATAGGTTATGGTACTTCTCCCATTGCGGACAGTGATGATATTTATCGTACTGGTGATGCCCTTATGGGACGTTTACACTATACGTATGATAATCGCTACCTGATTACGGCTACTGTACGCCGTGATGGATATTCTGCTTTCGGACAAGGTAATCCGCGTGCTACTTTCCCTTCTGTGGCTCTTGGATGGATTTTTACGGAAGAATCTTTCTGGAAGAAGCTGAATGCCGAATGGCTTGAATATGCTAAGTTGCGTCTTACGTGGGGTAAGAACGGTAACCGTTCTATTGGTGAATATGCTGCATTGATGCAGTTGGATCCCCGTAAATATATGTATGTAGATCCTGCTACAGGTCAGTTGGTCACTATCAATACATTCTTCTGCTATAATATGGCAAATCCCAACCTGAAGTGGGAAACTACGACTTCGTATAATTTGGGATTGGATTTCACTTTCCTGAAGGGACGTCTGGGTGGTAGTATCGATGTGTACCATAAGAGTACTACCGACTTGCTGAACAACCGCCAGTTGCCAAGTTTAATTGGTTATTCCAGTGTTAAAGCTAATATTGGTGAGATTTGGAACCGTGGTTTGGAGTTATCTTTACATTCTACCAATATTCAGAACAGTGTGTTGACTTGGCGTACCTCTTTCAACCTGATGTACAATAAGAATACAATCAAGCATCTTTATGGCATTATGGAAGATATAACAGATGCTGACGGAAAGGTGATCGGTAGGAAAGAAGCGGATGATATTGACAATGGATATTTCATTGGCCATGCTTTGGATGAAGTGTGGGGATATAAATATGAGGGTGTATGGCAGGAAAATGAAGCGGAAGAAGCAGCTAAATATAGCCAGATCCCCGGTGATCCGAAGATCCTGGATGTAGATCAGAATTATAAATACAATAATGATGATAAAGTTTTCCAGGGAAATACGACTCCGAAAGTTCGTTGGAATATGCGTAATGAATTTGCTTTGTTCAAGAACTTCTATATTTCATTCAGTATGTACTCTTATCTGGGCCATGTGAAGAAGATGGACCGCTTCACCAATAACAATGCTTTGCTGAATACGGTAAATCAGATTAAACGGGATTATTGGACTGCCGAAAATCCTATCAACAGTTATCCTCGTTTAGGTGCGAAGAGTCCGAGCGGTGTAACTTACTATATCTATAAGAAAGCTGATTTCCTGCGTCTTGATAACATCTCTGTGGGATATACCTTCCCGAAAGCTCTGATATCTCCGTTGAGA
>OGGB01001696.1_pt1 | contig 14295 bp, 16 predicted proteins | sample 1571111 | NCBI WGS metagenome assembly OGGB01 (sample SAMEA2582067, study PRJEB24529) | metagenome | biome: Human gut stool | place: China | collected 2011
TGTATATTTCTATTAGATATAACGATGAAAAAGCACACTTATCCTAGTAAGTGTGCTTTGCTTTATGTATATCCTTTTTTTGAATGCTACAAGATGTTAATGATTAAAGTGTTTATACTTCTCTACCTCAGTCTTCCCTATATCAATAATCTTCCTATACAACTCTTGATTTGGCCCTAAGTCTGTATATTCTACAATTAACCCACTTTCACTATAAGCCTTCAATGTACTATTAAAGACTTGCCCATGTGGACATAGTCCCATCCGTCCTACAATCAGTGAATTATTAGTAGGATTAACATAGTAGGTATAGTAAGTACCTAAGTGACTTCCTCCTGACGAACAATAAGCAACAGGAATCAGGTTATACTTCTTATATATATTAATTGAATAATTTACTTGGTTAGATTTGCCATTTTGATTCTCTATCATATCTGCTTCAATCCAACCGCTATAATCTCCAATCCCATGACCCGCTTGTACTTGTTCTATAGTCTTAGCCTGGCAAGCTGATCCTAGTAAACCAATTAGAAGAATCAATAAAAGTATTTTTCTCATATACGTACACTCCCATTTTTCTGGCATAAAAAATCACTGACAAGTATTCGGTCAAACGGCTCAGATTACCATCGACAAGATACTATATCAGTGATTCCTAATTATTTCTTCAAAGCTTCCTTCAATGTATGCCATGCCAACACAGCACATTTTACACGGGCTGGCATATTGGAAATATTCTTAAGCGCCATAGCGTCTTCTAATTCTTCCAACTCAGCCTCGTCGGTCACTTCTTTTTTGATCATACCCAAGAAGAGGTCCACATAGTGGAGGGCTTCTTCTACAGTCTTACCCTTAATAAGGTCAATCATCATAGAGGCAGAGGCTTGGCTGATAGCACAGCCAGACCCAGTGTAGGCAGCATCTTTGATGACGCCGTCTTTAACATCGATTTGTAGGGTCAAATCATCCCCACAGGAAGGGTTATGACCATGTTCAGAATTGGTGAATTCAGCCAATTCATGTTTATTACGTTTATCTTGGTTATGTTCCAAGATAAGGTCCGTATATAATTGATCCATTTCCATGTGTGAATTCTCCTAATCCTTAAAGCCCATAACGGACCGAACAGTTTTTAATACTTCCAAGAAGGCACCCAAATCTTCCTTGCGTGTGTACACATACATGGAAAGACGAGTGGATGCAGATACATGGAAGAAGGCCCCTAACGGTTGGGCGCAATGGTGGCCAGAGCGGACGCAAATCCCCTGGCTATCCATGATTGTGGCCACATCGTGTGGATGGACATCATCGATAGTGAAAGCGATAACCCCATGTTTTTCCTTAGGATCTTCAGACCCCAAAACATGAACATGAGGAATTTCCAGCATCTTAGGCAAGACATAGGCTACCAATTCTTCTTCATAGGCATTGATGTTATCCATGCCAAATTGTTCCAAGTAGTCGATGGCGGCGTGCAAGGTTACCGCCCCATCCGCATTTGGTGTGCCTGCTTCGAACTTATATGGGAGTTCATTGAAGGTCGTCGTTTGTTCCTTAACGTACTCAATCATGTCCCCTCCCATGAGGAATGGAGGCATAGCTTCTAAGAGTTCTCGTTTACCGTAGAGGACACCAATCCCTTGGGAGGCGCACATCTTATGGCCAGAGAAGACGAAAAAGTCGCAGTCTAAGGCCTGTACATCAATCTTCATATGTGGCGTAGATTGAGCCCCATCGAGGACAGCCACAGCCCCTACGGAATGAGCCTTGTCGATGATTTGACGGACTGGGAATTCCATGCCCAATACATTAGATACATGAGCGAAGGCTACAATCTTTGTAGAGGAGTCGATTTTATCCAATTCCCCTTCTTTCAAATGACCATGGTCATCCAAATACATGTATTCCAAGGTGGCCCCTGTTTGGTTGGCCACATACTGCCAGGTTACCAAGTTAGCATGGTGTTCCGCCACGGTGATAAGAATTTTATCGCCTTTTTTCACATTGTTAAGGCCATAACAGTGAGCGATGAGGTTCATGGATTCCGTAGAGTTACGAGTGAAGATAACCTCTTCCCGTTGTTTGGCATTGATGAACTTCACCACCCGGTCGCGGGCGTTTTCATAGGCTTCAGATGCTTCCACAGCCAAGATGTGGGACCCACGGTGTGGGTTCCCATTATGCTTGGTCATATGGTCCACCAAACGGTCAATGACCATTTGAGGAATTTGTGCAGTTGCACCGGAGTCTAGGTAGATAACCCGTTTCCCATTATGGGTTTTGTGCATGATTGGAAAATCTTTATATGCTTCAGATACTGGTTTCATTCCTAGCCTCACCTTAAATCTTAGCCCGTACTGCTGCGAGCGCTTCTTCTTCAATTGCTTCGTCACCGATTCGGTCGATAACAGGACGAATCATAGATTCTACGATCATATGCTTAGCTTCTGTTTCAGAGAAACCACGGCTCATGAGGTAGAAGAGTTTAGTTTGATCGATTTGACCAGCCCCTGCCGCATGGTTACCCACTACATCATCTTCCTTACAGAGGAGGAGTGGCAAGGATACGGAGTGTACTGTTGGATCCAAAAGAAGGCAAGTATCTTCTTCGGCCCCTTCAGAACCAGAAGAGCCCTTTAAAAAGTCCAAGGTACCACGGAAGGATTTCTTAGACTTGCCAGATAAGGCACCTAGGGTATGGATATCGGAATAGGATTTCTTTGCTTCATGCGTCATGAGCATAGCGATATCAAATTTTTGTTCATCCCCACCGATATAAGCCAAGTCGTGTTTAACAGAGGCTTCTAGGCCCTTGAGGTCTTGTTCGTAGTTGAGGTAGGACTCAGCAGACCCTACTTCAACATTAAGATAGGTCACATCAGCCTTATCCGCATAGCGTGTATAGCGGTGTTCGATGTGTTGTACCTTGTCACCCAAGAGTTGAACCTTTTTAATGGTTACCTTAGCCCCTTCTTGAGCAGCAACTTCAGTGAAGAGCTGTACTGTAGAGGCCTCTTTCGTATTACCAGCCAAGTAGAAAAGGATTTCCACTTGGGAGTCCTTACCAGCTTCTACCAAGAAACGGGCATCCGCTTGGGTATGAGAGGCTTCCACCTTGATAGCTACTTTCACGCTTTCCTTAGCGCCAGCAGGCACCTTAATAGCGTAGGAGTCACCAGTGGCATTCATAACTGCGTCGAGGACGGATTTATTAGCCCCTGCGTAAGCAGGTTTGAGTGGTTGTGGGTTAGCGATAGGGCTAACGATGCCAGCCTTAGCATCTACCACGATAGGTGCTACAGCTGTACGGTCACCCCAGACTTGACCCTCCGTATGATTAACTTGTAACCATCGGAAGGTTGGTCTAGGAAGTTCGTTGAAAAGTACTTGGTTACTCATAGTTCCTCCTTACCCAATGGAGCCTTCCAGCTCAAGATTAATCAAGTTATTCATTTCTACGGCGTATTCCAAAGGCAATTCCTTGGAGATTGGTTCAGCAAAGCCGCGTACGAGCATGGCCCGTGCTTCTTCTTCGCTGATCCCGCGGGTCATGAGATAGAAGATGGCTTCATCAGAGATGCGGCCAATCTTAGCTTCGTGACCAATATCTACGTTGTCGTTTTCCACGATTACCGCAGGAATTGTATCGGATTGAGAAATATCATCTAGCATCAAGGATTCACAGGAAACAGTCGCCTTGGAGTGTTCTGCGTTCTTACCAATTTTGAGGAGACCCCGGTAAATTTGAGCGCCCCCAGACTTGGAAATCCCCTTTGCATTTACATTAGATGTTGTATATGGTGCGTTATGAACCACCTTTGACCCAGTATCCAAGAATTGGCCCTCACCAGCAAAGGTGATGCCCGTAAATTCACAGTGAGCCCCTTCCCCATTCAAGATGGACATAGGATAGAGACAGGATACGTGAGACCCGAAGGAACCGGATACCCATTCGATGGTCCCGTGAGCACCAACGATGGCCCGTTTAGTGTTTAAGTTGTACATGTTCTTGGACCAGTTTTCGATGGTGGAGTAGCGGAGTTTTGCATTGTCCTTGACGAACAATTCTACCGCACCCGCATGAAGGTTGGACACGTCGTACTTAGGAGCAGAGCAACCTTCGATGAAGTGGGCAGACGCCCCTTCTTCAATGATGATCATAGTATGTTCGAACTGACCAGCCCCTGGTGCATTCAAGCGGAAGTAGGATTGCAAAGGAATTTCTACTTGTACCCCTTTTGGCACGTATACGAAGGAACCACCAGACCAAACGGCACCATGGAGGGCCGCCCACTTGTGGTCAGTTGGTGGGATCAAGGTCATCCAGTATTGTTTTACGATATCTTCGTGTTCCCGAAGGGCTGTTTCAATATCTGTGTAGATAACACCTTGTTTAACCAAGTCTTCTTGGATGGAGTGATAAACTACTTCAGAGTCATATTGAGCACCTACACCAGCCAAGGACTTTTGTTCTGCCTCTTGGATACCCAAGCGGTCGAAGGTCCCCTTGATATCTTCAGGCACTTCGTCCCAGCTAGCAGACATCTTCTTAGCCTTAGGCTTTACATAGGTATAAATATTTTCCATATCCAAGCCGGAAATATCAGGGATCCAGTTTGGAATTTCCATTTTGTTGTAAATCTCAAGGGATTTCAACCGGAAGTCCAACATCCATTGAGGTTCATTTTTATTGGCCCAAATATCGCGTACGATATCTTCTGTTAGGCCCTTATTGGCGATGTGTTCGTAGGAGAATTCGTCCTTAATGTCATAGACGCCACGATTCATATCGTCAATGTGCGTTTTCTTTCTTTCTTCCATTAGGGAGCCTCCCATTAAGCCAAAGCTTTAAATTGTTCGTAACCGTGTTTTTCGATTTCGTCAACCAAGGATGCATCGCCAGTTTTCACGATTTTACCATTGATCAAGATGTGAACAAAGTCTGGTTTAAGGCTTTGCAAGATCGCATTGTGATGGGTGATGATAAGAACGGAATTATCTTCGTTGTGGAAACGGGATACCCCTTCGGATACGATGCGGACAGCATCCACGTCGAGGCCGGAGTCAGTTTCGTCCAAGATGGCCAATTTAGGGTTCAAGATGGACATTTGCAAAATTTCGTTCTTCTTTCGTTCGCCGCCGGAGAAACCTTCATTTACATAGCGTTGTGCATAAGAAGTATCGAAGGACAATTCATCCATTTTAGCCTTCAATTCTTTTTTGAAAGCCAAGGCCCGTACGGATTGACCAGTGATGGTTGCCTTAGCAGTACGGATGAAGTTTTCTACCGTAATGCCAGGGACGGAAATAGGGCTTTGGAAGGACATGAAAATCCCCTCTTTAGCACGGTCATTAACAGCCATCTTAGTGATGTCTTTACCGTCGAATACGATAGACCCTTTGTCTACCTTATATACAGGGTTCCCCATAATAACGTTTGCCAAGGTGGACTTACCTGCACCATTGGTACCCATAACTACGTGGATTTCCCCTTTATTGATTGTCAAATCAAGGCCCTTGAGGATTTGTTTACCTTCAACGGATGCCTCAATACCTGTTACTTTAAGCAATTCTGCCAAAATAATTCACTCCTTTATAGCCTATTACCTAGGCTGAATCTATGGGAACTAGTACCTATATTAGTGTCTATGACAAACAGGCTTCTGAAAGCACGAAAAAAGTGGCATTCACCAAAGTGAATGCCACTTTAAATCTCACCACTTCAGTTGCCTTGTATTATCATCTAAACTCATTATACATGGTCGCCTAATTGATAGCAAGATATATCCTACTAAAATATCCAGGAATTAAAAATTTCTTAGATTTTATCTAATTATTAAAGGTCTATAGTAGAAAAAATTATAACATCCGTCTACCAAGATATTGAGAATGACTCCCTATTTACACCAAAAGAGTCTATGATCCTTTCGAGGCGCCCCTGATCCAGAAATAGGTCCTTCGGCGTAGCCTAGGGCGCAAATCCCGACCCCTTCATAGTCCCCTTGGACACCTAGAGCATGAAGCCAGTCTTGCCAATCAGCCTCTTCAAAGGTTTCTTTAGCCCGATTAATCCAACAAGAACCCAGTCCTTGCTCATGGGCTGCCAGCTTGAGGTTTCCCAAAACAAGTGACCCATCCTGAACAGTTGCATAATGATCCTTAGGCGCTAAAACGACTAAGGCTACAGGTGCTCCATAGAAGGGATCAAAACCTTGGTCCCAACCGCCATACTTGCGATTGGTTTCAGACAGGCGATCTCGCACTTCTTTATCAGTAACAGCAACAATAATGGCCTTCTGCATTCCCTTAGCAGACGGTGCCATAAGACCCGCTTGAATAATTCTATCCAATACCTCTTGTGGGATTGGATCAGCCTTATACTTTCGCACACTGCGACGTTCTAATAGGTTTTGCATAGCATCCATAACAATCAACTCCTTTAGCGATTTTGGAAGCGTTGTTCAATCACATTATGATAAATAAGCTTACATACCAACCAGACAAAGGAAGCAATCCCTGATCCGATACCTACTAGCATAAGGTGGTTAAGGCCTTGTGCTACCAACCAAAATTCTAAGGCCCCAGACACGATGATGAAGAGAATTAACTCTAAGAGACGGTGGCGGATGAGGTACAAGACCAAGAGAGCCGCAATAAAGCCAAAGAAGGTGGCTAGAGACGTAAAACTGGCCAAGAAGCTAATAATTGATATGAGACTGGTAATTAGAATAACTAAAGCAATCATATAATCCTCTATACAATTTGAGATATCCTATGATATCCCCTTATCACTGACTAAGTTCTCTATTGATACTTATAGTATACCACAGGCCCTTGAACCGCGAAAAAACACCCCTAAGATGAATCTTAGAGGTGTTTGCATTTTTAGAGTTCAACCTGTCTTTATAGAGACTGATATATACCTACTCTATTATAGGTCGGAGAAGTCCAAGGTTGCGAAGAGGTCGTCATAGGACTCAGCCCGACGGATTTGGGTAACAGATCCATCCTTATGCAGAAGGAGTTCAGCCGAACGAAGTTTACCATTGTAGTTAAAGCCCATAGCATGACCGTGGGCACCAGCATCATGGATAACCAAAATATCACCCATGTCGATTTTTGGTAATTCCCGTTGAATGGCGAATTTGTCGTTATTTTCACAGAGAGAACCAGTTACATCGTAAACATGGTCCTTAGGGGCTGACTCCTTACCCATTACAGTAATGTGGTGGTAGGACCCATACATAGCCGGACGCATGAGATTGGCCATGCAAGCGTCCAAGCCAATGTAATGGCAGTAGATATCCTTTTTATGGATAGCTCTTGTTACCAAGTAACCGAATGGACCTGTTACCATACGGCCACATTCGAAGGCTAATGTAACGTGTGGATAGTTGTTGGCAACCAAGATGCGGTCGTAAGCTTCTTTTACAGCAGCAGACAATTCCTTAAAGTCAATAGGATCTTCTTCAGGACGGTAAGCTACCCCTACACCGCCACCTAGGTCGATAAACTCGATTTCAATACCCACCTTTTCACGGATCTCGATGGCGAATTCAAAGCAGATTTCAGCGGTTTGCTTGTGGGCCTTAACATCGCGGTCGTTAGAGGCCAACATAACGTGAAGACCAAAGTGTTTAACCCCATGTTCCTTCATTTGCTTATAGGCTTCCAAGGCTTGTTCCCGCGTCATACCATACTTAGCTTCTGTAGGGAGGCCAATGATTTCATTACCACCTGTTTTAAGGTCACCTGGGTTATAGCGCAAACACATGGTATCAGGTAAAGACCCATGGTGTTTAAGCAAGTAGTCAATATGGGTAATATCATCGAGATTGATGATAGCACCCAATTCCAAGGCCTTCTTGTACTCTACATAAGGTGTATCATTGGATGTAAACATAATGTCATGACCCTTGATGCCCACCTTTTCGCATAAGAGAAGCTCGGCTAAGGAGGAACAGTCAGCCCCCACCCCTAATTTTTGTAAGATTCGCATGATGTAAGGGTTTGGCGTAGCTTTAACGGCAAAGTATTCCTTAAAGCCTTCATTCCAACTGAAAGCAGCCAAGAACTGACGCATATTTTCCAAGATTCCCTCTTCATCATAAATGTGGAAGGGCGTTGGATAGTCTTTAATGATTGTTTCAATTTGCTCTTTGGTAAAAGGCAATTTTTTCTCTTGCATGTAATACCTCTTTATACTATTCTTTTTTAATTTTCTATAGAATCAACACTTAAATTATAGCTAAGCCCCCTAGGCTTAGTCAATATAATTCTTATTGAGACCCCTTATTGAGACTTAGCTTCTAAGCATAAAAAAGGACCCCATCGGGTCCTTCTTATTCTATTCAATAGAGCGTTTTATTCAAAGAGCTTCTTTTTCCATCCGCTAAAGGCATCTACCTATTAGCTCACGCTTCGTGGGCTACTGCATCATAGCCCTGGGAGATATCCGCACGTAGGGTGGCCTTCAATTCCTTAAGGTGTTTTTCTTCCCATGCAGAGATGGGTTGGAAGTCTATGAATTCTTTGATGCCATCTACGCCAAGTCGAATGGGACGGGCGAAGAAATCCACATCCATATCGGGGCTAGCAACATAGGCACATTCTGTTAATTCATCCCCCAATAAGCCTCGTACCAAAGACAGGGTGAACCAAGCGGCCGCTTGGGCCATGGACAAGGTCGCAGAACCGGATCCTGCCTTGGCTTCCACCACTTCTGTTCCTGCATTCTTAATACGATCATTAAGACGTTCCATATCCTCTGTCTTCCAATCAAAGAATTTAACATGAGACAAGAGAGGCAAGATAGTTGGACCAGAGTGACCCCCAATGACAGGTACATAGATATCGCTTGTCTTACGACCTACATGTTCTGCTACAAAGGTGTTAGTCCGACTAACATCTAATTCAGTGACACCAAAGAGGCGCTTAGGATCATAGACCCCCATTCGTTTAAGAGTAGCCGCAGCCACTGGTACCAAAGAATTTACAGGGTTTGTTACGATAGCCACTAAAGCCTTAGGACAGGACCGCCCTACCTCTTCGACTAAGCCCTTGATGACATCCGCATTGACAGCAAATAAGTCAGCCCGTGTCATCCCTGGTTTACGCGGTACACCAGCGAGGATAACAACTACATCAGCCCCTTCTAAGGCTTGTGGTAGCTGGTCTCCAATATAACCCTTAACAGCAACATCTGTAGGGATATGGCTCAAATCTACAGCGACCCCTAAGGTATTCTTGGTAATCCCATAGAGGGCCAATTGAGACCCCATAGGAAGCATGGTTTTCAGGAGGAGGCTCAAGGGTTGACCAATGCCTCCCGATGCACCTAAGACTGCAACTTTCATATATCTATCCTCATTTATAACCTAATTACCTATTTAGGGTATCATTTTTTCTATAGTATGTCATTATCTTGTGACCAATTTCACTATGCCTATCGGCTATAGGCCTATTACTCAGCCCCTTACGGCCAGGTTATGCAAGGCGGAATAGCTATAGGCTACTAATGGCTGAATACCATATAAACTACTATGATAAGAACAATAATAGCTGTCCGAATGAGACTTCGTTTGAGGAGTCGTTTACGCATGTCTGCCATATCCTGACGTACCTCTTCCTTGGACATGATTTTTTCCCCATAGGCATTAAACCTTGCTTTCTCTTGACCTTTGTCCTGATGGCCCTTTAATTCCTGCAGGTCTTCTTGTCTCTCTTGCATGACTGATTCTCCTCTTCCTTATATCTTACTAAATCGTATCATTTTTCTTTTCAGCCCATACGCTTCTTAACTTCTTTATTATACAAAAAAGGACCCCGTCCATAAAGGACGAGGTCCCACTCTCCCTAGTTACCAACTAGGGCTTACAAGAGATTGCTTTTTTGTAAGCTTTCACCAAGGGGCAGATTACATCATACCGCCCATGCCACCCATTGGAGGCATAGCAGGTGCTGCTGCATTTTCTTCTACCTTATCAGCTACGATGGTTTCAGTAGTCAATACGAGGGAAGCGATAGAAGCAGCATTTTGAAGGGCAGAGCGAGTAACCTTAGCTGGATCAACGATACCAGCAGCTACCATGTCTTCATACTCTTCAGTCAAGGCATTAAAACCAATACCCTTATCAGTGTGTTTTACCTTTTCTACCACAACGGAACCTTCGAGGCCTGCGTTATAAGCGATTTGGCGAACAGGTTCTTCAATAGCCCGTTTAACAAGTGCAACACCAGTTGCCACATCACCTTTGGCATCGATAGAATCAAGAGCATCCATGATATCGATATAGGTTGTACCGCCACCAGCGACGATACCTTCTTCTACAGCTGCACGGGTTGCATTCAAAGCATCTTCAATGCGGAGCTTTTTATCCTTCATTTCCACTTCTGTAGCAGCCCCTACTTCGATAACAGCAACACCGCCAGAAAGTTTAGCCAAGCGTTCTTGCAACTTTTCTTTATCAAAGTCAGATGTAGTTTCAGCCAATTGTGCACGGATTTGAGCTACCCGTTGAGCAATCATATCCTTAGAGCCAGCACCATCAACGATAGTGGTTTCGTCCTTGGAGATACGTACTTGTCGAGCTGTACCCAAATCAGTGAGTTCTACGGAATCCAATTTACGACCCATATCTTCTGTGATAACAGTACCACCAGTCAAGATAGCGATATCTTCAAGCATAGCCTTACGGCGGTCACCAAATCCAGGAGCCTTAACAGCTACAGCCTTGAAGGTACCTCGTAACCGGTTAACAACGAGAGTTGCCAAGGCTTCGCCATCCACATCTTCAGCGATGATGAGAAGTTCTTTACCAGTTTTAACAACCTTTTCAAGGGTTGGCAAGAGATCAGCAATAGCAGAAATCTTGCGGTCAGTAATGAGGATTGCTGGGTTATCGATAACGGATTCCATGCGGTCTGTATCAGTCACCATGTAAGGGGACAAGTAACCACGGTCGAATTGCATACCTTCTACTACATTGAGGCCAGTTTCCAAGGATTTGGATTCTTCAACGGTAATAACACCATCGTTACCAACCTTTTCCATCGCTTCTGCAATGAGACCACCAATTTCTTCATCACGGCAAGAAACAGTTGCTACTTGAGCAATTTCATTCTTACCGGACACTGGGATAGCCTTGTTTTTGATTTCTTCTACCAAGCGAGATACAGCCAACTCGATACCTTTTTTAAGGACCATTGGGTTCGCACCAGCGGCTACGTTGCGCATACCTTCTTGAATCATGGCTTGTGCCAAAAGGGTTGCTGTAGTTGTCCCATCACCAGCTACATCGTTGGTTTTAATGGATACTTCTTTTACCAATTGAGCACCCATATTTTCAAATGGGTCGGATAATTCAATGTCACGTGCGATAGTTACGCCATCATTAGTGATGGTAGGAGCACCAAATTTTTTATCCAATACAACATTACGGCCTTTTGGACCCAATGTTACTTTTACTGCATTTGCCAAAGCATCAACGCCACGGCCAAGGGCACGGCGAGCTTCTTCGTTGAACAAAATTTCTTTTGCCATATATATTACCTCTTTCCACTTACATGTCACCTAATAATTAGTCGACGATAGCCAAGATATCACGTTCGTTCAAGATCATATGGTCAACGCCGTCAATTTTAACTTCGTTGCCAGCGTATTTAGCGAACATAACCTTGTCGCCTACAGCGACTTCTACAGGTATCTTAGTACCATTATCTAAAATACGACCGGAACCAACTGCAACCACAACGCCTTCGGAAGATTTTTCCTTAGCTGTGTCTGGCAAGAAGATACCGGATTGTGTTTTTTCTTCTTTTTCTACAAGTTTAACAATTACTCGATCTGCTAAAGGTCTCATAATAGGTCACTCCTTTTTTTACTATTGGTATGTGGTCTCAGACCACCCTTTACAAGTACTATACTACCATAGTAAAAGTAAAAGTCAATAGGATAAAGTCAAAAAGTCAAAAATATTTTTAAACTCTTGTTGAATCCTATACTGGCAATAAAAAAAGCCCTGAAAGCCATTCCTAACAAAAGGACAATCAGAGCTTATTCAATTTACTTGTTTTTGGCAGCCTTAACAATCTGATGAGCTACCTGACCTATTTTAATCTGTTTTTTCATGGCATAGGTCCGAATCCGTTCATAAGCTTCTGCCTCTGTAAGAGTGTAGGTTTCCCTAATAATGTGCTTAGCCTCTTCAATGAACTTCTGTTCTTCTAGGTCATGGGTTAAGGCCTCAATTTGATCTAAGGCTCGTTCTTCTTCTTGGAAGCGTCCCATAGCCATGGTCAAGGCAGGTATCAAGGCTTCTTCTCGGAGGGGCTTAATAAGGTAACCATAGACCCCGGATTCCTTAGCCTTATTAACCAAGTCCTCTTGGGAGTAAGCCGTTAAAAGGACTACCGGCCCTAACCGTTGGCGAGAAATTTGGCGGGCAGCTTCGATACCATCCAATTCTGGCATCTTTACATCCATAAGGATGACATCTGGTTGGTATTCCTTAGCCAATGCAATGGCCTCTACCCCATTGGTCCCTTGGGCCAGGACCTGATGGCCAGCAGCTTCTAATATATCCACCAAATCCATGCGGATAAGGGACTCATCGTCCACAACAATCAGGCGCATACGCCCTCCTTTAACTAAGCAAATCCAATATTTATATATCTAACTATACAGAAAGTTTTAACAACCTATTCATCAAAGGAATCAAATCACCAAAAAGTAGAGGCTAATCCTTGCCCATGGAAATTTGAATGCGAGCCCCCCCTTGCGGATGATTGGACAAATTCAGGCTTCCCTTAAGTTCGTGGGTCACTAAGTTAGATATAATTTGTAGGCCTAGACGCTTTGATTTACCTAAATCAAAGTTCTGAGGAAATCCCCTACCTGTATCCCTATAATCTAGGAGGATTTGGTCAGACCTGTCTTCCACAGTAAGGCTGATGAGAGCCTCCTCTTGGTTATCCCTAAAACCATGTTCTAGGCTGTTGGTGATGAGCTCATTGATAATGAGAGATACATAACCCGCCTTATGGGAGGAGATAACCTCTTCATCTCCCTGATAAAGCAACTCCACTTTTTCTTGCTGATTCATAAGGCTAGACCGCAAAAGACGACCCAGTTCATCAAAGATAGAACGAATAGAGATATAATCCTCATCGTAGTGAGATACGATATCGTGAACCAAAGCCATAGACTCGATACGGGATATGGATTCCTGCAAGGCCTTACGCACTTCCGGAAGATCAGACCGTCGAGCCTCCATGCGAAGAAGACCAGCAACAGTTTGCAGATTGTTCTTAACTCGATGGTGGATTTCCTTGATAACGGAATTCTTAACCAAGAGGTCCTGTTGAACCTTGGCCTCTACGGTCAAGTCCTTGAGGAAGAGGAAATTACGCCCCTGACCACGGCTATAGGAAAGAGGAATGACCGTTTGGCGGATAATCATATCCTGGTAGATTTCCTGGCATATATCAGCCTTATGGTTATCGATCAAAGCTTTTAAAAAGGATAGCTTAAGCGTCGACCCATAGATGGATGACCCTACTAGACGACGGTCAAAACCCAAGAGATTAACCAGTCGGTTGGAGGCCTCATTGGCGTAGAGGATAAGGCCTGTATCATCAAAGATAATAACGCCATCCTGATAAGAAATAGGTTGATATACATCTTGCCCACTATCTTGGGCAACCATGATGAGCTGGTAAATGGATTCTGTTAAAATCCGATTACGCTCAATTCGCCCCTTGTAGGATTGGCTATCGATTCGAGGGTTGGTAAAGGATAGGCCCCCTATGATCTTGCCGCCATTATCCACAATGGGATAGACAATCATGTACTCATCCTTATCGTAATAGGTGGTTATATCTGCTAAAACCTGCCCTTCTGTAAAAAGGTTATCCCACAAGGACATAGTCGAAGCCGGCCACGCTTCAATCCGCCGCCCCTTACGGCCATCCTTGATGGCCAAAAATCCATTCTCTGCCTGCACAAAGATATGGATTTCCTGTTGGGATACGGATTCGGCAAAGACCAGGAAGTCCGACATGGTCAATAGAAGATTAATTTGAGGACGACTTAGGTCTGTTTGTTCTAAGAGGGTATCTACTTCTTGATCCCGCTTATTGGTAACCATCCTAAATCCTCCCTCTTTTCCTTGTGCCTGAACCATGCTTACCCCTTCCACATATCAGTCCCAATAGGGAGGCTTGGTTTAGCATTCAGACGAAGGCCTGAGAATTTACTAGCCTTAGCCATATAGAAGCCACGGCAGCCAATCATAG
>OGGB01001705.1_pt1 | contig 14238 bp, 10 predicted proteins | sample 1571111 | NCBI WGS metagenome assembly OGGB01 (sample SAMEA2582067, study PRJEB24529) | metagenome | biome: Human gut stool | place: China | collected 2011
TTCCTGCATCCATGGAGATTACAGTGGAGGAAACAGGAAATCTGCAGAGCTTTGTTTTGAAAGACGATCATACGAAGCTGGAGGTCTTTAAGCTTGAGAGAAATGCATCCGGGGAGAAAGAGCCGTTATCCTGGCCTGCCGCAGCAGAGTTTGTCCTCTGTGAGGCAGTTCTGGATGAGAATGGGGGAGCAAAGACGGAAAACGGCGCTTATCTGTACCGGAAAGACCGAATCGTGGACAGTTGGAAGGCGGATGATCTGTCGGAATATGTTCCGGCGATTCCAGAGGCGTATGAAAAGATGTTTGGACAGTATGGAAATGAATTCCGGCAGTTCTCGTGGAAAAAGGAATCTCAGGGAAGAGTCACTTCAGGAGATGCCAGACTTCTGGAGGATATGGCGACGGAAAACAGAAAAATCATCACACAGATCTGGGAATTATCGGATGGAAGCAGAATGCGGGTCTCAGTCACAGTTGATGGAGATCCGAAAAGATTAACATCCGACGGTCAGCTGTCACCGCGGTTTGAATACCAGTTCCGCTATCATGACAGATCATCCGAGAGGTATCCGGGAATGACCAGTTATGATATGAGAGCCGGTCTGCACCGAATTGACCGGATTCCGGAAGGAAAATATGTACTTCTTGAGACGAGAGTTCCGGACGGTTATCAGGGAGCGGAACCGATCCTTATCACGGTAGACCAGACGGAGAATATCGTCCGTTATGAGGTGGAAAACAGACGGGAACCGGAAGAAAAGATAGCATGTGGCAGGATCAGAATCCGAAAGACAGATGCGGAAGATAAAGAATTGAAACTTTCCGGGGCATGGTTTGAGGCGGTCTGCGTACAGACGGGAGAAAAGACGGTATTTATGACAGGTGCGGACGGAATTGCGCTGTCACCGGAGCTACCGATCGGTTATCTGAAAAATGGTGCCTGGGTCATGTACGAGTATGAGGTTCAGGAGATCCAGTCTCCACCCGGATATGGGTGTTCTGAAGAGACGTTTTCTATCGTATTTGACAGGGAAAAAGAAGCGGTGATCCAGTTGTATGAACTTTCGATTACGAATAAAAAGACGAGAGCACAGTTCAGCAAGTTAGATATGGCGACGGGAGAAGAACTGCCTGGAGCGTCCCTGGAGTTAAAAACGGTGGATGGAACGGTCATCGATTCCTGGATATCAGGAAAAACTCCGCATTTTGTGGATGGAACGCTGACAGCAGGAGAGACGTATATCCTGACGGAAATATCTGCGCCGGATGGGTATGAGATCGCTGATTCCATCAAATTTACAGTGCCAATAGATGGAAGCTTTATAAAAATCGAGATGACAGACCGCAGAAAAACACTGGACGAACCGGAAAGACCTACTGAACCGGAGCTGCCGACAGAGCCCGCCGAATCTGAGACAACGGCGCCAGCGGAGACTCCGACAGCGCCGAAGGAACCGGAGACGTCTGAGAGACCGGCAGAGCCGGAACAGCCAACAGCGCCCACTCCGCATGACAAACCGAAGAAACCGGTGGAGGCAGAGTGGACAGAACCGGAATCGGAGGAGGAATCGAAACAAGAACGGGACCGAGAAAAGACGTATGGCAGGATTACGGTACGCTATGAGCGGGAATTTTCCGGCAGCACAGAGGGGCGAGTCCGTCAGAAGGACAGGACAAGTCTCAGGACCCCGGAGACTGGCGATACCCGGAGACCGGAAATTGCGGTATTTGGTCTGTTTATCGGATTCCTTGGTCTTTGGTATCTGCATATAAAGAAGGAGGAAAATGAGAGAAAAGAAGAACGTAAGGATAAAAAATGATGGGAGCCGAATATTCCGGCTTCCTGTCAAAAAAATTTCCGGTTTTTTAGGAAGTGTGATGTTTCTGTCATGTCTGGCATTTCCGCTGCCTACATTTGCAGAGAGAATGTCGCAGGATGAAACTATACTAGAGAAGGAAATATCATCGGAAGAGGAGGCACTATCAGCGGAGAAAATATCGCAGACGGAGGAAACGAAGTTGGAAGAAGAAAAAGCATTTGCAGAGGAAACACTTTTCACGGAAGAGGCAGCATCTGGAAATAAAAAATCAGAAGAAAAAGAGACTTTGATCTATGAAAGCCCCATATTTACGGATGGAGGTGAGGCATTCATACCGGAAGAGACAAGGATCGAGGGGGAAAAGGAATACCGGTTGGTATCAAAACGAATCAGAAATGCGAAAAAAGCCGGAGAAATAACATATGCCCAGGTGACAATTCCCTATGACCTGGAAGGTGATGATACGGTGCCGGAGACGGCAGACGTTCCGCTTATCGATGAGGAGTCCGGCACAGAGTTTGAGCGGGAACTTTCTCTTGTAGATGTGGAAGAGACGTCGAGAAGCTGGTCGGATACCTTTTCCTTTTCTGTGACGGTATCTGGATACGGGGCAGATTCGTTCTATTTGGGAGATATGGAGATTCCTGGCGATGCAGATCTTGCTGATTATGGAGAAAAACTTTTAGAACTTGCAGGGTTGTCCCGGGTATGTTATCGGGTGGACCGGGTGGAATGGGACGGAGAACCTTATATGGATGGGGAGGTGATGTTCAGAAATGCGACTGCAGGCGGAAGTAAGCTGATTCGAAATGTAAAAGCAAAATATGGAGGTCAGATCCGAACACCGGATCTGAAAGGAAAGCAGTATATTGGAATTTATGAGGAAGTTCTTCCAGAAACGGAAAATAAGACAGAAAACGCACCCGAGGCAGAGATCGTAAGTCGGGCAGAAGAAGAAACGGATCCCCCAGATCTTTTGAGAACCAGTCTGGCGGAGCGGATCATAGAATGGCTGGAGAGCCATGTCACAACGATAACGGTCAGTATCGGGATCCTGTTCTTTTTAGCAGCGGGAATCTGGTTATTCGTGAAGACAGGAAAAAAGCCAGGGCGTCAGTCACCCTAGCTTTTCCTGCCAGTCTTTTTCCTTAAAACCAGTGAGAACAAAGGAATCGCCGATAACTAACGGACGCTTTACAAGCATTCCGTCTGTTGCGAGCAAGGCAATCTGCTCTTCTTCGTTCATTGTCGGGAGTTTATCCTTCAATCCCATGGATTTATAGATAAGTCCGCTGGTGTTAAAGAATTTTTTCAACGGAAGTCCGCTCTTTTTATACCATTCTGTCAGTTCCTCCGCAGTGGGATTGTTCTCCTTGATGTGGCGGCTGGTATAGGATACATGATGCTCATCAAGCCAGCGCTTTGCTTTCTGACAGGTAGAACAGGGTGGATACTCTAGAAAAAGAATACTCATAGTGAAAAACACCTCCATGGGCTTAGTATAATGGATTTTTGCGGAGAATACAATGAGAAGGAAAAGAATTGAAGGGAGATTGCTGCGGTTCCCAGGATAGGACTGACGGGAAGAAGACATTCTGTAGAGTATGTGTTAACGTCGGGAAGTTCTAAAGAAACGGCAATCGCAGGGCATAGAAGAAAAACATGGATATATTGATTTTCCTCTCAGAATTCATGGTTCCGCTCACGGTATTTTATATCGTTGGTTCCGGAATCCTCGCAAAACGGCCGGTATTCGACGATTTCCTGGATGGTGCAAAAGAAGGAATGCGGACAGTGGCGGATGTACTTCCAACCTTGATCGGACTGATGACTGCGGTGGGAGTATTGAGAGCTTCCGGGATTCTGGAGGTATTATCAGAGCTTTTGAAATTCCCAGCCGCACTCTGCCATATCCCGGTTCCGGTAATTCCGATCATCCTGGTGAGGATCATATCCAGTTCCGCGGCTGTCGGTCTGATCCTTGATATTTTTAAAGAATACGGTCCAGATTCCTTGGTGGGAAATATGGTCTCGATCATGATGGGGTGTACGGAGACAGTATTTTACACCATGAGTGTATATTTTATGTCTGCCCATATCCGAAAGACCCGTTGGACACTGCCGGGAGCTCTAGTCGCGACAGCGGCCGGGATAGCTGCAAGTATCTTTCTGGCGGATTTATTGTAAGACCGCCAGAATGCCAGGCAAAAAGCCAGGCGTTCTCAGCGGCGGAACAGCAGCAGAACAGCAACGGGGACATAGCAGGAGAAGAGGCTGTAAGTCCTGAAATTTCCCGGAAAAAGGTCGGAAACACTTGGAAATCAGTTGTGCCGTCAGTTGGAATCGGTTATAATAAAACCCATAAAAGACAAAAGATCCGGGCTGCCAGAAGAGATCAGACAGCCCAGGGAGAAAGAGGATTCCGCTGTTGGACGATTATAAGGAACTGAATGAGATCCTGGTGAGATTATTCCGCAGCATCATGGATGTTGAGGAGAAAGCGATCATTACCCGGGAATTCCAGGATATAACAAATAACGATATGCATGTGATTGAGGCCATCGGTATAGGAACGCCGAAAAATATGTCCTCGATCGCGAAAAAGCTCTCCGTCACGGTGGGAACCCTGACGATCGCAATGAACAGCCTAGTTAAAAAGGGCTATGTGAAGAGAGAACGCGGTGAGGAAGACCGCCGGGTCGTATATATTTCGCTTTCAGATAAGGGCAAGAAGGCGTTTGTTCATCATGCAAGATTCCACAAAGAGATGATCACATCCATCATGGATGAATTTGATGATGATGAGAAGAAGATCTTGATCCGGGGTCTCACGAAACTGGATAATTGGTTTAAGAATAAGGAAGAAGAGAATAAAAAGAATCGAGAGTAGAAACGATAGACTACCAGCTCTTGATAAGATGTGTAAAAGGCAGATGTTCTTCAAAAGGATATCTGCCTTTTTGAGTATGCGCGCCATGGGCGCGCTCTAACGGTGAAGGTTCCGAACACGCCCAGATAGTGGGAAGTCTAATAACTATCACCTTTGTAGTGGCAGTGAATGCAAAATAGAAATTAATAAAATAAAGTAAAAACAAAAATAACTTTAAAAGAGAGTCAATGGTTCACTCTGAACAAAATTTCCAGGCACATTGTAAAAAATAACTAAATGAACTGGCAAAATAGTCTGAATATATATACATAATCGTTAATCGACAAATCCAATTATGGACAGTAGAATAAAACGCAATTACAGGAGCAGAAAAAGCAAAAAGATAACTGTTGAGCATACAATGGCGTATCAAAAGACGCATTGTGTGCTTTTTTATTTGTTTTTTCTGGATAGCAAGAAGGGAGAGGACAATATGAGAAAATTCATCGTAGGACGGTTACTTTCCATTATTCCAGTATTGATCATCGTATCCGTCGTTATCTTTTCAGTAGTGCACCTGACACCTGGTGATCCGGCAGCTTCTATTCTTGGCGCTGAGGCCACGGTGGAAGATATCGCGGCGCTCCGGGCGAAGATGGGGCTGGATAAACCTGTGGTAGAACAATATTTCGTCTGGATATATATCTGCACATTTTCACAGGTTCCGATTCCGTCCTTAAAGCTTTACTTTGGACCGAATTACGCGGGCTGGAACGATGATGAAACCCTGCAGAGTCTTTTAAATGACATGAATACCTCCACAAACATGGATGACGCGAAGGCGGCCTGGGAGAAAGTTCAGGAGTATTCCTGGGATTATCTGGCAGTCATCAATTTTGGCCATTATATTGCGAACTATGCATGGAATGATCATGTGAAAGGCTTAAACAATTACAGCGGACTCTACTTCTGGAATGCGGGGTACGTAGAGTAGATCAGCACAAAGATCCGGATAAAAATACCTGGCAGAGATGGATCACTTCACTCTGACCAGGTATTTTTGTGTCTGTAACTGGATGTGTATAAAGACTGGCGCCGCGGTGAACAGCGGCGCCGGAAAGTTTTTGATTATTCGATATAGGCAACTTTTCCGATCCGCTCTTTCGGCTGGATCACAGTATCCGGATCCGGATAGCCTAAAGCAGCCATCCCATAGACTACATGATCGGCCGGAACACCAAAATCATTTAAGATGTCACGGATCGCCGGAGTATCGCAGATATTCTGGAGCTGGTTGATCCATACGGAACCGACACCGTAGGAGTGGGCAGCCAGAAAAATATTTTCAAGGGCGCAGGCGTCATCCTCTTTTCCCCAGATGCTGTCACGGAGGTTCGAAGGCATGATGATTGCCGTTGGGCAGTACATGTTGTAGCCTGGGCGGTCTAAGGTCGTCCTGATCGCGTCTGCCAACCGCCTGATCGCTGCTTTATTTGTGATAACTGTAAATTTCCAGGTCTGTTTTCCACATCCGCTCGGCGCATGGAGCGCAGCCTGCACCAGATCATCCAGAATCTCTTTGGACACAGGTGCATCAGTGAATTTCCGGATGCTTCTTCTTGTCAGTATGTTGTTCATGATCTCATTCATTGAAAAGTCCTCCTGTTATGTTTGATTTATGTAATATGTTGTAACTGTTCAGTAGGTCTGCGCACTTGCTGCGCTGACCGTAAGAAAACATAGGCTGGAGGGCAAAAATCCCATCAGCGAAGCTGATATGGAATGGATTTTTGCGTGTAACTATGAAGGTACTGAATAGTTACAATATGTTTTGCAACAGGTTGCCGGGTGCAGCTATTCATGGATGATCCGATATACTTTCTGTGGTCTTCCCTTTGTTCCTTTCTGACGATGGTATAAGAGGGCGGCCATATGATAACGCACCATGTTATCCAACATTCGATTGGCGCTTCGAAGTGTGATATGGAGAATATCAGCCAGATCCTGGGAAGTAAAATCCGTATCGCCTAATATTTCCTTAGCTTTTAAAATTTTCTGAATGGTCAGGGTAGATAACCCTGTTTCTTCGGCCAGATTCAAAATCTGAGGGGAAACGTCACTTGAAAAGGCTACCAGCCTTCCATCTCCAAACAGACCGATCTTGTTTTTCTTCACATTGATCAGATAACTGTTATAATCCACTGTATTCATGGATTCTTTTAATGCATACAGGCTGTTGGAAACGGCATCCTGGAGACTTTCTCCTAATCCGTATCCGATACTGACGCGAAAATCACATTTTTCCTCGAGATACGTTTTCAACGTGCAGGTCTGAAAGTCGCAGGTAAGCTTCTCCACGGAGTGGTGATTCGTAAACACCTGAATAAAATTATCCTGATCTTCCTGCAGGAAGTCACAGAGATATTTTTTACTGTATGACATCAGGCACTTTTGGATTTTCTGCCTGTTTTCTTCTGTATTTGGATAAGGCTTGATATCGATCACCGCAGGGCGGTTTTTCTTCAGATTCTGAATCGTGATGTCATGCATCAGAAGCTCACTGCTCTTTAAAATATCGTCCTGATTACAGTTGACAAAGCGGCAATTTACACCTGCCTTTAAAAGGTCCGGCACGATCAGGCTTCGTCTGGACAGCGTGTATTTAACGGTTCCTCTCTTCCAGAGTTCAATGTGCTTATTTCGTTTTGCCTCCAGAGAATCCCAGATTTCATTGGGCGGCACCTGATTTATAAACTCCTGATTCTTTTCAAACCAGTCCTCAAATTTTCCCTGCCTCATTTTTTCAATCAGACTTTTTGCATTATCCGGACACATAACATCACAGAAATCAAAGTATCCATACTGCAGTGTAAAATCCTGATATTCGAAAATGACTCTGGTAATTTCGCGGTAGAAATTACTGATACCACATTCAATGTTTCGCATTGGTTTGTGCTTCGGGTAGGCTTTCTGAATGATCCGCATCGGGGCGGTTCCTCCGGCCAGAATTCCATCGTACTGTTCGGAGATCTGACGATATAGATCCACAACATGTTCATATGTATAGTACACATAAACATCAATAATATCTGCGAGGTCAAGTTCCTTCAGCTCTTTTTTATAAAAAGATTCCAGATACGACGTTGATAGTAACGCTATTTTCATTTTTTAGTCCTTTCGCTTCCAGCGATTCCTGTTTTGTCAAGTTATATATTTAAAGCGCTTGTGCCAATAGTTACGGTTCACCCTAACCGTTTGATCCCTATAAAAACCCGAAACATATACTGGTAACAGTTTATCATAGCCATTTTAAAAAGTCCAATCTAAGAATTGCCATCTCCCGGTTTATTTTTACGCTGAAAATTGAAACCATCAAACCGAGAACAGAAATGGTTTACCGTACGCTTGTGAAGCTGGAAGAAAAAGGATATTTCGCTTAAGTTTTAGAACATCCGATTAAAAAGAATGTGTAAATAAAGTGTGTAAGTTGAGGCAAAAACTTACACACTTTATTTTTTGAGTAACAGGGAATTTTTTTACTGGTTATACCTGTCGAAGCCATAATTTGAAGTATTTCCGTGTCACAGAAAACGGCACAGGACCGAGATCGAGAAGAAACTTATGGAATTCCTTCGCGGAAAATCGGTTCCCCAGCTTTTTTTCTGCTTCCTCCCGCATCTCCATGATCTCCACATATCCGCCGGCGTACTCCAGATAATTTGTGGGATTGTCGATCATGGTCTGCCAGAGTTCCTCCACCAGCGCGTCATCCGCGTCAAAGCAGGTGCGGACAAAGGCGGCAGCCCGGTCTTTTGACCAGCCGTCATAATTGATCCCGATATCTAAAAGTGAGTGAAAACAGAGAGAAAAGGACCGCATGGCGGCCTGATAAGCGCTGTTTTCTTCAGAAAGACCATTATCATAGAAGTAGGACAGCTGTTCTACATAAGTTGCCCATCCTTCATTTGCCCCGGAACAGGTGAGCAGGGCCGCCAGAGGATTGTGTGTGTGTTCCCGGAAATAGACGGTCTGGTAGAGATGACCGGGAAAGCCCTCATGGGCGAGTGTTGGGTACAGTTCGTCTTTTGCGCTGGTGCTACCATTGTTGATATAAATCACATTCCGGGTGGGATCGTCAAGGGGTGCAGTAAGATAAAAAGCCGGACTTAACGTAGATTCCAGCTGCGCGGGAACGTACCGGATCTCATATTTTTTTGAGGATTCGGAAAGAACCGGGAAATCTCCGGACATCTGTGTCTGCAGATCAGCCAGAATCGCAGGTGGATCGGTAAGGCGGAAGGAGAGATCAGGACCTGTCTTTTTCGAAAGAGAAGAAATCGTTTCCAGATCTTTCTGCATCCGGTCAGACAGAGCTGCCTTTAATTCTTCTATATTATAAGAAAGGCCGGGACCGGATCGTAGAAGATATTCATAATACCGTCTGCCATTCCGGAATCCGCAGAGCCCACCTTCATTGATACCGCGTCCCTTTAATCCGGAGAGCCCATCGATCAGATGGCGGTAAGCGGGAAGAAACGAGTTCTTTATGACCTCAAGATGGCGGGAGCGGAAATTATTTTTCTGCTGTTCCGACAGGGAAATATCTGTGGAAAGAGAATTTAACCGTGTCTCAAAGGTTTCCGTGAGAAAATTGTTCACGGGATCTATGAGATAACTCTGACAGGATTCCAGGATCCGTTCAATCGAGGCATCAGATGGTCCGAGTCCGGCAGCCGCCTTCTGCTCTTCAAAGTAGAGGATATCCCCATAATAGGAATCAAGCTGGGAAAGCAGAGTGAGATAATCTTCCACATCCTGAAGCGAGTGAAAAGAATACTCCGCCAGCAGGATCGGAAGCTGTGCCTGGATCCCGATGGTGGGAGCGAGAGGCTGATCATAAAGTTCTAAACCTTCTGCCATCAGACCGGTCTCAATTCTCTCGGAAAGGGAGTCATAGAGGATCTGCTGGTCATCGGGCAGCATATGGGGATCAAACTCGGAGAGCTTTTCCTTCAGGTCATGAATCTCACGGCTGTTTTTTATGAGCTCCGACAGACGGTATGTACCGAGAGCAGCATCCTCAGCATCAATTCCATAATTTTCCGGGTGCAGAAGTGTATAGTGAAGATCCAGAGTGCTGGAAGACTCCATTTCTTTCTGAAACAGTTCCGTGCAGAAGGCGTCGAAATCTGCCTGAAGCTTTCGCTCCTCTTCGGAATGACCGGATCGGGTAGAGGAAAGAGCATCAGAAGAATAAAATTCCCCGGTCTCCGGGGAAAGGGCCCGGGAGATCCGGTCATTCTGGCAGGCAGTAATGAAAACGGTCAAAACTAAAGCGGCAACAGCAAGGCGGAATGTTTTAAAAGCCATAGATCTTCGGACCTCCGAAAAATATTGGCTGACCAGGCGCGGAAGAAACAGCCATTTGGTTCAATATATGCTTTGCCGGTAAAAACAGAACTATACAGCGATAAAAAATGACCGACCGGTGGAGGTGCCGGGACTTATTGTTGAGAAAGAGAAAAGGGCTTATTGTTATGCTTGTGATTTGTCCAGAAAATCATGGATGATTTTCAAATAAAACGCTTTACGCCCAAACATGGACGTATGGGTCGCCCCCTTGATCAAAACTAACTGCGCCCGGGGAATCAGCCGGGCCATAAGGCGGGAGTGGGAGACCTTCACCAGATCTCTCGTTCCGGCGATCAGGAGAACCGGCGCCTGGACATTTTCAAGCTGCTCCCGGGACATCATGGGAGAATTGCAGAGCAGGGAAGCGAGCTGTTGATGACGGAAAAGACATGAAAGGATGCAGGAAGCGGCAGGATTTTTTTTGCAGATTTCCCGGAACAGACTTGTCGCCGCTTTCAGACAGAAGTATTTCCCCACACAAAAAGCCCGGACAGGAAGAATCAGCCCATCCGGTGAGACATTTCCACTGATGGCAATCACGGCACGAGTCCGATCCGGAAACAGGGATGCGAATTCCAAGGCGATATTTGCCCCATCGCTGAATCCAAAAAGAATACAGGATTGGATACGAAGAACATCCAGAAGCGCCGCGGCATCTTTTGCCATATCCGCGGTAGTAAATTCAGATCCAGCGTATTCCGGTTTGATTCGTGAGCGCCCGTGGGCGCGGCTGTCCATGAGAATGACACGGTATTTCATGGACAGCTTTTTTTCATAATAATCAAAGATCAGGTGCGTCTCCGCGTTTCCGTGCAGCATCAGGACCGGGATACCAGCGCCGCTTTCCTTATAATAGATCCACGCCTGGGGCGTGTCCGCCATTCCCTGACGGCAGATCATTTTTTCCATTTGTGCAGCTCTCCTTTTAGAAACGTCAGAATGTAACCGCGGATCCCGTGGGGATTCTGGATCTCGACAGCAGCGTAGAGCATGCTCGGCGTCGGATATTTCGGAAGATATGCGTAATAGGACGGAACCCATTCGGTGGGACTGTACTTTTCTTTCGCGCGGTAAAGATCCCGGAATCCATAGCAGGCATTTAAGTGGTCATAGATAAACTGCAGAAGACGTTCCATCGGATTTTTGCTCTCGGCACTTAATCCTGCCAGAGGGGCAACACCGAGGCTGCCGTAGCCGATGCCTTCTTCCTTAAATACCTGAAATGCCTCGTATATGATCGTCTCCATGACACCACTGGGCGCGTCTTTCCCGTGCCTCGTCACATCTGCCATGTAGCCGTTTTTTCCAAGAAATGGAACAAAGACGATAAAGGCAACCATTTTTCCATCAGAATTTAATGCGTAGAAATAACGCTTATCCATCGGATCCTCAAGTCCTACGGTACCCATGGTGAACTGGAGCATGCCGCTCTTCTTGCCATCCAGCCATTCATCGGTGATCCGGTCGAATTCCCGGTCAAGAGCCGGATCGCGTTTCTCAAGGACCTTGTATTCATGGACGGTGACACCGGCTTTCGTGGCATGGTTGATGTTCATGCGCATTTTCGCGCCCTTTTTGCCGCTGATCTCGTAATCGGCGAGTTTAAAACGCGCCTCCTCACCGCTCTTTACGAGACCAAAACCCTGTTTTTCATATTCCCTGAGATAATAGTCCGTCAGCCCGAGAAAGAAAATGTTGTGGGCGCTGTTCTGGCAGAATTCTTTAAATTCCGCGAGAAGAGCCGGAAAATCTTCATCCCTGCACACAGGCTCACCGTTTACAACAATGGTATCTCCGACGGTTCCATAAGGAAGCACTCCATCGACAGAATGACCGAAATACAGACATTTGTCATCCTCCAGCGCGAGATAGGAGCATGGATTCTGACTGTAAAGGTTTAAAAGTGTTCTGGCATGCTGGATTTCCTGGGATCCGTGGGCCTGTTTCTGAATCCACGGGCGCACGGCACAGAGAATAGCGGCGAGAATACAGCCCCAGCTGAACCAGAATAGGACGAACTCCGTTCCATGGCGGTCAGCCATAGACGCGGGAAGACTTCCCATGCCGAAGATCATACTGATTCCCTGAGTGAAGCTGTCGGCAAAGGAGACAGAAGCACCGTCCGCGGTTCCGAGCCGCATATAGTGCCAGGTGATCCCTACATTTATGAGGACACCGATGATGGCAAAAAGTGCCAGAAGCAGTGTTTGTCGGCGGTTTCCGCGTCCGGCCGGGCAGCAGAAATCTTTCCGCGTGATGAAAAACAGGATAAATAAGAAAAGGTCGAGAATCATGATCCCGTTGTGCAGCGGATGTCCCATTCCAATGAGTCCGCGCAGAAAATTGAGGACAAAGATCCCTACGGCGATTGTCCATGCGTTCCGTTTTCTCTTCCATAACTGCAGGGACAATACGAAAAGAACAATGGAAAAGGCACGCTGAACCATGCGCCCCATCTCAAAGGATCCCTGCATGGCCTTCGAGATCCTGGAAAACGGGAAAAAGGTTAAAAGGAACAGGAAAAAGGAAAAGACGGCGAGCAGAAGGATCGTGATATTTTCGACCCGGATCCGGAGCTGTCTTGCGCGTTCCTGATTGTTAAGTAATGTATGATTCATAAGCTCATTCCTCCAGAGTTAAGAGACGCCGCAGATCCGCAGGATACCGATGCAAAGATCTGTGAAAAAGTTTTTTGGTAACCACAGTGTAGTCTTTTGCGGATAAAAAATCAATAAAAATATCAGAGTTCATTTATGCGATGGTTTTGATGAAGATGCATGGCTGAACTGTAACATAAAACGCCGGAAAAACAAACGATACCTTGACAAATTTATTCGAACAGGATAGACTAAAGGCATCATATGGAAAAAGCTTGGAAGGGAAGAGTATGCCGAAAGGAAGCTTTCAGAGACCCCGGTTGGTGAGAAAGGGGAGCAAAGAGACGGCAGAAGATGGTCCCGGAGCTGTGCAGGTGAAAGCGGAAACCGTGTTAGCCTGTGCCGGAAGCGCCCGTTAGCGTGTCAGGCTGTTTTTGACAGCCGGTGAGGGTGATGACCGTGAGGCACCGCCGAATTTAAAGTGGTAACACGGGGAGACTTGTCTTTAATAATTAAAGACGAGCTTTTTTTATTTGACAGGAAACTCCGAAGGAACGTCCTGTTAAACAAAAACGCACACTTGCGCGAGGAGGCAGGTTGTCGCAAGAGACTGCGCGAGAGCTCTGAACGTGCCAAAGCACATTCTTTTTTATGTCATTGTGCAATAAAAACGACCGGCAGGAGAAGAGCCGTAAAAAGAGATAAAAAAACAGGAGGAATCAATCCATGTGTACAAACTGTAAGAAACCATACTACATTTCCACAGCGATCGCCTATACATCTGGCAAACCGCATATTGGAAACACTTATGAGATCGTATTAGCAGACGCGATCGCACGCTACAAGAGAGAACAGGGCTATGACGTTTATTTCCAGACAGGAACCGACGAGCACGGTCAGAAGATCGAGTTAAAGGCTGCGGACGCAGGCGTAACTCCGAAGGAGTTCGTTGATAACGTAGCAAGACAGATCAAGGAGATCTGGGACCTCATGAACACTTCCTATGATAAATTCATCCGTACCACAGATGATTACCATGAGAAACAGGTCCAGAAGATCTTCAAGAAATTATATGATCAGGGCGATATCTACAAAGGACATTATGAGGGACTTTACTGCACACCGTGTGAGTCTTTCTGGACTCCGTCCCAGGTCGTAGACGGAAAATGCCCGGACTGCGGACGTCCGGTACAGCCGGCAAAGGAAGAGGCATATTTCTTCCGTATGAGTAAATATGCTCCGAAGCTCATCGAATATATCAACGAGCATCCGGAGTTTATTCAGCCGGTATCCAGAAAGAACGAGATGATGAACAACTTCCTGCTTCCGGGACTTCAGGATCTTTGCGTATCCAGAACCTCCTTCAAGTGGGGAATTCCGGTCACTTTTGATCCGAAGCACGTTACCTATGTATGGCTTGACGCGCTGACCAACTATATCACGGGAATCGGATATGACTGTGACGGAAACAGCGACGAGAAGTTTAAGAAATACTGGCCGGCAGACCTTCACCTGATCGGTAAAGATATTATCCGCTTCC
>OGGB01001726.1_pt1 | contig 14071 bp, 8 predicted proteins | sample 1571111 | NCBI WGS metagenome assembly OGGB01 (sample SAMEA2582067, study PRJEB24529) | metagenome | biome: Human gut stool | place: China | collected 2011
TCACCAGTTCGTCGATCTTCTCATCCAGATTGTGTTCATGTCTGCGGATCACCTTCACGTTCGGTTTCGTCACGGGATGTTTTGCCACGAAGATGGTACAACAATCTTCATAGGGCAGAATGGAAGTCTCATAAGTCCCGATCTTCTCGGATACTTCTACGATCTCCTGCTTGTCAAATCCGATCAGCGGACGGTAGACCGGCAGCTCACAGACTTCATTGGTAGCGATCAGGGAATTCATGGTCTGGGATGCCACCTGTCCGATGCTCTCACCGGTGATCAGGCCCAGGCACTCAGTCTCTTTCGCGATCTGTTCCGCAATCCGCATCATATACCGGCGCATGATAATGGTCAGTTCCTCATGAGGACATTTCTCATAAATATATAACTGAATATCGGTAAAATTGATCACATGCAGATAGATCGGTCCGGTGTAACGGGCAACGATCTTCGCCAGATCCACTACTTTCTGCTTCGCACGCTCACTGGTGTAAGGCGGTGCATGGAAATATACCGCATCGATCTTGACGCCTCTCTTGGCGATCATATAACCTGCCACGGGAGAATCAATACCACCGGAGAGAAGCAGCATTCCCTTGCCACCGGTACCTACGGGCATTCCTCCGGGACCGGGCAGGATCACGGAGTAGATATAGATTTCTTCACGGATCTCAATGTTCAGCATAATATCGGGATGATGTACATCCACCTTCATATTGGGATAAGCCTTCAGGATAGCTTCTCCCATATCCATGTTGATGGTCATGGAATCCTTGGGGTAATTTTTCCGGGCACGTCTCGCTGCCACCTTGAACGTCTGATTGCAATCGGGATATACTTTTGCAATGTAGTCAATCACGGTCTCACACAGCTTCTCAAAGCCCTCATCCTGTACGTGCACTACCGGGCAGATTCCGGAGATTCCGAAGACTCTTTGTAAGTGTGCCACAACTTCATCGTAGTCAAATTCTGACTCTGCATCTACGAAGATACGGCCCTGTGTCTTGTGCACCAGGAATTCTCCCTCACACTTTTTCAGTGCATACTTAATCTGGCGTACCAGAGCATCTTCGAACAGGTAACGGTTCTTTCCCTTAATGCCAATCTCGGCATATTTTATCAAAAATGATGTAAACACGTTCGTTTCCTTTCTGAGTGTTTCTCAAATCGCTTATCTGCGACTGTATCTGCGTAACATAGGTACTATATTGTACAATGCCTGGAGACATACGTCAATCTCTTCTTCCGTGGTAAATACAGAAAAACTGAAACGTATGGTGGAATCCAGCAGGGATTTATCGATGCCGATGGCTTTCAGTGTAGCAGAAGGCTGCGGCTTGTGTGCAGAGCAGGCGCTTCCTGCAGAAACATAGATTCCCTTGTCCTCCAGTGCATGCAGGAGCACTTCACTTCTGACGCCGGCAAAAGATACGCTGACAATGTGTGCCGCCGTTCCCTCACCGTACGGTGCATCCGGCAAAAGTCCGTTGACCTTCACCTGATCCAGTCTTTCCACACCTTCAATGAATCGTCTCTTGCAGGCGCAGAGTCTGGCATGATCCTCATCAAAATGACTATAGAGCATTTCCGCTGCTTTTGCAAGTCCCGCAATACCGGGCACATTCTCGGTACCGGAGCGGAGGTTCTGCTGCTGTCCGCCACCGAATACGATGGGCTGGATCTTCACCCGTTCCCCTACATACAGCAGTCCGACGCCCTTCGGTCCGTGGATCTTGTGTCCACTGACGGACAGCAGATCAATGTGCATCTTCTTGGGATAGATCCGGGATTTTCCGAATCCCTGTACCGCATCCACATGGAACAGCGTATCCGGGTTCATCTGTTTGATCAGAGCTCCGGCTTCCTCAATGGGCTGCAGGGCTCCGATCTCGTTATTCGTGTGCATGATAGATACCAGAATGGTCTCCGGTGTCATGGCTCTGCGTAAGTCTTCCAGCCGGATACGTCCGCAGGGATCCACCGGCAGATAAGTGACACGATACCCCTGGGTCTCCAGATAACGCATGGTCTGCAGGATAGCGGGATGTTCGATCTGCGTCGTGATCAGATGATTGCCTCTGCGGCAATTCGCCAGGGCGCAGCCGATCAGTGCCATATTATCGGATTCCGTTCCCCCGGAAGTAAATAAAAGCTCTCTCTCCTCCACCTTCAGAATCCTTGCCAGAGTCTCCTTGGCATAGCGGAGGTATTTCTCTGCCTCCACTCCCTTCATATGCAGGCTGGAGGGATTACCGTAATCTTCACACATGATCTTCGTCATCAACTCTGCCACTTCCGGGAATGTCCTTGTGGTAGCGGAATTGTCCATATAGACTTCCATTCTCTTCTTCTCCTTGCTATCTATCTCTTCAGTAACTATTCAGCGCCCTATTCGCCAAATCGACTCTTCCGGGCTTTCCTTTTGCTCTGAATAATTACTATATTCTTCTTATGATTAAAATATGCCGCAGGCAGGCGATCCGTGCCGTCCGCTGTCTAATTTTCCAACTGATACATCAGCCATGCGATAGTCGTAAATCCGGCCGTCTCCGTCCGCAGGATCCGTTTCCCCAAAGTGATCGGTTGAATTCCCGCCTCCGTGGCAAGTCTTATCTCCTCCGGATCAAATCCGCCCTCCGGGCCGATGAAAATAGCGATCTGCTGTCCGGGTCTTGCGCTTTCGATGAGCTGTTTCGTCTGTGGCATTCCTTCCGCCAGCTCGTAAGGTACCAGTTTCAGATCCATTTCAGAAGCCGTTTTCACCGCCTGCACATAACTCATAACCGGTGCCACCGTGGGGATCACGCCACGCTTACTCTGCTTGGCTGCTGCCTCCGCAATTCCCTGCCAGCGTTTGATTTTTGCATCCGCTTTTTTTTCATCCAGCTTGACCACGCAGCGCTTCATGGACACCGGGATCACCTGAAAGGCTCCCAGTTCCACGGCCTTCTGGATGATGAGCTCCATCTTGTCCGCCTTGGGCAGTCCCTGGAACAGATAGATCTTCGCCGGAAGCTCTACTCCGTCTTCCTTGATAAAACGAAGCTCCAGACGGACACAGTCCTCTTCCAGTGCAAGGATCCCACAGCGATATTCCTTCCCGTCGATTCCATTGCTGACAGCCACTTCTTCGCCGGGGCGCATCCGCAGTACATTTTTGATATGATTCACATCGGTTCCCCGGATGATAACGCTCTTCGCTGCCACGTCGATCTGTTCCGGTTCTACAAAAAACTGATACATAGAAACTCCTATTTTAAGCGCTTAATTCTTTCTTGCGGTAACGCTGACCCATTCTCCCTGGTAGGTCACTTCCAGTACTTCCAATCCAGCGGCCTTCACAGCCTCCACCACGGTCTGCTCCTTGTCATCAATGATGCCAGAGGTGATGTAGATACCGCCCTTCTTCAGCTGATGTACGATGACAGGAGTCAACGGTACCAGTACATCTGCCAGAATATTGGCCACCACGATATCATAACACTCATAGCCTACCTTGTCCTGCACTTCTTTGTCTGTAATGATATTGCCGATCATCATGTCAAACTGTGCCGGATCGATTCCATTCACTTCGCAGTTCTGGGCCACAGCTTCCACAGCACAGATATCCAGATCGGTTCCCACGGCATGTTTTGCCCCGAACATGAGGGATAAAATTGCCAGAATACCGCTGCCGGTGCCGACATCCAAAAGCTCTGTATCAGGAGTGATGAACTTACGCAGCTGACGGATACACAGCTGTGTGGTCTCATGCATACCGGTGCCAAATGCCGTACCGGGATCGATATGAAGCACCATCTTGTCAGTATCTTCCGGTTTGATATTTTCCCAGGAAGGGATCACCAGGATATCATCGATATAGAACTGGTGGAAATACTGTTTCCAGTTGTTGATCCAGTCAATGTCCTCCGTCTCATCTACCACAACAGAAGCCTCGCCGATATCCATAAACTGGCGTAAGTCTTCCAGTTCCCGCTTTACATCCGCAAGTACAGCTTCGGTCGTGGTCTTCTCCCCGGCCACTTCCAGACTGCCGTCCTCTTTTTCCTCTACAAAAAAACTTAAATAGGCAATGCCGTCATCCTCCGGTCCGTCCGGCAGGATATCTACAAACATCTGCTCCTTCTCCATGGCGGTCAGGGGCACCTTGTCTTCGATCTGTGCCCCTTCCAGTCCGAGATCGTACAGGGTGCTGATAATAATATCTTCCGCTTCCGTTACCGTCTTTATTCTGAATTTAACCCACTTCATTGTTCTTTTTTTCCTTTCTTTTCCATTGTTCCAACACAGCATATATCATTGCAGCCACTATTGCAATAAAACTGTCGATTTCCAATACGCTGACCGCATCCAGCTTCTCTCTCCAGGTGTACCGGTTCAATGCCTGTCCGTCCACAGTTGCTTCATGTACCACCAGTTGCTGATTTTCCGGTACATGCGCCTTTTCCGTAGTAGTATATACTACCTGCGGCAGATTCTCGGAAATACTTTGATTCACGATCCGGTATTCATATACAGCGCCCCTTTTCAGCCGGGCCTCGATGACGGCAGGGAAAAATGTTGTCGATTCCATGGCATCATAAGGAATTACACCTTCATATATCTTCTGATCCTCTTTCCATATCTCCAGACCCAGAAGTCCGTTCCGTTCTTCCTCCTGATTATAGCTCACCGCGATTTCCAGTGTTTTCAGAAAATCTGTCTCCGCAACAAAATACTGCGAAGCATATTCTCCCACCTGCAGGGGCTCTGTATATCCATAATCCTCACTTAAGGAACTGTCCTTTTTATCTTCACGGATTCCTCCATACGGCCATACAAACAACATGGAAAGTATCGCTGCCAGCAGGACTCCTCTTTCCACCCATTTAATCATTTCCCGTTTCCTCCGTTATGTTCACCTTTAAAATATCAAAATCCGTATTCCCGTCCATATACTGAAATCCATAATGTCCCATATTTTCATAGGTTACGGTATATTTATCCGATTCCTCCAGCAGATGTCCGAAACACTGGAAATACCAGACTCTTTTCCCCACCAGTTCTTCCAGATCCGGCACCTCTTCCATGGTATAAAAGATCTGGTCCGGCATATAGCATCCGAATAGCTGTCCGAAGCGGGAATCCGTATCGTAGACGACCACATCTCCCGGCTCCATATTCTCCGCTATAAATGCCTTCGTCTCTTCCAGATATGAGATTGTACCATATTCTTCATGATAAGAGATTCCGTAGGCCGACACTCCCATCCACACAGTGAAGGACAGACAGGCGATCCATTCCTGTAAATTGATCCTGGATAAAATGATCGCCATTCCCAGCCAGAACAATCCCATGCTATGCATAACATGGCGGTAGGTAAAAAAGTGGGACGCATGTAATGCCAGCAGCGCCGCCATCAAATAGCTTACTGGGAAAATACAGGTACACAGAACCGCAAAAACACCGTTTCTTCTCCCCAGCCGCTTCCAAAAGAGGATCGCACAGACCAGTGTCAGTACAAAAAGAAGTTCTCCCATTTTGGTCGCATACTTCACTCTGGTTCCGAAAATGAAATTAAAAAATTCGTAAATACCGAATTTGGACTGGTTCGTCGGGTTTCCATCAGAAACCAGCAGATGAAAGAAATCGGATTTTATCAGCCATGCCACAAAAAGCAATACAACGGAACCACCACAGACAAACGGCTTCCAGATCTGTTTTCTGTCCTGCTGCCAAATCACCGCCACCAGATACAGGTAGATAAACAGGTAACTGAACGCGGTAAAGTAATGACTGAAAATACCGCAGAAGGTCGTCAGAAACAATATCGTCCACAGGGCCTTACTGTTCAGCCGCTCCCGCAGGAAATAAGCGGTCAGTCCGCAGACGGTAACTCCAAACACCGTCCAGGAATACATTCTGTTGTTCACACTGATCTTCATCATTGCAGGTGTCAGGCTTACCATGATCATATAAAGGGCTGCTGTCTTCGCTCCCCACTGCCTGCGGATCACAACAGGCCCCAGCAGCATGGACAATACCGTTCCCAGCAATGCAAACATTTTGTAGGCAATAATGCCGTCTCCTGCCAGAAACGACCACAGCCGCAATCCCATATACCATACCGGCACATCCGTATCATGGGCCGCCAGTACCACGCGAATGATTCCCATCATCGTATTGTCATGGGCGGTGCGATAACTGTATGCTTCATCATAGTCGATCCCCTCACTGAGACACAGGGAGAACAATACCGCCGTGCACAGAATGAGGATCAGCCATAAGCCAATGGTTGTAATTTTATGTTTCTTTTCCGAAGTCATTTTTTTCATCTGCATCAAATCATCAATCCTGTCTTCTCTTTACTCTTCTCTATCATATGATTCAGCTTGCGGAACGGCGGCTCCAGTGCCAGTCCCAGCAGCAATGCTACGATCAGGAACAGTGTCATTTTTCCTACATTGATCCAATAATCCACGCCGTACATTCCTGCAATACATTCTTTAAACGCTTTCATGCCAAACTGGAACGGCAGGAAAGGATAGATCCACTGGAATACCTGCGGAAGAGCCTCGATAGGGAACGTTCCGCCGCTTCCCGCCACCTGGATGACCATGACTACAATAGCCAGTGCCTCACCCACGTTTCCAAAAGCGAAAGTCACAGAATACATAAAGCAGCTGAATGCCGCACTGGCCACGGCTGCCGCCAGCCAGTATAAAAACCTGTGCTGACACTGTATCTCAATATAATAAAGGTTCCCAAGAACAATAAGCAGTGTCTGTGCCTGTCCGATCAGGAAAAACAGCAGATATCTGCCAAAATATCTCTCATGCGCCTTATAATGATCCCCCGGTTCAATGGGTTTCACACCCACGTGAATAATAGCCACCAGGAACAGCGCTCCCACCCAGATTGCCAGGATCGTATAGAACGGCGATGCCGCAGAGCCGTAATGATCCACCGGATAAACAGGTACCGTCTCCAGTCTGACCGGAGAAGATACGAAGTCTGCCACCGCCGTCGGATCGGCAGCCATAGCGCTTAAAATATCCTCATAGGTCTCCGCACCGGTGATCCGTTTTATATTATCTGCTATTTTGCTGACCTTGTCCAGCAGTTCTTGTGCGATCACCAGGGAATCCTGCAGGCTGACATTACCTTCCTGCAAAGTCTGCTGATACTCTTTCAGAATATCGGAAATTTCATCCATATTCACATCCGTACCGTTCATCATCGCTGCGGCATTCAGGAAAGCCTGCTGCATGGATTTGCCGGTAGCCCGGAAAGAAGGTCTGACATTGTTATTGTAATCACTCATCAGATTATTCAGCTGTTTGTTGCAGATCTGGATCTGTTCCCGGATCTGTGCCCGCAGAGTATTGATATCATGATCCACATCTCCCTTGCTGTCTTGCAGCTGTTTCAGATCCGCTTCGATCGTTTTCAGAGACTGGTTGATCTCCTGAATCTGAGCATCCTGTCCGGTGATCAGGCTTCCCAGCACATCCATATTGGCCTGCATGCCCTGTACCAGTCCGATGGCCGTGCCCAATCCGGTGTCCGTGGTGCTTCCCACATTGTTGCTGCCCATCTGCTCCAGCAATCCATCAGAAAAGACCGACAGATACTGCAACGCTTCCGTGACCATATCCATACTGCTGCTCACCATATCTCCCATAACGTCAACCGCATCGACGCTGGAATTGATCATGGTCTGCATACCGATCATGGTATTTCGTCCATTCTCCAGCATATTATCCATATCCGGAAGCATATTCTGGCTGGTCTCCATGATCATCTCCGCGGAGGTCATAATACTCTGGAAGGACTGTAACATAACCACATAATCCTGCAACTGTGCCTGCATGGTATCCAGAGATTCTTCCACACTGGTCTGCCCGCCGGCATTCACCACCGAAAGGGCATTTCCCGCTTTCATCACCGCTTCTGCCACAGTACTGATAAAGGTGGCATTTACCTGTTCCTGCACAGCATTTTTCGCTTTTCCCGTGATTTTGGGGGCAATACCGTTCTTTTTCTCATTTTCATAGTAGTAAATGGTGGGATGATCCACTTCACCGTCGATAAATCCCAGCATTTCCTGAGTAAACGTCTCCGGAATAATCAATGCCGCATAGTAATCACTGTTCTTCACACCTTCCAGTGCTTCCTCCGTGGTCTCCGGGAACACCCAGCCGATAGTGGTATTGGCTCCCAGAGCCTCCAGCACACTGTCTCCCACGTTCAGAGACAGCCCCATGATCTCCGCCCCGGCATCATCGGAAGCCACGGCTACTTTCAGCTGACTGGTAGCTGCGGGCTCGTAAGGATCCCAGTTGGAGAAAATGTTGAACCAGGCATACAGTGCCGGGAGGATGCTGAGTCCCATGATAATAACGACCGCCACCACATTATTGCTGATCCGGCGGATGTCGGTGGTAAATATTTTCCAGATATTATACATACTATTCACCATCCTCCCAGTCTTCGGTCTCGTCTTCGTTTTCCTCTTCGCTTTCGTCTTCCGGATTCTCTTCGGTTTCGTCTTCCGGATTCTCTTCGGTCCCGGTCTCGGCCGGGGAATTCAGGCCTTCACCAATCAGTTTCCGGGTCTCCCGGATGATCTGCGCCGCCCGGTCAAAGTCTGTCGGAGTCACCGCTTTGAGATCGCCTTCTTCTCCTTTGAGCTCCATGATCTTCTCCTGCAGATTATAATCCATATATTCCACAACGATCAGATAGATTGACAGGGCAAACAGCGACACGATCCACAGGATCAGGAAGATGACCTTGTTGCTGCCAGTCAGGAACAACAGTGCCAGAAAAAACAAGGGGACGATCCAGATACATTTCAGACCGATCTTTATTCTTTTTCTATTCTTCTCATGAAGGGCCTGCTCGTAATCCAGAACCTTCTGAAAAATTTCTTCGTAATTTCTCTCCATGATTTTACCTTTCTGCCTGTTCGGAACTTCATTCACAAACCCACTCCTGCGGAGTTTTCGTTTTCATGGTTCTGAACAGGTGTCACATTAACTCAGTGTCTTCCATACGCTCTTCCACAAAATGGTTCAGTTTTACGAACGGGATCCGGATCACCAGGCCGATCAACAGTCCCTCGATCATAAACAGGCTCAATTTTGCCAGTGCTTCCATATAGGCAGTACCGTACATACCCGCCAGTGCCTCACGCATGGCCCGGATGGCATAGGGGAAGGGAAAGAAAATATAAATCTTCTGGTAGGTGTCCGGTAGCAGTTCGATCGGGAAGGTACCGCTGGAACCAGCGATCTGCAATACCATAACAATAACGCAGACGGCCTTGCCCACATCTCCGAATGCCAGTGTCAGAGAATAGATCAACAGGGAAAATGCCGTAGCCGTAAAGCTTGCCGCCAGGAAAAACAGCCCCGGTTCCACAATGTTTACTTTTAACAGCCACAGATCTCCGGCCACAATGATGGCTGCCTGAATCTGTGCCAATAAGAAGAACAGCAAATATCTGCCGAAATACAATTGATAGCTCTGTACATTTTCAAGCCCTTTCGGAGAGGCTTTTACTTTCACCAGTGCCACCAGGATCGTAGAACCTACCCAGATCGCCAGTGTGGAATAGAACGGTGTCATGGCAGAACCATACGTAGCCACCGGATACATGGCTATGGTCTCCATGGTTACGGGAGATGCAAAATATGCCCCCAGACTATCCGGATCTCCTCCAAGGAAACGCACCAGAATATCCATCATTTCCTCTTCGGATGCACCGTCCAGCTTCTCTGTCAGATCTGTAAGTTTGGCGCTGATATTATCTACCACATCTTTGATCTGTCCCAGACTCTCACTGGTTCCGGACACAGTGTCACCGACACCTTCCATGACAACTCCGACATTTTTCACCGTATTGCTCAGGGTATTTACCAGATTGGTCACCTGATTCAGAGAATCTGACATATTTGTCAGAACCTTCTGCATCTGGGGCACCAGATTATTCTTATAGATTCCCTGCATATTACTTACAGAAGTCTCGCAGCTGTCAATGGCGCTCCTTAAATTATTCATGGCATTGTTGACATTGACCTTTGCATTCTCCGCAGCCTTGTCGTCCGTGGATTCCAGAACGCTGCCCACTACGGTATTCATCAGATCCAGTTCCTTCTGCATGGCTTTCAATGCTTCCATAGCCGCATCAGTTGCCGCTGCGTTGATATTGCTGCCGGTGCCGCCGTTCGCAGCATTACCGTCAGAGACGCTTTCCAGCTTTTGTTGGATCAGTGCCGCCAGCAGTGTATTTACTTGTCCGTTCAGCGTATTGGTATCTCTTACCACCCGGTTCAGATCTCTCGTCATCTGAGCGGTATCCTCCGCCAGTTTGCTTTCATCCAGAGCCTTTTTGATACTTTCCAGAGAGTTATTGATATTGCTCATGGAAGTATCGATGTTGTTGCTGAAATTGCCCAGGGTGTCTCTGGTAGAAGACAGATCCTGACTGCTCTGGTTCAGACTGGCTGTGGTGCTGTCCAGTTTCTTCTGCATCGCGGGAATCTCATAGTTGACATGGGTGATGGCAGACTCCAGCCGCGCATTGCCTGCCTGAAAGGAGTCGATCATGGCACTGTATTCCTTCAGATTGTCATTCAGTTCCTCCAGTTTGGAACAGAATTCCTCTACATAACTGTCCCCCTGTACCTGATCCGACACCGTATTGCCCTCTTCAAATACCGTGGTAGCCGCCACCTTGATAAAGGTCTCATTGATGGTATTCTGCAGAGTTCCTGCCACCGTATCCGTGATTTTGGTGGCAATGGCATTGCTCTTCTGATTCTGATAATAGATCAGCGCCGGATTCTCAAAATCATCCGAAAATACATTGTACATACTATAAGTAAATTTATCGGTAATGACGACGGCTGCATAATATTTTCCGGCTTCCACGCCCTCTTTTGCTTCTTCCTCGGTATCCAGAAAGATCCATTTTACACTGGTGTTGGAATGCAGGCTTTCCAGTACGGATTCTCCCATATTTACCACCGATCCGTCTTTCAGCGTATAGTCCTGATCCAGGGATACTACCGCCACAGGAATTCCTCCGGTATTGGCATAGGGATCCCAGTTGGCAAATATATTAAACCACGCATACAGCGACGGTATCACGCACAACCCGATAATAATAACCAGCGCAAAAGGCTGCTTCACCAGTTTTTTCAGATCTCGGGTAAAAATCTTCCAAATATTTTTCATATAGCTTCTAACAACTCCTCATCCGTATCCATTTGATTGGTTTTGGTCTTTTCTCCCCGGGCCGCCGCTTCACACAATCCCAGTATCAGGAAGAAAAGCGGCGCATTCAGCACCTGCTGAAAGCTGATCAGGGAATGTATCCCGTAGGTAAGCAGTAACAATACTGCGAGAAAATTCTTCCTGTATGTCTGCAGCGCCGTGATAAAAACAGCTGCATAGGCAGCCACACCCAGCAGTCCCATATTGACCAGTGTGGTGAGCCACTCATTATGTGCATTGGTAAAAACAGAGCCTTCAAAATATCCTTTATCAAAAAGCACCGTGCCTCCCGGCAACAGTTCTCCCAGATACGATGCAAAACAATCCGGGCCTGCTCCCAACAGCTTCTGATGCAGATTTCCTTTCCGGAAACCCATCCATGCCATCTGCCACAATCTTCCCCGGCGATTGCCCCATTCCGCAAAATCGATTACCGACAACCGATGCAGATACCATGCCAGCACTACCGCTATTCCTGCCAGTGCACAACACAATACTCCCTCTTGCAATATTTTTTTCTTATTCTCCGGAATCCTGCGACAGGCTCCCCAAAGCAGCAGACACCCTGCTGCAACCGGAATCCATCCCTGCCAGGCTGCCAGTTTTTTGGCGATGCCATCCTGCAGGAGAATGTCAAACGTTCCCAGATATAACATCCATTTACCCCAACGGCACATTCCCAGCGCCACCGCTGCAAGAAAAAGGAAATATACTTCCCAATGTCCGGTTTGCTTCCGGTCGAGCCAAAAGCACAACCCCATGACTGTGCATGCCACGATCACACCGCTGTCACTTCCCTGTAAAAGCAGAAGCATCATGGCCAACATATTGCACGTTCCTGCCAGCAGTGTGGGACCTTTTTTCCCTGCTTCCACTGCCCGGTGAAACAGCGTCATGGAAAAGGGAAACATCACACTGTAATACCCGCTGAGCCAGTTGCTGTTCCCCAGCGTGGTCAACATATGGGTAAATTCCCAGTCCCCCACAACGTAACCCTTGAGAAGTCCCAGAGGATCATAGCCCAGCTTCTGCAACAGACCGATCAGGGTGACCGCCACAAAAGCCGCCTCTCCTAACCATATCGCCGTTTTACAACTACCTCCGTACTTCGCCGTCAGTAAAAAACCTCCGATCATCAAACAGATCGTGACAGCTCCCATGTACCATTCCCGCTCTCCGTTCCACGCGATACTGCCATAGGGGCTGCAGATTGCAGAGAGTAACGCACAGATTCCGTACAGGCAGACCGCCGTCGTTACCGCATGTGTTCTGCATTTATCGACCGATTTTTTCACTACTTCAGCCAGAGATCTGGCAAAAATCCGATGTTCCCCTGTCCACCGGCTGCTTACAGCAAAGACACACATTGCCAGCAATGCGATCCCCTGGCAAAGCAGTGAAACATTGCGATACAGGTAATATTTGGTATCACCCAGTTTATAATATCCATTCCAGGGAATATAATAAAGAGGCAGCACTGCCAGAATAACGATCAGATAACTCTGACATACAATTTTCAGAAATTCCTCTTTCCGGTTCTCCATCCTGCAGGCTCCTTCGTGTCACAGACAGCATAACTACTTGAATTGTAAGCGTTTCTGCCCATTCTGTCAAACCGTTCACCCTGCCTTTTGACAAAAAAACCAAACTGTATTCTATATCATTGGCCTTCAAAGATACCTTTCACTTTTTCCCAACAAACCAGTAGCCCCGGCTGGGTGTAAGAATAAGCAGTGCCGCTACGCTCTGCGATAGAGTGCGAGCGTGCCGCGTTTCTTACCCCAGCCGAGGCTACGGGGAATTTTATTTATTAACTTTTACTTCCAAAACTTTTTCTTCTTGCCGTCCCTGGAGTCATTCTCCTTGGACTCTCCCTCTCCGCTTTCCGTTGCTTTCTTCACAGCATTCAGGGAATCTCCGGTCAGTGCATCGAACTGCTTCAGCAGTTCCCTTGCCTCCGGTTTTAATTTATCGGGTGTCTGTACCACCAATGTTACATAGTGGTCACCGCGGACATCCTTATTTCTCCAGGAAGGAACACCCTTGCCGCGCAGACGGATCTTGGTGTCGGTCTGGGTTCCGGCCTTTACATCATATACCACCTTGCCGTCTACCGTATCGATCAGCACTTCGCCGCCCAATGCCGCTACTGCAAAAGAAATAGGTACGGTAGAGAAAATATCGAAATCCTGTCTCTGGAAGATAGGATGACGACCTACGATCACTTCTACCAGCACATCGCCTCTGGGGCCACCGTTGACACCCGGCTCACCCAGTCCCGGCATACGGGTAGACTGTCCGTTGTCGATACCTGCGGGAATATCCACCGCATAACGCTTCTTCATAGGAATATATCCGGTACCACGGCAATCCGGGCATTTGTCCTTGATCACCTTACCGGTACCCTGACAGTCGGGACAGGTCTGTACATTACGCACAGTACCGAAGAAAGACTGCTGGGTAAATACCACCTGACCCTTACCACCACACTTGGTACAGGTCTCAGGGCTGGTTCCGGGCTTCGCACCGGAGCCGTTACAGGTCTTACAGGTTTCCTTTACCGTAAGATCGATCTCTTTCTTGCAGCCGAAAACTGCCTCTTCAAAAGTGATATGAACACTGGTACGGATGTTGGCACCTTTCATGGGGCCGTTATTTCTGGCGCCTCTGCTTCTGCCGCCGCCAAAGATATCTCCGAAAATATCTCCGAAAATGTCTCCAAAATCAGCTCCATTGAAATCGAAACCACCGGCGCCGCCTGCACCACCGTCAAATGCCGCATGACCATACTGATCATACTGGCGTCTCT
>OGGB01001747.1_pt1 | contig 14000 bp, 9 predicted proteins | sample 1571111 | NCBI WGS metagenome assembly OGGB01 (sample SAMEA2582067, study PRJEB24529) | metagenome | biome: Human gut stool | place: China | collected 2011
CTGTTCCATAGGTATATCTAAACCAAAATTAGGACTGATTTTGTAATCCAGATCGTATTTAAGTCCTGTGATTGTGATACCTGTCCGGTTGATGTGGTTGGAGCTGAACTTCTTGTTCAGATAAGAATTGAAAACGATATCCCATTTGGAATTCCGGATATCTCCTACATGGACCAGTTTATCATCTTCTGTCATCTGATCGGCTTCTGTGTGGTCTTTTGCATAAGTAGCGGCTAATGAAGAACGGATATAAGTATCCGCATTGATAAGATACTTGTGAGTGATTCCTCCTGCTGCTTTATCAAATGTTGTATTTCCGGATTGCCGGTCACTTTGTGTTTCCCATTCATCACGGTCGAGAATCTCCGGTTTATAGCGGTCAATCAGTCCGATCCCCCAGATAGAGAAAGTTCCGGCCTTCCGGGTAGGAAAATTCAGCTTAAATGATAAGTCCTGATATTTGAGGTTCATGTCATTTCCTGTGGCTAAGGAAGTAGTAGAGAAGCGGTAATTAAGGATATAGGAACTTCCATTCTTCCTGCTTATCGGGCCTTCCGATGCCAGGTCAATACCCAGAATACCCAACTGAAATGTATGTTCGTACTTCTGATTGTTACCATTTCGTATTTGCATGTCGAAGATACCTGATAACGCATTGCTGTATTCGGCAGGGAACGCACTGTTGTAGAAATCGGAGTTACCGATCACCTGTGTACTCAGGGCCGAAAGAAAACCTCCACCCAGTCCGGTAAGGTCAGCGAAGTGAGTAGGATTAGGAATTTCTACACCTTCTAGCCTCCATTGGGTAAACTGGGGTGAATTTCCTCTGATAGCTACAGCGTTGGTTCCTACATCTCCTGCCACACCTGCAAATGCAGAACTCAGGCGTGCCGGATCATCAAAGCCATTGGCAAACCTGCCTGCCTCTTCCATACTGATCATGCGTCCGCCGGTAATGGCCATTGCATTCAGGGGCTTATCTTTCTTTATCTCCGGCTGTATGACGACTTCCGCCAACGAGTGAACGTTTTCATCCAAAGGGATTTCCATATATACTTCCTTGGAAGAGGTTACAGGTATTTCATTGAGAATATTGGCATTATATCCTACATAGGAGGTTTGTATATTGCATCGTCCCATGGGAACATTGTCTATCCGAAATCTCCCCAGACTGTCTGTGGTACTGCCCAAAGAACCGTTATTCATAATCCTTACAGTAGCAAATTCTATGGGTGCATTGGTTTGGGAATCCAGTACGATTCCTCTGACTGTTTGGGTAGGTTTCCCTGTTTTCTCCTTGGTGGATTTCCGTAGTTCATTGTCGGATGGAGTGATAATGATATGGTAGCCTGTTATTTTGTACGAATACCGGGTGTCTTTCAGGATTTGCGATAACGCTTTGTCGATGCTCTGGTTCTCTAACGACAGGGATATTTTCTTCTTTACATCTACGACCGACAGCTCATAGGCTATGCTGTATCCGGTTTGTAGTTCTACCTCGGCAAAAGCTTCTTTCAGTGATATGTTTTTATTCTGTATGGTGATTTGCTTTCTGTCATTCTGTGCTGTGGCATTCAATGAGAGAAAGGCAAAAAATAAAAAAAGGAGTATATTATTTGTTTCTTTATTAATGGTTATTCGATTCATTATTGTACATTTTTATAAGATAAGCTGCATCTCGGCATAACTTTTTCATGCAAGCATGAAAGTTATGCATTCAAATTACATTATCTTTGTATAGTTAATACTTTGTTTTACTTTACGGTTTGATGGAGCATTAGCATTTCAGAACCGGGTTGAGGGTCTCAAGCTGCAATCCGGTTCTTTTTTTTCATAGGCAGTTTCTTTTTATTGTTTTTTGATTAGTTCTACTTTGTTTCCTTGTTTCTGATAACTGAAGCCAATCATCTCACTTAATACAGGCAGTACTTCTTCCAGGTTTTCCTTTTTAAGGAATCGGACAGTATATCGTTTAGAGGCAGGAATGTTCATTGTATGATTGATAGTCACATTATAACGTCTTTCCAGTGTTTGCAGGATCTCGGTGAAAGGTGCATCGGTAAATATCAGTTTGCCCGTGATCCAGCCATCTGCATCGGTTGGGGAGACTTCGGTAATGTTGACGGCGGATGTTTTTTTATCGTATGTCAACTGTTCATTAGGTTTCAGTATCCGTGGGTCTTGAGTGGGAGGGACAACTTCCACTTTACCACTTGCCAGGGTAGTGGTCACCAGTTCATCATCAGCGTAAGCCTTTACGTTGAATTTAGTTCCCAATACTTTAACTGAGAGTCGGGAGGTTTCTACAATAAACGGTTTACCTGCATCTTTCCGAACAGAAAAATAAGCTTCACCATCAAGGTGTACGAGGCGTTGTGCTTTCGAGAACTCTTTCGGATATTTGACTACAGTTCCCGCATTCAGCCATATTTCAGAGCTATCAGGCAATAAGAAGTGTTTCTTGTCACCGTATGCAACTGATATTTCAATCCATTTATTTTGTGTGGAGGTATAATATAGATAGCCTCCTGTCATCATAAATAGTGGAATCAGAACGGCTGCGATACGTGCCAGTTTCTGACGGAAAGGTCGGTGAACGATTCCTTTATAGTCAATTCTTTGATTTACTCTGTACAGTACAAGTTCAGTGTCCGGATCGGCTTTTGCTTCCAGTGCATTCCAATATTCCAGTGAGGCTTTTTCTTTTTCCTCAATATCTTTATCTTTAATAATCCATTTCTGAACCCTTTCTTCTGTATCGGAAGAGAAACGTCCGGATAAGTATTTCCTAAGAATTCTAGCGATAATATTCTTTTTCATCTGGCTGCATTTTATAATATATACAGCTAACAGACGAAAAGCTCAGTAAGAAAACCGATTTTTTTTTATTTTATTTTAAGGAAGTAGGCTTTCTTTAATAACCGAGAAAAGGAACAAAATTATCTGCACCTTACTAACTCCATATCTCCTCCATACCAACTCCATACCAACTCCACTGTTTTGTTCCCCGTATAGGAGTGGAGCAAGTGCGGACTTGATATGGATATGGAGAGCTTTTGACCAAAATGAGTTATCGGATTAATTCGTTTCCTAACTCTATTGTGCAGGATGCTTATACCAATCTTTATTAGTTTTTCCCTCAGACTTTACCCAATCGTTGAATTGGGGATAAGCTAAGTCGATTCTTACACTTTCATCGGGTGTAGGGAAATCCTTAATACTTGCCAAATTCAGAGCAAAGGGAAATTTAAGCCTGTTCATTACGTAGTAGAGTCCTTCATCAGTGCGTGAAGCATCGCTTCCTGTACCGAATAGACCGAAATCAGCCTTGTCTGTCGGAGGATATTTTACCAAATGTACTTCTTTTCCTCTGCCTTTGTCCGATTCTACAAAGATAAATGGATTATATGGAGGTACGACATTTGCTTCCACAAGGTCGTTCAATTCAAAGCTTATTGTGATTGTTTTTTCAAGTACACCTTTGATGTTATCGAATAATAAGAAAGTAGGATGACTTTGTTCAGGCTCCTGATTAGCTCCCTGCATATATTGGGATTGTTCGGCTCCATCTATCGTTATATTACTTACATCGCCGGATGAGACACTACTCAATTGGAAGCCAAATCCTGATTGGAGTGTGCCACCATTATGACGTGGAATGAATTGATTTTCTATCTTATATACTCTATTGTTACTCGTGTTTTTATACACTTTGCATGAATAGTCTATCATCACATCATTCATATCATAGTCACCCATTGATGGCCACAAGTCTTCAAAGGTCAGTGTACCATAGTATGTAGTGAAGTTCTCCGTGTTACTCGGTGGATTTCCTACATCCGGTATTGTAGGTGTATTGCTTTCATCTATTGCTCCCTTCTCTTCTATCTGCAGATAAAAAGTGGCGTCATTGTAACGAAGGTCGGTATTATCTTCGAATCCGATAGCTACAAGTTGGTCGGAGTTGGGATCCCTTAATGAAACGCTCCGCTGTTTTCCATCTGAGTTTAGATGCGAAAGGGAGAATCTGTTATATTTTTCATCGACTTTGGGCTTGACATTTCCTGCCTCGAATCCCATTCCCTGCAACCACCATCCGATAGTTACTCCTGCCGGAAATTCATCATGGAATTTTTCTCCGTCCCAATACTTCAATAGTACTCTGTCGCCACTAACTAATGCTCCTGTTTCACCCTTGTGAGCAATAGAGGTGGCACTGGGGAATGCGATGATTCTCTGTACTTCCGATACACTTTGGGGTTCCTGTCCGGTAGGGTAACTAAAGTAGCCGACACTATTGTACCAACCAGCGGAACTATTGATGAAACATAAGTAAACTTTTGTAGCTTTTATGATTTTTATCTCAGAACTAACGCCAGGAGCGAAGAATGCTTTTCCATAATCCCTTTGCTCCATAGCAGTTCCATTGTATTTGACGAATATCTCATTTATATTATACAATGTTTTTGCATCAGGTAGTACTCTGCCGGGTGTTAGATAAGCAGGAGTTCCGAGGGTACTCCAGTCACCCAAGGTTAGCCAGCCGTCAGGATATTGATGATTGTTAGGTGTTAAGGCTCGGGTAGTTGCTTTTGCAATATACTTCTCCTGATTGTACATGATAGAGTTATCAGTAACTTCTAACTGAATAGGAGAGAGTGTTCCGGCATACTCTGAGTATAGCCAGACCTTCGACAGAGCAGATTGAATTTGTATCTCTCCGGAAAATTTACCATCCTTATCTGTGGCGGCACGATAAATGGGAGAGATGTCTTTTTTGACAAGTTCCCCGTTTTCATTTTCTATTATCGGATTTTCGTCGTAGAGGTCGAATAAGACAACATAGTCTTTTCCTTTGAAGCCATAGTCCACAGACAGGTTTATCTTCTGGTTTAAGTCAAAATCGAAGAACTGGTCTGCCGGAATTTTAACATACACATCATTTTTTTCTAAACAACTTGTCGCTAGTAATAGTGTCGAAGTTATGCAAGTAGCAATAAATAAAAATCTTTTCCCCATAAGATTATGAATATAATAATCTGCAATTATACGAAGAAAAATGATTCTTTGTTATTTTAGGTGAATATATTTTTTCTTTTACTCCTTTTTTATGGGTTTGGAGCGAAAAAAGAGTGTGTTATAACAGTGATAAGAAGAAGCATGAAATTGTTTTCCGTATTTCTTTCAAGGCGAGACTTAACTGACTTTCTACATTTCTCTTGGTAGTATTTAGTTGTGCTGCTATCTCTTCATTGCTTAAACCTTCGTTACGGCTCAGGATGTATATCTTCTTCCTCTGTTCCGGCATTTTTTCTACTGTGTCGTCTATCAATAGGCCGAGTTCTTTGGCTATCAGGTCTTCTTCCGAAGTGGAACTGCATTCTTGCTTTTGGATATTATTTAGATAGGTATCTTCTACATATTTATGTTTCAGGAAGTTGATAGCAGAGTTTCTTGCTACTGTATGTAAGAAAGAATCAAATGATTTTGAAATATCAATAGAATGACGGTTTATCCAAAGATTCACAAATAAATCTTCTGTAAGCTCCTCGGCATCCGGACCCGACTTGATGTAGCCATATATAAAGGCTTTCGTCTTACCGTAATAAGTGATAAAAACTTCTTCGAAAGCCTTGTGGCTACCTTGCTGCAAAGCTTTCAGAGTTTTGATATCAATCTTATTGCTCATTTATAGTCCAGTTTTGTTTTTTGACGGGAGCAAAAGAAGTGATTATTTGTTTTATGCAGTTATTCTTTTGGATTAATTAACCATGTCTATTTTATTTTCTATTTTCTTTCTTGAGTACGATCATTCCTGCAATGTTTTCATATAACTCCTATTTCAAAAACTTCTTCAGTGGACAATCTGTTGTTTTTAATCCTTCTGCAATACTTCGGGCATTCATTTGTGCTCCTTTCAAAGAAGTGTGTGTATGATCCGTATTGTAGAAAGCTGCGGCTTTCTCAGGTCCTACTTTTTGGAGTTTATCAGCAGATAGTTTATTCAGGTCTATAAAGTAAGCACCGGTTGCTTCTGCCGCTTCACGTGTCCACTTGCCATAACTCTCGGTATTGCGCTCTATTTGTCCGTCTTTCCATTTATTGCGGGGGGTATGGCTCAGAACAATGGGAATCGCCCCCTTTTCCTGGGCATCCATAATAAATTTACGGAGATACCAGCCAAAGGTATAGACTACTTGGTATTTTCCAGTTTTCTCCATTAAGAAGACTTTACTTTCGTTTCCTGAGCCATGTAACTCACCGCGGGCTTTTCCTGTGTTGATATCTCCTCCGTCATTGTGTCCGAACTGGATTAATACGAAATCTCCCGGTTTGAGTGCATTATAAACCTTGTCCCAACGTCCTTCGTCCAAGAAAGTACGGGCACTACGTCCTGCCATAGCACAATTCTCTACCGATATTTTTTTCGGATTAAAGATCTCGGCTATTACGCTTCCCCAGCCCCACATGCCATTTTTATCATCGTCTTTGTTTTTGACTGTACTGTCGCCGATGGTGAATACTACCGGACATCCTTCTTTTCGGCTGGAACCAGTGATCGTATCTTGTTCAATTGGTTTCAGATAGTTAGCCAGTTCCAGACCTGCATATTCCCGAATACCTTCGGCGGCAGATTCAGCATTTACTTTTGCTCCGAAAGCACTGGTGTGAATGCGGTCTAAATAGAACATATACTTGACTTTTTCCTTGCCGAATTTCTCGAATTTACGGGCAGTGATATCATTCAGATCAATAAATGGAATCTTTTGTTCTTCGGCTATTTGCTTGGCCCATAGACCAAAAGTGTGATTGACGCGTGTGATAATCGTACTATCCTTGTCTTCCCAAGCATTGCGGGGAGTCAGGGAGAATAGGATAGGATGGGCACCTTTTGCTTTTACATCCTGTACGAAACGGCGCATATATTCTCCGTAAGAGTATACGGTTTCCTGTACTCCGGTTTCCTGAATAGTGACATTCAGGCTGTCTTTACCGATACCTGGTATGGAGGCACGTGCACGACCACTATCATAAGGGCCGTTGTCGTTATGTCCCAGTTCAATAATAACCCAATCTCCTGCCCGGACACCTTTAATAACATCCGGCCAGAGACGGTTATAAAAGGTACGACTGCTTGTTCCCCCCAGTGCATGATTTTCTACAGTGATTTTATTTGAATCGAAATGATCGCCGGCATAATATCCCCATCCCCATTGTCCATTATTACCATTCCCTAAGGTTCCGGTACGCATAGTAGAGTTACCCACTAAAAATAAAACGGGATTATTTCCTTTTCTACTTGACCCTGCTACAGGTCTTGCTGTGTGAGCTTTATTTAAACTGTCCAGTGTGTTGTCAATAACTTGATTGACGTCTTTCATGGGTGCAGTAACCTTGTTCTGAGCTTGTACAGACAATCCAAAGGCAAATGTCATACCTACTATCAAATAACTGTAAAATGTGTGTTTATCCATTTTTCTATAACCTTAAATTCTTTGTTTGTGCAAAAGTAGGCGAAATATAGGTTTCTGTAAATGGAATATTATTCATAATTACTGTCTTTTTGTACACTCAAGCGGGATTCTTTTAAAATAGAATCCCCAGTTTAATTGAAATTGAGTTGTGACGGAGCTTTTCTTGGAGTCGATTGTCGGGTTGAAGAAATATCCACCATTTACATCTTTTTCAGGAGCAAATGAATATCCCATACTACATTGCAGGTAAGGCACCCATCGTTGCGCTGTTGCGAGCTGGTACCTGATATCTGCAAAGACCGGTATCAATGCTTTTTTATAAAAATCAAACATTAAAGCATTTTGCAATGTTATATTAATAAACTTCAATCGGCATGCTTACTACTTTCTTAAATACATTAGCTACAATAATCAGTGTGACAAGTCTTCTAATTGTCACCTATGGAGCATTAATCGGAATAATATCTTTTCTGATCAATGAGTTCAAAAGGTTCACGGGTAAGTATTCGACTACTAACATCCGAAAACTACGGGCAACTTTCGGAACTTATTTGTTGCTCGGACTTGAATTCTTAATCGCATCAGATATTTTAAAAACAGTATTGGAGCCAACTTTGAATGAACTGGCTATTTTAGGTGGTATAGTTGTTCTGAGAACTATCTTATCCGTCTTCCTGAACAGAGAAATCAAGGATCTGGAGGCTGAAAGCGAAAAAGCTCAATGATGCTGTAGAAAGTGAAATTCTTTATGTTAATTGTTAACATAAAGAATTTAAATAGTTAACAACTTCCTTTATTCTATTAAACCATGTTATAAATGTCCCCGTTTCGTCTTGGAAATTTGGAGATATCCTGAAAGTCCGTATCTTTGCAATGTGTTTTTCATAGTATTAGATTTAAGGTTAACAAAAGATTGGCTGTCTGGGATAGATAGCCTTTTTTTATGTTGGTATGTTTACTTTATACTATCTCTGTATAGTCTCCCATCATAACTTTTATATTTAGTGTCACTGTACATGCAAACTAACATATCGCTATAATCCCAAATTACTTTATTGGCTTCCTGAGATAAATTGGTAGCTAAAATGCCGCTCCCCAATATACCCGGGTTACAAGGAATCGTATCTTTTCTGATTGAATTCATGATTAACTCAATACAGGTATATTCTTTTATGTTTTCTTCCTCCAGTCTATTCACTATATATTGGTTAATGTGTATTTTGTCATTTTCAGTCATAAAACCGTACCACAATAGGCATTTCATACCTGCTTGGGTTGCTTGTATTAATACATCCAGATAGGTTGTTCCCGATATTCCCTTTTTATCAATTTCATAAGGATCGATATGGAGGAAGGAAGATTGGGAAAGTGAGGGTAGTAGTTTTATAACTCCTTCGAGCGAATCCGTATGACAGGTCTGGATATGTGATTCTAATTTCACTTGTTTGGCATAGGATTCTATATTTTCTAAAGCATCTTTTTCTATATCAAAGAATAGATATTGGGATGTTTGTTCTGCCAATGTATTCATAGCTAAAGCGGGAGAGCCTAAATAGTTTCCTTTTGCCATTTCTGTGCTTTCCAGCTTGTAATAAGGAGATTCCCTCAAAGGTTTTTTTTCACGGGCTTTCTTCAGGAAATGGTAAATGCCGTATTGCTGTTCCGGGGTATGCGCCATTTGATAAATGGCGGATGCTGAATTCGTTTCTATGTATATCTGCGGTTTTTCGATTTGAAGAACCTCACAAAGCACCAGATGTTTGAATACATCAGCTTGTTTCCCATAATGAGTGTAAGTTGCCATACTTTTATGATTTATGTTTATGGCCGCAATATTAAGCTATATAAAGTGAAAAAGCCTTGACCAGAGTCAAGACCTTTCGTTATACAGTTGCTTTTTTCGTATTCTGCTGAGGGTTTCGGGAGTTATGCCAAGAAACTGGGCTATTTCTTTGAATGAAAGCTTTTCTTGTAAACCGGGGCATCGTTTCATTAATGCATGATAACGTTGTTCCGGAGTATCGCAATAAAATCCCAATAGTCGTTGGTATATTTCTGCAAACATGGTTTCGGCTATTTGCCTTCCTAAACGTTGGGTGTCCATGTCTGTTTCCCAGAATTGATTAAGTTTGCTCAAAGGGAGGAGATAAACCTCACATTCGGTAGAAGCTTGTATCGTGACTGTGGAAACTGTCTGTTTTATGAAAGAAGGATAATCACAAACAAAATCATTTGCAAAGCTATAGCCTACTATCCATGTATTACCATTTGCATCTGTATGAGACAAACGGAATATACCGGATACGACAAAGCCTATCTGATTGTTTTTCTCGTTTTGCTGTACCAGATATTCGTTCTTTTTAATTTTCATCAGGAGGCCTTCTTCCAAGAATAAATATTCGAGTCTTGAGGTATCCGGAGGACTATCTTTTACATTAAAATTGTCCATGATTATCATATTAGTACATACGACAAAGGTACGAAGATTACAGAAAAAAGGAAAAGAAAGGAAGGGAAAGTTGACCAGTTGACAAGGAAACAAGGGGTTGCGCAATGCTTCTGTACCGCATGGCACCTTGTCCCCTTGTCAACTGGTTAACTGGTCAACTTTCCCTCAAAACCCTAACAGGAAGGAACTAATTTATCATTCCAAGCAGTTGATTTGTTGCAATTTCTTGGTATTAAAAATGAGCTTTTTAAATGCTTGATTATCAGATGTGTTATAATGATGGTATCTCAGTATGGGACTGAGGTACCCTAAGTACGGAACTGAGGTACCCTAAGTATCATACTGAGATACCCTAAGTATACGACTGATTTCGCAAATATCTCATTTTATAAGTATTTATTATTCAAGTATGGAGGTGTCATACAGGATCATCATTTTTGCCTATAACGCGTCAGCAAGACGTTAATTCAACTACTGATTTGCATTATTAATAGAAAAGTTCTGGATTCCGGAGGATTAATGTGTTTTTAATCCAATATTAATTCTGTTTCGGCTTACTTTTTAATGTCACCCTGTTTACTTTGCAGACAAGAAAAAACAAATATGTCTAATACCTAATTAATAGTATTCTTAAATGAAACGAAATGCAATTTTATTAAGCTTGTTGACGACTTTGTTCTTGCTGCCGGGAAAGGCAGTGGGGCAAACTACATCGAGCGATGGTAAATTGGTGTATAATTTCCCGTTTGCACCAAGTGAGGGTCTTGTGAATAGAACAGAAAAGGAGTATAGGAAAGAAATCTGTCTGAATGGCTATTGGGATTTCCAACCTGTGGCTTTGCCGGGTAGTTACGTGCAAGGTAAAGGAGTGGCACCGGAATTATCGCTGCCCAAAGAAGGTGCATGGAGTAAAACCCGTATAAAGATTCCTTCTCCATGGAATATAAACTCTTTTGCTAACAGAAATGTAGAGGGACCTGATCATCGCAACTACCCGTCTTATCCGAAAGAATGGGAACAAGTGAAAATGGCGTGGATGAAGAAAACAGTAACTATTCCTAATGACTGGAATGGTCAGCAGATAAAATTATATTTTGAAGCTGTAGCCGGCTATACTGAGGTCTATATCAATAAGGAAAAAGTTGGAGAGAATTTTGATCTTTTTCTTCCATTCAGCATAGATATTACGAATAAGGTAGCTGCAGGTGAAACCGCTGAAGTATGGGTGGGAGTTCGTAGTCAATCTTTGTTTGAAAACAACTCTACAATTGGTCGTCGCATTGTTCCTGCCGGTTCTATGTGGGGATATCACATTGCCGGTATCTGGCAGGATGTATACTTGTTGGCATTGCCTAAAGTACATGTGGAAGATGTATATGTGAAACCGTTGGTTTCAAAGAATATGCTCGAACTGGAAGTGACTGTACAGAATAATACGGAAAAAAAGACTGATCTGCAACTTCAAGGTAAGATTAATGAATGGGTAAACCTGGCTGGGACAGATGTTAATTCAGCTCCTGTACCTGCATGGGAACTTGGACAGGAAGCTTTGAAAGTGGCCCCTGTTAAAGTTAGTATCCCTGCCAATGCTTCAACAAAAGTTGTGTTGCAGGTTCCGGTATCCGGTGAGTTGAGTTACTGGACTCCTGAACAACCGAATCTTTATGCCGTATTGCTTTCATTGCAGGCTAAGAAAGAAACCCTTGATATGAAATATGAACGTTTCGGATGGCGTGAATGGACATTGCAAGGCACCACACAGTACCTGAATGGTAAACCTTATCAGTTGAGAGGTGATTCATGGCATTTTATGGGTATTCCGCAAATGACACGTAGATATGCGTGGGCATGGTTTACTGCCATTAAGGGGATGAATGCTAATGCTGTTCGCCCTCATGCACAGATTTATCCTCGTTTCTACATGGATGTAGCTGACGAAATGGGTATCTGCGTATTGAATGAAACTGCTAACTGGGCGAGTGATGGTGGTCCGAAACTGGATTCTGAGCTCTTCTGGGAAGCATCAAAAGAACATTTGAAACGTTTTGTACTCAGAGACCGTAATCATGCCTCTGTCTTTGGCTGGAGTATCAGTAATGAAAATAAACCGGTGATTTTGCATGTCTACAACAGACCGGAATTGATGCCTCAGCAGAAGAAAGCTTGGGAAGATTGGAGAGACATCGTTCGTGCAAACGACCCGACCCGCCCATGGATTTCTGCCGATGGAGAAGATGATGGAGATGGCATCTTGCCGGTTACAGTAGGCCACTATGGTGACATGAACTCAATGAAACATTGGGTTGGAATAGGTAAACCCTGGGGAATCGGTGAACATAGTATGGCGTACTATGGTACACCCGAGCAGGTTGCTAAGTATAATGGTGAAAGAGCTTATGAATCGCAGTTGGGACGTATGGAAGGATTAGCTAATGAGTGCTACCACCTCCTTGCTAACCAGCGTAATATGGGAGCTTCTTACAGTACCGTTTTCAATATGGCATGGTACTCTTTGAAACCGCTGCCGTTGGGAAAGAAAGATATGACTACAGAACCGGATATCAATAAAGATGGTATTTTCTTCACTGATTATAAAGAAGGTGTGCCGGGTGTACAACCGGAACGTGTAGGTCCTTATTGTACAACATTCAATCCGGGATATGATCCGAATCTACCTTTGTATGATCCATGGCCTATGTATGATGCTATGCGTGCAGCTAATGCACCGGGACACCCTGCTTGGTCTGCTTACGCTGATATTGACAAAAAAGAATATGAAGCACCGACAGCTACTCCGGCAGAGAAATATAAAGAAGTGATTTTCATAGGCGGAGATGACAGTAAATTGAAAGGTATTCTGGATGCGCAAGGCGTGAAATTTGCTGCAAAGATTACTGCACCTGCACGTATGATCTATATTGTAGATGGTACTTACACTTTGTCTGCTGCTGAAAAGAAGAGCATGTTAGCTAATATTGCTAAGGGTGCTGATGTATGGATTTGGGGATTAACACCTCAGACATTGAATGTATACAATGAGATATTGCCTCTTCCGGTAGCGCTGGACAACCTTAAACGTTCTTCTTTCCTGCCGGTTCAGAAGTCATGGATACGCGGCTTGAATAACTCTGATTTCTATTTCTGCGAACTCCAGAGAGCTGATGCTTCAGAATATTCATTAACAGGTGCGCTGGTAGAAGAAGGAGATGTCTTGCTGAATGCTTGTAAAACAGATTGGAGAGCTTGGAATAAACGTCCGGAGGAAATCAAAACTGCCAGCACGGTGCGGAGTGAGTACGAATGTACAGCTGCTACTCCTGTGTTTGTGAAGTATCGGAAAGATGCCTCTTGTTTCTATATCAGTACCCTGAAAGAATTCACTAACTCTGAAAAGGGATACAATACACTGGGAGTGATTTTAAAGAATGCCGGTATTGATTGTAATGAGATTGAAGTAAAATCAAATGAAGTCTTCTTCTTGCGTGATAATCAATTGGTATTTCCGGTTGCAGCGAAGGAGAAGTTAGTGAAAAAATCGGATGGATGGGCCTTGGATATTTATGTATTCAGTCCGCGTCCTTTGGATGACTTGCTGATTGAACCGAATATGCCGAAGCTGACTTTGGTTGTGAAAGCAAAAGAATGCCAGCTTGCTATTAATGATAAAGCATATGCAGCCGCTTCGCAAAATAGGCATGAGGCTACTTATAAAGAACTGCCCTTGCTGCAAGGTTGGAATAAGGTAAGCATAAAAATAGGAGAAAGAGATAAAAATGAATTCAGTGGTAACTTTAGATGTGATAACAGAAATGAATTCCTTTCTTCGTTGAAGATTATGTTTGTCAACCCTGAAGCGAAATAGAAAAATAGGTAAAGGGATTGAGGAGAAGCGTAGTTTTCAAATAGGTTCTTTTTTCGATAAGTTCAGTGTTGCAATCCAGTGTCGTGCGAGGTAATTCGCATAACACTGGATTGGTTCTAATTCTTTTTATTGAACTTATTACTCATTTTATGTTTTTTTTCACTAGTGTCCCATTAAAATTGGGACGTTATTAAAAATCAAATAAACTTGGCCC
>OGGB01001770.1_pt1 | contig 13844 bp, 10 predicted proteins | sample 1571111 | NCBI WGS metagenome assembly OGGB01 (sample SAMEA2582067, study PRJEB24529) | metagenome | biome: Human gut stool | place: China | collected 2011
GTACGGTTAGTCAGGACCTTAATGGTCGTGGTAATGTCGGTGTAATCCTCACCCAAAGTAAGCTCTGCGTAATTCAGACCGGTTGTCTCGTCTGCTTCCGTAGCAGCCACGGTGGAAGCCTCTGCTGTTGCAGGTGTGTTGCTTGCGGTGCTCTCAGCTGCACCGTTGTCTGTGCTTCCACATGCTACCATAGACAATGCCATGACAGATGCTGTGGAAAGAGCTAAAAACTTTTTCATCTTCATAATGAAATCCTCCTTAATATTGTTTGTTACATTTGATAGCGTTTACTGTTTTGTAACTTAATTTAATTATACATAATCATATTAATTAATCATCAACTATTCTTGTTTTTAATCTCTTATTCTTGCTATTTTCGTTATTATCTTCTATTTTCACAAGTTTTATTCCTATGTTTTGTATATATTATACAATTAAAACAATTGATTTGAGTTAAATTAGCTGATTTAATTAACTAATTTTTCTTTCTTTGCATCCTTTGACATTGAAATAGCTTAAATAATGGTTTATAATGTATTTAAGCTTACTTAATTTTTCAAAAAAGCATGTTTCTAATGTGAAAAACAAATTTTTCACATGAAGTTTTGTTCCTGCACAAGCTGCTAAAGCAGCCAAAGTTTGAAGCTTGCGGAAAGGCAAGGTTTTTGTATGAACATTTCCACCACTTTTCTTAACGCATTAAAGCACACTTCCTCTGATGTGGAGGGACAACGTTCCCCAGAGATCCTACTGGGACAGATCTACAAAGTATCCCTGGAAGACAAAGGCTTTTTACTGCCTCTGGCCGGTGGGGAATTCCGCCTGTTAAATCCCTTTTATTATGAATGGAACCCCTTTCCTTCTTATCTGCTGCTCTACACCTTAGAGGGTAGTGCTCTCCTTACCACCCGGGACAATGAGGTGGTCCTGGATCACGAGCATCTGTTGTTCTTAGATTGCAGTCAGGGTTTCTCCCTCCGACTGTTGCAGGGAAAGTGGCGCTTTCAGATGTTTTTCTTAAGTGGGAAGGAACTTTCTTCTTATTATAGCATATTTGAAGCTTATTTTACCTGTTGTTATCCGATTCCCATCGGTTCCTGTGTCTCACAGCGCATGCAGCAGCTAACAAAATTTCCCTTTACTCCGACCCCCGCAGAGCAGCTGCAGATTCATAGGGAGCTGACCGGCATGTTCACGGAGCTGGCATTGTCTGCCCTGTCCGTTTCCCGGGATGCGAAGCCCATTCCTGCTTATCTGCTGTCCATGAAAGCGGATTTTGAGGAAAACTATGCAGAAAATCACTCTTTGGAATACTTTGAGCAGGCTTTAGGCATCAGCCGCTACCGCCTGTGCCGGGAATTCTCCTCTGTTTTCCATATTTCTCCGCTCCAGTATCTTCAGGAGAAAAAAATAGAAGCAGCCATATCGCTGCTCCTATCTACGGATGATCCGATCCACGAGGTGGGGTCTATGGTAGGCATCGACAATACCAATCATTTCATCCACCTGTTCAAAAAGCACACTGGTGTCACACCCTTTGTCTACCGGCAGAACGCGCCGCAGTCTATACGTGAGACACACTGTCCTTCAGCACCAGGCGGCCTTCCACCACGGTGACTCCCCCTTTGAAATTATCACTGGTGATCTTCTTGATCATATTATGAATAGCTCTTCTCGCCATCTCCCCCATATCTACTTCATAAGTAGTAATACGGATATCACTGAGTCCGGGATACAGGTAGTTATCAAAACCTACCACGGAAATATCCTCCGGCACACGGTATCCGTTCTCTCTCAGCTTCTTGATGAGTAAGCTGGCGGTCAGATCGCAGTTGCATACGAATGCGGTAGGCATATCCTTCGGAAGCTGCAACATATTCACCGTATCGATCTTGCCGGTCTCAATATGACGGTCATCCAGCACCCATTCCTTCTTCTGTTCCAGTCCCAGCTCTAAAAGAGCCTTTTGATAACCGAAATATCGGTCCGTAATGCTCTCGGTGGCCAGCAGGGTTCCCACATAAGCGATCTTGCGGTGTCCCATCCGGTACAGATAATATGTCAGCTCATAGGTTCCGTAGTAGCTGTTGGAGATCACGGAATCACTGGCTTCTCTGCCGTTATAATAATCCAGATAGATCACAGGGATCCCAGCTTCTGTATTCAAATGCTGCAGGTAATCATCCATCATTTTACCAATGACGATAATGCCATCCACCTTGCGTTCCTGTACCAGCTTTGGCAATCTGCCATTCTCTTCCTCTGCCATTCCGATGACCTCCAGCATGGTAAAGCATTCCTTTGCTGTGGCTCTGGTAGCTACCGACTGATACATCTGCCAGTAAAAGGACTCATATTTATCCAAAAATCTCTCAGAGATCAAAATGCCGATATTGTAGCTCTTCTGGTTCTGACTTTTTCTTGCCGCTGACGGCTGCTGATAACCCAGTTCTTCCGCAATACTGTGAATTTTTTCCCTTACTTCCTCACTGACGCCTTTTTGTCCGGACAGTGCTTTTGACACTGTTACCGTGCTGACCCCTACCCGTTCTGCGATATCTGCTAATTTTACTGCTTTTGCCATAATTTCGTACTCCTTATCGCTATTTTCACTTTCATCTCCGGTAAATCATCAACCCTACCTAAATCTTAGTAATCTGAAAATCTTTTATCAAGGCATGCTCCTGCCCAGTTTTACGCCTCAGTCAAATGGATCAGCCTGCTGCGGTAGTCACCCCACAAAGGTGCTATTAACATGCCGGCCTGCATCAGCACATCACCGCCGAGTACTTCTCCGGTCTCCTCTATGCGGTAGCGGTTTTCCGGTGACAATCCTTTCAGACGCACTCTTCTGCTGTGAAAATTCGGTCTTGATAATACCTGTACATAAGTTATCAGCGCTTCCTTTTTATCCTTGGAAGCTACCATGTAGCAGTCGTAGCTGCCGTTTTCTAAATATGACGCGATCCGCCAGTAATCTCCCCTGCGGATCAGATCGTTGTATTTGTGATACATAGCGGTCTGTGCGGGGATCTGCTGCCTGTCCTCCTCAGGAATCTTCGTGATATCAAGCTCGTAGCCGAAGGCACCCGCCAATGCCACATGACCTCTCGTCTCGAAGGGTGTGCTTCTGCCCAACGCGTGATTCGGACAATCCGACACATGTGCTCCAATGGTGGATAATGGATACAGCAGCATCGTTCCTTCCTGAATCTTCAGTCTCTCAATGGCATCCGTATCATCCGAGCACCAGATCTGCGGACTATAATACAGCATGCCCGGATCGAATCTTGCTCCACCACCGGAACAATTCTCTAAGAGCAGATGAGGAAATTCCGCAAGCAGTCTCTCCTGCAGTTCGTATACCCCCAACACATATCTGTGGTACAACTCTCCCTGACGATCCGCAGGCAGTTCCACGCTGCCCAGATCCGACAGCTGACGGTTCATGTCCCATTTCACATATTCGATATTGGCGCTGTGCAGCACTGCTGCCACACTTTCAAAAGCATGATCTCTGACTTCCTTCCGGGACAGATCCAGTACATACTGATTACGGCACAGGCTTCCCACACGTCCCGGAATGGCGATTGCCCAGTCGGGATGTTCTCTGTACAGTTCCGAATCCGGCGAGATCATCTCCGGTTCGAACCAGATACCGAACTTCAGTCCCATGGCATTTACCTGATCCACCAGAAGTTTCAGACCTCCCGGCAGCTTCTGCTCATTGACTTTCCAGTCACCCAGGCTCGTGCTGTCATCATTACGGTGTCCGAACCAACCATCGTCCATGACCAACATTTCGATTCCAAGCTTTGATGCCTGCTTTGCAATCTTTAATAATTTATCGGTGTTAAAATCAAAGTATGTAGCTTCCCAGTTATTGATCAGGATCGGACGCTTTTTATCCCGGTATTCTCCACGGATCAGATGCTCGCGGTACATATCATGATAATGATGTGTCATACCGCTAAGCCCCTCTGAAGAATAAGTCATTACTACTTCGGGCGCAGCAAAGCTTTCTCCCTGCTCCAGTTTCCATACAAAATTCTCCGGATGGATCCCCATAGTCATACGGATGGAGTCGAACTGTGACAGCTCTGCCTGTGCCAGGAAATTACCGGAATATACAAAATGCATGCCGTAGACTTCACCGGTATCCTGCGTTGCATTTTCTGACAGCAATGCAATAAACGGATGCTCCTGGTGGGAGGATTCTCCTCTGACAGACCCAACGCTCTGCTTACCATGCATCAGGCTTCTCCTTTCCATCTGACGTTCTCTCCCCCAGGAACCGTGCAAGGTAAGGATGTCATACTTTTCATCCGTGCAATCCAGATCCAGGCAGGCAGACATAACTTTTGTCAGATAAATCGGCTGTTCTGCTGTATTTTTCAGGATTACACTGCGGGTGATCACATCTACTTTTTCAAATGTAGTATAGATCAGTTCTGCCGTCAAACCGGTCGTCTGGTCCTCCAGGTGCAGGATCAGGGTGTCGCAATCCTCCTCTCCCGGAAAAGTAGAAGGCAGCCCGGGAAGCGCGGGCTTCCCCTTTACGATCTCATGGGAGACGTAATTTAGCTGCACTCCCACATGTCCTCCCACGGTCCGGATGGAGACAGCACTCTCTCTGTAGTCTCCTAACCCGTTCCCCGGATACTCCATAGGAAAAGAGTCCAAAAAAGAGACCCGTTCTCTGTTATTTTTGGAAGGAACAAAAGGTGCTTCTCCGGTGCGCATCAGATATACCGGTGCCGGTGTGCCTTCGGTATACTGCAATTTCTGCCCGTAGTATACATGCCCCACAAAATTCTCCTCATCCACAACAGCCATGATGTAGCTGGTGTGTTCTGTATCCAGCCAGAAGGTTCTGTCCTGTTCTATGTATCTGATTGCCATACTTTTACCTCTTTCTTTCCGGAATAAAAATTTTTCTAAAAATCAGCATCCGCTTTCCAAAAATCGTCATTTCCAAACTTCTCCGAGTGGCAAGTGCGCCCCTGTCTTTTATGCTTTCTGTTGATATATCTGTCACAAATGTAAAAAAGCAAACGGTGCTTCCGTTTCTGCCTTCAAAAACTGCATCAGCATCAGTCCGCAGCGCATGGATACCCGCTCTTGTCTCAGGATCCGGAGTACCTCCTGTCTGTCCGCCAGGATCACCTGAATATCCTCAGTGTTCTCCATCTGCTGTCCCACCTGCTCCGTCACCGTGCCGAAGATCATACTACCGCTCTCGTCCGTCAGCCCCTGCGCCAGGAAAAAGCCTCTGCGGAATGCCGGCTCCCCGCCTTCATATACCTTCAGTTCCCAACCGGTCTCCTCGATCATCTCCCGGCAGGCAGCCTCCGAAGCCGTCTCTCCCGGCTCGATCAATCCTGCTGGCAGTTCATAGAGATAATCGTCCATGGGGTAACGGTACTGCCGCACCAGTACCAGATGTTGTCCATCCTCCGTTACCGCATAGACCGCCATACCTTCGGGGCGCAGGCTATGAGTCTTATGTTTGATATTATCCTCACCATTGCGGGAAGCAAAATAATAGTGAAACGGCGTCCCGTCCCGCCCCAGTGCATCGATATGATACAGATTTAAAAACGGATTGTCCGTCAGCTTTTCTATGCCCCGGTAATGTTTTTCATCCTTATTCCGCATTCAATATTTCCTCCAACAGCGCCACCGCCAGTTCCGGGTTTTTCATGCCATCCGCCAGTCCTACCGCTGCCGTGTGCTCATACCAGCCGGTCTTTTGCACCCAGACATTATCTTCCAGCCTGATCCCTGCCACGATCGTCTCTCCCGTCATGGTATTTAACACTTTGATCTGCTGATCTTCATATCTGTCCAATAGCTCCTGAGGCAGATAATCCCTTAAATCCACCAGATAATCCGTACCGCCCATGAGCTTCAAAAACTCTTCGTCAGAAAAAAACACATCCACCGACCGGGTCATGAACAATACCTGGATCGTGCTGAGATTCGTGGAATCCACATCGGAATCCGAGTTCGGATCGATCCAGATCGTATCATTCAGGTTCACCACATCCCGTTTGGATATCACACCGTGTTCGCGCAGGAAATCCGTAAAATAATCCGGACCGGTGGCTTCGATGTGCTCTCCGTCCGTATTCACTGCCATGACTCCCATGACGAAGCTTGTCTTGGTGGCAAAATGCACGATCAGGAAGATCAGAATGACGATTCCCGTTGTCACGCCTATGGTAACCCACAGATAATAGTCTATAAAATACTGCCATTTTTCAGAAGGAGACAGTTGTTTCCATTGTTCTTTCTGCCGGATACGGTCTTCCTTTTCCAAATTGCTGTCTCCCTTCTGTTTCTCAAATCTTCCATCTGATAACATCCTGCTTTTAATACTATATCAATCTTTAGTATATCAAACTAATTTAATCTTGTATAGCAGGCTTTTTAATATATTTTAGGTTTATTATTGTTAAAAATAAACAGAAAAAGCCCTGTCATGCACTTAAATTGACATGACAGAGCTTTTTCTTTTCTATTTGTTCGATCAGATAAGAAGGGGAAATGCTTTAGCGGTCCATCTCCGCAATACGTCCGGTGGACTTATGCTCCTTGATGATCCCCTGGATCTCCTTCAGGTCAGTGCACAGCAGGTCACCGGGGATGGTGTTCTTAAGTGCACTGATGGCATTACCGTATTCCAGTGCCCGCTGGTACTCGCCGGGATGTGCCAGCAGTCCATAGAGGACACCGGAGATATAAGCGTCACCGCTTCCGATACGGTCTACGACTTCGATATCGGTGTACGGAGCCTCTTCATAATAGGTATCATCCTTGGCGCTGTAGATAATAGAACCGAAGGTATGACGCTTCGGGCTATGTACGATACGCTGTGTGGATGCCACGATGGAGATCGGATACTCCTCCGTGAAGCTCTTCATAATGCTCTTGGCATCGCCTTCCTTCAGGAAAGTCAGGCGTGCGGTGTCCTCGGAGCAGAAGAAGATATCTACATAAGGCAGAATGGATTCGATGCATTCCTTCGCCTCAGCACCGGTCCACAGATTGCCGCGGAAGTTCACATCGAAAGAGATGATGGCTCCCTGTGCCTTGAAACGCTTGATCATCTCAATGGCGGTTGCTCTCAGCTCGGGGCTCAACGCCAGTGTAATACCACTGGTATGGAAGCAACGGGTATCGCTATACAGGCTGTCATCATAATCCGCAACACTCAGTTTATTGATAGAAGTATTCTTACGGTCATAGACGATACGGGGTTTTCTCGGATAAGCACCATTCTCATAATAGTACACGCCCAGTCTCGCATCCTTATCATCGTCGTATACCAGATAGTCATCGCTGACGCCGCAGAGACGTACACGGTTCTTAATATATACACCCAGGTCATTGGCCGGCAGCTTGGAGATAATACCGCAGCGCAATCCGAGCATTGCCGCACCGGTGATGGCATTCAGTTCTGCACCTCCGGCCTGCTTGCTGAAGCTGTCGCCTCTGGTGATACGCTCATTATCGGGCGGTGATAATCTCAGCATGATCTCTCCCAGGGAGAGCAGGTCAAATTCCTTTTTCTCAGTCAGTTCCATAATATAAACTCCCATCTGCATTTTTGCCAAATGTTGTATCGGAATCTCTCCGGTATTCCTCACAGTGCGCCGTTGAAACCCCTTACATTTTTTCTTTACATTTGTACTATAACACAAATATATGGCGTCGGTAAAGGTGCCAGACATAAATTAAAAATTTAACGAAAATACTGAATTTGCCGTCAATATCTGCTATAATCAATCTGTATTATCATTCTAAGAATTGAGGTATTTTTATGCATTCAAAATTCCTTTCCGATAGTAACACTTTTTACAGACGTTATTGTCCGGTTCTGATTCTGTTACTGGGAGCACTTCTGCGTCTGTTATACCTGTCCCGGGTGCCCGGTGGCCTACATCAGGATGAGGCTTTTGTCCTGCTGAACTCCTATGACCTTTTACACGAAGGCCGGGATTCCGCAGGCTATGCATTCCCCATCTATATGTCCAGCTGGGGAGACGGGCAGAGTGCCATGTACTCCTGGCTTCTCACTCCTCTCCTACTGTTGAACAAAGGGATTCCCACTACTTTTCTCGGAAGGCTTCCTCAGGCACTGGTAGGTATTCTAACGCTTTGGTGCGTCTATTGTCTGGTAAAGGAAATGTTCGGCCACACTGCGGGTCTCTGGGCCTTATTCGCCTTAAGCGTCTGTCCCTGGCACATCATGGCCTGTCGTTGGGCATTGGATGCCAATATGGCCCCCGGTTTTCTCATGTTTGGTCTGTACTTTTTCGTACGGGGCATGAATGACAACCGTTATCTGTTGCTCTCGGCACTTTTTTACGGTCTCTCCCTCTATTGCTACGCAGTGATCTGGCCGATGCTTCCCATCCTGCTGGCTCTGCAGGTATGTTACGGGATCCGCTATCATAAAATCCATTGCAACCGTTACAGCGTTCTGTCTGTTCTGCTCCTGTTTGTCCTGGCATTACCGTTGCTTTTATTTGTCCTGGTCAATCAGGGACTGTTGCCGGAGATCGCCTTACCCTGGATCACTATTCCCAAAACACAGGGGTATCGCGGCGGAGAGATTGCTTTTTCCCTAAGTTCTGTTTATGCGAATTTCAAAAACACGGCGCATTTATTGTTATTGCAGGATACCGGAAGTCCCTATGATTTTCTGCCGCCCTGGGGTTTATTTTACGACATTGGCCGCCTTTTCATCCTGATCGGAATCGTCTGTATGCTGTACCGGCTGATTCGTTCTGTGCGGCAGCATGTGTTTTGCTGGGAATTCTTCCTGTTTGCCCAGCTGATGGGAGGTGGAATCACCTCGCTGCTGGTCACCGCCAGGATGCATCAGATCAATGATCTCTATATCCCGCTTGTCTTATGCGAGGCATATGGTATCTGGAAATGTTCCTGCTTCCTGAAGGGGAAGTCTCAATCTCTCGGCAGGATTTTTACAGGCTGCACCACTGCATTCTTCCTCATCTGTCTGGTTCTGTTCCAAAAGGACTATTACACCAAGTATGCGGAAACTACAAACGCTTATTTTTCCCAAGGTGTAGAAGACTGTGTTGCGTATTCGATGAAACAGTGCAAGACGCTCGGTCTGACTACGATCAGCGCGGAAAAGGCAACGCAATGGCCCAGACTGCTTCTGTATACACAAACATTGCCTTCCCAGTACTTGGCTACCGTTACCTATGATGTTGCCCCGGCTCCGGCCGCCTTTACCACCGCTGACGGAATCCGGGTCAATACGCGCATCAATTACGATACCATATCCACTGACAGTATTTATATTATTTACTACACAGAGGCCGATCTGTTCAAAGACAGCTTCACCCTGACACCTTTTTATGACTGGTATGTTGCTGTCCCTAAATAGCCTCCATGTAATCAAAATAGTCATCTTCGCTGGCAAATAAGATATATTCGTTCTCCACATATCCCATGTATCCGCTGGCTGTTACATATCCCTTCATAGTAAAATACCTCCTTATCAGAAGCCTTTTGTTTGCTGTTCTGATAAGAAGGTATCTTTTTTAATGTCCCATAAAAGTCTCTTAATTTTCCTGAGCCGGCAATTTTTCCAGCACCAGTTCTTTCATTTCTTCCAATAATTCCTCGGTTTTCCCCATCAGGAGTTCCGCATCGGTCTCTACCAGTCCCGTTTTTTTGTATTTATAGGTAAAAAAAGGATTGCCGTATGCGGTGAAGCTCATTTCCTCACCATGTTTTTTCAGAAACGCTGGGATCTTCAGCGGGTCTATGGCTGCATCCGGTCGGAAATTAAAGGTGATCCGTCCGTTTTTGCCCTTGATCTCCGTCATATCCAGTGCGTGTGCCGCCATGCGGATCAGTGCGATCCGCAGCAGATTATCCACTGCCTTGGGGATATTGCCAAAACGGTCTAACAGCTCATCCTTCATCTCATCCCGCTCTTTCAGCGTCTCAATGCCGGCGATGCGCTTATAAATATCCAGTTTCTGCGTTTCATTCACAATATATTCCGCCGGAATATATGCATCCACATCCAGGTCGATCACCGTGGTGAAATCCACCGTCGTATGGATTCCCTTCAGATTCTGCACCGCCTCATTCAACATTTTGCAGTAGAGGTCGTATCCTACGGCTTCCATATGTCCATGCTGGCTCATCCCCAGCAGATTACCGGCACCGCGGATCTCCAGGTCACGCATGGCGATCTTGAAACCACTGCCCAGATCCGTGAATTCCTTGATCGCCGCCAGCCGTTTCTCCGCTACTTCCTTTAACATTTTGTCCCGCTTGTACATCAGAAACGCATAGGCATTCCGGTTGGAGCGTCCCACGCGGCCTCTGAGCTGGTACAACTGGGACAGACCCAGATTATCCGAGTCATGAATGATCATGGTGTTTACGTTGGAGATATCCAGCCCGGTCTCTATAATAGTAGTGGACACCAGCACATCGATCTCTCCGTTGATGAAATCAAACATGATCCGTTCCAGTTCATGCTCCTTCATCTGTCCATGGGCATAGGCCACATTTGCTTCCGGCACCAGTTTCGCGATCTGTGCCGCAATATCCGCAATGTTATTCACACGGTTATAGACATAGTAGACCTGTCCGCCCCGGGCCATCTCCCGGACAATAGCCTCTCTGACCAGTTCATCGTTGTATTCGCAGACAAAAGTCTGGATCGGCAGCCTGTCGTTGGGAGCCTCCTCCAGCACGCTCATATCCCGGATACCGATGAGGCTCATGTGCAGGGTACGGGGAATCGGTGTTGCCGTCAGGGTCAGCACATCCACGTTCTCTTTTAGTTTCTTGATCTTCTCCTTATGAGCCACGCCAAAACGCTGCTCCTCATCAATGATCAACAGACCCAGATCCTTGAACTTCACATCCGCCGACAATACTCTGTGAGTACCAATGACGATATCCACCATTCCCTTTTCCAGATCTTTTACTGTCTTTTTGATCTCCGAAGATGTGCGAAAACGGCTCATCAGGGCAATATTGACCGGGAAATCCTTCATTCGCTGCACAAAAGTGTTGTAATGCTGCTGTGCTAAAATGGTGGTAGGCACCAGATATACCACCTGTTTGCCCTCCTGTACTGCTTTGAAGGCAGCTCGGATCGCGATCTCTGTCTTACCATATCCCACATCTCCGCAGATCAGACGATCCATGATCCGATGGCTTTCCATGTCGGCCTTGGTATCCGCGATAGCACTCAGCTGATCCTCCGTCTCCTCAAAAGGAAACATTTCCTCAAACTCCCGCTGCCATACCGTGTCTTTTCCGAAGGCATAGCCTTCACTCTGTTGGCGCACCGCATACAGCTCCACGAGATCCTTTGCCACGGCGCTGACCGCACTGCGGACCTTGGTCTTGGTATGTTCCCATTCTTTGCCACCCAGCTTATTCAGCTTCGGCTTCTTCGCCGCATCCGCAGAGGCATATTTCTGGATTACATCCAGTCCGGTGGCGAGAATGTACAGATTGCCGCCGTCCCGGTACTCGATCTTCAGGTAGTCCTTGACAATGTTTTCCACCTCTACCTTCTCGATGCCTTTGTATATCCCCAATCCGTGGGTCTCATGCACCACATAATCACCGATCTTCAGGTCATTGAAATCGTTGATCTTCTGCCCCTGGTAGAGTTTTTTCTTTTTCTTCTTACGTTTCTCCGACCCGAAAATATCACTCTCGGACAGCACTACAAATTTCAGCCATGGGTATTCGAATCCTTTATTTACATGACCGTAATAGGTCAGGATCTCTCCGGGCTGTACTTCCCGCATGGGGTCTTCCGTATATACTGCCGTGAGTCCCGCACCGCCGTCTTCCGCATTCCGCAGATCCTCTGCCAGACGTCTTGCGCGAGTACGGGAGCCGGACAGTAACAGCACCCGATATCCGCTTTTTTTATATTTTTTCAGATCTTTTACCAGGGATTCAAAGCTGTTGTTATAGGGGGCAATGTTGCGGGCTGCAATATCCACATGTTTTTCCGTCCGGAAATAGCCGTACTTGGTCTCCATGGTAGCCAGTGTCACCACGGCATTTTTCTCCAATGTGGCCGCCACCTGCTCTCCGCTGTAGAGAATATTCATCTGTCCCGGTAGCACATAGCCTTTTCTCGCACGCTGCTCCATGCTCTCCCGAAATTCCAGTTCTATAGCATCAGCCTGCTCTTTCACCCGCGCCGGTTCATCAATATAGAAGACCAGAGATCGTCCCGCCATATCCGCCAGCAGCTCCGGCATAGTCACCGTATTTTCATAAAAATATCGGATATATCCTTCCAGGTTCGCTTTGCTCTGGAATTCCAACAGCTGTTCCTTCAACTCGCTTACCTGGGTGGCGATCCTGTGGGCTTCCTCCGGCCGGTGGGCATCCCGGAAAATTTTCTCCTGTTTGGCGGCTTCCTTCTCCAGTCTGGCGATTCCCTTGCGAATCTGCTCCTCAGACAGCACGAACTCCGTCGCCGGGTAGACCGTGATACTCTCCAGCTTCTCAATGGAACGCTGGCTTAAGATATCGAAGCTGCGGATGGATTCCACTTCATCCCCCCACAGTTCGATACGGTAGGGATTCTCCTCCGTCAGGTCAAAAATATCCACAATACCGCCACGCACGGAGAATTGCCCTGGGCTTTCCACCTGATAGGCTTTCTCGTATCCCATAGCTACCAGCCGGGATGCCAGTTTACTCTCGTCCAGACTACCGCCCCGCTCGGTGTGGATGATGTCCTTCTCCTCCCACAGCACCTGGGGTGTCATCAGTGCCGCATAGGTGGTGACGATGGTGACAGGCTTGCCCTCCACGACTCTGCGCAAGGTCTTGATCCTCTCCTGTACCAGCTGATTACCGTGAATATCTGCCTGGAAAAAGATCAGGTCCTTCGCCGGATACAGCATGACATTTCTGTCATAAAAGCGGTATTCCTCGTAGATCTCCTTGGCTTTTAAGTCATTATAAGTAACGATGACCTTGTATTTCAGGCCATCGCTGAGTCCGTAGATCATGTGAAGTTTCTGTGAGTCCACGCATCCGGACAGGGCAACCGTTCCCTTTCCCTGTCTGACGATCTTACGGACCTCATCATATTCCGCCAGTTCTTTCAATGGCGCAAGTAGTGCCTGCATTTTTTCACGCTTTCTTACTGTTAAAATGGTTCATGGCTGCGTCTGCGCTCTCCGTGAGGATCATGCGGATCGCTTCTGCGGCGGTCTTCGTAGCATCATCCATAACCTTACGTTCTTCCACCGGGAAATGTCCTAATACATAATCTGCCAGGTCATAATTCTTCGGCTTCTCACCTACGCCCATGCGGACACGGGTAAAAGTATCATGTCCTAACATCTTGATGATATTCTTGAGTCCATTATGTCCGCCGGCGCTGCCCTTTTTGCGGATGCGGATCTGTCCCACATCCAGGCTGATATCATCGGAGATCACGATCAGCTCCGAGGTATCGTCCACCTTATAATAATCCACGATCTCACGGATGCTCTCTCCGCTTAAGTTCATGAAAGTCTGGGGCTTCGCCAGGATCACCTTCTGCCCTGCCACGTAGCCTTTGCCGATCAACGCCTTGTGTTTGCTCTCCATGACAGCAATATTTTCTTCCTCTGCTAATCTGTCTATGACATCAAAACCGATATTATGCCTCGTATTTTCATATTCTTTTCCGGGATTTCCCAGCCCTGCGATAATATACATATACTTCTCCTTACTTTCTTGCAATCAATGCGTTATCTTATATTTTCGCATTTTTACGCAGAAAATGCAACTATTGGATATTTTGACACAGG
>OGGB01001774.1_pt1 | contig 13822 bp, 13 predicted proteins | sample 1571111 | NCBI WGS metagenome assembly OGGB01 (sample SAMEA2582067, study PRJEB24529) | metagenome | biome: Human gut stool | place: China | collected 2011
CGTCTTGCTCGACAATCCAAAAATAATTGAGAGGCTAGGACTTTTGTCCCAGCCTTTTTCTTTACTAATTTCTAAAAATGAGTAGAATTTGTATGTTTTTCAAAAGATATTACAGGGATTTTCCAGTCTTTCATTGAAAATGGTTCAGAAATTTTGTATAATACCCTAGTATAAACAATAGTTAAGGAGATTCATTATGTCAAAACAAGATTGGCTGGATTATTTCGAAGCCGTAAATGGTCGTTCTGCTAGTGCAGAAGAAATTGCTCAAGCACTGGCTGCAGGAGAATTTCAAGAAGAAGTAGTGGTTCCAGAAACCCCAGAAGCCCTAGAATTTGTCGCAGCACCAACTGCCCCTGTGGAAGAACCAGTTGCTGCTCCACAAGCCCCAGAGTTTGTCGCAGCGCCAGCAGCTCCTCAAGCTCCAGAGTTTGTTGCAGCGCCAGCAGCACCAACTGCACCTGCAGAAGAACCAGTTGCAGCTCCACAAGCCCCAGAGTTTGTCGCAGCGCCAGCAGCTCCACAAGCCCCAGAGTTTGTCGCAGCACCAACTGCCCCAACAGAAGAACCAGTCGCAGCTCCACAAGCTCCAGAGTTTGTCGCAGCGCCAGCTGCTCCTGCAGAAGAACCAGTTGCAGCTCCAGTTCAAGAACCGGCCCCTCAAGCAGCTCCAGCGAATGGACCTGCTTTCCAACAAGCTCCACAACAAACCTACCAACAACCTACTCAAGCAGCTTATCAACAGGCTCCTTACCAAGGTCAACCAGGACAACCTTATCCTGGCCAACCAAGTCAATTTGGTGTAGCCGTTGGTGGTTACTGGAATTGGTTCCTTTCAGCTTTGAAACGTCCATCAGCTGTAGAAAATCCAAAAGCTCTTAACGGAATTTTACAGTATGTCTTGACTGCCTTTGTCTTGACCCTATCAACTTTCTTCACAGCTAGTGGAGCTACAGGTGGTTATGGAATGGATTTCCGTGCCTTTATGTTGACATTGATTTCCCTATTCTTTAGCGTTTACGCCTTCCAAGTAGCTGGATTCTTTGTTCGTCGTGTGGTTCTTCAAGACAAGGAATACAGTTACGGTCGTTCATTTGAAGAGTTTGGACGTTTGTCTGTTTACACTTTGCCACTTGCCCTTCTTGCTTTCTTAGTAGGTCTTGTAAAAGTTTATGAATTTTATGGCTTTGTAAACTTCCTTATTTTCTTCTTGTTCTTTGTTGGAACATGCTATGTCGTTCATCAAGGATTGAACAAGACAAGCTTTAAAGCAGATAAATTCTTGCTTCTAGTAGCATCATCTGTTGTCTTGCTTCTGATTGCGATCTTTGTCATTTATGTGAATGCTCGTATTTTAGAACAAGTAGCCGTAGGATTTATTCCTAGTGCTCCAAATTTCTCTAACTTTGGATTCTAACAATATCACAAAACGGAAGGTGGGGGGACCCACTTTCCCTATTTTATAATGAATGAGGGAGAAGAGATCCATGCAAAAGAAATGGGTTGAATTATTTGAAAAAGTGATTGGTCGCAAACCGTCACCAGAAGAGTTTATGGCTGGGAAAGCTTGTGGATTTGATTTGAAACAAATTCAGTCTATCGCAGGAAATGCCCCAGCAGAGGAAGTCGCTCCTGTTGAGGAACCAGTGGTTGAACCAGTTGAAGAAGTGAAGAATGTCGATCCACTTCTAGCAGCTCGTCAGGCTTGGTTGCAACATTTTGAAGAAACCTATGGCCGCAAGCCAAGTGCAGAAGAATTTACTGCGGCTAAAAGTCAAAACTTCGAGTTTTTTGTAGGATCTGTACCTGAAGCAGAATTTGCGACCCCAGATGCAACAGAAGTAACACAGGAATATGTGCCTCAACAACCGACTCAAGAGTATACGACTCCACTTGCTGCTGAGCAAACGCAGGTCTTTGCTGGTCCAAATGTCACAGAAGCAGGTCCAGCTCAGAAAAAACAAAAGGCCCCTAAAACGAAGGGTGGAAAGAAACTTTCCAAGAAGAAAATTGGAATTATTTCTGCTATTGCAGTCCTTGTGATCGCTTTGGTAGCAGCTTTCTTTTACTTCCAGTCTACAACACGTGTCGAAGTGACTGCAGATAAATTCATTAAGGCAGTGGACACCAAGGATTATCGCGAAGCAGCAGACCTGCTTTCAACCGATAACGATAAATGGACGAAGGATGAAGCCGAAAGCTTTATCACTAGCATGGAAGATCAAGGAGTCGATATCGGCACAGAGTTGAACAAGATCATTGATAATGGTGGAGAGGGTAGCTATACGGATAAATCTGGAAACAAAATTTTTGGTTTGGAAAAAGCGGACAAGAAATTTGGGATCTTCCAAGAATACCGTGTAGCCAGCTATCCAGTACAAGTCAAGGTCAAGACCAATTTGGACCAAGCCAAACTCAAAGTGGCTGCCAATAAAACCGTGACCTTGAAGAAAGATGCAGTGACAGACCTTGGTTCTTTCCATTACAATACAAAAGAAATGGAATTGACTGCTAAAACAGAGGTCGGAAATGTTACTTCTAAGATCCATCTCAATCCTAAAAAAGCAACCAAGAATAACTTAGAATTGCAATTGAATTCTGAAAAACGCAATTTAGAAGTTGAGTTCCCAGATGAGGTTGAAAACCCAACGGATGTGAAGGTTGTGGTCAACGGCAAAGAAGTCGGAACCAGCACGACCTTTGAAGTAGATAGCATCCCTTATCAAGAAATTGAAGTACATGCCGTCTTCAACATGAATGGGGAAACCTATACAACTGAGAAGGCTAAGGTGACGATTGAAGAGGGTGAGAACGATCCGATCGAACTCAAACTAGCCAATGATACCCTAAAACGCATCAAGAGTGCACAAGATGCTAAGAAAGCGCAAGCAGCCAAAGAAGAACAAAATCGGACCTTGGCAGAAGAATTCTTGAAAGAGTACCGCGACGCTGTTTTTAGCTCAGTTTCAAATCGAAACAACACCTACTCTAAATACTATGACACACAAAGTCAAGCCTACAAAGACATGGTTGAATTCACAACTGGTGATGGTGTTCGAAAGGCAAAAATTGACTACTATACTCCAGGAGCTTTGGATATTCAAAGTGTCACGGAAGAAAATGGTGTGGTGACGATTAAGACTTATGAAGACTTTACCGTGCATTATACAGATAGCCATCCAGATTCACAAAACCGCAAGTACAAGACTTACACCTTGAAAAAAGTAGGTGCAAGTTATGTGATTACGGATATTGTCGTAACAAAAGAATCATAGGAGATTCCTCATGAAAGCAAGATTTTCCAAATTAACTTTGGTGACAGTTGCCTTGTTAACCCTGACAGCTTGCTCCCAATCTCAATCCAGCAGTTCTAAATCTTCTGCAAAAGAAGAAAGCAAACAAACGCAAACCAAGTCTTCCAAAGAAAGGTCTTTTGCAAAGGATACGTCAAAAGAGACTGGCAAAGAAGAGTCGTCAAAAGCTGGTAAGTCAGATGTGAAAGTGGACTCTGGTGTCAGTTATAATGGTTCCTACTATAGTGTCAAAGGAAAATATGGTGAGGTCATGATCGCCAACAAACATTATCCCTTGTCGCCTGACTTTAACCCAGGTGAAGATCCTGAAGCTGTTTCAGCCCTTCATGAATTGATCGCAGCCATGCAGGCAGAAGGATATCCGATCAGTGACCAATATAGTGGTTTTCGTAGCTACGATACCCAAGTTGGCCTCTATCAAAACTATGTCAATCAAGATGGTCAGGAGGCAGCAGATCGTTATTCTGCAAGACCGGGTTATAGTGAACATCAAACTGGTTTGACCTTTGATTTGATCGATACCAGTGGTAATCTGGTGACCGAACCTGGACCAAGTAAGTGGTTGCTCAAGAACGCCGCTAAATATGGCTTTGTGGTTCGTTACCAAGAAGGAAAAGAAAAAGTGACAGGCTACATGCCAGAAAGCTGGCATCTCCGCTATATCGGAAAAGAAGCACAAGATATCGCAGATTCAGGCTTGAGTCTGGAAGAATACTATGGCTTTACCGGTGGCGATTACGTTGATAAATAAGAAAAGGTTGGGATAGATATCCCAACCTTTTTATTGTATGTTTTTTAGAAACTCATCCAGCTCTTTTTGGTTCTTGAGAGAGATAAATTTTTCGGGGTAGGTGGAGTGGATGTTTTGATACCTTTCTCTGGCACTTTTTGTTCGTCCGTCCCAAAGGATCCAACGGATGAATTCCCAGTCAAAGCGTTCGGGGCAGCCTTCTGCCATACTCTCACGGACCCGGCCTTTATAACGGCGGTATCGTTTCCAGGCTCTAAAGAGGCAGTTCCAACGAGAGAAGTTGAGAAAGATAATCTGGTCGGCTTGCTCCATTCTCTCCTCATAGCAGCACCAAGAGTAATTGCCATCAATGACCCAGTCTCTATGGTCACTAAGAAACTGTCTCATCTCTTTCTCCATCCAATCCCGGTCACTGTCTATCCAACCCGGTTGAAATTGAAGGGTGTCCATATGGAGCTTGGGAATGGAGTAGTAGCGAGCTAAGTTTTCAGCCAAGGTAGATTTACCTGAGCCAGAATAGCCGATAATAACGATTTTCATAAGCACCTCTCAAAAATTTAGGCACAAAAAAAGCTCCGGAGAGCTTGATTTTTATGCTGTTCTTGATTAACCAAGTTTCGCTGCAAGACGTGCTTTATCACGGCTAGCTTTGTTCTTGTGGATCAAACCTTTAGTTTCTGCTTTATCGATAGCTGAGCTAGCAGCGCGGTAAAGTTCTTCAGATGGGTTTGCTTCAAAAGCTTTGATTGCAGTACGCATAGCTGATTTTTGAGCTGAGTTTTTTTCGTTTTGTTTAACGTTCAATTCAGCGCGTTTGATAGCTGATTTAATGTTTGCCAAGTTATTCACCTCCATTGATAATCTAACTATCTCATTATATATGAAAAGTTAAGATTTGACAAGCCTAAAATAGCTTTTCCTTAAAAAAGTACCGTTAACAGGCGATTTTCTCTAGCGTTTGAGATAAATTTCGTCGATTTCATGGTTGGTTGCCTTATGGAGAATCAGATCAGCTCGGTTTCTGGTTGGTTGGATGTAGTGTTGCAAGTTGACTAAATTAATGGATTCCCAAACCTGATGGGCCATGCTTAAAACTTCTTCTAGGGGTTGCTCTGTAAATCGATAGTAGTAGTTATTGGGATCATTCTGAGCTAATGCAAGGAGTTTTTGGAAGCGATCGATATACCAAGATTCAATATCGTCGATTGCGGCATCCACATAGATCGAAAAATCAAAGAAATCGGTCATATAGAGACTGTCATTTTGTGGATTTTGAAAGACATTGATCCCTTCGACAATGACAAAGTCAGCCGGTAAAATGGTTTGTTTCTCATCTGGGACAATATCATATATTTCGTGGGAATAGACAGGGATTTCTACACTCTTGTTGTTTTTGATTTGATTAAGAAAATCAAGGAGCAATTCCATATCATAGCTTTCCGGAAATCCTTTTCGATTGAGGATCTCTTGTTCTTTTAAGATAGCATTTGGATAGAGAAAGCCATCCGTTGTCACCAACTCCACCGTCGAGCCTTCAAAGGTTCGAGACAGCAGGATTTGAAGTAAACGGCTAGTGGTAGATTTTCCAACCGCAACACTCCCTGAAACCCCAATGATAAAGGGTTGGCGTTCACTCGTTTTTTGAAGAAAAATACCTTTTGAGAAGGCCAAATCTTCTTTGGAACGCTTGTAGATGCCTATAAGGTTTGTCAAAGGCAGGTAGACGTCACGTACATCTTGGAGGTTGATGCGGTCGTTAAAACTTTTAATAGAATTGAGCTCTGTTTGAGAGAGTGGTGGGGTGGTTTTGCGGTGCAAATTTTGCCAGGTTTCCCGATTAATTTTTTCAAAATGTAGAAATTCTTTGTCCATATGTCACTCCTATTGTAGTCTTTAGTATACCAATTTTTAGAGGTCATGTAAACGATTTAAAAAAGGAGTGAATTATGATAAAATAACCTTATGAGTAAAATGTATTTCGATGTAAACCCAGATGCAGCCCATGATATTCATGATCTGGCTGTTGTTTTATTGGGACAAAAGATGAATTTTTATACGGACGCCGGCGTCTTTAGTAAAAAAATGATTGACTATGGAAGCCAGGTGCTCTTATCAACCCTGGATTTTCAAGAAGGGGAAAGTGTCCTCGATGTTGGCTGTGGCTATGGTCCAATTGGCCTCTCTCTAGCTAAAGCCCAGGGAGTCGCAGTGACCATGGTCGATGTCAATGAGAGGGCACTAGACTTGGCTAAGAAAAATGCTAGCCGAAACGGCGTGGAAGTTCAGATCTTTTCTTCGGATGTCTATGAAGCAGTCGAAGGGGTCTTTGACCATGTGATCAGTAATCCGCCGATCCGAGCTGGTAAGAAAGTGGTCCACCAAGTGATCACCGGTAGTTTTGAACATTTGAAACCAGGTGGAGACTTGACCATTGTCATTCAGAAAAAACAAGGAGCTCCGAGCGCTAAGGCCAAGATGGAAGAGACGTTTGGCAATTGTGAGACAGTAAAAAAAGACAAAGGCTATTATATTTTAAGAAGTGAGAAAGAATCATGAGAGCAGTAGATATCATTCAGAAAAAAAGAGATGGTCTTGCCTTAAACAAGGAAGAAATTGAATGGCTGATTGAGGGATATGTGGCTGGAACAGTTCCGGATTACCAAATGTCAGCTTTTGCTATGGCTGTTTATTTTAAGGGGATGACGACAGAAGAAATCTCTCATATGACCATGAAGATGGTCCAAACGGGGCAACAGTTTGATCTGTCAGCTATTCCAGGGATCAAGGTGGACAAACATTCGACTGGTGGTGTCGGAGACAAGGTGACCTTGGTCTTGGTGCCTTTGGTTGCAAGTTTCGGAGTGCCGGTTGCCAAAATGAGCGGTCGTGGCTTAGGCCACACGGGTGGAACCATCGATAAGTTGGAATCCATTAAAGGTTTCCAGATTGAACGGACCCAAGAGGAATTTATCCAGCAGGTGCAGGAGATCGGCTTATCGGTCATTGGTCAATCCGACCAACTTGTAAAAGCAGACAAACTTTTGTATGCTCTGCGTGATGTGACAGCGACAGTGGATACCATTCCTTTGATTGCTAGCTCCGTTATGAGTAAGAAAATCGCTGCTGGAGCGGATGCTATTCTTTTGGACGTGACGGTAGGCGAGGGTGCCTTCATGAAGAATATTGAGGATGCTCGTCGCTTAGCACGTACCATGGTGGATCTTGGAAATGCAGTGGGTCGGAAAACCATCGCTGTCATTACAGATATGAGCCAACCATTGGGAACCAGTATTGGCAATCGTTTAGAGATTTTGGAAGCCCTGGATATTCTGAAAGGGCAGGGCCGAGCGGACGTAACTGAGTTTATTTGTGAATTAGCGCAAATCATGTTGAAATTGGCCAATGTAGAACAATCGATTGAAGCCATCCATGAACACTTGACCAATGGTCAAGCTTTAGCGAAGTTTGAAGAAATGGTGGTGGCTCAAGGTGGAGACTTAGAAGATTTGCATCGTCCCGTTAAAGTGGATCAGGTCCTTGAAGTAACAGCGAACCAAGATGGCGTCATTGCTGCTTTACCTGCCATGGAGTTTGGCTTGTTTGCAATGCGATTGGGTGCTGGCCGTGCTGTCAAATCGGATCCCCTCGATTACGAAACAGGAATTGTGTTTGACAAAAAAGTGGGAGAGCGCGTCAAAAAAGGGGAACGCATTGCCCGTATTTTCATGAATGAAAAAAATTCACAAGAAGGCGTTACAGAATTCAAAAAAAATGTTAAAATACTAGAAAGGGCTGAAAGCGTTAAAGAAATTATTGAAATAATATCTTAAGCAGCTCAGGAGATTGTATGAAGTTAAATAAATATATCGATCACACTCTTTTAAAACCAGATGCACAACAAGAACAGATCGAAAAGCTGATCGAAGAAGCCAAGGCTTATGATTTTGCGAGTGTCTGTGTGAACCCGACATGGGTGAATTTTGCGGCTGAGGGCTTGCGCGATTCAGACGTTAAAGTTTGTACCGTCATTGGTTTTCCTTTAGGAGCAAATACACCATTTGTCAAAGCGTGTGAAACAAAAAATGCGATTCAAAATGGTGCCGATGAGATTGACATGGTCATTAATATCGGGGCTCTTAAGTCTAAGAATTTAGCACTAGTTGAGGAAGATATCCAAGCGGTAGTCGAAGCGAGCGGTGATAAGCTGGTCAAAGTCATCATTGAGACTTGTCTCTTAACCGATGATGAAAAGATCGTTGCTTGTCAAATTGCTAAGTTAGCTGGCGCAGACTTTGTGAAAACTTCAACTGGCTTCTCAACTGGAGGAGCAACGGTAGAAGATGTTGCCTTAATGCGTCAAACTGTTGGACCCGACATGGGTGTTAAGGCTTCTGGTGGTGCTCGCTCTTATGAAGATGCTCTTGCTTTTATCGAAGCTGGTGCGACCCGTATTGGGACTTCTTCTGGTGTAGCCATCATGGAAGGAAAGGTGGCTCATGGCGACTACTGAGTTGATCAACTTAGCAGTTGAAGTGAGTCAACAAGCCTATGTGCCTTACTCTCATTTCCCAATTGGAGCTGTACTGCTAACGAAGGATGGAGAAATCTATACAGGTGTCAATATCGAAAATGCCAGTTTTGGATTAACCAACTGTGGAGAACGGACAGCCATTTTTAAAGCTGTTTCTGAAGGAGCTCGCGATTTCAAAGAGCTCATTATCTACGGGCAAACAGAAAAGCCCATCTCTCCATGTGGTGCTTGTCGCCAGGTCATGGCTGAATTTTTTGAGCCAGACCTTCCTGTAACCTTAGTATCTAAAGATAAATCGACGGTCGTGATGACGGTCAAGGAATTACTTCCATATTCCTTTACAGACCTGACTTAATGGGTCTGTGAGGCGGTCTTTTGACCCTTTCAACACTTCGCAACAATGTTGCACAATAATTTAGGAGGTTCAGTAATGAACAAGAAACAATGGCTAGGCCTAGGTCTAGTAACTGTCGCTGCTATCGGACTTGCAGCATGTGGAAATCGTGCGTCTAAAAAAGATAGCGCAAACTCAGAATCTAAATCAGATTTGAAAGTTGCTATCGTTACCGATACTGGTGGTGTGGATGACAAATCATTCAACCAATCTGCTTGGGAAGGTTTGCAAGCTTGGGGTAAAGAAAACGGTCTTTCTAAAGGGAACGGATTTGACTACTTCCAATCAACAGATCAATCTCAATATGCGACAAACCTTGATGAAGCTGTTTCTAACGACTACAAATTGATCTTTGGTGTTGGTTTTGCCTTGAGCGACTCTATTAAAAAAGCTGCAAAAGACAACCAAGATGTGAACTATGTCATCATCGATGACCGTATTGAAGGACAAAAGAACGTAGCATCTGCTGTTTATGCCGATAACGAAGCTGGTTACCTTGCTGGTATTGCTGCTGCAAAAACTACAAAAACTAAACAAGTTGGTTTTGTAGGTGGTATGGAAAGTGAAGTTATCACTCGTTTCCGCGCTGGATTTGAAGCTGGTGTTAAATCTGTTGACCCATCTATCAAAGTTCAAGTAGACTACGCTGGTTCATTCGGTGACTCTGCTAAAGGTAAAACAATTGCTGCTGCACAATATGCTGCAGGTGCAGACGTTATCTACCAAGTAGCTGGTGGTACTGGTGCGGGTGTCTTCTCTGAAGCTAAAGACTTGAACGAGAAGAAAAATGAAGACGAAAAAGTTTGGGTTCTTGGTGTTGACCGTGACCAAAAAGCTGAAGGTGAATACACTTCTAAAGATGGTAAAAAATCTAACTTTGTATTGGCTTCAAGCTTGAAGAAAGTCGGAGAATCTGTAAAAGACTTGGCTAAGAAAACTGCTGAAGGTAAATTCCCTGGCGGTAAAGTGATTACTTATAGCTTGAAAGATGGTGGAGTTGATTTGACAACTGACAACCTTTCTGCAGATGCTAAAAAAGCAGTCGAAGATGCTAAAGCTAAAATCCTTGATGGGTCTCTTAAAGTTCCTGAAAAATAATATTTGATTGGAGCGGCCCTCCCTTTAAGGGCCGTTTCTTTTAAAGTGAGACATTTTTGTCTCAATAAAATCTGTTAGTCGCCTAGCAGATTTTATTGAAATAAAAAATTTTTGAAAGGAAACACCCCATGACACATGAATATGTCATCGAAATGCGTGAGATTACAAAAAAATTTGGTGACTTTGTAGCAAATGACAAGATTAATCTTCAATTGCGCAAAGGTGAAATCCATGCACTTCTTGGAGAAAATGGTGCAGGGAAATCTACCCTGATGAATATGCTGGCTGGTTTGTTGGAACCAACTAGCGGAGACATCGTGGTAAATGGAAAAACTGTTAACCTAGACTCACCTTCAAAAGCAGCTTCTTTAGGAATTGGAATGGTGCACCAACACTTTATGTTGGTTGAAGCTTTCACTGTTGCTGAAAATATCATCCTTGGGTCTGAAACCACTAAACATGGTGTTTTGGATCTTAAGAAAGCCAGTCAAGATATCCTTGATTTGTCTAAAAAATATGGCTTAGCAGTGGATCCAAATGCTAAAGTGGAGGATATTTCCGTTGGTGCGCAGCAACGTGTGGAAATCTTAAAGACGCTTTATCGTGGAGCCGACATCCTAATCTTCGATGAACCTACTGCGGTGTTGACACCAGCTGAAATCGAAGAATTGATGACAATCATGAAGAACTTGGCGAATGAAGGGAAGTCTATTATCTTGATTACGCACAAGTTGGATGAAATCCGTGCTGTTTCTGACCGCGTAACGGTTATTCGTCGTGGTAAATCGATTGAGACAGTCGAGATTGGTGGAGCTACCAACCAAGACTTGGCCGAAATGATGGTCGGTCGTTCAGTTTCCTTTAAAACGGAGAAAGGTCCTTCTCAACCGAAAGAAGTCGTCTTGTCGATCGAAAACTTGGTTGTAAACGAAAATCGGGGTGTCCCAGCTGTTAAGAATCTTTCGTTGGAACTTCGTGCTGGTGAAATCGTTGGGATCGCAGGGATTGACGGAAATGGTCAGTCTGAGTTGATCCAAGCGATTACCGGTCTACGGAAGGTGAAATCCGGTTCAATCAAGATTAAAGGCAAGGATGTTGTAGGTCTTCGTCCACGTCAAATCACAGAAATGAAGGTAGGGCACGTCCCTGAAGACCGTCATCGGGATGGATTAGTCCTTGATATGATGATCTCTGAAAACATTGCCCTTCAAACCTACTATAAAGAACCTCTTAGCAAGAATGGTATTTTGAATTATCCAAATATTACCTCTTATGCCAAGAAGTTGATGGAAGAGTTTGACGTTCGTGCAGCCAGTGAAGTGGTACCTGCTAAGGCTCTCTCTGGAGGGAACCAGCAAAAAGCCATTATCGCTCGGGAAATCGATCGCGATCCAGATCTCTTGATCGTCAGCCAGCCGACTCGTGGATTGGACGTTGGAGCGATCGAATATATCCACAAACGTTTGATACAAGAACGGGATAATGGAAAAGCCGTTCTGGTTGTCAGCTTTGAATTAGATGAAATTTTGAATGTTTCTGATCGTATTGCGGTTATTCATGATGGGAAGATCCAAGGGATCGTAACCCCTGAAACAACGAATAAGCAAGAACTTGGAATCCTCATGGCAGGAGGACAAGTAAAGGAGGGAGCATCAAATGAATAAGAATTTAAAACAAATTGCCGTTCCATTGGTGTCTGTCCTTTTAGGACTGGTCTTGGGTGCCATTATTATGTGGGCCTTTAGCTATGATGCCCTTTGGGGATATGAATTGCTGTTTAAAAAAGCCTTTGGTTCGATTAAGAGTTGGGGAAATATTTCCCGTGCCATGGGGCCACTGATTTTGGTTGCTCTTGGATTTTCAGTAGCCAGCCGGGCCGGCTTCTTTAACGTTGGACTTCCAGGTCAGGCTTTTGCAGGATGGATCATGGCGACTTGGTTTGCCCTGTCCTTCCCAAATATGCCTCGTTTACTAATGATTCCGATGACCGTTTTGATTGCGGCTATCGCAGGTGGATTTATTGGAGCGATTCCTGGTTTCCTTCGTGCCTATCTCGGAACCAGTGAGGTCATCATCACCATTATGATGAACTACATTGTTCTCTATGGTGGGAATGCCTTGATTCATAGCTTCCCAGCTTCCTTGATGGAAAACAAGGACTCAACCATTGATGTGGGAGCCAATGCTGTCTACCAGACGGAGTGGTTGCGTAATTTGACGGACAAATCACAAATGAACATCGGGATCTTCTTTGCCATCATCGCATTGGTGGTCATCTGGTTCTTGATGAAGAAAACAACACTTGGTTTTGAAATCCGTGCCGTTGGTCTCAATGCGAATGCAGCGGAATATGCAGGGATGTCTGCAAAACGGACCATTATCCTTTCTATGATCATTTCTGGTGCTCTTGCTGGTATCGGTGGGGTAGCAGAAGGTCTTGGTATTTACTCAAATGTCTACGTTCAAACCAGCTCGATGAGTGTTGGATTTAACGGAATGGCCGTAGCCCTTCTTGCGATGAATTCACCAATTGGTATTCCATTTGCTGCCTTCTTGTTTGGAGCGCTTCAAATTGGAGGAGTTGGTATGAAGCCAGCTGCAATCCCTGAAGAAGTCGTTCAAATTGTGACAGCATCTATTATCTTCTTCGTATGTGCTCACTACATTATCGAAAAGATGATCTCGATGCGTTCAGCTAAAAAAGGAGGAGCAAACTAATGAGTATTGTAACGATTTTAAGTATTCTTGTTTCCTCTATGATTGTGTATGCGGCGCCGCTGATCTTCACAAGTATCGGAGGAGCATACTCAGAGCACGCTGGGGTTGTTAACGTTGGTCTAGAAGGAATCATGGTTATGGGAGCCTTCTCAGGTATTGTCTTTAACTTGACTTTTGAGCCTGAGTTAGGAAGTTTGACACCATGGTTGTCCTTGATCGTTGCTGCAGGGATTGGAGTACTCTTCTCCTTGATTCACGCGGTGGCAACCATTCATTTCCGTGCTGACCATATCGTCTCAGGTACAGTATTGAATTTGATGGCACCTCCATTGGCAGTCTTTCTTGTCAAAGCGATGTATAACAAGGGACAAACTGATAATATCAAAGTTGCCTTCGGGAAAACATCGATTCCGGTCTTATCTAAAATTCCGGTGATTGGAGATATTTTCTTCAACAATGCCAGCATCATTGGCTGGGTTGCAATTCTCTTTTCATTCTTTGCTTGGTTTATCATGTTCAAGACGAAATTTGGATTGCGTCTTCGTTCAGTTGGTGAACACCCACAAGCAGCAGATACATTGGGAATCAATGTATATAGAATGCGCTACTTAGGAGTGATGATCTCAGGTGCCCTTGCAGGAATCGGAGGAGCCATTTACGCTCAGTCAGTTTCTGTTAACTTCGCGGTGACGACTATTGTAGGTCCTGGATTTATCGCCCTTGCGGCTATGATTTTCGGGAAATGGAACCCAATCGGGGCCATGCTTGCTAGTCTCTTCTTTGGAGCTTCTCAAAGTTTGGCTGTTATCGGGAATCAATTGCCTTTGCTTAAAGGGATCCCATCCATCTACTTGCAAATTGCACCTTACGTTTTGACCATGGTTGTCTTGGCAGCCTTCTTTGGACAAGCAGTTGCGCCAAAAGCAGATGGTGTTAACTATATTAAATCGAAATAATGCACAGGAGGCTGGGACAAAAGTCCTAGCCTCTCAATTATTTTTGGATTGTCGAGCAAG
>OGGB01001795.1_pt1 | contig 13691 bp, 7 predicted proteins | sample 1571111 | NCBI WGS metagenome assembly OGGB01 (sample SAMEA2582067, study PRJEB24529) | metagenome | biome: Human gut stool | place: China | collected 2011
TACAGCGTGGAAATCTGGAAGCGATTCCGTAAATGGGGTGGTATCCCTACGGGTATCACACAGAATGTAAAAGACCTGTTAGCCAGCCGGGAGATTGAGAACATCTTTGAAAACTCGGACTTTATCCTGATGCTCAACCAGGCATCTGGTGACAGACAGATCCTTGCAAAACAGCTCAACATTTCCCCACACCAGCTTTCTTATGTAACGAACAGCGGGGAAGGTGAGGGACTGGTCTTTTATGGCAGTACCATTATCCCGTTCAAGGATAAGTTTGATAATTCCCTGATGTTGTATGCCCTGATGACTTCCAAGCCGGACGAGGTGGAGAAACGGAAGAAACTTGGTATTGGAGAACGGAACGATTAAAGAAATAAACGAAACAAAATAAAACAGAGTAGAGGATGAGCCGGAGGAATACTTCCGGCAATTTTTCTGCCCGGAAATCATGGAGGATTACAAGATGGAAGATTACAGAAACATGGAGAGATGCAGCGGTGAACCTTGCTGCATATTTGCAGAAAGAATCTGTGCAGACAATGAAAAGGAGATTTTGAAAATGGAAAAGGACAGAAAGGAAAAAGTAATGGCTGATGAGATGGTGGATGACCTTATCTATCTGGCAGAACTGATTGACTTTACGGGAATTGTATCTTGTCTGGCTGTAAGGGGGACTTTAAGTGAGCGAATGACAGACAAGCTGACGGATTCCATTGCAGGGATGGCAGATGAAGTGTTGGAGAAATGGGAGGACTATCAGGATAAGACAGAGTAACTGGGACAAAGCAGTAAAGGGGATGGTCAAAGTTGCAGGAGCATGAGTATAAGGCGAGAGATAAAACCGTCCAGAAGATGAGCCGGGATGGTCTGCGGGAAGAAAACCTCCGGAACAAGGAAGAAAAAAGGATCACCGGACGGGATACGGATACCGAGATTTCCCGCAGTGAGAAGAAAGAGGAACTGGATTTTAGTAAACGCAGACATGAACGGCTTAAAGAAGAACGGGAGATGGAGCAGCCGGAGCAGAGTTCCAGAAAACCCAGATATAGCAGGGAACATGTATCCGACCAGGATATAAACTCAGATATGGGTGAAGAGGTAGAAATAGAGGGAGATGTTTCTGTTGAAAATGGGGAAAATCCAAAATCTGCCTTTCGTACAGAGAGTATCCGTGGACAGCCAAGAGGGGAACGGGCATATCTGGAGACAGTTGCGGACAGCCGGGATCTTCGGAAGAAAAAGATGGTCAGGGATTATGCTGCAAAGGAAAGAAGGAAGGAAAAGGAGACTTCCAGAGAAGAAAAAGCAGCCAAAAGAGAATCTGCCCGTTACCGGGAAACTTCCGAAGTGATGGAAGATTCCCTGGATAAGTTCCACGAGGAGATCAAAGGCAAGTCCAAAAGGGAACGGGTGCTGAAGGAACAGCGGAAAAAAGTTTCCCGCTTGTCTTTTGGTGATGAGGATGACGGCATGGTACATGGTGCCGGGATTGGTATCCGGAATCCGGCATCGGCAGTCAAAGATGCGGCAGTTACGGCAGCACACTGGAAAACGCACGAAGAAGAGGATGAAAATGCGGCAGTGGAAGGGGCACACCGGGCAGAGCTTGCCGGGGAAAGCCTTGCAAGGAAATCCATCTATATGCGGGAACGGCTGAAAGGGCGGAGAGAAGAATCCCGGAGATTAAAAGAAAGCGTCCTGGATGAAGCAGAAAGGAGCAGGCTGATATTTGAGACTGCCTATGGAAATGAAGCGAAGGACGCAGTGAAAAGAGAAGCAGAGAAGAAAAAGAAATCTGCCCTGCAGAAACTCTTTCAGAAGAAGCGTTACCAGAAGCAGTATCAGGCAGCCAGACAGAGTAAAAAAGTAAAGGATGCAGCGATCACTTCCGCACAGAAGTTTACGGAAAAAGCGAAAGACGCGGTCAAGATGGTGGCAGCACAGAACCGGGGGATTTTTGCCACGGTAGCTGTCTTTGCTCTGATCTTTGTGCTGATCGCAGCCAGTTTTACCAGCTGTACGGCATCTTTGCAGGGAGCTTCTTCCGCAATCATCTCTACCAGCTATTCCAGTACGGATGAAGATATTTATGCCGCTGAAAATGCGTACCGTGCCTTGGAAGAAGCACTGAATACACAGATCAATCAGATGGAATCCACCCATCCGGATTATGACGAATACCGGTACCAGATTGATGAGATCGGTCATAACCCATATCAGTTGATCTCTTATCTTACGGTAAAATACGGCGGCTTCACTTACGATGAAGTGGCAGAGGAGATTAAGGAGATCTTCCGACAGCAGTATGGAATCACCACAGACTCTACCAGAGAAACAGTTACAGAAACCAAGACTGTCCGGGTAGGGGAGTCCTTGGGACTGGTTGTGACAAGTGGGTACTGTAACTGCCCGATCTGCTGTGGTCAGTGGAGTGGCGGACCGACAGCCAGTGGGGCAATGCCGACAGCAAACCATACGATTGCCGTGGATGCGGCGAATCCATTTGTGCCGATCGGAACCCATGTAGTCATGAACGGTGTGGAATATGTAGTAGAAGATACCGGAGCGTTCGCAAGATATGGGGTACAGTTTGATGTTTACTATGACAATCATGCGGCGGCATCCGCACATGGACACCAGACATGGGAAGCCTACATAGCAGACAGTAATGGAAGCCAGGAAGTGCAGGTCACGACCACAAGAGAAGTGAACCGTCTGGATGTGACGATGACGAACCACAGCCTGGATGCCGTGTTAAGGAGCCGTATGACAGAGGAAGAACAGGAACGTTACGATGCGTATAACAAATATTATGGCAACCGTGATTACCTGTTTGATCTAAACAGCATACCCACCGGAAGCAGTGGATTTGGTTACGACATACCGGCAGATGCTTTATCTGATCCACAGTTTGCAAAAATGATACAGGAAGCAGAAAAATATCTGGGTGTCCCATATGTATGGGGCGGTTATTCCCCAAGTGGTTTTGACTGTTCCGGCTTTGTGAGCTGGGTTATCAATAACTGTGGAAATGGATGGAATGTCGGAAGATGTACTGCCGATGAGCTGCGGTCACACTGTTCGCAGGTATCTCCATCGGAGGCAAAACCGGGAGATCTGATCTTCTTCCAGGGAACCTATGACACACCGGGAGCAAGCCATGTGGGAATCTATGTCGGCAATAACATGATGATTCACTGTGGCAAGCCTGTCCAGTATACCAGCATTGCAAGTGCTTACTGGCAGGAACATTTTATGGCGTTTGGTCGTCTGCATTAGAGGAGGTGACAGGGCAGATGAACATGAAATTAAAAAAACTTCTGAATGATATTCAGAAAACAGAGGATAAGATTGCGGAATTGCAGGAACACCTGAAACGGCAGAATACATTGAGACAGCAGATGGAAGATATAGAGATCGTTAAGTCGTTCCGTTCCATGAAGCTGGACAGCCGCAGCCTGCTTGTCCTGCTTGACGGGATTCAGAAAGGAACCGTTACGATCCAGATGGATGAGGACGGCGGTATCACGGTGGAGGATGCAAAAGCTCCGCAGAAAAAGGAAAACAACGCAGAAGCTCACAGACCACCTGTTGGTCAGATGACAGAAAGAGAGGTTTTAGACGATGAGGAATAAAGTGGTAAAGAAACTGCTTATGATTGCCATGGCAGTCACCATGATCTCCGGGACATCCATTGCTACGGTTTATGCAAATGCAAACCCACCGGTGGAGGAGACAACGACACAAGTAGTAGAAGAAACGGCAACAGAATCAACAGAAGATACGGAGAAAAAAGAGGATACCGGAAGGGTCACCGGGGAAGGGGATAATTCTGCTTTTTCTACTCCGGGAAATGCCCAGCTGGTGGATGATAAGGAAAATGATGATACGAAACAGTTCCTTACCATCCAGACCAAGAAGGGAAATACATTTTATATGGTCATTGACCGTTCCAGCAATACAGAAAACGTGTACATGATGTCCCTGGTCGATGAGAATGACCTGGCAGAATTTCTGGATGAGACAGAAAAGAGCAAAGAAACCGAAGAATCAACCGTAGTGATTCCGGAAACCACACCGGAAACTACCCCGGCAGCAGAGGAGGAAACCGAAGTGAAGAAAGAAGAAAAGACAGGAATGAATGTAAAAGGACTTGGAGCAATCGTACTTGCAGTGATTCTTGGAGTGGCAGGGATCGCCGTTTATAAAAAGCATGGACGTGGCAAAGAGGAGGACTATGTAAGCGAACAGCTGGAGTTTTCTGATGGACCGTATGTAAATGAAGAAGAGGATGAGGAAGAAGAATAAACTTCCATCTCCAAAGAAGCAACAAAAATAATGACAGGGGCAGCCAGAGCAGTTTGGCTGCCTTTTTCAGTAGAAAGGATAGAAAAGCGTATGTCAAAATTTTTAGTGATCGCAGAGAAACCAAGTGTGGCACAGAGTTATGCCAAAAATCTGTCAGCTTATAAAAAAGAGGACGGATATTTAGAAGGGGAGAGCTGTATTATCAGCTGGTGCCTTGGGCATCTGGCAGAGTATGCACAGCCGGAGGAATATGACCCGAAATATGAAAAATGGCAGTTTGATGACCTTCCGATTCTCCCGCAGGTCTGGAAGTTGAAAGTTTCCAGAGATAAGAAGAAACAGTTTGATGTGTTAAAAAGCCTGATGAACCGGGCAGATGTGGACTATCTGGTAAATGGCTGTGATGCAGGAAGGGAAGGGGAACTGATCTTCCAGAGAGTGTATGACCTTGCCGGATGCAGGAAACCGGTGAAGCGTTTATGGATCAGTTCCATGGAAGATACGGCAATCCGGACAGGTTTTCAGACAATGAAAGGAGCAGAGGAATACCGGAATATCTGCATGGCTGCGGTATGCAGGGCACAGGCAGACTGGCTGATCGGAATGAACGGAACTAGGGCATATACGACCTGTTATTTTAAACGTCTGGTTGTGGGCAGAGTGCAGACGCCAACGCTTGCCATGCTTGCGGAACGTCAGGATAAGATTGAGCATTTTCAGAAAGAAGCCTTTTATAAAGTAGCACTGACAGACGGAAGGCTTACGGTAGTTTCTGAAAATATTGCAAATGAGGAAGCAGCCGATCTCCTTGCTTCCTTATGTATGGATTCGGAAGCAGTGATTACACAGATAAAGAGGGAACAAAAGAAAGCGTTTCCTCCCAAACTTTATGATCTGACCAGTCTGCAAAGGGAAGCAAACCGTTACTTTGGCTATACGGCAAAGAAAACACTGGATATGCTGCAGGAATTATATGAAGAAAAGCTGGTCACTTATCCAAGAACGGACAGCCAGTTCGTGACGGAGGATATGAGGGATACCGTAGAGGAACTGGTAGGGAAAATGCCAGTTTTACTTCCGTTCTTGGATTATGGACAGCTGGGACATAACATCACCAGAGTGATTAACAATGCAAAAGTATCCGACCATCATGCGATTCTTCCAACAAAAGAAGCCGTAGAAAAAGGAATCTCTGATCTGACAGCGGACAAAAAGAACCTGATGATGCTGGTCTGCCAGCAGCTGGTGCAGGCAACAGGGGAAGAGTATCAGTATGAGCAGACGGATATTATGGTCAAATGTCAGGGACATGATTTTACCGCCAGAGGAAAAGTGCCGGTGCAGATGGGATTTAAAGCGGCGGGGAATGCCTTTAAGAACCAGTGCGTGAAAGCCAAGCCGGAAGAAGAAACGGAAAAAGAAACTTCCATCCCATATGGATATGAAGAAGGAATGACGCTTTCTCCGGTAAAGGCAGAAAAGACAGTGCATTTTACTTCCCCGCCAAAACCATTCAATGAAGATACCCTCCTTGCCGCTATGGAAACCGCAGGGAATAAAGACTTTGATTCGGAGACAGAGAAGAAAGGACTGGGGACTCCGGCAACCAGGGCAGGTATCATTGAAAAACTGGTTTCTTCCGGCTATGCAGTCAGAAAAGGAAAGCAGATCTTGCCAAGCACAGAGGGCAGGGAACTGGTGAATGTCATGCCGGCTTATCTGAAATCTGCCGCAATGACTGCCGAATGGGAAAATCAGCTTTTAATGATGGAAAAAGGGCAGATCACCGATACACAGTTTATGGGTGAGATCACTTCTTTAGTCGGTAAGATTCTTTCTGTGTGCAGGGAAATACCGGAAACGGAAAGGAGAAGGTTCCAGAAAGCAAGGGAAGTGATTGGTAAGTGTCCGGTCTGCGGCTCTGATGTCTACGAAGGAAAGCAGAATTTTTACTGCTCCAACAGGCAGTGTGATTTTGCCCTTTGGAAAGAAAACCGTTTCTTAGGAAGCATGGAGAAAACACTGGATAAAAAGATGGCAGTGGAGCTTCTTGATAAAGCCTGCACCCATGTAAAAGGGCTGTATTCCAGAAAAAAAGATATAAAGTTTGACGCAGACCTTTTACTGACACTGGAGGACGGAAAGCCAAGGTTCCATCTGGAATTTCCAAAGAAGAAAAAGAAATAAGGCAAGGAGGTAGGCAGTATGTCGAAATTACAGGACATCCGGGAACTGGCACAGGAACATGCGACATCGGTGAGCAGTTCGCCAAGGGACTGGATGGGTTATATGGATACCGCAGCGAGACTATACCGGTATCCTTTTACAGACCAGTTACTGATCCACGCACAGCATCCACAGGCAACCGCCTGTGCGTCCCTGGAACTGTGGAATGAGAAGATGTTCCGCTGGGTAAACCGGGGAGCTAGGGGAATCGCCCTGCTTGACGAGAATGGTCATAATACCAGACTCCGGTATGTGTTTGATATTTCAGATACGCACATGGTGGCAGGCGGAAGAAGCCCTTACCTGTGGCAGATGCAGGAACATCAGCAGGAAGAGATCCTTACCCATCTGGCAGAAGCGTATGGTCTGGAAGAAAAAGATACAGGGACTTTATCGGATGCGTTGATGGCGGTTGCAAGGGAAATGGTCGCAGACAGTCTGGAAGAATATCTGGACGGCTTGGAATATGCAGCGGAAGGAACGTATCTGGAAGATCTGGATGAAGTTACGATCCGCAGTGATTTCCGCCAGCTTGCAACGGACAGTGTATATTACATGCTTTGCAGACGGTGTGGTCTGGAACCGATGGAGCTTCTGGAAGAAGAGGATTTTATGCATATTACCGATTATAACCGGCTGTCTGTACTGACCTTTCTTGGAAATGCAGCAAGCCAGATCAGTGAGAGTGTTCTGATTGACATTGGAAGGACGGTACATAAAATTTCTCTGGAAGAAGCCAGAAAAGAGGTTGAAATTTCCAATGAAAGGAATTATAATAACTTTAACACGTTAATGTGTGAAAATAAGGGCGTAGAAAACAACAAAGAAGAAAATATCGAGAATGAAGGAGGAACCGACTATGGAACTGACATATCATCGCAAGGGGGATTACCTGTTTCCGAACCTGACCGTAGAGGAGGAAGAAGTGACAATAGGGAAATACGGGATGCTTCGGAGGACATTCCTGAAGGAACACAAGAACAGCCTGTATCAGAGCCTGTTCCTGACAGGAAAGCTGAACAGCCATCTGGCAGAGATCGAGAAGGCAGCACAGGAGAGGATGGACAGCCAGATGGAGAAACTGCTGAAGAACCATCCGGCACCGGACAAGGAAGCAGACCCGATGGCCTGGACAGCACATATGAACGCACTGATGGCAACAGCGGAAGAGAGCATCTTGACGGAATTGGTATACAGCTAGTTGAAGATACAAGAGAAGATGGACTGAGCAAAGCAGAGGAAGAAATTGCCTCTGCTTTATCTTTGCCCGAATATCCTACAGCAAATGAACAGAAAAGGCAGATTGGTGAAAGAGTAGCTGCTTTTTATGCCGGGGAGATTCCTATTCCGGAAAGTGTTGTGGATGATATTTTACGGACGGGAGGAAACCGGACAGGAAGCCAGCTGCGTATCATCTATAACTTTATGAGTGAACAGTCACTGGGAGAATACACGGAGTTTGTAAAGCGTGAGTATAGAAAAGGCGGCAAAGGTTTTCAGATGGATGGAAGGGAGTATTCCGTCTGGTTTGATGAAACTGGGATGCAGATCGCAGTCGGGCATACGGTGGCAGACCAGATTCTGGATAAAGCCTTTTTATCCTGGAAAGATGTCAGCAGACGTATCCATCAGCTTTTAAATCAGGGAGAATATGCCCCGCAGTCGGTATTGGATGTGGCAAGGGACAACGCATTGAAGGAACACGCACAGGCACTTGCTTATATGAAAGGGGATATGGCAGAAGGTGTGGCAGAGATTGTCTTTGATGAAGCAGATCTGCCGCATCTTCGGAAATCACGGATTATCTTACTGAAAAACTGCAAGATCCAGGGTGGCTTTCGGATTTGAATGAAAGACTGGAAGCACTGGCAGAAGCCTATGAGACGGACAACTCTCTTATGCGTTTCCATCATTATAATCCGGTCAATATCTCCAGACAGTTCCAGAAGTTTGCAGATGAAGTGATCCCATACCAGGCAAGAGAGGGATTTGCATGGAAAGAACAGCAGATGTTCATTACACAAGACGAGATCGACGCATTTCTTGTCAGAGGTGGGGCGTATTCCGAAGGCAGACTCAGGACATATTCCTTTTATCTGCTGCATGAGGATGAAAGATCGAGGACAGGTTTTATCAAGGAACAGTATGGGATCGGTGGAAGCAGTCATGCACTGTCTGGTGCCGATGATTCACACGCAAATTATGATGGAAAAGGATTGTTTCTTGCAAGAGGTGCTTATGGAAATCCATATACATCAGTTTTATTATCTTGGAATAAAGTTGCAAATAGAGTAGCTTATCTGATAAAGAATGACCAGTTCCTGCAGGCAGAAGATTATGCTCGTATGCCGGAATATGAACGGGAGCAGATGGCAAATAAGGTACTCCGTTTTTATGACCGTCTTCCGGAAGAGATAGACAGACCATTTACGGATGATTTCTTCTGGGAAAAACCAGGAAAAGAAATGGTGGCAGTTTTAGAGAATCCAGAGCAGGCAGAAGAACTGTTACAGAAGATGGATGCAGCATTGGCAGCTCTTCCATTGGATTTTGAAGCGTATGGGACAAACTATCAGCAAAAAACAGAACTTCTTTCGGAACTTCATCAGTATGCAGAAGGAACCTATACGATTTTCCCGACACTGGAAGCAGAACCGTCTTTTGCGGAACCATCCGGGCACCAGATGACCATGTTTGATTTCTTGGATACGAAGGCGGTGACAGAACCGACCGTAGTAGATATGTCAGATGTGGAGGAAATAGAAGAGGAAGAGGTTACTGCCAAAGAATATATTCCGGAAAATCAGGAACAGGAAATAACAGAAACTTCTGAGGGACAGGAACAAAAGGAATCAGAAGAAGAGATAACGGAGTCCTGGGATGAAGGTGTTTTTGAGTATCAGGGGTATCATTTTGAAGCAGTAGGGGTATTGCCGGAAGGAATAGAAGGAAAAGATCTGGTTGCACAGACCCGTTCCAATACAGAACTGCATTTATCGACCTACCATACAGAAGATTTCCCAAAGTATTCTTATGATGATTTTTATGCAGTCAGCAATGCACCAACTGCCGATGTGTTCCGGTGTCTGGAAACCGGACACAATTATATTCCCGGAGAAAATGAACTGTTTGGATATGAGGGAGAATTTCAACCATATTTAAAACCGGAAGTAGAAGAGATTGTAACAGAACCGCATAACTTTCGGATTCAGGATAATGACCTTGGAGCAGGTGGTCCGAAAGCAAAGTATAAAGCAAATATGGAAGCCATCCATTTATTGCAGACTCTGGAGCAGGAAGAACGTCTGGCAACACCCGAAGAACAGGAAATTTTATCCCGTTATGTTGGCTGGGGTGGCATCCCGCAGGCATTTGAAGAGAATAACAGTAATTGGACAAATGAGTATCTGGAGTTAAAGAATACCTTATCACCGGAAGAATACAGTGCAGCAAGGGCATCGACCTTAAATGCTTTTTATACGTCCCCGACCGTGATCCGAAGTATGTATGAAGTACTGGAAAATATGGGACTGAAACAGGGAAATATTCTGGAGCCGTCCTGTGGTGTCGGTAACTTTATGGGACTAATCCCAGAGAGTATGAGCAAAGCTAATATGTACGGTGTGGAACTCGACCCGGTTTCGGGCAGGATCGCAAAACAGCTTTACCAGAAAAACAAGATTGCCGTGCAGGGATTTGAGGAAACCAGTTATCCGGACAGCTTTTTTGACTGTGTGATAGGCAATGTTCCATTTGGGGCGTATCAGGTCAGTGACCGCAGATATGACCGGCATCATTTTATGATCCATGATTATTTTATTGCAAAATCCCTTGATCTGGTCCGTCCGGGCGGTGTAGTTGCAGTGGTAACTTCCAGTGGAACGATGGATAAGCAGAACCCGGCAGTGAGACAGTATATCGCAAACCGGGCAGAACTGCTTGGAGCCATCCGATTACCGAATAATGCGTTCCAGAGAAATGCCAATACCAGCGTTGTTTCTGATATTCTGTTTTTCCAGAAAAGGGACAGGGCATCCATTGAGGAACCGGAATGGTTAAATTTAAAGGAAACACCGGAAGGCTATTCAGTCAATGCTTATTTTGCAGAGCATCCGGAAATGGTGCTTGGTGAGTTTACTACAGAAAGTACCCAGTATGGAAAGCAGGAAGTGACCGTAAAACCAAAAGAAGGAATTACCTTAGAAGAACAATTAAAAGAAGCTGTCCAGAATATCCATGGCACGATCACGGAACTGGAACTTTCGGATACAGAGCTGGAGGAGGATGTTGTCTTTATACCGGCAGACCCGGATGTAAAGAATTTCAGTTTTACCGTAGTGAATGAGGAAGTCTATTACCGGGAAAATTCTGTGATGAACTGCATGGAGCTTCCGGCAATGACAGCGGAACGTGTCAAAGGGATGGTGAAGATCCGTGATGTTACGAATGAACTGATCCAGTGCCAGATGGAAGAGGGAAGCGATGAACAGATCACAAAGCTGCAGGGAAAACTCAATGAAGAATACGATACCTTTACAGCAAAATATGGTCTTATCAGCAGCAATGCCAATAAGAGGGCATTCAGTCAGGACAGCAGCTATTGTCTTTTGACTTCTCTGGAATTTCTGGATGATAAGGGAGAACTGAAACGGAAAGCGGATATTTTTACCAAAAGGACAATCCGCAAGGCAGAAACGGTAACTTCTGTAGATACTGCCAGTGAAGCACTTGCGGTTTGCATTGGTGAGAGGGCAGGCGTTGACCTTTCCTATATGGCACAGCTTTCCGGAAAAACAGAAGAGGAGCTTACCGAAGAACTGGCAGGGGTAATCTTTAAGAACCCAATCAGTGAAAAATGGGAGCCATCGGACGAATATCTTTCTGGAAATGTGAGGGAGAAACTGCAGATTGCCAAACAGTTTGCAGAAAATCACCCGGAATATCAGGTGAACGTGCAGTATTTGGAGCAGGTACAGCCAAAAGATCTGGATGCATCAGAGATTGAGGCAAGACTTGGGGCAACCTGGATCTCCGAGGATTACATTACACGGTTTATGGCAGAGACATTCCATACACCAAGATATTATGTAGGGAGCAAGGTCAAAGTCCAGTATGCCGAAGTGACCGGACAGTGGAATGTTATGGGAAAGAATGTGGACAGCTACGGAAATGCTCTTGTTACTTCCACTTATGGAACACAGAGAGCCAATGCCTACCGCCTTTTGGAAGATGCCTTAAATCTTAGAGATACCAAGATTTATGACACGGTACAGGATGCCGAGGGAGAACACCGGGAATTAAACCGGAAGGAAACGATGCTGGCACAGCAGAAGCAGGAGCTGATCAAAGAGGAATTTAAGGAGTGGATATTTAAAGACCTGCACCGACGGGAAGATCTCTGTAAGATCTATAATGAACGATTTAACAGCATCCGTCCACGGGAATATGATGGAAGCCATATTCAGTTTGTTGGCATGAATCCGGAGATTACTCTGATGCCGCATCAGAAAAACGCAGTGGCTCATGTGCTGTATGGAAATAATACGTTACTGGCTCATTGCGTAGGAGCTGGAAAGACATTCCAGATGATCGCAGCCGGTATGGAATCAAAACGGCTGGGACTCTCACAGAAGAATCTTTATGTTGTGCCAAACCATCTGACCGAGCAGTGGGGCAGTGATTTCCTACGTCTCTATCCGGGAGCAAATATCCTGGTGGCAACGAAGAAAGACTTTGAGCCGGCAAACCGAAAACGGTTCTGTTCCCGTATTGCGACAGGGGATTATGATGCCGTGATCATCGGCCATACGCAGTTTGAGAAAATCCCTCTTTCAAGAGAACGGCAGATTGCCATGTTGGAAGATCAGATTGCAGATATTACGTTTTCCATTGAAGAAGCGGCACATCAGGCAGGGCAGAATTATACCATCAAGCAGTTGGAAAAAACAAAGAAGAGTCTGCAGGCGAGGATGAAGAAACTCAATGACCAGACCAGAAAGGATGATGTAGTAACTTTTGAGCAGTTGGGTGTAGACCGGCTGTTTGTGGATGAGAGCCATAGTTTTAAGAACCTTTTTTTGTATACAAAAATGCGGAACGTGGCGGGTATCTCACAGACGGATGCACAGAAAAGTTCGGATATGTTTATGAAATGTCGGTACATGGATGAACTGACCGGCGGCAGAGGAATCACCTTTGCTACAGGTACTCCCGTATCGAACAGTATGACAGAGCTTTACACTATCATGCGTTATCTCCAGTATGACACACTCATGCGTATGGGTATGGGACACTTTGATTCCTGGGCGGCAACGTTCGGGGAGACAGTGACCGCAATCGAATTATCACCGGAAGGAACGGGCTATCGTGCGAAAACACGGTTTGCCCGTTTTTTCAATCTTCCGGAGCTGATCTCCATTTTTAAGGAAGCTGCGGATATTCAGACTTCTGATATGCTGAATCTTCCTGTACCGGAAGCAGAGTTTATCAATGAAGTCTTAAAACCAAGCGAGGAACAGCAGGAAATGGTCGGGGCATTTTCGGAACGTGCGGAAAGCGTAAGGGCAGGCTTAGTAAATCCGACCGAGGACAACATGCTGAAAATCACGAATGATGGAAGAAAATGTCCCCTTGACCAGAGCCTGTTGAATGAACTTCTCCCGGATGCCGAAAAAAGCAAGGTCAATACCTGTGTGGAAAATGCTTTTCAGGTATGGGATGAGGGAAAGACAGACCGGACAACCCAGCTGATCTTCTGTGACCTGTCCACACCAAAAGGGGATGGCAGTTTCAATGTTTACGATGATGTGAGGGAGAAGCTGGTTGCCAGAGGAATCCCGAAAGAAGAGATTGCTTTTATCCATGAATACAACACGGAGACAAAGAAAGCAGATTTGTTTGCAAAGGTACGGGCCGGGCAGGTGAGAATCCTTATGGGTTCCACTCCAAAACTCGGTGCTGGTACCAACGTACAGGACAGGCTCATTGCCCTCCATCACCTTGACTGTCCGTGGAAGCCGTCTGATGTAGGACGGATTTTGCGGACATTCAAAATAAAAAAGAATGTGGAGGTAACAGACAATGGCAAAATCATTATTTGAGGAACTGGGCGGCAAATACGAAAGGCAAGGGGATTATTTGATACCGTGCTTAACTGT
>OGGB01001797.1_pt1 | contig 13679 bp, 10 predicted proteins | sample 1571111 | NCBI WGS metagenome assembly OGGB01 (sample SAMEA2582067, study PRJEB24529) | metagenome | biome: Human gut stool | place: China | collected 2011
CTAAATTTCAAATATTTCAAAGAACTATTTTAAGATTTTAATGGGACAGCAATGTAATGCTGTATAAGAAGGGGAGTGGCTGGCTGTGCTTCTTTCGTTTCACCGCTAAGTGCAGTTTGAATCTTGTCTTTAATTTCTTTTCCGGTCAATACATCCAGCAAGCCGGATAATTTCAAATTCAACAACTCTGTCTCTACATTGAGTTTCTGACGCACTATATAGTTGTTTAAGAACAATCTATTGGGGTGTCCTACGATTTTCTCCTTGCTCGCATCCCATTGTTCAGGTAGCAAGAAAACTTCAAGGCTAATCATTGCAAATTGCTGTTTGTGCGAAATGCTCATTTTTAGCGGAAACTTACCGTCTTTCCGCTTCGCACGCTGGTCGAAGTAATACTTTATAGATGCCATAATAAAATTTGCAGGGATTTTGCAGGGATTTTGCAGCGTTTTTTATCACGACTAATCCAAAATGTGCAAATGTGCCCTTTTTTTTAAATGGCTACCAATAAATAAAACGTTGATAGCCAAGTTAAAATCTTGATTATCAACGTTTTATTTCTGTCGGGGTAGCGGGATTCGAACCCACGACCCCCTGCTCCCAAAGCAGGTGCGCTAACCGGACTGCGCTACACCCCGAGTGCTTTATTTCTTAAAAGCGAGTGCAAAGGTAGAAACTATTTTGTAATAAACAAAGGAAACTGAAGTTTTTTTCATAAAAAGTTTCAGATGAGGTCTTGAATGCTCATTAAAGTATAGCCACCTCCGTGTCATCTCCGTACCAAGTCCGTATCAACTCCCAATAAAGGTACCTTTATACGGACCAGGTACGGAGTTGATACGGACTTGACCATATCCAGATAGGTAGCAGAGATATCAATATACCCCATCAACATATATATTAAACAGAAATGTAGAAAACATAAAATAATAGCTGGCAAAACGATATTTTTCAACTAACTTTATGCCCCGAAAAACAATTGGCTGATTTCAACGTTACACTATAATAAAAAAGACATCATGAAAAAACAAATCTTTAGTATGGCTGTCATGGCAGTCGTTTTTGCTGCATGTGGTGGCACTAAAGCCCCCGTTACCGTAGTAGGATCGTGGATAATGCCTATCGACGGCCAACCCGGAGAAGTACAAGGCATCAAACTGGAAGAGAATGGAGAAGCATCTTCCATTAATATGCACACACTGGTATACAAAGAATGGGAGCAACAAGGCGATCAGCTTTACCTGACAGTAAAAAGCATTGGTAATGGAATAGAAATTGAAGGTGTAGACACTCTGAAAATAGATAAGTTGACACCGGATTCTTTAGTGCTGAGTTCTAACTACGGATACACTCTGGAGTATGTAAGGCAGAAATAATACAAACTACAACATATGAATCCCTGACGACTTTAAAATATAAAGTATCGTCAGGGATTTCTTCTTAACCCAACCAATCAATTACCTTGAACGAATTTCTCTACGCATAAATATAATATAAGAAAGAGCAAAGCAGAGTATTGTAACTGCAATCAATCCTGTCAACTGCGGCCATATAACCAGTAAACTCTGTCCCAATGGGAGAGGACTGGGTATAGCTCCTTGAACCTGCTCCATCATTAACGGCCCCAAACTTCGGAGAGACGGCATCAGCAGTACAGAAGTTGCCTGATTGAATAACTCGCACGGATTCAACGACATTATGCCCCAAACTATTTTCTGATAACCGATGGCATAATAAGGAGACATCATATCAGAAGGCATCAACATTTTGGCAATCCAGTTGACAATCATCGTATAGAAGACGCTAAAAAATAACCATATTGCCAAAGAAGCCAAGGCTGAAGTCGCCGTTTGCCGGAAACAAAGTGAAAACAGTATCGCCATATTCAACCAAAGTCCTACATAGAAAACACTGAGGACCAAAAAAGAAATGATACGGGCAAATTCTTCCGGCGTGGGTGGAATACCAATTGCAATCAATCCGGCGCCCATTACCAGGAATCCTAATACAAACAGCATAATTGTAATCACGATCAATGCAGCAACAAATTTTGCATTGATGATACAATCACGATGTATCGGTTGTGATAATATACGGCATAATGTTCCCTTGTTCTGTTCCGAATTCATGGCATCAAATCCCAAGGCAATACCTAGCAACGGTCCTAAAAAGTTAATGAATAGAACGAAAGAAGGTAACGTACCATCCGATACAGTAAACAATTTCAGGAAGAAAAAAGTATCTTCCACACCACCTGACTTGATAGCCTCGCGCATACTGGTGAGTGATGTATACAAAGCCCCCAGACAGGTTAGTGTAATAATGGCAAGTAAGATAATAAAACGCCAGCTACGTACATGATCCCGGATTTCCTTATTCACAATAACCCAGAAAGGCTGCTCAACTCTGTTCATGCTTCTCACCTCCTTCCTTTACATAATCATTGTAGACATCAATAAGTTCCACCTGTTTACCCTCCATCTCCTTAAGATCAAGCTGTGCCAATAATTTTCCGTGATTAAACAAACCCACACGATCACAAGCTTTCTGCACCTGATCCAAATTATGGGATGAAAACAATACAGTAAGGGAATGTACTCTGCTCAAATTACGAATCAGTTCAATAAATTCCTGAATTCCGGCAGGATCTATACCCGATGTCGGTTCATCCAAGATTATGATTTCCGGATTCTTAATCAGTACATCTGCCAATCCCAGACGTTGCCTCATACCACGGGAATACTTTCCGGTCTTTTTGTTTGCCTGTTCGGAAAGCCCTACCCGGTGCATGAGTTCCTTTGCTTTCTCCTCAGCCTCCCTCTTTGAAAGGCCATTCAGAAGTGCTGTATAGACAAGGTTTTCCAATCCTGTCATTTCATCATAAAAGCCCAAATCTTCGGGAAGATAACCTATTTTCTTCTTAACTTCAATAGGGTTTGTAGTGGAGTCTATTCCACAAATTTCCACTTTGCCGGAAGTTGGCTCCGTCAACCCCAGCATCATCAAGATAGTTGTGGATTTTCCCGCACCATTCGGACCTAATAATCCGAAGATTTCTCCTTTGCAGATTGACAGGCTAATATGGTCAACAGCAGTGAAATTACCGTATTTTTTTGTCAAATCGGTAAGTACAATCACTTGTTCGCCCATAATCACCTCCTTCCATATTTTCGGAATAGATAGTAGACACCTCCCACGGCTACAACGATAACTAATATTCCTACCCACCCCCAAAGCATAGGCGTTTTTACTGCAATCCTGAATTGTGCGGTAGCATTCACTTCGGGAGTTCTAGCTTCCATGGTTGCAACATAATCGCCCGGCAAAGCTTTTTTCGAAGCCTTCATTACAGCAGTAACAGTAGATGTTTCTCCGGCTTTCAGCATTTCTATTTTAGCCGGTTCAAAAGAAACTTCCCAATCTGTAGGTTTACCGGATGAGAGTTGGATATCTTTTAGTAAAGAAGAGCCTGTATTCCTGACTACCAGTTCCAAGCGCTTCACATCTCCGGCAGTAATCTCAGTACTCAACAACCCTCGTGGAGTGGTCAGTTCCATTTGATAAGTACCTGTAACCACTACTTCCAAGTCCAGATCGGCAGATGTATTACCGGCAACCGCACGTACTGAAATCTTATAATTTCCGGCTTCGACATTGGCTGGCGGGGTGACGTCTATCGATACATTCTGGCTGGCATTTGCTTCCACTTGTGCAGAGGTAGCCTGCTTATAGTTAGGTTTGAAAATAACATTCCACCCCCTGGGTGCATTGGACATCAAAGCATATAACTGCTGATCGGCAGTCTGGTTTTTCAGTACGGCATTGAAGGTGAATGTGGATTTAGAATTTCCCTGCATATTGGGCTGGTCAGTAGTGAATTCAGTCTGATAAGTACCTTGTTGAGCTACAGTTACTGTTAGAGGAAGTTGGCAATCTCCGGCAGAGACTATGAAATTATAGCTACCCTTATTTATCTTCAGCGGGACTTCTAATTTCAAGTTAAAGTCTTTCTTTTCATTAGGCAAAACTGCCAGTTTGTTAATATTCCAACCGCCAGATTTTAACTCACGCTTCCAACTTGCGGGTAGTCCTGTTACGGACAGGTCAGCATTGACCGGTACATCCGAATTGTTGATTAAATCAATTTTGTAGTCAATACTCGTTCCCGGAGAAACGGAAATCTTTGTGTAAGGAGAATAAAGAAACACGCTTGGTACAGAATCAGAGGCGTGTGTGTAATTCATGGGTATCAAACCCAACAAAATGGTTAATAGCAGCAAATAATTAGTTCGCATAATCATATAGAATTTTATGGTTAATTAAATATGAGTTATCGATTTGTGTGGCTGCAAAAATAAATAATGGAAAAATTAGTAGCTGTTAAAAGCAATAAAATATCGACACAGAATTTTTACGATTATATAATATTTATATTTTTTAATAGACTCAAAACAACCTTTTGCAGATGCAATGTCTATCTAACTGAATTGTAAAGTAAAGCAACTACCTTTTCCCGGTTCCGAATAAACAGAAATATTTCCTCCATGCTGATTCATAATTTGCTTGCAAAGGCTGAGCCCAATACCCGAACCGGCAGTTTTCGTTGTGAAGAACGGAACAAATATTTTATCCTGTACTTCGGGTAAGATACCTTCACCATTATCCCGAACAGTAATAGTACAACGCCAGGAAGTCAGAGAAGAAGTCACTTTGGGTGCAAAAGCAGCTTTCACCTCAATTTTGGGTTCTTCACGACGGGCAGATGCTTCACGGGCATTTTTCAGCAAGTTAATAAGCACTTGTTCTATCTGGGCACGATCCACATCCAATGTTTTCTCTGAAGGTGGAAGTTCAAAATGAATCGTTTCGTCTGGAAAGAGTTTCTGCAAATCAGTAAACAATTCCCGAACTGATACACTCGCACAGACGGGAGCGGGGAGACGGGTAAGACGACGATAGTTTTCTACAAAACCCAACAGTCCCTTACTACGCCGATGAATAGTTTGCATGGCTTGCAGCATTACGGCATATTCTTTTTCGCCTCCTGCGTCTTTTAATGCCACAGGCACTCCACGCTCACTCAATGTTTCGGAAAGAGAGATGATAGGCGTAATGGAATTCATGATTTCATGGGTAAGTACGCGGATTAATTTTTGCCAGGCTTCCATTTCATTTCGTTCTAGTACAGAATGGATATTCTTCAAACTTATGAGGCGCCTTTCCATGCCGCGAGCCACGAAAAGGGTAGTAGCTACGGCCATTTCCAAAGTAGCCCCATTCCGATGAATACGCATGACTTGTGTTTCACCTGAGGGAAGATTCAGAAACTCGGACGGCAACTGTGGATCTTGCCCCAGTTGAGCAGTAGCAGCACGATTCAACCACTCAATACGACCGGACATGTCAGTCACCAATACAGCGGTATCCACTTTATTCAACAGACTTTCGTAATACTGGTGTTTCACTTCTTCCTCTAATAAACGGGCACGAAAAGCCTGTAGAGTTTCAGATAACTCTACAGCCATCTCTGTCATCAGTTTATTTTTATAAGGTGGACGGAATGCCTGTGTCATATCATTATAACGCAAACTGTCTGTCAGACGACGCATCATCTGCAATTGTTTCATCTGTATATAATAAAGGTGTATGCCCGTCCCCAAAAGAAACAAGAATGTGATAAGCATACTAAACCACAAGTCTGCACAAAATAACACATAGACGCCTACAGAAAGTACTGCCAGAAGACAGATGTGCAAGATAACAATTAAGGAATACTGCTTCATACTGCTTATCAATTTATAATCCCAACTTCTCAATCTTCCGATACAATGCAAAGCGCGTGATTCCCAGATACTCTGCGGCCCGCGTCATATTCCCTTCGCTCAATCGCATAGCCTTTTCTACAGCCTGCCGTTCCAATTGCTCCAGATTGAGTACTTCTTCCTCCTTCTTAAGACGGGGGGAAGAAGCCTGAAACAGGAAATTGTCGGGGCGAAGCAACGAACCGTCACCCAGAATTACGGCACGTTCCATCGTATGTTGCAACTCACGCACATTTCCCGGCCAGGGATAACGCAACAATTTTGCTTTTGCTTCACGCGTTAAGCCTCGCATTTCCTTCTGATATTTACGGGCATAGCGCTGCAAAAAATACTCTGCCAGGAGAATAATATCATTCCCCCGCTCCCGCAATGGAGGGATGTGCAGTTCAATCGTATTGATGCGATAGAGTAAATCTTGCCGGAAATTTCCTTCTTCCACCAGATGGCGGATATCTGCATTTGTGGCACAAATTAACCGCACATCGATAGGTACAGATTGTGTACTACCTAAACGACTGATCTGGCGTTTTTCAATGGCCGTCAGTAGCTTGGCCTGCATGGACAATGAAAGGTTACCTATTTCATCCAGAAACAGTGTGCCTCCCGTTGCCACCTCCATACGCCCAGCTTTCGGTTTTCGGGCATCAGTAAATGCTCCTTTTTCATAACCGAATAATTCACTTTCAAATAATTGTTCAGGAATACTTCCAAGGTCAATCGTTACAAAGGGGTGGCCATAACGTGGCGAACAGCGGTATAGCAAACGGGCTATTACATCTTTACCCGTTCCATTCTCACCAAGAATTAGAATGTTAGCATCTGTATCGCGTAATTTCTCTATCGTTGCAAACACCTCTTGCATCGCAGCTGATTCACCAATTATAGATTCTTCTACACTACTGCCCGCGCCACTAAGTACTTCCACCTGTTCTTTCAGCAGATTCACTTCACATCGGGAACGACGTAACTTGATACCGGATGAGAGTGTAGCAAGCAATTTTTCTTTTTCCCATGGCTTCGGAATAAAGTCTGTAGCACCTGCTTTAATTGCTCGAACTGCTTTGTCCGTATCTGCATATGCTGTCATGAAAATAACAACTGCCTGAGAATCGATACGCAAAATTTGTTCCAAGCTTTCAAAACCTTCCTGCCCGCTTATGGCATCACGACTGAAATTCATATCCAGTAATATTATATCGGGCTGGAAAGTCGTCATGAAGTGTTCAATACGATCAGGGGTTACTGCAACTTTTATCTTTTCAGCATAAGGTTCCAGTAAAAGGTTAAGGGCAAAAAGCACGTCCTCATTATCGTCTACTATCAGTATCTTTCCTAATTGTTCCATAAAAGCTATTAATTTTCTATCATCACTTGTCGGCAAAGATAGGTAATATATCAATGTGTTGTGTGTGCGTATGCGCACTATTTTTGTGCGGTATGGCACAGAATAAGATTCCCCTAACCCGAAGTAATATTCTATATAACAATTGATTACAATTTTGGCACGAGATTTGAATATCTATTATCAAAAGGAATATGCTATGTACAAAAATATACTTTTATCATTGATAGCCTGCGGTACTCTGGTAACCGCTACTGCCCAAGAACAGACTATGGAATTGACCTTAGGGCAAACCATAGAGCGTGCTCGTCGACAATCGCCTGATGCACAAACTGCCCAACATAGCTTCCGTTCGGCTTATTGGAACTACAAATATTATAAGGCTAACTATCTGCCTGCTCTAAAACTGACTTCCGACCCTTATCTCAACCGTGCCATTAACAAAGTCACCATGGGTGACGGTAGTGTAAAGTTTGTAGAGCAAAACCTGTTGAGTACCGACCTGACTCTAAGTCTGACGCAGAATATTCCATGGACAGGTGGTACACTGTTTGTAGAAACCTCTGCCCAACGGCTTGACTTATTTAGCGATCACTCTACTTCCTGGCAGACATCACCTATAAATGTCGGCTACAGTCAATCGCTTTTCGGATACAATAGTCTGAAATGGAACCGTCGTATCGAACCATTACGTTACCGGGAAGCAAAAAAGACTTATGTAGAAACTTTGGAACTTGTTGCTGCTAATGCTACACAAAAATTCTTTGCTCTTGCCACAGCACAAAGTAACTATGAAATAGCTTCTACCAACTATGCTAATGCGGATACCTTATATACCTATGCACAAGGACGCTATAATATAGGTACTATTACCGAAAATGAGATGTTACAATTGGAACTGAATAAACTGACAGAAGAAACCAACCGTATGAATGCCCATATTGAGGTAGAAAATAGTATGCAGGAACTTCGTTCATACCTTGGTATCCAAGAAGATGTATTGATTAAAGTCGATGTCAGCGACCATGTACCTAATCTTCAAATAGATTTGAATGCCGCTCTAATCACAGCACGGCAAAACAGTCCGGACATACTGAATATGCAACGCCGCAAACTGGAAAGTGAAAGCAAAGTGGCCAATGCCCGTGCCAATGCCGGTCTGAAAGCCGATCTTTATCTCCGCTTCGGGTTGACACAGACCGGAAATAAACTAAAAGATGCCTACCATAACCCTTTGGATCAACAATATGTTACCCTCGGTATCAGTCTACCTATATTAGATTGGGGACGTGGGAAAGGGCAGATTCGGGTAGCCCGATCCAACCGCGACTTAACTTATACTCAAGTGGAGCAGGATAAAACAGACTTTGAATTGAATGTCCGCAAACTAGTAAAACAATTCAATCTGCAGTCCCAGCGCGTACACATTGCCGCCCGCACAGATGAAACAGCGCAACGACGCGCAGATGTAGCCCGGCGGCTCTATATTTTAGGAAAATCTACCGTACTCGACCTCAACGCTTCTATCAGCGAAAAAGATGCTGCCCGACGGAATTATATAACTGCATTATATAATTACTGGAGCCTGTACTATACTCTCCGTAGCCTGACACTTTATGATTTTGAAAAAGATGCCCCGCTGACGGAAACTGAGAGAATAGAAGAAGTAATGGATGAAATGATAAGGAAATAAAAAGCCATATCATACGTCTGATTATAAATTGTAAAACAATAAAAGCACTATGGATATTAAACTTGAAAAGAAGCCCTGGTACATTCGCTACCGTTATTATTTGGCAGGAGGAATTATATTCCTTGCTTTCATCATTTACGTTATCATTCTTTCTGCCGGTCCCAGCAAACTGCGTATCGATCAGGAGAATGTGCAGATCGCTGAAGTAAAGAATGATAAGTTCATGGAATATGTAGATGTAGAAGGACTTATCCAGCCCATTCTCACCATTATCGTTAATGCCCGTGAATCTGGAAGTGTAGATCGTATTGTAGGCGAGGAGGGAAGTCTGCTACAGAAAGGAGATACGATCCTTGTGCTCGAAAATCCCGACTTGATACATAGTATCGAAGAGCAACGCGATGATCTGGAAAAACAACTGATTTCTTTTCGTGAGAAGGAAATTGAAATGGAACAGAAGAGCCTGACCCTTCAGCAACAAACTTTACAAACCAACTATGAGTTGGCTCGTCTTCAAAAAAGTTTCAATCTTGACAAGGAAGAATTTAAAATGGGGATCAAGAGTAAAGCTCAACTTGAGGTTGCCGAAGATGAATATAATTATAATGTAAAAAAAGCAAAGTTACAGCGCGAGAGTTTACGGCAAGATTCCGTTGTTGCTATTATCCGCAAAGACTTAATCAATAATGACCGGGAACGCGAACGCAAGAAGTACGAACGCGCTTGCGAACGACTGGAGAATTTAATAATTAAGGCCCCCGTCGCCGGGCAGCTTAGCTTTGTAAAAGTTACCCCAGGGCAACAAGTAGCATCCAACCAAGGCATTGCAGAAATAAAGGTATTAGATCAATATAAAGTACACACTTCCCTTAGCGAATATTACATAGACCGTATTACAACAGGACTTCCCGCCACAATTAATTATCAGGGACGCAAATATCCGCTCCGCATCACTAAAGTAGTACCCGAAGTAAAAGACCGCACTTTCGATGTGGACTTGGTATTTACCGGAGAAATGCCTGACAACGTACGCGTAGGTAAGAGTTTCCGCGTACAAATAGAGTTGGGACAGCCGGAACAGGCTATTGTTATCCCTCGTGGTAACTTCTATCAATCCACTGGTGGACAATGGATATACAAACTAAATGCATCCAAAACTAAAGCGATACGCGTTCCTCTCAGCATTGGACGCCAGAACCCGCAGCAATACGAGATTACAGATGGTTTGCAACCCGGAGATTGGGTTATTACAACAGGATATGATAACTTTGGCGAAGCAGAAGAGTTGATATTAAAGTAAAGAACAAAGACATGATACAACATTATCTGAAAATAGCAATAAGAAATCTGTTGAAGTACAGGGTGCAGACTTTGATCAGCATTATTGGCTTAACCGTAGGTTTTGTCAGCTTTTCCCTGTCCGGCATGTGGATGAATTATGAGCAAAATTATGATAATTTCCATGATGGAGCCGACAGAGTCTATGTAGCAAGTGTTCCTTCTGTATTTAGAACCAGCGGTTTCTCAACAACGACTTCTCCTTTGCTAGCAGCTCATCTGGTCAATACCTTTCCTGAAATAGAAGTTGCGACTTATATAGGCTTCAAGACAGAGTTTAACGATGATCAGCACAGGCATTGGACAATGATATCGGTAGACAGTGCTTTTATCTCCATATTTCCGGTTACGGTATTGGAAGGCAGTTTGCAGTTTTTGTACAATACTGCCGATGAAATAGCCATTAGCGATAAAGCTGCCCGCTTGCTTTTCGGTGAGGAATCACCCATTGGTAAGGAGTTTCCGCTTGATAAGAAGATGACTGTTACTGCCGTAGTTCAAAAATGGAAAGGACATTCTAATTATGACTTCGACATAATTTCAAGACGAAAAGCTCCGGAATATCTAGAGTGGGGTTATGCATCTGGAACCACCCTATTTCGCGTTACTCCCGGCACTGACATAGACGCTTTGTGCAAAAGACTAAAAGAGATAGAAGTCAACATGAGGGGAAATGTAAGAAAATTTCCTGTTCACATTACCTCTATAACGGAATATCATTATACACATCCCAAATACAATATATTTATCCGTATAGAATATGTCCGTCTTTTTTGTCTGATAAGCCTATTGATCGTACTAGGTGCACTGTCTAACTATCTTATCATCTACCTGATACGTATTCGTATGAGGCAACGTGAATGGGCACTCCGCAAAGTGAATGGGGCATCGGAAGGAAGTCTGATCGCCTTGCTGATGTCTGAGATTTTATTACTATTGTTGGCTTCAGTTCCTGTCGGCTTTTTATTGGTAGAAATCTCTCTCCCCATATTCAAGCGTTGGTCTTACATCGCTGAAGAAAATAATCTCTTTTTTTATAAAGAGACGCTTATCTATATGTCAATCGCAATAGGAACCGTTTTACTTTTTGCCTGGTTTACCCTGCTGGTTCAACGACATTTTACATTACAATCGGCTATATCTTCCATTATCACCCGTCGCTTTTCTACTCTCTACCGACGGGTAGGCGTTTGGTTTCAACTGGTCGTTAGCATCGGTTTTATCTTTTGCACAATAGTGATGATGAAACAATTGCACCATCTGCGTACATCTGCTGACATGGGAGTTACCAATACTGATATAGAGTATGTGGCCTATCTTGAAGGTATCCCTGACAGTGATAAAGAACATTGGGTAAAACTAATGAAAGAAATTCCGGAGATTGATTTTCGGGAGATTTCGAACTTCCCCTTACCGGGATTATCTCAATCTATGTTTACAGCCATAGAATGGGATGATAAACAACCTGGAGATGAAGAAGTAGCTGTCAATGAATACCAGATTTCAAAAGAAACATTTGATTTGTTGGGATTACAGTTAGTGGCCGGTATTTTTCCAGATGAGTCATCCACCCCTAATGATATCCTGATTAACGAAGCTTTGGTAAAAAAACTGGGTTGGAAAGAACCTGTTGGAAAGAAGTTTCATAAATCTTATGTGGTAGCTGGTGTTTTGAAAGATATCCGGCTTTCACCCACCACACAGGCTTTGCCAGCTATATATACTGTATCTATGTTTCCTCCCCAGAAACAGTATGTTTATACGTATCATGGGGAATATAAAGATGTTCAAAATACAATTAATGCTCACATAAAAAAAAGTTATCCCAATTTCTATATGTGGTCACGGAGCGTGGGACATATTATAGAAGAGGCTACTGCTTCTGAAAACATATTGATGAAGTTGTTAACCATAGCATCTATTGTTTGTGGAATTATTGCAGTTTTCGGAATATTTTCCTTAGTCAATCTATCATGTGAGCAACGACGCAAAGAGATTGCTATCCGCAAAGTAAACGGAGCTACCATTTCGGATATTATTAGCATCTTTCTCCGAGAGTATCTGATATTATTGGCATTGGCAGCCACTGTTGCTTTTGCAGTAGGTTACATCGTTATGAGACATTGGTTGGAAGAGTATGTCATTCAAACTGTTATTTCCTGGTGGATTTATATAGTGATATTGGTAGCTGTTATTGCAATTATTTTCATCAGCATTGGCTGGCGGATATGGCAGGCAGCACGGCAAAATCCGGCAGAAATTATAAAAAGCGAATGATAGGTATTATATAATAATAAATAAAGACTGAAACATGAAAACACTCAAATACGCTTGGCGTTTCCTGATGCGCTCTAAATCATATACCCTCATCAATCTGCTGGGACTGGCCTTCAGCCTGGCATGTTGCATCATTCTACTCCGCTATATCCATAGGGAATTGACGGTGGATAGCCATTGCATTGACCGGGAACAGGTTTATGGTGTCAAAGCGGATATGGGTGGCAATCAATATCTAAGCGTTCTTATCAATAGGACAGACAGCAGCCTTATCGATCAACGCTACATCAATATGCAGAGCAGTTTCATTCCCTTGGAGAAAGATTATGTAATGGTCGGAGCGAATCGGTTTCCTTCACGAATCATCGTGACAGACAGTATCTTTTTTCAGCTATTCCGCTACCCGGTAGTGCAGGGAAACACTACATTACCTTCACCGCACTCCGCTTTAGTTACAGAGGCATTTGCCCACAAACTTTTCGGTAAGGAGAATCCGATAGGCAAAATAATCCGCTGTTCTAATGGGAAAGATGTAACCATTGAGGGGGTATTGGGTAGTCTTGGAAACAAGACTTTCCTGCAGTTCGATGTGGTATTGTCTAAAGCTTTATCTGATAGCTGGGAACGCATGGCTATAGACTTGTTTTCATTCATGCCGGGCACTGATATAAATAAGTTGAACAAAACAGGTAGTGTCCCCAGATACGTAAACTCACCCGGAAGCGGTGATACCCGTACTTATACCTATTCTTTGATTCCCGTCAAGCAATTCTATTGGGATAGCTCCATTAGTTATGAAGAGACATTGATGGTCTCTACCGGCAGCTATTCTCATCTGTGGATTATGATAGGAGTATGCCTATTAGTATTATTGGCAGGTATTATGAATTTCATCAATATTTATCTGGTTGCCATGCTCCGGAGGGGAAAAGAGTACGGATTGAAGAAAGTATTCGGTGCAAGAGGTAAAGAACTATTTTTTAATATATGGGCAGAAAATGTATTGTTGGTATCAGCCGCTATGCTTATAGCCTGGTTGTTTGTAGAGATGAGCACTGTACCGGTGAGAAATCTTTTCAATCATCAGTTTGACTATACGACATTCGACTGGCAATTATCATTGGGCATGTTGGTAGCACTGCCGTTGGTTACTTCTCTCTATCCATTCATCAAATACAATTATACTCCCCCTATTGTCTCCATCCGT
>OGGB01001798.1_pt1 | contig 13661 bp, 10 predicted proteins | sample 1571111 | NCBI WGS metagenome assembly OGGB01 (sample SAMEA2582067, study PRJEB24529) | metagenome | biome: Human gut stool | place: China | collected 2011
TCAGGAGTCTCGATCGGGCACATACGTCCGTAATGGGTGTAGTGTACATCTCGAACCTCGAATCCGGCACGGTCACGGGACAGACCGCCAGGTCCCAGTGCGGAGAGACGTCTCTTGTGAGTCAGCTCAGACAGCGGGTTGTTCTGGTCCATGAACTGGGACAGCTGGGAGCTTCCGAAGAACTCCTTCACCGCTGCGGTAACCGGCTTAATGTTGATTAAGGACTGCGGAGTAATGCCGTCCATATCCTGGGTGGTCATACGTTCTCTTACCACACGCTCCATACGGGACAGACCGATGCGGTACTGGTTCTGTAAGAGTTCACCAACGGCACGGATACGACGGTTGCCCAGATGGTCGATATCGTCCGGGGTACCGATGCCGCCTTCCAGATGCATGTTGTAGTTGATGGAAGCAATGATGTCTTCCTTGGTAATGTGCTTCGGAATCAGCTCGGTGATATTCTTATGAACCAGCTTCTTTAACTCTTCCTGGTCATCACCAGCTTCTTCCAGAATAGTTTTTAATACCGGATAATATACTAATTCCGTAACACCGGCTTCCTTCGGGTCGAAGTCCACGTAAGCAGCCAGGTCAACCATTAAGTTGGAAAGAACCTTGTAGTTGCGCTCCTCAGCCTGGATCATAACATACGGAACAGCTGCGTTCTGCAGGGTGGTCGCAAGGTCTTTGTCGATCTTGGTGCCAGCCTCTGCCAGAATTTCTCCGGTGGTCTCATCTACCACATCCTCAGCCAGAATCTGGCCCTTGATGCGGTTCTTGAAGTGAAGCTTCTTATTAAATTTATATCTGCCGACTTTGGCCAGGTCATAACGACGCGGGTCAAAGAACATGCTGTTTAACAGGCTTTCTGCACTATCAACGGATAACGGCTCGCCCGGACGGATCTTGCGGTAGAGCTCTAACAGACCATCCTGATAGCTCTCTGCAGTATCTTTTCCGAAGCTTGCCAGCAGTTTCGGCTCTTCGCCGAACAGATCAATGATCTCCGCGTTGGTGCCATAGCCCAGTGCACGCACCAGTACGGTTACCGGAACCTTACGGGTACGGTCTACGCGAACGTAGAAGATATCATTGGAGTCGGTCTCATACTCCAGCCATGCGCCACGGTTCGGGATTACGGTACAGGTATACAGCTCCTTACCGATCTTATCGTGTCCGATTCCGTAGTAGATGCCCGGGGAACGAACCAGCTGGCTTACGATAACTCGTTCAGCGCCGTTGATGACGAATGAGCCGGTATCGGTCATGAGCGGAAGATCTCCCATAAAGATTTCGTGCTCGTTGATCTCTTCTTTGTCCTTATTGTAAAGTCTTACCTTTACCTTTAAAGGTGCAGCGTAAGTTGCGTCGCGTTCTTTGCATTCTTCGATGTTGTATTTGACTTCATCTTTACATAATGTAAAATCAACGAATTCGAGGCTTAAATGACCTGCGAAATCGGAGATTGGGGAGATATCTTCAAATACTTCCTTTAATCCTTCATCGAGGAACCACTGATAGGAGTCTTTCTGAATCTCAATCAGGTTTGGCATCTCAAGAACTTCTTTCTGTCTTGAGTAGCTCATTCTAACGCTCTTTCCCGATGTTACCGGGCGCATTCTGCTTTTCTCCATTGACGTTTCACCCCTGTTTTCTAATCTAATTTCTGGCATATTTTTGGGCGCAAAAAGCCCAGGACGCCACAATAGTGCACACTCCATAATATCATACGTCTGTCAAGGTGTCAAGTTTTTCCTTGCTTTTTTTTGCGTAAAATGCTATACTTTTTGTACAGGTTTGTCCTGTTACACAAAAGAACCTAATGGAGGTATGCCCCATGCAGACTTTTTTAAACGTTTTGCTGGTAATTCTGGTGATCGCAGTGATTGCTCTTGCAGTTCTGTACTTCCTGGGAAGACGACTCGAAAAACGTCAGGTTGAGCAGCAGCAGCTTCTGGAGATGTCCAAACAGACCGTTTCCATGCTGGTCATCGACAAAAAGAAAATGAAGATCAAGGATTCCGGTCTTCCAAAAATCGTTTACGAGCAGACTCCAAAGTACATGCGCTGGGCAAAGGTTCCGGTTGTAAAGGCGAAGGTAGGTCCGAAGGTTATGACCCTGATGGCCGACGAGCGTGTATTTGCATCACTCCCGGTTAAGACCGAGGCAAAAGTGGTTGTAAGCGGTCTTTACATCACCGAGATCAAGAGTGTCCGCGGCGGAGCAATCCCGCAGGCACCAAAGAAAAAAGGTTTCTTTGCGAGATTTAAAAAAGAAAATTAAGCTTAGGCAAAAAGAAGAGACAGACGGGCAAATTCGTCTGTCTCTTCTTTTTTAGTTTTCCCCAAGTTCCAGCTTCGCACAGCTCTTTGATGTCACATCCAGAACAATACGGCAGTCAGAAACATGGTCATAGTTAATATCGAGGGAATACTCCACCTCAACCTTCAGGTGGTCATCTTCTTCCTCAAAGCCAATCCGGCTGGTGGTCATCTCCACCAGCAGTTCTCCCATGGGAGTGGCATAGTGGGTCTGGGTCTTTTTGTCCACCTCAAATACCATGCTGGCAGACACCGGCCCGCTCTTTTTGATCTCCAGCTTCTCCGGAGTCAGTTTCATGGTATTGCGGATGGCTCCGTCCAGTCCCTCCATCACCTCATCATAGATCAGATAATGTTTGTTATTCTTCCAGAAGTAATCCCCTGCGGTGATCACTTCCACAACGCCCTCGTCGCCCTCCGTGGCCTGGAGGCCGCTTAAGCGGATCAGTACATCTCTTGTCATAATCCTCAACTCTCTTATGGCATATCTTGTTTTCGTCCTGTCCCGGCGCAGGATCAATACTCTTCGATATTGATTTTCTTGGTTTCCGTTACATCCTCCGGCAGGATGGAGCTTGCGAAATCCGTAAACTTCTCAGCCAGGTCGCTGACGAAAAACTGGTGTTTTTCTCCGGCAAATGGCGCAAAGGGATCACGGCTCAGCCCATTCTCCGCAAGAACTCCGCGAAGCTCAATGGCAGTTTCGTAAGCCGGATTTACCAGCGTTACATCCTCTCCCATCAGACGCCGCATGGTGGAGCGCAGAAGCGGATAATGCGTGCAGCCCAGCACCAGCGTGTCAATGTATTTTTCTTTCAGCACGCTTAAATAGCGGGACGCGACCTCATCTGTCACCGGATCATGAAGCCAGCCCTCTTCCACCAGCGGACAGAACAGCGGGCAGGACTTCCCAAATACCTGAATGCCCGGTTTCATCTTTTTCATAACCTCGGTATAGATGCCGCTGCCAATAGTAGCCTCCGTTCCGATGACACCGATCCGGCCATTGCGGGTAGACTCTACCGCGGTCCGGGCACCGGCATTGATCACGCCGATGATCGGAATGTCCGATTCTGCTGCCACGGTGTCTAAGGTCAGCGCCGTTGCCGTGTTGCAGGCAATCACAATGGCTTTGACTTCTTTGGTGCGCAGAAAGCGGATGATCTGTCGGGAATAACGCAGGATGGTGTCTCTTGACTTACTTCCGTAGGGTACCCGGGCGGTATCTCCAAAATAAACAATCCGTTCATCCGGCAGCTGCCGCATGATCTCTCTTGCTACCGTCAGGCCGCCCACACCGGAATCGAATACGCCAACCGGCGCGTTTCTGTCACTCATGGCTTCCTACCTCTCAAAGGCCAGGTCAATGAGGCGATCTACCAGCTCCGGCTTTGAAATACCAGCAGCCTCCCAGAGCATCGGGTACATGCTGATGGCAGTAAAGCCCGGCATGGTGTTGATCTCATTGAAGATGACCTCTCCGTCGTTGGTAACAAAGAAGTCTACGCGGGACAGGCCATAGCCGTCTACTGCGTTAAAGATCTTTGCGGCTGCCTCGCGCACGCGTTCTGCGGAATCGCCCGGAAGCTCCGGTCCGATAACAGTGCGGGACTCTGCATTATTGTATTTTGCATCGAAATCATAGAACTCTGCTGCTGCCAGGATCTCGCCGACACCGGAAGCCTTTACCGGCTTCTGGCCGCCGCCAAGGACTGCGCACTCTACCTCATGTCCCACGATGGTCTCCTCCACCAGGATCTTGCGGTCATGCTTTGCAGCCTCTTTCAGGGCCCCGATCAGTTCTTTTCTGGTTTCTGCCTTGTTCACGCCGCGGGAAGAACCTGCGTTGGACGGCTTCACAAATACCGGATACTGGAAGTGAGTCTCTACTGCCGCAACCGCGATATCCATATCCTTTTCCATCTCCCAGCGCATCACCGGAACATATTTTGCCTGGCGGATGCCCAGGGTATCTACGATGATCTTTGTATACAGCTTATCCATGGATACCGCGGAAGCCAGCACACCACAGCCTACATACGGGATCTTTGCCAGCTCGAACAGGCCCTGAACAGTACCGTCCTCGCCGTAAAGGCCGTGGAGCACCGGAAATGCCACATCGATCCTCTCTTCTCTGGTCACGCCGTTCTCCGTAATGAGAGCGCACTTCTTTGTTGCGTCCGGGGAGATAACAACCTCCACGCTGCTCTCTCTCCAGGCTCCGGAACGGATATCCTCCACGCTCTCTGCCTTCACCCAGTGTCCCTCCTCGGTAATGCCGATGAGGAGCAGGTCATACTTTTCTTTATTTATCTGGTCAATCACATTGGCCGCAGACACGCAGGATACTACATGCTCTGAGGATTGTCCGCCGAACAGGACTGCGATTTTCTTTTTGCTCATAACGATTCCCTCTCTTTTCCAAAATATCTGATTAATTATACCATATCTGTCAACACTTAAGAAGTGACAGGGTATACAAGAATAGATCTTTTCCCCTGGCAGAAGGAGGCTTTTTCCATGAAATCAAAATCCGGCGCCGCCACATGGCCACGCACTCTGGACCATATTCCTGAGATTTACCGTTCCCTGTTTCCAATTCTGCTTCTGCCACTTCTCCTGCTCTGTCTGCTGTTTTCCATGGACAGCCTGCAGAAAAACCGGGAGTCACTGGCAGAGCGTATTGCGCCCTCTATCCTGCGCTTCCATATTCTCGCCAACAGTAATTCCAGAAAAGACCAGAACGTAAAACTGGAGGTGCGCAGCTTTCTCTTAGATTACATCCAGGCCCGGCTGCCTGAAAGCGCAGACAGTAAGGAGGCCATCACCAGCTGGCTTTCCGCTCACAAAAGCAGCCTAGAATCTGTCTCCAGCCAGTTTCTGGCCCAAAAGCAGATGCCCTACTCCGCAAGTCTCTCCCTCGAGCGCGCCTGGTTTCCCACCCGGGTCTACGATAACCTGGTAATTCCCTGCGGTACCTATGACGCAGTCCGAGTCATTCTCGGAAAAGGGAAAGGGCACAACTGGTGGTGTGTCCTCTACCCACGCTTCTGCTTTCTGGATGAGACATGCAAAGAGATCCCGGAGGAGAGCCGGAAAGAGCTTCAGGATCAACTGAATCAGGGCGATTATCCCCTGCTCGAGGATCACCGCCCTGATCTGAATATCCGTTTTTTCTTTCTGAATGTCCATTTTTTAATTGTTGAAAATGTTTCCTTGATATTCCTTTGCCGCCTTCTTCTGGTTGTAGCTGATCTGGGTCCCCACATACTGCATCTCGGAAAGCAGACCGTTCTGATACTGTCTCTGGGCAGCTCCATTGCTCTTTTCCGCCGCCTCATAGCCAGTCATGGCTGCCTCATAGGCTGCCTTTTTATCCAGCACATCCTGATACAGGCGCTGCATTTCAATGGTCAGCTTCTGTTCCCCTTCTTCAATGGTATTTAATCGCGCCGCGATCTGGGCATTGGTCTCTCCCTTGGCAGAGGTTCTCTGACCAATGAGTGTATAGTTGTTGCCGATGGCCTTCTTCGTATCTGCCTTCAGATTCATGCCATCCAGGCGGCTCATGTCAAAGTCCGGAAGATTCCGGATCTCCACGCCGCTGTCCGTATCATAGCCCAGAAGCAGGCAAAGGGTACGGTATACACTATCCTGCTGGGACTGCAGGGAAGCCAGCTGAGACTTTGCCCCGATGAGGGAGGTCTGCGCGCTGACTACATCCGTCTGGTTCGCAAGTCCCAGAGCGGCCATCCGCTGGTACATGTCACACTGCTTCTGATACAGGTCTACCATAGTCTCCAGTGTAGCCTTGTTGTCCACAATGGTATTGTAACCGATCATGGCACTCTGGGCACCGGAGATCACCTGTTTTTCATACTGCCGGATCTGGGAAGTATTACGTTTGCTGGTATCCCAGTTCGTCACCGTATCGCGGATTCCCTGAACCAGGCTGTGATAACCGCTCTTTAACGATGACATCTGTTTTACCGTTCCCTTTAACTGCGGCATCAGCTTCTCTGCCTGCTTCAGCGGTTTCAGCACCGCGTCAATATTGTCCATGGAATCATCGTAGGTGCTTTCCAGCTCCGTCAGCATATTCTGGTAGTCTTCCTTGGACTCCCCATATTTTCTCCAGGCCTCTGAGATATTCGGATTATATTCCCGCACCCGCAGGGCAAGCTCGTCGTACTCCAATACGTTATCCTGCAGTTTCGACAGCGTTGCCGCGTCATATTTTTCAGGCTCCGGCTCCGCTCCCGGTCCGGTAGGCGCGTACCCGGCAAAAGCCGGGCCCGCGGATGCCGCCGTAAGAACCGCCGCAAGCCCCAGAGCCAGGATCTGATTTTTTCTTCTCATCTCACACGCTCCTTATGAGGTACTTGCAAGGCCATTCACAGCCCAGTCGTAAGTCTCCATGGTCTGGAACAGAGTCAGGTCCGCAGTTTTTAAGGAAAGTTCCGCATTCTCAACGGTAATCTGCTGGTTCTCCAGCTGGTTTCTGCTGGCCTTTCCCTGAGCAAACTGCAGCTGCAGACTGTTCAGATTCCGCTTTGCCAGTTCCAGATTTGCCTCCGCCTGGTCATAGGCCAGCTTCGCGGTCAGCACATTCTGGTAATTGGTCACCAGAGCGGAACCAATCTTTCTCTCATTATCCTCAATGGTTTTCTGCAGGCTTTCTTTGGTGTTATCGCTGGTGGCGTTGGCCAGTTTCTTTTTATTTACTTTCAGCGTATAGTTGTTTTCCAGTGCCTGATCTTTGTCTGCAGCCGGGTCCATTGCCGCGATCCGGCTCATATCCGATGCCGGAACTTCGGTAATCTCCGGGGTATCGTTGTACTTCCAGCCAAGCATGACCTGCAGCTTCTGGCGCACATTTTCAATGGCCGCTTTGGAAGATTCCACGTTTCGGTCCGCGTTCTGAATGCTTTCCTTCGCGTTCAGCACATCCACCTCGGTACTCATGCCAAGAGAGGCATGGGTCTGGGTGGAGGTCAGGGCAATCTCCGCCTGCCGCTTTGCCAGCTCCGCCTGTTTTAAAGCCAGCTGGTCTTTTTCATAACTGATCATATTGGACTGGGCTACCGTTACCAGAGTCTTCTCCGCGGACTTGTAGTTCAGATAGACAATTTCACTGTCCTGCAGGTTATCGTCTGCCTGCTGCTCCATATTTTTTGCCTGAACCTCTGCCATCACCACAGAACCTACCATCATTCCGTAAGTCATTTCATCACTGTCCGGATAGGTAATGCTGGAATAAATCTCATCTGCCATATCACGGTATTTGGAGGAGACATCATCCTTGGTGTCTCCGTATTTGCGCTTGAACTCTGCCAGATCCAGATTGTTGGTCTGGACCGTGGCGTTGTATTCCTGGATCAGGCCTTCCAGTTCATCATACTCAATGGTATTGTCGCGAAGCTTCGCCCACTCCTCTGCACTGCGTGAAAACTCCGGGCTGGCAGCAAACGCCGTGACCGGCGCTGCTGTCATCATCACTCCGGCCATTCCCAGAGATAATGCCTGTTTTAATCGTTTCATCTAACATCCTCCGAAGCCGTCTGGCTTATTAATCGTAATGGGGTTCTGGTTTCTTTTTCGGGCTCATAACCTCATAGTAGATCGGCAGCATTAAGAGTGCCAGCACAGTGGAAGCCACGAGACCTCCCACATCTACCAGGGCCAGGCCCTGCATGCTCTTACCGCTGTCACCGTAGGCCAGCGCCATCGGGATCATGGATACAATGGTCGTTAACGTTGTCATCAGGATCGGGCGCAGACGGGTCGCGCCGGCCTCGATCAGGGCGGTGTCGCGGTCCATCTCAATGCGGTACTGGTTTACGGTATCGACATACAGGATACCGTTGTTTACTACGGTTCCGACTAACATCAGGAATCCCAGCAGGGATACCATACTGATCGGGCAGTCCGCCAGGTATAAAAGTCCGAAGGAACCGATCAGGGAGAACGGAATGGTGGTCATGACCATCAGAGAGAACTTCGGTGACTCGAACTGTGCCGCCATGACTACGAAAATCAGGAAAATTGCCGTGATGATCGCGGTGCCCAGGTTTCCGAACTCCTCCTTCATGCTCTCATCCTGGGAGTTTAATCCGCGGGTGATGGTCGAAGTTAAATGCTTGCTTACTACTTCATTATATAACTTATTCTCGATCGCATCGATCTGGCGGGCATCATCGGTCGGAACATCACCGGTGATGGTTACCTGATACTGCTTATCCTTTCTGGTAATGGTGTTCGGGCTGTCCTGGAAAACAATATCTGCCACATCTGCCAGAGCCACGGAGCCGCCTGCGTTTCCGGTCAGGACAATGCCCTTCAGCTTGTCGATGGTGTCGTACTCATCCTCCGGGTACTCGACCATAACACTGACATCATCGCCATCTACGTTTAAGGTGGTTGCTTCCTTGCCGCCCAGCATGCTGCTGACGGTGCCTGCGATCTGAAGCGGAGTGATATTCTCCGCGTTTGCCTTCACAGCATCAATGTTCAGCTTGACAACCGGCGCCGCATTCTCCAGGGTACTGTGCACCTTGGAAACCTCCGGACGTGCAAGCAGCTCTTTGGTAATCTGGTCAGATGCGCTTTTGAGCTCATCGTACTGGGTACCCTGTAAAATATACTCAATACCGCTGGTGCTGCTAGTCATCGTAGACGAGGACGCGATGTCCATGGAAATGTTTGCGCCTGCAATCTGGTTTAACAGCGGCTTCCACTCCTTGATGACCTCATTGGTCTCACGCTTTCTGTCATCCTTTAAGTAAGCAGTCAGCGTTGCGCCGGAGCTGGTCATGGCAGACATACCGCTTCCACCGGAGGTTAACATATAGGAATCCAGGTCTTCATCCGCGGTAACGATCTTCTCTACCTGCTCGTAAATCCGGTCTTCCTCCTCCAGGGTCAGACCCGGACGGGTTTCAATGCTGACAGAGATCTCACCGGTATCATCGGAAACCATCAGCTCCATGCGCAGCTGAGAAGCCATCCAGAAGGCAGCCACCAGCAATGCAACAGAAGTGAAGAGGACGGTTTTCTTTTTCTTCAGCAGCACCTTCATGATGCTGCGATAGCCATTCTGCATGGCACGGATCAAAGCACCGACCGGAGATTCCTCCTTCTCCTGCGGGCGGTAGAAGCAGTAACAAAGCGGAACGATGGTCATTGCACTGATGAGGGATGCCACCATACAGAAGATGATCGTAAAGCCTAACGGCTTGAACATCTGGCCTGTCAGGCCCTGAAGCAGAGCCAGCGGCAGGAATACAACACAGGTGGTCACGGTACTTCCGATAATGGACTGCAGCACAATGCCGCTTCCCTCCAGGGCAGCCTCCCGGTATCCCACAATGCCTTTTCCCTTGGTGGAACGGAAGCAGCTCTCCAGCACTACAATGGAGTTATCTACCATCATACCTACACCAAGTACCAGGCTCGATAAGGTAACTACGTTTAAGGAGAAGCCCATAACCTGGATCAGGATCAGGGCAGCCAGGATGGAGATCGGGATGGAGGTACCAACGATCAGGGATGCCTTGATCTCACCAAAGAACAGGAAGATGATCAGCATGGAGACCACAACTGCCATCACCATGGTCTGCATAACGCTCTTTAAGGAAGAGTTGATCTCATCACTGGTATCACTTACGGTGATGATCTCCAGATTCTCATCTGCATCGGTCAGATTCTTGATGGTCTTCTTGACTGCCTTAGAAACATCCACCGCAGAAGCGCTCTGCTGCTTCTTGATACCGATGGAAATGGTATCCTCACCGTTATAACGCGCAATACTGCTGGCATCCTCTTTCGCCATCTGAACGTTTGCGACATCAGACAGGTAGATCACATTGCCATTTCCGAGATTTAACGGAATGCTCTTTAATAATTCTTCTGTGTCATACTGGGTTCCGGCACTGACGGAAAGCTTCTGGCCTCCCACAATGGTGTCACCGGCCGGATAGGTAAAGTCTGCGCTGCCGATGGCAGTAGCCACAGAAGAAAGGTTTAAATGATACTGCTCCAGCTTCTCCGGAATCAGCTGTACCTGAATGTACTCCTTCTGTCCGCCGCTGATGCTGACATCGGTAACGGTGGTGATCTTCTCAAACTCCGGAACGATCTTGTTGTTTACATAGTTGTAAAGGTCGGACTGCGCCTTGTTATTGACCGACAGGGACACGGTATCCATCTCGTCAATATTCATCTCCATGATAACCGGGGCATTGCAGTCGTCCGGGAGATCTCCCTCCAGGGCATCCATCTTCTTCTTTAAGTCATCGTATGCTTCATCGATGTCTTTGCCATAATCATACTGGATGATGACCAGAGATACGTTTTCCATGGAGCGGGACTGAATGGTATCAACACCGCTTAAGGAGCCTATCTCTTTCTCGATCTTCGTACTTACCAGATCATTTACATCCTCCGGGCTGGCTCCCGGATATACGGAATACACGATAAGTACCGGCATTTCCATGGTCGGCATCAGCTCCAGCTTTGCGCCAAGAACAGACTGAAGACCGAACACGATCAGGCACAGGATTACCATAACAACGGTAACCGGCCGCTTCAGGACTGATTTTGTTAATCCCATTGATGTTTTCCTCCTTCTGCTCTCACACTAGTTGCCGCTTGTCTCTTCGCCGGAAGCCTCTGTGCTTTCTGCATTGTCTGCGCTCTGCGCATCAGCAGAGGTCTCTGCCGATGCATCTGCTGCCTGGGTATCTGCTGCCGCATTCGGGTCTGCCTTCTGTACCTGGGAACCCTCGTACAGCTCAGAGCTCCAGGTGGTGATCACTTCATCGGATGCATTGATGCCGGAAAGGATCTGTGCCTTCTGGGAATCGTATAAGCCAACCTCCACCGGAACGTAATGAACGGTTCCGTTATCGTATGTATACACATAAGCATCTCCGCCGGAATAGTAAACCGCGTCAACCGGAATGGTCAGCACGTTGTCCGCACGGTCGGAAATAACGGAAAGCTTAGTGGTGGAACCGGTTGGGAGCGCATCGCCGTTCTCCACGGAGGCCTTTACCTTAAAGAGTCCGGTGGAATCGTCGATCATGCTGCTGACCTCATTAATGGTGCCCTGATAATCGGTACCATTCTTATCTACGCTGATCGGATCGCCTACATGCAGCTCGGTTACCACCTTCTCCGGAACAGAAAAGGTGATGGACTTACTGCCAGCGCCGGAAATCACGGCCAGAAGCACCTGGGAAGCCACGTTATCGTGCACCTCAATGTTGCAGGTCTCCACCTTGCCGGAAATCGGTGCAGTCACGTTTGCAAACTCCACCTGATAATCATAGTTCAGCTTTGCGGAATCATAGGCGATCTGGGCATTCTTGGCCTGAGTCTGAGCCTGCTCAAATGCCACACTTGCGATATCACCTGCCGCGAACAGCGCCTGCTGACGTCCCAGATTGGTATTGGCGTCATTCATAGCCTGCTGCGCGGATTCCATCTGGAGTCTTGCTGCCTCTACCTGCTTGGTATCGATCTTGCAGATTGGCTGTCCCTCCTGTACCATATCACCTGCTTTTACGAACACATCGGTGATCTCACCGGCTGCCTTCGGATAAATGTAAACCACATCAGACGGCTCTACCTTGCCCACCAGGCTGCGGTACAGTTCAATACTTCCCATCTGCGGGTTCTCTACATTCACCACCGGAATAAGGGTTTCCTCCTCCACCGGCTTTTTGCGCATTGCGCTGATGCCGGCCGCAACCGCAATCACCGCTACGACCACTCCTGCAATTACCACTTTCTTTTTCATAGCTGTCTCCTCTTATTTTCCACTTTTTATGATCGTGATTCTTTCATACTTATTACGAAATCAGGGCTCCATGCTTAATCACTTCCAGGGAATCCAGATAACGTTTCCGGATCTGATCCAGCTGATCCGGCTGCTCATAGTAAAAGCGCACCGCTAAAATCAGGGATGTAACACCAAGCTGCAGCACAACATCCAGTTCCTCCTCCGAACGTCTTGCAAACCGCTCCATACGGATCCGTTTTGCGAGCCACTGGGTCGTTTTTTCTTTTCCCGGGCTTCCCATGGGCGGTCTGTATCCGATTTCAAAGCCCATGGCCCTGGTATTCTCCTGGTAGGAGCAGACATTACGCACCAGCTGTACCATCTCCTTCGACTCTTCCAGCTTGCGGATCGTAAACTCAAACAGCCATTCCAGCATGTCGAAGAGATTACCGTCATTTTTGTCCAGCTCCCTTTCGCAGCATTCCTGCATCTGTCTCGCATTGTCCTCAAAAATATAGCGGACCACATCCTGCTTATCTTCAAAATAGGTGTAAAAGCTTCCGCGGGAAATATCCGCGTTCTGTATGATCTGGTTGATAGAGGCCTTCTCAAAGGGAACTCGCGCAAATTCCTTGATGGCGGCCTGCCGGATCACCTGCTTTTTCGCTTCCGGAAGACGATAAAATCGTTCCGTAGGCATGTTAAGCACCTCCTTCCCGTTTCTCTTTTGTAAAAATATTTCATTTTGTTTATTTTATGACAATCTGTCACTTTTTAGTGTGACAATGTGTCATATTATAATGACAGCCTGTCACATTGTCAAGTGTTCCGGAAATATTTTATACTTTCTTTACAGTTTTTTAACGCCTTCTGTTAGAGTTCCGTTAAGATTTTACTCTCCCGACGCATTTTCTTATTTTACTGTTACAATAGAATCGGAAATTTATTTCTGAAATGGAAAAATCAGAAGAATAACACACGGAGGATGTCCATGGACACCAGACAAATCGAATATATTCTGCAGATCGCAGAAGAAAACAACATCACCAAAGCAGCAGAAAAGCTGTTCATTACCCAGTCTGCCTTAAACCAGCAGCTGTTAAAGCTGGAACGGGAGCTTGGCACGCCTCTGTTTCAGCGCACCAAAAACAAGTGGTGCCTGACCGATGCCGGGCGCATCTATGTGGAGGGCGCCAGAAAAATGATGCAGATCAAAAAAGATACTTATAATCAGCTCTACGATGTTTCCCTCCTGCGCAAGGGACTTTTAAACATTGGTCTCTGCCCCGGACGCGGGCTTGATATGTTCACCGCCATCTACCCGGAGCTTCACCGCTCCATGCCAAACCTCACCATACGGCCTCTGGAAATGCGGGTAGCCCCCCAGCAGGCTGCCATTGCCGCCGGAGATCTGGATGTCGGCTTTCAGGTCCTTTCCAGATCCGACTGGCAGAAAAACCAGTATGAGGTACTTGGGAGCGAAGAACTGATCGCCATCATCCCGGCCGTCCACCCGGTGGCGCAAAAAGCTGCCCCACCGGGAGAACCCCTG
>OGGB01001804.1_pt1 | contig 13636 bp, 12 predicted proteins | sample 1571111 | NCBI WGS metagenome assembly OGGB01 (sample SAMEA2582067, study PRJEB24529) | metagenome | biome: Human gut stool | place: China | collected 2011
ATAATTAATAATTATAACAAAACTTCTGACGATACGCAACTTTAATGCACTGATTTGACATAGTCTATCATGTATGTGACAGAAATAAAAGAAACACAAATATTTGTGTCAGACTGTAGACAAACTAGGTGCTGGGATCATCCCAGCACCATTTTTTCCTTTAAAGTTAAATTGTATCCAAAAATTTCTTAGAAATCTTCGCTTTTGTCCATTTAGCAATCCGTTCTTACCAAGAAATCTTGCCAGTTTTTTTAGATTCATACATGCAAAAGTAAGCCCGGCTTTCATTTCCATCCGTGCTTTTCCTATGTATTGTGTATATCGAAATCCATGGTGTTCTTTTGCTGTTCCAAAGATTCTTTCTATCGTTTCTTTTCGTTTCTGATAAATCTCTTTGTTTCCCAGTGTATGACGGATATCTTCTGCTTTCTCTATGTATCTTTCCCATACATGTTGTGTTACCAGCTTCACATGATCTTTGCTTTCTGTGCATTTAGATTTCTGGGGACAATTACAGCAAATATATCCACGGCTTTTGTATTCACGATAGCCATCTCGATTTGTTGTGCTATAAGAAAGTACTTGATTTTCAGGGCAAATATAGCAGTCGTAATACTCATCATAAACGCTGTAAAGGCGGGAGATCTGATTGAGGTATCCCTGGATCTGATTCTCGGAAATGACCTGACTACCCCGGTAGCGATCCGTGAATTCGCGAAAATCGAGGGTGCAAAGGTGAAAAATCCGGAAAAGGTAGTAATTGTAATGGATCATTTTACCCCGAACAAGGATATTCAGACAGCAACCCAGTGCAAGGCCTGCAGAGAGTTTGCGAAAGCACAGGGGATTTCTGATATTTATGATGTAGGAAACGGCGGAATCGAGCATGTGCTGCTTCCGGAGAAAGGCTATGTACATACCGGTGACCTGATCGTGGGTGCGGATTCCCACACCTGTACTTATGGTGCATTCGGCGCATTTTCCACCGGTATCGGAAGCACGGATATGGCTGCAGCCATGCTGACCGGAGAGCTGTGGTTCCAGGTTCCGCGCGGAATCCGCGTGGAGCTCCGCGGTAAAAAGAAAAAATGGGTATCCGGAAAGGATATCATTCTCTGGCTGCTTCGCCAGATCAGCGTAAATGGCGCGGACTATGCTTCCCTGGAGTTTGTGGGTGACATTGCGGATCTGACTATGGATGATCGTATGACCATCTGCAACATGGCGGTAGAGGCCGGTGCAAAGAATGCAGTATTCCCGGTAGATGATGTAACCAGAGCTTACTTAAAGGAAGTGGGTGCCGAGGGCGGTATTGCATGTGAGGAGGCTCCGGCTGACGCGTATGAGAAGACTCTGGTGCTGGATCTGGATGAGGTAGAGCCGATCGTGGCCTTCCCGGGCAAACCGGATAACGGCAGATGCTTCTCTGAGTTCGGCGAGGTGAAGCTGGATCAGATCGTCATTGGTTCCTGTACCAATGGCCGGCTGTCTGATTTAAAGGAAGCAGCAGATATCCTGCGCGGAAAGAAGGTTGCGCCGGGACTGCGCGTCATTGTTATTCCTGCGACTCCGAAGATTTACCGCGAGGCCATGGAAGAGGGCCTTCTGATGGATTTCATGAACGCAGGCTGTGCCATCATGACTCCGTGCTGCGGTCCGTGTATCGGCGGAAGCATGGGGATTCTGGCAGCAGGCGAGCGGGCCCTTGCGACAACGAACCGGAACTTTACCGGACGTATGGGCCATCTGGAATCAGAAATTTATCTGTCCAGCCCGGCTGTTGCGGCGGCCAGTGCGCTTACCGGACGGATCACACATCCGCAGGAGGTGATGGAATAATGTTTATTCAGGGAAAAGCAAGACGCGTCGGAGATAATGTTAATACAGATCAGATGTATCCGACACGCTATACCAGTATTGTAGAAGACAGCGAAATGGCAAAGCACTGCATGGAGGATTATGATCCGGATCTGATCAAACGCATGGATCCGGGAGATGTTCTGGTAGCCGGAGTCGGCTTTGGCTGCGGATCCTCCAGAGAGCATGCACCGAAATCCGTCAAGGCAGCAGGATTTTCCTGCGTGGTGGCGAAAGGATTTTCCCGTATCTTCTACCGCAATGCGATCAATATCGGTCTTCCAATCGTAATCTGTACCGAAGCAGTAGACGACTGCCAGGAACTGGATGAGCTTGCCATTGATTTTGACAAGGGAATCCTCACGAACGTGACCCGGAACAAGACTTATGAGATTACACCGTTTCCGGCTTTCATTAATGATATCATGAACTGCGGCGGACTGATCAACCGCATCAAGCGCAATCTGTTCTCCTGATCCGGGAATGAAAGGAGGAGCCTGTTATTTCGCAGATAATCGTTGTGGGATAACAGGCTTTTTTGTTTGGAATAGGGATGGACATTTGCCGGAAAGTCAAGTACAATGAACCAGAGCCGGCAACCCGGGATCCGGGGAGCGGCTGGCAAACAAATGATGATAAAATGGGAAATGGATAGAAGTTATCATGAATACAGATTATTTGAAAAAATGTGCGGCGAAGCTGCTGACAGAAAAACAGATGTCTGAGGCGTTTCTGAATAATATGTTTCTGGCATTGTCCGGCGGACTTCAGGATGCCTATACCTATAATGTGCGCAATCATGTATTTTCCAATGCGCAGACTGGAAATGTGGTGCTCATGAGCCAGCATATCATCAGCGGTGACATGAGAAGCGCACTGAGGTATCTGGTACCGTTGGTTTCGTTTGTGCTGGGGGTTTATATTTCAGAAGAGATTCATCTGCATTTTAAAGACGCAAGGAAGCTGCACTGGAGGCAGAGCATTCTTCTGCTGGAGGTTATCATACTGACGCTGGTAGGGTTTCTGCCGGAAGAGCGGAATATGCTGGCTACTGTGCTGGTTTCCTTTGCCTGCGCGATGCAGGTGCAGTCCTTCCGCAAGGTGGGCGGCTATTCCTACGCCAGTACCATGTGTATCGGCAACTTAAGAAGCGGAACCACAGCGCTGACCATGTATTTTGAGGAGCACAAGCCGGAGCAGCTGCGGCAGTTTCTCTATTATTTTGGCATTATTTTCTTCTTTGCCATTGGAGCCGGTGTAGGCGGCGTAATGTCTCTGAAACTAGGTATCACTACAATCTGGGTTTCTAGTGTGCTACTTTTGATCAGTTTCCTACTGATGTTTTTAGAGAAGCTGCGTTAAATAAATATAAGTCACAATATCTAAATAAAGTCCGAAGTTTTGGGCTCCGCATACAGAACCGCAGACTTTAAGCAGAATTTTGTACTTTGTGTGCTCTATAGCTGATTGTTTCTCCTGCACCCCAAACTCATACGCCTTGCGTGCTCAGACAAGGCGTATGAGTTTGGGGTGCCGCTATATTCGTTCATGAAGAAGTCGAATAGACTTATGCCTCACAACGTAAGCCACTCACAGAGCCGTACGTGCGGCTTTCCTGCATACGGCTCTCCATAATAATATTTGCAGTTTCAAAACAAGTTGACATAGATGTAGGCATTGCTAAGGGATAGAATTTCATTATTTCTTTGAATCCTTTCCTCGTATAACGTTTCTTGTCGTTTCGTCTATTTAATACTTTAAGCAGAAGTTTTCGTACCTGTTGTTTGAAATCATTCTGTTATTATAACTTATTCTATAGTACTATAAATGAGCAAGTTCGTGATTTTGCATAAAAGAAAGACACCTTGAATTCGATTGTGTTGTATAATGAAAGTGACCAAACCAACATTTACAGCATTCACGAAAGAAGGTGTCTCCTGCAAATACTATACATCATTCAACATTCATATACAACCAGTTTAAAAAATTAGATTTATGCAAATCGTATTCTAATCGAATGATCAATCATCTTATGAGTATCCTGATTAGCATCTTTCTTTCTGGATACCATGGAAAAACCACGGATTTTGCTAAAAACAGTTTCTGCCACAGAACTACAATTGCCCATTTCCTCAACTCTGGAAAGTGGGATGAATCGTTGCTTTCAGATACATTAAAACAGTCTGTCATTGAGATTATTTATTCAGAAGCAGCCCGCACCGGAAAACCTGTTTTCTGTATTGTTGACGATACGATAGCTTCAAAGACAAAGCCTTCGTCACGGGTCCTGCATCCGATTGAAGATGCGTATTTTCATCAATCTCATTTGAAGGGAAAACAGGACTATGGGCACCAGGCAGTTTCGGTTATGCTTTCCTGTAACGGCATTGTTTTGAATTATGCTTTTGTGCTGTACAACAAGTCGATTTCTAAAATTGACATTGTTCAGGATATCGCAAAGGAGCTGCCAGTTCCTCCGGTAAAGTCCTATTTTCTTTGTGACTGTTGGTACGTTTCTGAAAAAATAATCAACACCTTTGCCGTACAAGGATTTCATACCATTGGTGCTTTGAAAACAAATCGTTTGCTGTACCCGTTAGGAATGAAAAAGAAGCTCAGCGAACTGGCTGCCGAATTATCCGTGACACACAAGAACTTTGACCTTGTGACAGTCAAAGGCAGAAACTATTATGTGTACCGATATGAAGGCAATCTCAACGGTATAGAAAACGCGATTGTTCTTTTCAGCTATCCTGAAAAAGCATTTGGAAAACCGAAAGCACTAAGGGCTTTTCTTTGCATGGATGTGTCTTTATCCACAAATGAAATCCTGGACAATTACGTATGCAGGTGGCCAATTGAGGTGTTTTTCCGCCAATGTAAGGATAAACTGGCGTTGGACAGCTATCAAATCCGTTCTGCGCAGGGAATCCGAAGATATTGGTTGATTATGTCATTTGCACACTATATGTGTGTTGTTGGAACTGGCGAAGTCTGTCCTTTTGAAACAGGGTATCACAAGATCAGTGACATAATCCAGATGGAAAAATATCTGACCCTCTATCAATGTGCAAGGGAATGCAATGATTTTGACTCCTTTGTAAAGGTCGTGGCGTAGTTTTGTGCAATTTTTCAAATTTGCTCATTTATAGATTTGTTCTTAAAATAATGGCGCTGAGTTTTCCCAGTATTCCCGTGCGAGCCGAATGAATTCCCGTGCACCGGAGTTTAAGTAACCATTTTTCTGGCAGGAAATGACAATTTCCCAGGACGGACGTTCCGGCAGGGAAAAGCAGGCGACTCCCTCGGTGAGTCCCAGCGTATAATAGCGTGGAATGATGCCGCAGCACAGAGTAGACTGTACCATGGCGGCGATACCGCTGGTATTGTTGGTTTCAAACAGAATATTTGGGGCGAAACCGGCTTTCTCAAACAGCAGATCGCAGGAGGAACGAAGCGTGGAGGTCTTGTCCATCAGCACAAAGGGCTCATAGCGCAGCTCGGTCAGGTCCAGGGTTGTCAGTGGTTCGCCGGAAGGTGCAGCTTTTGCTGCCAGCGGATGCCCGCTTGGGATGATCAGTACCAGCTCCTCCTGCTTTAACGGATAGTAGGTATCGCTGGTCTGATCCTTTTGCGTGAGGGTCATAAGACCCACATCAATATCCCCTTTGGCAATGGCATCCTGTTGGGCCCGGACCCGCATCTCAATAGGGCGCACATCCAGGTTCGGAAAGCTGCGGTGCAGTTCCGGGTAAATGGACGTGAACATGCGAAGTCCCCGTCCCGGTGTCAGGCCGATGGTCAGATGGCCTTTGCGGGCGCTGACAACATCGTAGATTCTGTTGTATGTAGTATTTTTAATCTGAAGAGCGGCTTTTGCACCTTCAATATAAATTTCTCCGGCTTCTGTCAGGCGCCAGTTGGTGCGGGAACGGTGAAACAGAGGTGTGCCAAGTTCTTTTTCCAGCTTTAAAAGCTGCTGGTTTAAGGCAGACTGGGTGATGAACAGTTTTTCCGCAGCCTTGGTGATGTTGTTCTCCTCTGCGATTTTTAATATGTATTCGATTTGTTTGGTATCCATGTAAACCTCCCATGAACAAATGCGGCTGTATGTGTTTCTTCTATAAAATAAAGCACATTTGATTATAACAGTTTCTAAACAGAAAATAAACAAGAAAAATTATTAAGAGAAATATAAAAACTATTAATTTTACTTATTTGCATAAAGGTGCTATGATAGCATCAGTAAGAGATACAAAGAACTTCAAAATATCATTTATATATTATTCAAGGAGGGTATTCAAATGAACGCAATTCCTACAATTACTAAGATGGAAGTTTTCCCGGTTGCAGGACATGACTGCATGGAGCTGAACTTAAGTGGTGCGCACGCTCCGTACTTCACCCGTAACATCGTGATCCTGACCGACAGCACCGGTAACGAGGGTATCGGTGAGGTTCCGGGCGGTGAGAAGATCACTGCTGCATTAGAGCAGATTAAAGATCTCGTAATCGGTTCCAGCATCGGTGATTACAAGCAGACCTTAAACAAGATCCGCGCATGGCTGTCTGCAAACATCAAAGATGACAAGCGTGGTCTTCAGACCTTCGACCTGCGTGTAGGCGTACATGTAGTTACCGCAGTAGAGGCTCCGCTTCTTGACCTGCTTGGCAAGTTCTTAAACGTTCCGGCTGCTGCCCTGATGGGTGACGGAATCCAGAGAGATAAGGTTCGTTTCCTGTCCTATCTTTTCTATGTTGGAGACCGTAAGAAAACCGATCTTGAGTACGAGGAAGAGCCGGATGCAGAGTGCGACTGGTACCGTCTGCGTCACGAGGAGGCTATGACTCCGGAAGCAATCGTGGCACTGGCAAAGGCTACCAACGAGAAATACGGTTTTGAAGACTTCAAGTTAAAGGGCGGCGTTTTAGCTCCTCAGGAAGAGGTAAAGGCTGTTACCGCAATCAAGGAAGCATTCCCGAACGCACGTGTAGACCTTGATCCGAACGGCTGCTGGAGCTTAAAAGAGGCTCTGGAAGTTGCTCCGGACTTAAAGAAGGTTCTGGCATACTGTGAGGATCCGTGTGGCGCAGAGGATGGCTTCTCCGGCCGTGAGGTTATGGCTGAGTTCAGAAAAGCAACCATGATGCCGACCGCTACTAACATGATCAACACGGACTGGCGTCAGATGTGCCATGCAATCGCTCTGCAGAGCGTAGATATCCCGTTAGCAGATCCGCACTTCTGGACCATGGAAGGTTCCGTACGTGTAGGCCAGCTGTGCAACGACTTCGGTCTGATGTGGGGCTGCCATTCCAATAACCACTTCGATATCTCCCTGGCTATGGTTGTACAGTGTGCAGCTGCAATCCCGGGCAAGATGAACGGTATCGATACCCACTGGATCTGGCAGGAGGGCCGTGAGCGCCTGACCAAAGAGCCGATGCAGATCGTAGGCGGATGCATCGAGCTGCCGAAGAAGCCGGGTCTTGGTGTAGAGGTTGATCGCGACCAGATCATGAAGGCTCATCAGCTTTACATGGATAAGTGCTACGGCAAGGGCGCTCGTAACGACGCTGTTGGTATGCAGTACCTGATCCCGGGCTGGACCTTCGATAACAAGAAACCGTGCATGGTTCGGTAATTGAATATTTCATAATAAATAAAGAAGCCATCTTCCGACGATTGTAGGAAGATGGCTTCTTTGCAGCTGTATATAATAAAAGTATCAGAAATGATATGTCAGCTAAGCGGCGGGAACGTGTCATTTTCTCCAGTACTCCCGGCACAGCTCCAGAAAATACTGCTCTGCATGACTCAGATAGGCTCCTTTCCGACAGCACATGGTCACTTCCCAGCGCGGCTGTCCTTCCAGCCGGAAATAGACAACACCTGGAGCTGTCTTTGCAAAAATCCGCGGCAGCAGGGCACAGCCTACCTCAGCCAGCACCATGCGGTATTTACTGACGTTGCTGCTGGTGGAAAAGAGGACCTGGGGCTGGAACCCCGCTTCGCGAAAGAGAGCCTCCTCCAGCTGGAACATGGTGGACCGGCGGGTGATCAGGATAAACGGATCCTCCAGAAAACGGGACAGACTGACCTCGGGCGCATCCTCAGCCTGTGTACTTCCCAGACAGGCCAGCGGATGGGAGGCGGGAACAGCAAGAAAAATTTCTTCCTCTGCCATGGAAAGATAGGTATTGTCGTCCTTCTGGGATTCCACCAGTGTGATAAGACCAAGATCCAACTCATTGCGTGTGATGAGATTCTGCATGGTCCGGACGTTGCACTCCACCGGCTCAATCCGGATATCCGGGAACTTCCGGTGGAATTCCGGGTAGATGGCAGTGAACATATTGACGCCGCGCTCCGGAATAAGCCCCAGGCTGATACGCCGGTTCCCGCTTTCTTTTAAATCCTGGATCTGGCTGTAGGCATCCTTTTTCAGGTTCAGGATCTGTCTTGCCGTATTTACATAAATTTCGCCCGCCGGAGTCAGGTGCCAGTCGGAGCGGGTCCGCACAAAGAGCGGGAGCCCCAGCTCCTTTTCCAGCTTCTGCAGCTGCTGGTTTAAGGCGGACTGGGTGATAAAAAGTTTCTCTGCAGCTTTAGTAATGCTGCGTTCTTCACTGATCTGTATGATATATTCCATTTGTCTGGTATCCAACCGAAAACCCTCCTGTCATAAGAATGCTATGTAATACCGGAATCGTGCTTTGAAATAAATGTTAGAAAAACTAACATAAATATTATTTATATAAATTTGACTGACGTACAGAGCTATTATACAATGTGATTATCAATAAGACAAGTTTCACAGGAGAAATGAGGAGGATGGATCAAAATGATGTCCTATGATGTGATCGTGATCGGCGCCGGCGTTGTCGGATCGGCCGTGGCGCGGGAATTATCCCGTTACCAGTTGAAGACTGCGGTGCTGGAGAAGGAGCTGGATGTGGCGTGCGGAAACAGCAGCCGCAATACCGGCATGCTCCACGCCGGATTTACTTATAAGCCGGGAAGCTTAAAGGCAGAGTGCGCCGTAGAGGGAAACCAGGAGTTTGACCAGGTGGCAAAGGAGCTTGGCGTGCCGTTTAAGCGTACCGGAAAGCTGGTAGTTGGTTTTACCGACCATGACCGGGAAAACATTTTAAAATACAAGGCCATTGGCGAGCAGAACGGTGTCCAGGGCATGCGCATGATCGACAAAGATGAGATCAACCGCATTGACCCGAATGCAGGCGGTGAGTTTGCCATGTATGTGCCGTCCTCCGGCATTCTGGATCCGATGCAGTACACCATCGGTCTTGCAGAGAATGCCTGCCAGAATGGTGTTAAATTCCATTTTGGCCAGAAGGTGACCGGCATTACCCGGGACGAGGCGAAGGATGTTTGGGTAGTAAAGACGGAGCAGGATACCTTTGAGACAAAATGGGTCATCAACTGTGCCGGTATGTATGCATCGGAGATTTCCGAGATGCTCGGCTACCCGAACTACCCGGTAAAGGGCTTTAAGGGTGAGTACTATGTGCTGGATAAAAAGGCCGGAAAGTTCCTTTCCATCCCGGTTTACCCGGCTCCGAATGATAAGGGCGGCTTCTCCACCCATGCAACTCCGACAGTGGACGGCAATGTGCTGGTAGGACCGGATTCCTATGTAACAGAAGACCGCGAGGATTATGTTGTAACCAAGGAGCATATGGACGGTCTGTTCCGCGACGGCAGCAAGATGTTCAAGCAAATGAAGCGTGAGTACTTTATCCGGAACTTTGCAGGCATCCGCTGGAAACGCTATAATCCGGAAACCGGAGAAATCCTGGATTTCCTGTTAGAGTCCGATGGTGCACATCCGCATACCGTAAACCTGGTTGGCATTGAGTCTCCGGGTGTGACCTGCGCACTGCCGCTGGCACGCCGTGCTGTGGCATTATTAGTGAAAGAGGAGCATCCGCAGAAGAATGATGGCTTTGATCCGGTGCGTCCGGTAAAGAAACGCTTCCATGAGATGAGCCATGAGGAGCAGATGGCGGCCATCAAAGAAAATCCGCTGTACGGTGAGGTGGTATGCCGCTGCGAGACCGTGACTAAGGCCGAGATTCTGGATGCGATCCGCAATCCGCTGGGCGTCTGTACCGTGACCGGCATCAAGAACCGTACCCGTGCCACCATGGGACGCTGCCAGGGCGGCTACTGCGAGACCCGCATTACCGAGATGATCGAGCAGGAGAAGCACCTTGCGCCGGAAGAGGTTCGGTACTCCAAACGGGATTCTTATATTTTCACAGGAAAGGTCAGGGACGTAAAATGAAAAATGTAGATGTTGTAATTATTGGCGGCGGCCCGGCCGGACTGGCGGCTGCGCTGGAGCTCTGGAAAAAGGGCATTCATGATATTCTGATCCTGGAGAGAGAAAAGGGACTGGGCGGAATCCTGCGCCAGTGCATCCATGATGGTTTTGGTCTGACCCGTTTCGGTGAGACCTTAAGCGGACCGGAGTATGCCTCCCGCTTCGCAGAGCAGGTGAAGAAGCTGGGTATTCCGTATATGACCGATACCACCGTGCTGGAGCTGACACCGGACAAGCAGGTGTTTGCGGCATCCCCGGAGGGACTGCTGGAGATCCAGGCAAAGGCAGTGATCCTGGCTATGGGCTGCCGGGAGCGTACCCGCGGAGCCATCAGCACTCCGGGAACCCGTCCGGCCGGTGTGTACACTGCCGGTGTGGCTCAGGCTTATATCAATTTAAAGAACCGCATGCCGGGAAAGAATGTCGTGATCCTTGGATCCGGTGATATCGGCATGATCATGGCAAGACGTATGACCCTGGAGGGGGCGAAGGTGCTGGGCGTGTTTGAGATTCAGCCATACGCCAGCGGACTGCCGCGAAATATTGAACAGTGCTTAAATGATTATCAGATTCCACTGCATTTAAGCCATTCCGTAACGGAGATCCGCGGCGTGGACCGTCTCGAGAGTGTCGTCATTTCTGAGGTGGATGACAGGCTGCAGCCGATCCCGGGAACTGAGAAGGAATATCCGTGTGACACCCTGATCCTTTCCGTGGGCCTGATCCCGGAAAATGAGCTGACCTGGATGGCCGGCGCAAAGCAGGATGATGGAACCAAGGGCGCGTCTGTAGATGAAAACTTCCAGACCACCGTTCCGGGCGTATTCGCGGCAGGAAACGTGCTTCACGTACATGATCTGGTAGACTTTGTTTCCATGGAGGCAGAGGAGCTGGCAGACGGAGCAGCCCGCTACATCAAAGAGGGAGCACTTCCGGATTGCGGCCTTGCCATTACGGGAGACAGTATGGTAGGACAGCTTACCCCGGCCCGCTTCAGCGGTACCGGAAATGTAACGGTGTCCTTCCGTATGAGAAAACCGGTGAGAAACTGCACCGTAGAGCTGTGGCAGGGTGACCATCTGGTAAAACAGAAGAAGTTTCCGAAGGCTCTCCCGGCAGAGATGATCCAGATTGGCTTAAAGCCGGAAGAACTGAATGAGAAGGATAACCTGGAGGTGAGAGTGGTATGTTAAGAACCTTTACCTGTATTATGTGCCCTCAGGGCTGTGAGATTACCGCGGAGGGCAGCGAAGCGCCGTATTCCATCACCGGCAACAAGTGCAAACGCGGCCATGAATATGTAGAGCAGGAACTGGTAAATCCGATGCGGAACATCGCAACCTCCATTCTGGTGGAGGGCGGTGAGATGCCGCTGGCCAGCGTCCGCCTGAGTGCGCCGATCCCGAAGGCTAAGATCTTTGACGTTATGAATGAGATCCGGAAAGTGAAACGCACCGCGCCGGTTCATGAGGGCGAGGTCGTGATTGAAAATGTGCTGGGACTGGGAAGCAATGTCATTGTGACCAGAACGGTGGAAGCAGAATAACAGAAGAGAAAGCTTTGTCGAAAGGAGCCGCTTTTGCGGCTCCTTTCGGTGCTTGTGGGACCTGGGAACCGATGGTATAATGAGTATAAAGACTAAAAAGTAGGATTGGAGGCAGCTATGGCAGGAAAGATGAAACTTCCAGTTGGACTGGAAAGCTTTAAACAGATCCGGCGGGAGAATTATTACTATGTTGATAAAACCGGGCTGATCGCCCAGCTTCTGGATCTTGGCAGTGCCGTGAATCTGTTTCCGCGCCCAAGGAGATTTGGCAAGTCGCTGAACATGAGCATGCTGCAGAGCTTTTTTGAGCTTGGCTGTGACCGGATTTTGTTTGAAGGACTGAATATTGCCGGGAAAACGGATTTGTGTGAGCAGTACATGGGAAAATATCCGGTCATTTCTGTCAGCTTAAAGAGTGTAGACGGAAGCACGTTTGAGGCAGCCCGGGCTGCGCTTAAGATCATTATTGGAAATGAGGCAATGCGCTTTTCCTTTTTGAAGCAAAGTGAGCAGCTGACGCTGGAAGAAAAGCAGATTTATGAAAAACTGATTGAAATTGGTCAGGCTGGGAACGACATGTATGCAATGTCGGAAGATCTTCTGACAGCAAGCTTAAAACTTCTGTCCGCACTTTTAAAGAAGCATTATGGAATTCCGGTCATTCTTCTGGTAGACGAATATGATGTACCGCTTGACAAGGCTTTTCAGAATGGTTATTATGATGAGATGGTATCTTTGATCCGCGGACTTATGGGAAATGCACTGAAAACCAATGAAAACCTCAAATTTGCAGTTCTGACCGGGTGTCTGAGGATTGCGAAGGAAAGTATTTTTACCGGTCTGAACAATTTTAAAGTATATCCGTTTACCAATCCGGCCTTTGATGAATTTTTTGGTTTTACGGATAAAGAAGTAGCGGCAATGCTTCATTATTATGATCTGGATGAGCATTATGAAACCGTGAAGTTATGGTATGATGGTTATCAGTTCGGAAATACAGAGGTCTATTGTCCGTGGGATGTAATCAATTATTGCAGCGATCATCGGCTGGAACCGGATTTTCCACCGCAGAATTACTGGATCAATACCAGTGGAAATACGATCCTGCGGCATTTTATTGAGGACATGGGAACGGAAAAGAAACTGACGAAGCTGGAAAGTCTGATCAGTGGAGATACGGTCCAGAAGGAAATTAACCAGGAACTGACCTATCAGGATCTGTATTCTTCTATGGACAATCTGTGGAGCACTCTGTTTATGACCGGATACCTGACACAGCGTGGAAAATCGGATGGAAACCGTTATAATCTGGCTATTCCCAACCGTGAAGTCCGTGAAATCATGATCCGTCAGGTGCTGGAGCTGTTTCAGGAAAGCGTGGAGCAGGATGGCGGAATGGTAAATAAATTTTGCAATGCGCTGCTCTGCGGAAATCCGGAAACCGTGGAATCTGTCTTGACAGAGTATCTGAAGAAAACCATCAGTGTCCGTGATACCTTTGTGCGGAAACCGGCAAAGGAAAACTTTTATCATGGAATTCTGCTGGGAATTCTGAGCTTCAAAGGCGGCTGGTCTGTCCGCTCAAATCAGGAGTCAGGAGATGGATTCAGTGATATTTCCATTCGGATTGATGATGCCGATCTCGGAATAGTGATAGAGGTAAAGTATGCGGAACCGGGACGCGAGGAACAGGAATGCCAGAAGGCACTGAGGCAGATCATTGACAAGCAGTATGAAGAATCCCTCCTGCAGGATGGGATCCATAAGATCCTGAAATACGGAATTGCATGCAGCAGGAAGAAGTGCAGGGTCGTGATGGCAACGGAGAAAATCAGAATATGACATGAAAAAGCTCCATGAAAGCAAATGCTGTCTGCGGTTTTCA
>OGGB01001809.1_pt1 | contig 13603 bp, 14 predicted proteins | sample 1571111 | NCBI WGS metagenome assembly OGGB01 (sample SAMEA2582067, study PRJEB24529) | metagenome | biome: Human gut stool | place: China | collected 2011
TTCATAAAGTTTAGGCATATCACTCATAGCTACCAAAACATTACGCAAATCCCCTGGAGGTGTCAGTTGCATGATATCACGTAAATTCCCTGAAGAACCGCCATCATCAGCCACAGTTACAACAGCAGTAATATCAACATCTTTATGGCGCAAACTACGAAGAATGACTGGAATACCAGTTCCTCCACCTATTACTGTAATTTTTGGTTTGTTCATGAACGATTCACCGTCTCCTTACGTCGATCTTTATCACGATGTGTTTCGTTGACCGTCCAATCATTTTTCAACTCTTGAGCCAATCGATGTGCAAAAGCTACACTGCGGTGTTGGCCACCTGTGCAACCAACAGCAATAGTGAGAACAGATTTACCTTCTTTTTGGTAACCCGGTAAGATTGGTTTAATAAGTTGAGTCAAATGACTGTAAAACACCTCTGATTCCTTGTGTTCCATAACATAATCATAAACTTCTTGATCCAGACCAGTCTGGTTACGAAGAGCAGGATCATAATAAGGGTTTGGCAAGAACCGCACATCAAATACCAAATCCGCATCTAAAGGCAAGCCATATTTGAAACCAAAACTCAAGATCTCAATACGGAAAGAAGTCTGATCCTCTGTAGATGAAAACTGTTCAGAAATGGTCTTACGAAGCTGACGTGGGGTCATTTCAGTTGTATCTACAACGTTTTGGCTCAAGCTCTTAAGTGGTGATAAGAGTTCACGTTCAAGCTTAATCCCATCCAACACACGACCATCTGCAGCCAAGGGGTGGCTACGACGTGTCTCTTTATAACGAGAAACTAATTCACCATCTGTGGCATCCAAGAAAAGAATCTTGAAATTAAGTTCCTGATTACTTTCCAAATTGTCTAAAATGACATTTACCTCGTCGAAAAACAATCGACTACGCATGTCAACAACTAAGGCAATCTTAGAGGTCTGTTCACTATGTTTTACCAACTCAATAACCTTAGGCACCAATGAAGGTGGCATATTATCGATGGTAAAGTAACCTAAATCCTCAAAGGATTGAATCGCCACAGTCTTACCTGCACCACTCATTCCTGTTACGATAACTAAATCAATTTGTTTCGTCTCCATGAATCTTCCTTTCTAATCCTTTTTCCTTCATCATTCGAATATCATCTGACATCTTCTCCACTTGTTGACTAACAGCCATTATCATTTCTGTCTGCAATTTTTGGATGGTAAGCAAATCAGACTGGTCTTGTTGCACCAAGTGATCAATCTTTTCATGCAAAAAACGAATCTCTTCCTTAGACTGTTTATTCACATGATAGTCATTTCGGGCTTGCAAACGGTCATAATCCGAAGCACGATTCTGGCTCATCATAATCAATGGTGCTTGAACCGCCGCCAAGGTTGATAAGGCCAAGTTAAGCAAGATAAATGGATACTTGTCAAAAGAAATTCCAAATGGTTGAATGACATTTAGTGCCATCCAAATCCCCATAAAAGCTATAAACGACAAGATAAAAGTCCAAGATCCACCAAATCGTGCCACTTCATCCGCAACTTTTTGACCAAAAGTAATCCGACTATCCAATTGTTCTTGGACGTCCTGATCCTCATACAACAAATTTTTGGTCACATCATGTACCGTCTCACGTACATGCTCGTTCTTTTCATTGGCACTAGCAATGATTTCATCAAGAAAAACCAATCTATAATCCAAAAGACTGATATTGCTAATAAAATCATGTCCTTGTACAAGAGGATAATCTTTTTTTACAAGCACCTGTATCCGACTGTTAAGTCGTTCAAAGTAAGAGCCATCTGTTTCATCAAACCACTCTTTAGAGATATAATCCTGAACTCTCTTTACCTGCATATTGTCGCCTTCTTTCTAGGCTCTATTATACCACAATGAATCCTTAATCGTTCAATGGATAAAGGAAAAGAATCCAAGATTAGTCTCAGACTCTTTCCTCTTTTAGGATATTTGATTGAAAATCATATTATTGGTAATTCAAAGTCCAGTAATAAGTACCATCTCCAGCAATGACGCAAGCTACTGCAGCTTGAGTCGTATTAGGATTCATAAGCAATTCACGAACACCACTATTCAACCATTTATTAGCAACAACTGAACCATCTGATTCTCAACGGTAGACAATACCAGAACTATCATATGTATGTGAAATATCTTTGGCATGTGGAAGGGTTGTTCAAAAATAATAGGCTTTGGACAATATTAACGATTATCAATATTTTCTGGGTAGAGGTCGTGATTAAAAAGTCGTTGCTCTGCCATTTTTTCATACTTAGTTTCTGGACGACCGTAATTAAAATATGGGTCAATTGAAATACCACCACGAGGTGTAAATTTACCCCACACCTCAAGGTAGCGAGGATTCAAAAGCTCCACCAAATCCTTACCAATGGTATTGATACAATTTTCGTGGAAATCTCCGTGATTACGGTAACTAAAGAGGTAAAGCTTCAATGATTTAGACTCAACACAGAGCTGGTCTGGAATATAAGAAATATAAATGCTGGCAAAGTCAGGTTGCCCAGTAATCGGACAAAGTGAGGTAAATTCTGGACAGTTGAATTTGATAAAGTAATCATTATCAGTATGACGATTATCAAAAGACTCCAAGACTTGTGGAGAATATTCAAAAATATAAGGTGTCTCCTTATTACCTAGGAGAGTGAGTTTTTTCATTTCTTCTTGTTGTGACATTTTTCTTCCTTTTCTTGTATAATTTTGATGGTTGTAGGATGTCCTTTCATCCTTCCTAAACACCACGCTCATTGTCGTAGAGTAGGGTATGCAGTTGAGGGAGGACACGGACGTTCCCCCACGAATCATCTGCAGCTACTGTCTCCCAGAGTTCTTTGAGGCGTTCTAGTTGGTACTGGACAATATTTCCTTCTGCTTTGGGTTCAGGATTACCAGCTGAGAGAAACATCACATCTGGCTGATAACGTTCCTGAATCATTTTAGCAAAATCCAAGTCAGCATCGTCAAAGACGGGAACCTTGAAGGTCACTTTATCAGGATCAAGCTGAGAGACAATAAAATCAAGTGTTTCCAAATTGACTTCCATCTTTGATGATGGTGGTTTCGGGCTTAGAGTAATCTGATCAATATCTCTTAGCCACTCCTGCCAACGAGATCCTTGGGTTTCAACAGCCAAAGTTACGCCTCTCGCCTTGAGTTTTGAAACGAGTTCCGCCATATTGGCTGCTAAAAGCGCTGGATTTCCTCCAGATAGAGTAACATAGTCATAGGTACCGAGCGCATCCAAAGCTGCAATCACTTCATCGGCTGTCATTCGAGTAGGCTTCTCTGAGCCATCCCAAGTGAAGGCTGAATCACACCAATCACAGTGGTAATCACACCCTGCTGTTCTCACAAACATGGTCTTTTGCCCGATGGCTCGACCTTCCCCTTGAAAGGTCGGTCCAAAAATTTCAAGTACTGGTAGTTTAAGTACGCGTTCCCTAGTCATCCAACCACTCCCGTCTAAACTCTGCAAAAGCTGTTGGTGTTTCATAAAGGCGTACATATTCCAAACGAAGTCCCCTCTCCTCTGGCAGATGTTGACTCGTCATCTGGAAAATCCAGAAAACCATATTTTCCGCAGTTGTGTTCATATAAGGCAAAGTTTCATTGAGATAACGGTGATCCAGATGAGGTTCCAGATAATTCTTATAAATATTCTTAAGATCACCAAAATCATAGGTCATGCCACGCTCATCCAAGTAACCACTCACTGCTATTTGAAGATGGTAGGTATGACCATGAAGCGATTTGCATTTTCCTTCATAATGAAAGAGATGATGGGCAGCATCAAAAGTAAACTCTTTAGAAACCAATGTACGGTGAGGATTATAAACCAAAGACTCACCTGTTTCAGTCTTGATTTCTTTAGGTGCAAAAAACATTAAGCTTCTCCTCTTTCTGCAAGATATTTTTCAAGACCTCTTTGACGCAAATGACAGGCAGGACATTCCCCACATCCTGTACCTATGATACCGTTATAGCAAGTCAGCGTTTTTTCACGAACATAGTCGAAAGCTCCAAGTTGATCAGCCAACGCCCAAGTCTCAGCCTTATCCAACCACATGAGTGGCGTTTGGATGACAAAATCATAGGCCATGGCAAGGTTAAGTGTGACATTAAGTGATTTGACAAAAACATCACGACAGTCTGGATAACCAGAAAAGTCTGTCTCACAAACACCTGTCACAATATCAGTAATCCCACGTTGCTTAGCCAACACAGCAGCGAAAGAAAGGAAAAGATGATTACGCCCGTCCACAAAGGTATTAGGCACTTCACCTTCTTCAGACTCAATCTCAATATCAGATGTTAAGGCATTTTCAGTAATTTGTCCAAGCAAGGACATATCCAAAACATGGTGTTTAAGACCTTGCTCTTTTGCAATCTCTTTAGCTACTTCAATTTCCAAGCTATGACGTTGCCCGTAAGCAAAAGTAACTAGTTCAACAGTTTCATAATGTTTTAAAGCCCAAAATAGGCAGGTTGTAGAGTCTTGACCGCCACTAAAGACGACCAAAGCAGATTGACGATTCATAATATTCCTCTTTATCTCTGATGTTTGAGACACATAAAAAGCTCCCTAGAGGGAGCCAAAAAACGCCATTACTGGTTTTTTTTAGCGATGGTGTCTCCCAAACATCGAAAATTTATTTCAGCTATAGTTTATCACAGTTGAGCCAAAAAGAAAAGAGCCAAGGCTCTCTTCATTAATCAATCTCAGCAATAACTTCGATTTCAATTTTAACGTCTTTTGGCAAGCGTGCCACTTCAACTGCTGAACGAGCAGGAAAGTCAGCTTTAAATGCAGTTGCATAAACTTCGTTAAATGGAACGAAATCGTTAATGTCACTTAGGAAGCATGTTGTTTTGACAACATGATCAAAATCTGTTCCAGCTTCCGCCAAAATGGCACCAACATTTTTTAGCACTTGTTCAGTTTGTTCTTGAATGGTTTCACCAATGATTTCACCTGTTTCTGGTGACAATGGTACTTGACCAGAAGCAAACAAAAGATTTCCTACGATTTTACCTTGAACATAAGGACCGATTGCTGCGGGTGCTTTATCAGTATGAATAGTTTTTGCCATGATAATTTTTCTCCTTTGTCTAATATGCTGTTATTATAGCAAAATATTCTGAAAATTGAAACAGGTATTTTCAAAAAGAAAAGAATTAGCTCAAGACTAATCCTTCTCTTATTATTTCAGATACTTTTTGACATAGTCATAGTAATCCGGTTTTTCTTTTTTATTGAGCGCAAAGAGCATTTGGCCTTTCAGGGGCTCTTTATCATTATTGGGTTGCAAAAAGAGGGCTGTCTCTTTTGATTTTGTGGGGAAAAATACAGTATAACTGGTTTCATTTCCTTGGTCTTTCAACTTAAGAGAATAATAAGTAAAACCATCTTTAGCTTTAGGACCATTCAAAGTATAATCATAGTCCTGCTTACCAATCGTTACTTTATCTTTCTTAAAAATGATCTTATAATCTTTTTTAAGAGCGTCCTGAGCTTTCCACTCACCTTGTAAAGAGGGAGCAGATTTGCTACAAGCAACCATTAAAACCAAACAAAGTAAGGCTGACAAGCCAAGTAACCATCTTTTCATACACCTGCACTCCTAGAAAATTGACTTATGGTTTGATACGGTGCAACATACGTGGGAATGGAATAGCTTCACGAATGTGTTTCGTACCAGCTACAAAGGTAACCATACGTTCAATACCAATACCAAAACCACCGTGAGGTACTGAACCGTATTTACGAAGGTCAAGGTAGAATTCGTATTCTGTGCGATCCATACCGAGTTCATCCATCTTAGCAACAAGCGCATCGTAGTCATCCTCACGCATTGAACCACCGATGATTTCTCCGTAACCTTCAGGTGCCAAAAGATCGGCACAAAGAACACGCTCAGGATTACCAGGAACTGGTTTCATGTAGAATGCCTTGAAACTTGCTGGATAGTTAACAACGAATGTTGGAACACCAAAATAGTTAGAAATCCAAGTTTCATGTGGTGAACCAAAGTCATCCCCATGTTCAAGATGCTCGTAGTCTGTATCTTCGTCATTTTCATGGGCTTGAAGAAGGTCGATTGCTTCATCATAAGACACACGCTTGAAAGGCTCAGCAATGTATTTCTTAAGAAGATCGACATCACGTTCAAGAATTTCAAGAGCTTGTGGTGCACGGTCAATAACGCCTTGAATAAGAGCTTTGACATATGCTTCTTGCAAATCAAGCGACTCATCATGTGATAAGAATGAATACTCAGCATCCATCATCCAAAACTCAGTCAAATGACGACGTGTTTTTGATTTTTCAGCACGGAAAACAGGACCAAAGTCAAAGACACGACCAAGAGCCATAGCACCAGCTTCAAGATAAAGCTGACCAGATTGGCTCAAGAAAGCAGGTGTTCCAAAGTAGTCTGTCTCAAACAATTCTGTTGAATCTTCGGCAGCGTTACCAGACAAGATTGGACTATCAAATTTGATGAAGCCATTTTTATCAAAGAAATCATAAGTTGCATAGATAATGGCATTACGAATTTGTTGGATAGCCATTTGCTTACGTGAACGCAACCAAAGGTGACGATTATCCATCAAGAAGTCTGTACCATGTTCTTTGGGTGTGATTGGGTAATCTTCAGATTTACCAATAACTTTCACTGCTGTTACATCAAGCTCATAACCAAATTTAGAGCGTTCATCTTCTTTGACCACACCTGTCACATAGACAGATGTTTCTTGACTAAGGTGTTTGACAACATTAAATTTTTCAGTACCTTCTTCTTCACCGTATTTTTCGATAAAGTTAGGTTTGAAAACGACAGCTTGGAAGAAAGCAGTCCCATCACGCAACTGAAGAAAGGCCAATTTCCCTTTTCCAGATTTGTTAGCTACCCAGGCACCAATAGTGATTTCTTCACCAACGTGTTTAGGCACATCAATAATTGAAACTAATTGTTTAGACATGTAAATTACTTCTCTTTTCTGTTGAACTATATTAAAATTTATTTTTCCATAAATGCTTTGATTCGGCTAACAGCCTCTTTCAAAGTATCTAGGTCTGTAGCATAGCTGAGACGAATATTTTCAGGAGCACCAAATCCTGCTCCAGTTACCAATGCGACTTCAGCCTCTTCAAGGATGGCATTGGTAAAATCATTGACATCTGTATAGCCTTTGATTTCCATAGCCTTTTTAACATTAGGGAAGAGGTAGAAGGCACCTTGAGGTTTGATAACTTCAAATCCAGGCACTTCAGCTAAGAGTGGGTAGATGGTATTCAAACGTTCTTCAAAAGCTTGACGCATTTCTTCGATAGAAGTTTGATCTCCTGTCAAAGCCTCAATAGCAGCATATTGAGAAACGGCTGTAAGATTAGAGGTTGTTTGACTGATGACCTTAGCCATACCTGCAATAATCTCTGGATCACCAACAGCAAAACCAACACGCCAACCTGTCATGGCATAAGTCTTTGAAACACCATTGATGACAATAGTTTGCTTACGAATGGCATCAGAAAGACTTGAAATTGGTGTGAAACTATTGCCATTGTATACCAAGCGACCATAGATATCATCAGCTAAAATCAAAATATCATGCTCAACTGCCCAATCGCCAATTGCTTGCAATTCCTCCTTGCTATAAATCATTCCGGTTGGATTTGATGGTGAATTAAGCAAGACCACTTTCGTTTTTTCAGTGCGAGCTGCCTCAAGCTGTTCTACTGTAGCTTTAAAGTGATTTGCTTCAGTCGTTTGGAAAGTGACCGGAACACCTTCAACCATTTTCACTTGATCTACATAAGAAACCCAACAAGGCGTTGGAATGATTACTTCGTCACCAGGATTGATAACAGTAGCAAAGAAAGCGTACAAAATAAACTTAGCACCAGTTCCGACTACAACTTCATTTGGTTTTACAGAATAACCATAGAATTTGTCCATATAGCTACCGATAGCTTCTTTGAGTTCTGGAAGACCAGAGGCTACGGTATAAAAACTTGCTTTACCACTTTCGATAGAGGCAATAGCAGCTTTCTGAATATTCTTTGGAGTAACGAAATCTGGCTCTCCAAGTGTCAAACTCAAGATATCACGTCCTTGAGCTTTTAGGGCTTTAGCACGCGCACTGGCTGCTAAAGTAACACTTTCACCCATTTCTAATACACGATTTGATAATTTTGTCATTTTTATAGTCCTTCCACTTTAATAACCTGACCCGAGATAAAATCGACCAGAAAATACTTGGTTCCTGACTTCACTTCCCAAATAGGAGTTTTCTTATACTTTCCTAAATGCACATAAGAAATCTTCTTAGCACCATACGCCTTGGCAGCTTTCTCTGCTACTGACTTACTAATACCATCAGACTGCTTGTAAATATCAACCACACCTGAATCTTTACTGACAATGAGGGCAAGCTTTTCACCTTTACTCGTTTTACCAAGAAGACCATAATAGGTCTCTAGACCATGGTAGATATCAAATTCAGAAACAGTCCTAATATCCGCCTTACTCTCAGCTATGGCAATCACTTGCTTTTCAGCATCAATATAGGGCTTTGTCGCTACAATCAGTAAAGCTGTCATAGAGGCAATTAAGGTCGCAACGATTGTAATTATTCCCAAAATAATCTGTTGCTTTTTCGTCAAAGCTGATCGTTGTTTACGCATAATTTCTCCTAAAAAAGTTTCTGAAATTATTATATCAGAAAATGATAAATCTTTACATAGCTATGTCGCTAGTAATGGATATTTAACGTCATCTTTTTAGGTCTGAGAAACTCTTTCATCTTAAAATTTGATTGATATTATATAGCTAACTTTCCTTTTGCAGAAATGTCTGGATATCTTCATTGAATGTCTTAAATTTAGTTCGTTCAAGCGAAATCTCTTGAGAAACTTCTTTCAAAAATAGCTTCCCATAGCTCTTGACTAGGGGGCGGTTGTCTAAAAGAAGTATAGCTGAACGCTGATCCGGACGTCTTTGCGAACGCCCAATAGCCTGTTTAAAACGCAAAATTGTCATAGGAAGACTGTAGCTATTAAAAGTATGCTTCCCTTGTTTAGAAAACCACGACTCCAATTTTTGATAGAATGGATCTTTAGGATTGTCAAATGGAAGACGTGCGATGACCTCAATAACCCTATCTTGTTGAGCAAAATCAACACCTTCCCAGAAAGAACCCATTCCAAGAAGCATATTAGTCTCACCTCTATCAAAACGTTTTTTGACGTTAAAAGCCGTACCGTTCTTTTCTTGAGTGAGGTGATGTACTTCCTGTAAATCCAGCAAATCTGAGACAGCTAACATGCTTTTTCGAGATGTGAATAAGACTAATATAGGATATTCCGTTTTAGTCAACTTCTGAAGACGTTTTGCGACAGCTTTATCATAGTCTTCTTCAGATACAACACCAATCATAGGCATGCTTTGATCAATCCAAATTGCCTGACTGAGAAGGTTGTCCATTGGAAGACTAACCTTATGCACCTGATTTAGCCCTAATAAATCTGCCACATCAACTTCAGGACCAATATCAATGGTTGCTGAGACAATCAACACCTTCTGAGCACTCGGAAGATAGGCAGACAGTTTCAAAAGTTCCTGACGTGAAGCCTTTAGATAAGACACCCGATGTTCCTGATAGTAGTCAGTTTCAAGCCAAAAATGGCTGTAAAGGGGTGTTTGAAATGGAGATAACATTTCCACCAAACCGCTTTCCCCTTCAAGTTCAGTTATGGTCTGAAGCAAACAATCTAATTGCTGACGATTATACTGTTTTTGTGGGAATTGTTGGTGTTCCTGAATCAAATGACTAATTTCAAACTGCAAATTTTCAAGTAAACGCTGTTGCAGTAAGGATGGGTTACCATGATCAAGAATACGATGGATCTGTTGCAAAAGACTTGTTAAATTCACTTGGTAACGAGAAAATTGTTCTAAAGCCAGAACCATCTTTTGCCCCTCATCAATGACAAGCGTTTTCCCTCTGACAAAATCATGGTCATCCTCCATACGGGTTAAGAGATAGGCATGATTAGTGACAACAACTTTAGCCTCTTTGGCCTTTTGATAGGACTGTTGCCAAAAATCGTAATCCTTAAAAAGACTATCTGCCTTTAACTTACCATCATGTTTAATCTCATCAAAATAAGCCATGTAGCGCTGCTTCTGTCTTATCTCGTCAAGATCACCAGTCTCCGTCTCTGTCAACCAAACCAAAAGTTGCATCTTATAGCGATTGACCAAACGATTACTATCCTGACGTAGTAAGGTTTGATAAAAGGAATCCAACTTAATATAATTCTGCGGTCCCTTAAGGCTGTGAAAATTAATATTGAAGATTTCAGCTAAACTTTTAGCTTCTTGACTCATAATTTGATTTTGAAGAAGCTTGGTTGGAACAGCTACAACGACTTTATCTACATTTGCTTGTGCCAAAATGGGAAGAAGATAGCCATATGTTTTCCCAATTCCTGTCTGAGCTTGAATCATGGAAATGTCAGTATTATCCAGTTCTTTTCTGACCGCCTCAGCAAATTTTTCTTGCTTATGTCTTGTTTCCAAACCTAGGAGTGCAATATTGGTTTCAAAATCTTGAGATAATTTGCGTTCATTCTTATAAGTCAATGGCTTTCGAAGGACAATACCAGACTCCTCAAGCATGATATACTCTTTCGCAAGTTCATGCTTTTGTCCTCTTATGGCATCACGAATGACTAACTCAGACTCAAAAAGCAAATTATCAGAAAAGGTCAAGAGTAAATCAATGGTTTGTCTAGGTAAACTAGCTATTTTATCCATTAAATGAAAAAGAAGTTGACCTGTAGCCCTTGCATCCTCAATAGCAGTATGGGCTTGAGCTAAGTCAAGATTTAAGACCTTAGATAAATGAGAGAGTTTATAGTGTTCCAATGTCGGATAAAAAACCTGAGCCAACTCAACTGTATCAACACGGGGTGTCCTTAATTCATAGCCCTCCATGAAAAGAGCTTCTGAGAGTAGGTTGGCATCAAATTTGACATTATGGGCAACAAAAATACAATCTTCAATTAAGTCAAAAATCTTACGAGCGATTTCTGAGAAATCTGGTGCCTGAGCTAACTGCTGATCTGTAATACCCGTCAAATGAATAATATGATCATCGAGTTTTTGGTGCGGGTTCACATCACTTGCAAATTCGTCAATCACCTGACCATTTTGCATGATGACAATTCCCACCTGTATAATACTAGCCATTGACGAGGCAAATGTTGCTTCCAAATCAACAATGGCATATTTATTGGTGTTTTTTTCACTCATAGTGACCTTATTATAGCATATCCAAAACACCAAAAAAAGACAAAGTCTTTATTCCAACAATGGAAAAAGCCTAAAAATCGTGTTACACTAGTCCTATGAAAATAAAACGAATTTTAAACCCTGTTGCTCAGGAGAATACCTATATTTTAGAAAACGATACAGCTTGTTTAGTCATTGATCCAGGAAGTGATACTTCTAAAATCTTGACAGAGCTTGAAGTTATTTCCAAACCCATCTCAGCTATCCTTTTGACCCACACGCATTACGATCACATTATGAGTGTTGAAGCTATCCGTCAAGCGCATAAGCATCCTCCTGTTTATGTCGCTGAGGCTGAAAAAGACTGGTTGATGAATCCTGTTGATAATTTATCTGGTCTTCCACGTCATGATGATATGGAGGATGTGATTGTCAATCCTGCTGACTACTACTTTGATTTCACCAAGGACTATAACATTAGCGACTTCTATTTTAAAGTTGTTCCAACTCCTGGACATTCTATTGGCGGTGTTTCCTTTATCTTTGACAAGGAAGAGACTGTTTTTTCTGGTGATGCCCTCTTTAAAGAAACAGTTGGGCGATGGGACCTTCCAACAGGTAACCACGACCAGTTACTCTCTAGCATTCAAAAGCAACTCTTCACTCTTCCTAATCACTATCGAGTTTTCCCAGGTCATGGATGGGACACCACTATCGGTCACGAAAAAGTCTTTAACCCACATTTTTCATAAAAAGATAAGCTCATCACTGCCGTTCTCACTTTGGCAATGTTGGGCTTTTTGAGTACAGAAAAAGAAGACCCTTAGGCCTTCTCATTTGAAACTCTTTAGCGAGCTTATTTAGATTTAATATAGTTAACACCATCTGCTTTAGGTGCAACGGCTTTACCGAAGAATGCAGCCAAAACAATAATTGTCAAGATATATGGTGCAATTTGCAAATAGACGTTTGGTACATGTGAAATAACAGGCAACTGTTTTCCAATGATTGCCAATGATTGTGACAATCCAAAGAACAAACTTGAGAGCATTGCACCAATTGGGCTCCAACGACCGAAAATCATGGCAGCTAAGGCGATGAAACCAGGACCTGCAATCGTTGTAATGGCAAAGTTGTTTGAGATTGATTGTGCATAAACCGCACCACCAACACCACCAAGGAAACCTGAAATCATAACGCCATAGTAACGCATACGGTAGACGTTAATCCCAAGTGTATCTGCTGCCTGTGGGTGTTCTCCGACTGAACGAAGACGCAAACCAAAGCGAGTCTTAAAGATAAGCCACCATGATGCTACCGAAACCAAGATAGCAACATATGCTACCAAAGAAACATTCGTGAAGAAAACTTTACCCAAGAAAGGGATATGATTCAAGATTGGGAATGATACAGTCTTAAAGTTATAACTGATAGCAGGCGTTTGACCAGCACCATAGATAACACGTGTCAAGAAGACGGCCAAAGATGGTGCGATAAGGTTCAACACTGTACCAGAGACAACGTGGTCAGCACGGAAGTTAATTGTCGCAACAGCATGGACCAATGAATAGAGAACACCAACCAGACCTGCTACAATCGCAGCAATCCAAGGTGTCACATCTCCAAAACTTTCTGCAAAAGTTAAGTTAAAGAGAACACCTGCAAAAGCACCAATTACCATAATTCCTTCAAGGCCGACATTTACGATACCGCCTCGTTCAGAGAAAGTTCCACCGATACTTGTAAAAATCAATGGTGCTGAATATTTCAACATAGAGGCAACAATCAAGGCTAAAATAGTAATAAAGTCCATATTAGTTTTGTCCTCCTTTAGCTTTCACTGATTTATGACGAGGGCGAACCCAATATCTAATGATGTAGTTAGCACCAACAAAGAAGATTATCAAGGCTGATACAACATCGATAATTTCAGGTGGCACACCAATCATACCACTCTTACCAATAGACAAGACACCATAAAGAAGTGCGGCAAATGGGATACCGATAGGTGAGTTAGACGCTAAGAGCGCAACCGCCATACCGTTCCAACCGATAGCCAATGAAGAGTTTTGAACAAAGACATTTTGGAATGTACCAAGACCTTCTACTGTTCCTCCAAGACCACAAAGAGCACCTGAGATAATCATTGACATGATAATAACACGTTTAGATGACATCCCTGCATACTCTGACGCATGAGGATTAAGACCTACAGATGTAATTTCAAAACCAGTTGTTGTTTTCTTAAGCAAGAACCAAACTAAGAAGGCAGC
>OGGB01001846.1_pt1 | contig 13358 bp, 4 predicted proteins | sample 1571111 | NCBI WGS metagenome assembly OGGB01 (sample SAMEA2582067, study PRJEB24529) | metagenome | biome: Human gut stool | place: China | collected 2011
CCTAAGGTATAAAGATTATGGCACCAAGCAGCGCTAGCAGGAGTAATCATACCTAATACGCCGGCACCTACCAAACTACCGTTAACTGCAACAATGCCACGATAGTTAGTATTAATCCGTTTCATGAGTTCCATGGAGATTTTACGCAAATCTACCAAGGCTTGTAAGTTATCAGAAGAGATTGTTACATTGGCTATTTTTTGAGCAATTGGCGCCCCTTCATTCATGCCAATACCAACATGGGCTTCGGACAAGGCCGGAGAATCGTTAATACCATCCCCTACCATCATTACCGTATAGCCTTCTTCTTTGGCTTGTTTTACATAGGCAGCCTTATCTTCTGGTAAGACGCCAGCATGGAATTCATCAATACCCAATTCTTTAGCAACACGAGCCGCATTGCGTTCGCTATCGCCAGTCATCATAACAACTTTTTTGATGCCCAAATCGTGGAGATCTTGGATAACCCCTTTAGCTTCATCACGGACAGGGTCTTTGATGCAGATAACTGCGGCTAGGGTGCCACCAATGGCCATATAGATATGAGAAGAGGTATTTGGTAAGTTGTCGAACTTTTCTTGTTCCTTAGCTGGAATTTTGGTCTTTTCATCATCAAAGATGAAATGAGCAGATCCGATACGGCAACGATAGCGCCCCACCTTAGAGGCAATACCGTGTGCCACAATGTATTCTACTTCAGAGTGCATTTCCTTATGTGGTGCATTATGGTCCTTAGCGGCCCGCACAACAGCCTTAGCCATGGAGTGTGGGAAATGTTCTTCCAGGCAAGCAGCCAAGGTCAACATTTCTTCTGCATCGTGACCATTGAAAGGAATGATTTCTTCGAATTCTGGTTCTGCCTTGGTCAAGGTACCAGTCTTATCGAATACAATCATATCAGCAGCAGCGATTTGTTCCAAGAACTTACCGCCCTTAACAGTAACACCTCGTTTAGAAGCTTCACCCATAGCAGACAAAACAGACAATGGGATGGACAACTTTAAGGCACAAGAGAAGTCAACCATAATGAAGGACAAGGCCTTAGTCACATTACGAGTCAACAAGAAGGTCAATGCTGCACCCAAGAAGGAGAATGGAACCAATCGGTCTGCCATGCGGTAAGCCTTTTGTTCCATGCCAGATTTCATTTGTTCCGATTCTTCGATAAGGGAAACGATCTTTTCATAGCGGGAGCTATTAGCGGCACCACGGACAGCCATAATAGCACGTCCATCTTCAACAACGGTACCAGCATAAACAGAAGAGCCTACATCGCGGCAAACGGCTTCTGCTTCGCCTGTCATGGAAGATTCGTTAACTTGTAAGACCCCTTCGATGATTTCCCCATCCAAAGGAATGACTTCCCCTTGGCGGAGTACAACATGAGCCCCTTCTTGAACATCTTGTACAGCCCGAGATACTTCGAGACCATCTTCCAAGACCCACACCTTATCCACATTGAGGGACATAGATTCAGCCAAGTTCAAGACAGACTTACGGTGCGTCCATTCTTCTAGGAGGTCACCAATACCAAGCAAATACATAACTGCACCAGCTGTAGAGTAATCCTTTTGCAACAAGGATGCGCCAATAGCAAGCCCATCAAGAACTTCCACAGTGAGTTTACGTTGCCATAAGAGTTTCACCGCTTTTGCGATGTACTTAGTGGCCCGGAACCAAGACCAAGCCATGGCAATTGGAGCTGGCAATACGATACGCCGACCCAAATAAGCCAAGGTATTCTTGATCATTTGTTCCCGGTAGTAACGACTAACCACCCGTGGGGAATAGTCTGTCAAAGCAGGTGCTTGCGCAAAATCAACTTGACGTAAGGCTTCAACAGCTGTGCGCACAGCATTGATATCCCCATTATGGATAATGGTCACTTCAGCAATTCTCGTGTAGAAGGTAGCTTCTTCAATGGCAGGATCTGCCTTAAGGAGGCTTTCCACATAGGCTGCTTCAGCTTCTGTAAAGCGGTGGCCACTAATTCGTACGCGGAGGCGACGATCTAAGCGGCTAACAACAGAGAACTGTAACATAGTGATATCCCTCTCTGATTATTTGTTTTCTTCGAAGATTTCTTTGTCGCGTTTTTCGTTAATTTCGTTAGCTTCTGCCAAGATATCAGTGGAGGAAGCTTGTACTTTATCAGCTGTTGCCAATACAGAATCTTTAGCGCGAAGGCCAGCAGCTACGATGTTAGCGTATACTTTTTTAGCATCATTGCTTGTCAAAATTTTCAAGCCCAATGTACCCAAAGCCAAGCCAGCAGCGAACAAGTTAGCGTTTTTAAGATTTTTTTGATTGAAGTTGAACATAGGGTGTACTTCCTTTCTCTTAATACAATTACTAATGATTATAATTTAAATTTTATACTACAAGGCTCAGGAACTCAACTGATAATTAGTTATAGAACCCATGCCTAAGAGTAATACTAATAAAGTTTCACAATAATTTATATATCTCTACAAAGATATATATTATTTTAATTTTTGTCTAAGACAATGTCACAAGCCAGTAAAAACAAAGAAAAAGCCCTAATCTCAATTAGGGCTTTTCAAATGATAATGCCATAATGGAGAGAGATGTATTGATATTATTCTCATTTATTTTTATTAATTGAGAATAATATATTTACAACCCTCTACTTAGAGGCCTTAGTATTTAGTAGTTTTGACCTTAGAGCTCAAAACTTGACCAGTCATTGCATCGACTTTAACGGTGGCTTTCTTATCGCCGCCATTAGTCATATCGAATTCATAGACAACTTTAGATCCTTGTTTTTCTAATTCCCATTCCATAGTTTGGAAATCGCCGCCTACTTTTTCAAGAGCTTTAGTTTCTGCCGTTTCAGGGATAATAGTTTGTTTCAAATTAATCCCTTTTTTGTTTGCATTCTTAGCCGGTTTAACCTTTTGAGATACGATTTGGCCGGTCGCTTCATCCACCTTTAATTCAAGAGAGTGAGTTTTGGTGAAGCCTTCTACTTCGTAGGTTGGATGATGTTTTGCATCATAGGAGAGAGAGCTTACCATAGCTCCAGGGAATTGACGTTGGAAGGTTGTCAATGCACCAACATAATCAATTTCTGTGGATTTTTGGCCTGGTTGAACAGCGCCCATACCATTCCAAGTGGATTGCATAGCTGGTTTATTAGCTGCTTGCATTGCTGCACCATTAGTTGTGGATGCGGCTCCTACGACACCGGCTGCCAATAAGGTAGACATCCCCAATGCACACAATACTTTTTTCATAGATTTGCTGTTTTTCATAGAAATCACCTTTACAATTCGTGTTAACAATAAGAAAAACAATAAAAAACTAAAACAAAAAATAAGTCAGTCCCCCTCACGCAAAATTCTCAGGAATCTACATAAGGATTCTAGGTCTTTTGACTTATATTATTTGTTTCGACAATCATAGCAGAAAATCCTGCACAAATCACCATATTTTTCTACTTTTATAGGAAAAATTATAAAGCATTTATAGATCATTTATTCTTTATTAATAATCTTAAATTTTTCTTACTTATTTCTATAATATATAATCAAAATTACTATTAATTGCCTCCTAATATGGCAATAAACAAGCCCCCTCTCACATATGAGAGGGGGCCTATTATATACAGCTTTTGTCCTTATCACAGAAAGTGAAAGTGACTTACCTTACGCCTTAGCTGCTAACAACTGATGTACAGCTTCTTTCAAAGCATCAATTTCAGATTGTTGTTGTTCCAACTTAGTCTTGTAAGCTGTATTTTCAGACCGCAACTGAGTCATTTCATCTTGCATTACATAAATAGAACTAATTGGACCAGCCTTATAGCGATCAGGAATATTCTTTCGTTCTGCAGAGGTGCCAAATTTATGGGTTACACCAGCATTGACCATATTGTGGTTGTTGCCAATAGATACGCCCACATTGAACATAGTATTTTCATTAGTGTAATGAGCAAGACCCAAAGCCGCTGCTGTTTCACCACGATAATTACCTATGCCCGCCATGATTAGAGTTGGCTCCAAAGGATCGTATTGGATTGGTTTCAAGGCAGCCATAGCTGCTGCTTGAGCTCCAACCCGTTGCGTTTCAGAAGCTACCTTATCAATCGCTTGGCTAATATTAGCATTAGACTGCCTTAATTGAGCCACATTAACAGCATCTGTATCATCTGTACCAGGCGCTATACCCTTAAGCTGATTATTCCCATTATTAAGACCATCCTTGGTAAGGGATACAGGACCTGCATTAGGATTAGTAGGGTTAGCGGCACCAGGGGTGATAGTCATGCCATTACCATTGGTAACCGTTGTATTTCCATCTCCATCCTTAAATGTAGCAGACTTCATATCCTTCAATTCAGGATTTAGGGCATAGGAGATTGTTTTGCCAGATTGGCTAACTACCACATTATTACCCGCATTGAAAGCTAAGGTTTCATTCGTCTTGATTGTTTCAGGATTAGCAGATGGGGTAGCATTTACGCCCGTACCTTCAGTACCAACTTTAGCAATCCACCCAGAATCAGCTACCGCCTTCTTAACTTGATCTTCTGTGGCAGCCCGGCCAGAGGTAATGTTATTTGGGTCCCAATCCTTGTTAGTCAAACCAGTAACTACACCATCTTTACCGTTAACTGCCACTGGATTTGTACCACCCGTTGTCAGGATGCCATCTTTACCATCAATACCGACAGAACCGATAGTTGCCTTGCCATCTTTACCATTGAGGGTAACTTTGTCACCAGCTTTGACAGTACCATTAGTCCCATCAATCGCAACAGCATCCGCACCAGAACCAGCTGTTACCTTACCAGTCTTGCCATCGAGGGTAACAGACTTAGTCGGATCAGATGCACCTAAGGTTATTGTATCGTTTAAAGCATTGTCATATACAGTATGACCATCAGCTGCAAGAGTTTTCTTCAATACGATATTCCCATTTGTGCCGTTCGCCGCTTGACCACCATTGGCAGTCAATTCAGTAGTAGCTGCCTTGGTCTTAGCATTCAACTGGCTCACATTGACTGCGTCATGATCAGCTACCCCATCAGCAATATTACTGATTTTATTGCCACCATTATTAAGGCCATCGCTGGTCAAGGACACCGGTGCCTTACCTACCTTAGTAATAGTAAGACCATCCTTGGTAAGGGTCGTATTATTACCCGCTGCATCCTTTACGGTTACACCTTGTGCTTCCGTTTGTGTTTGGTCGCCGGCAGCATTTTTCAAGGTATTGCTAGTAGCATTGGATACATTGGAATTGCCTGTATTATCAGCTAAGCTGTTGCTTGTAGCCGTCGCTGTATTTGTATTAACGCCATCGGTGATAGCATTACCATCTGCTGTTGTTTTATTAGACTTATTCCCATCAGCCAGTGTATTTTCACTAGCTGTAGAGGTATGAGTCTTACCATTGTCAGATTGAGTAATAGTATCCCCCTTGATAACGCTTGTCTTACCACCTGCTGCTTCAAAACTTGCAGAGGTCATATTAACAAGGTCCTTATTCAAGGAGTAGGTAAACTTGCGATCATCTTGATTAATAGTGAGATTATCGCCAGCTACCAATTGAACAGTTTGATCTTTACCTACTACTGCATCAGTCTTGGTACCCGTTTGCTTACCACTTGTGCCCACCTTGTCTGCGGTAATCTTCCATGTTTGGTTAGCTGCGGCATCAGCAACAGCTTTCAATTGGTCTTCCGTTGCAGCTCGGCCAGATACAGGCGTACCGTTCCATGTTTTATTGGAAAGTCCAGTGATAGTATTATCGTCACCATTAACAGTTACATGGCCCATCTTAGCCTTCTTACCTGTAATAGTCCCATTCGTACCATCTAAGGCAATCGCATTAGTACCAGCACCAATAGTCACTGTATCATTGAGTGCTACATCGTAAATGGTATGACCATCAGCTCCTGTAGTGGATGTAAGTTTTATACTACCGCTAGTTCCATTAGCAGATTCACCACCATTAGCTGTGATAACAGTAGTAGAAGCTTTCTTAGCCGCATTAATAGCATCCGCCACGTTTTTAGCCGTCGCAACCCCATCAGTGGACGGGCCTGTTACAGTCCCATCTGTCCCAGCTGTAATAGATGCGGTATTCACATCGTATTTGACAACACCATTATCATCAACAGAAGCAGTCGTCATGGTACCATTAGTGAAGTCTAACCCATCAGCCAAGGACACTTGTTTGCTTGTACCATTGGCTTTATAGGTTAAGTTAGTCTTAGCCGCTAACTTGCTGCCATCGATGCTAACCTTATACTCCTTACTTGTACCATCAGGGCTAGTAGTACCAGTTACGGTCAACGGATTATCTGCTGCCGCATCAGTGCTAACAGTTACAGCGCTAACAGCGGATTTTTTAACAGCTTCTTCAGAAACTTTAACCGTTACATTTTCACCGCTCGCATCTGTAGTAACATACTTGCCATCCCCCTTTATTTTGAAGGATACGTTACCGTCTTTTAGGGATTTAGCAGTCGTAGAACCAGATTCACCATCCAAAGAAATGGTATTGGCAATATGCCTTGTATTAGTAGCGATATCAGTCTTGTTTTGATCGATTTTATCGCCTAGTACTGTGTTTACCTTATTAATAGCCGCTGCTACCTCTGGTGCCTTAGCTAGGCCAGTCGTACCTGTCACCACCCCATTAGTATCTGATGTCAAGGCGCCTTCAGCTACGTCAACGGTGATAGTTTGTCCGTTCACAGTGGCCTTAGCAGCACCTGTACCTGTTACCGTGAGGGTTTGGGTCTTGAGATTGACTGTACCATTATTAGAGCCATCAGTAATATTGAGGTTTTGAGACAAATTAGCTACTGCATTTTGTACATCTCCAATAGTCGCTGCATTAGATGCGACTGCACCTCCAGAAACAAGGTTAGTAATTTGTTTGTTACCTGCGTTAATACCATCGTTTTTGTCAATGGATACAGGACCTACCACAACCTTATCGGTTGTTACATTACCAGCTGTGACCTTATTAGTGGTGATACCTGCTGTCCCAATGGTCGTATTAGCACCGATTGTAGCAGAGTCAAAACTTACATTCTTCTTAGTGGCAACGGTAAAGGTCTTACCATTTTGGGTTATTTCAATATTATCCCCATCTTTGAAGGTGATTGTGTCGCCGCCCTTAACGTCTTCCGCAGCCGTGTCATTGGCTTTAACCTTGAAAGTTGCCGCTTCCTTCGCGGTATCCTTAAGAGCTTGTTCATCTACAGAAAGAGTTACATCATTACCTGCTGCAGCTGTTGTAAGGTACTTGCCATCCCCCTTAATTTTGAAGGATACGTTACCGTCTTTTAGGGATTTAGCAGTCGTAGAACCAGATTCACCATCCAAAGAAATGGTATTGGCAATATGCCTTGTATTAGTAGCGATATCAGTCTTGTTTTGATCGATTTTATCGCCTAGTACTGTGTTCACCTTATTAATAGCCGCTGCTACCTCAGGTGCTTTAGCCACGCCAGTCGTGCCTGTCACCACCCCATTAGTATCAGAGGTCAAGGCGCCTTCAGCTACGTCAACGGTGATAGTTTGTCCGTTCACAGTAGCCTTAGCAGCACCTGTACCTGTTACCGTGAGGGTTTGGGTCTTAAGGTTGACTATACCATTATTAGAGCCATCCGTAATATTGAGATTTTGAGACAAGCTAGCTACCGCATTTTGTACATCCCCAATAGTCGCTGCATTAGATGCAACTACACCTCCAGAAGCAAGGTTAGTAATTTGTTTGTTACCTGCGTTAATACCATCGTTTTTGTCAATGGATACAGGACCTACCACAACCTTATCGGTTGTTACATTACCAGCTGTGACCTTATTAGTGGTGATACCTGCTGTCCCAATGGTCGTATTAGCACCGATTGTAGCAGAGTCAAAACTTACATTCTTCTTAGTGGCAACGGTGATTTTCTTCTTATTGCTTGTATCTTGCTTAACTTCGATGTTATCACCATCTACAAAGTCCACTGTATCACCACTAGATACTGCAGTGGTATCCGCTGCAGAAGAGTTAGTCGTTACATTCCAAGTAGCCCCTGCAGCTGCTCGATTAGCAGCCGCATTAATAGCGTCTGCTACATTCTTAGCGGTAGCTAATCCATCAGCACCTGTTACAGAAGCCTGGCCAGTTGTAGGATTACTAGTAATGGTAGCCCGTTTAGTAGCAATCTCAACAGCAGATCCATTCATCTTAGTGGAAATGTAATCGTTTACAGCACCATTAACAGCGAAGGTCACATTGCCATTTGTCAACGATTGAGAAGACGGCGTTCCCGTTTCGGCAGCCAATGTTATGTTACGCCCTACAGCAGTAGCTGTAGTATCAATTTTCGTCTTCGTTGCACTATTAAGGTCAAAGGAAACTTTACCATCCGTATTAATGGATGCACTTGTGGAAGTACCATCAACAAAATCTAAGCCCTTAGCCAAAGAGATTTTCTTAGCATTAGCATCGGCTGCGCTATTAGCCCGGTAAGTCAGGTCTGTAATTTTAGCCAACTTATCCCGATCAATACTGATAGCATAATCCATGGAATGGGTGCCTGCAATTGGAGAAACCTTAATTGGGTTATTCTGTTGGCGCACGTCAGAGCTTGCTGTGACAGCTGTTAGGGCAATATCTTTTACCTTGTCTCCATTAACGGCAATAGACACACCACCAGCTGGAGATGCGCTTGTAGTCACCAAGGACCCATCGCCCTTGATATCAAAGGCTACATTGCCATCTTTCAAATATTTATATCCTGTAGCACCGGAATTGCCACGTAGGCCAATACCACTAGTAAGAGCTGTTTGCCCATCTTTATTTAAGGCTACACTAATGCTCTTACCATTTACACTAGCATTGATGCCAGTACCGGAAGCAATTCTCAAGGTATCTTGATCAAGGTTAACGGTCCCATTGTGGGAACCATCAGTAAGCTTAAGGTTTACGCCAGCTACAGCATTCTTTACATCCGTAATATTAGCCGCATTGGTGCCAATATTACCACCGGAGGAGACATTTTTAATCTGCTTCCCACCAGCATTGATTTCATCGGCCCCAAACTTGACTGTAGTCGTCCCTGCAGTTACAGATAAACCATTGGCAGTCAACGAAGCCCGATTGCCTGAAGCTGTCCCCACATTTACTGCATCTAGGTTGATAGTTTTATTTAGCTTGGTCGTAATCTTCTTACCTGTACGATCAATAGTAATGTTATTATCACCACTAAAATCTACAGTTTCACCCTTATTAATGGTTTCCGTTGTGGCATCACCATTAGCAGATAGTTTCCATGTATTCGTAAACGCCGTATTAGCTACGGAGAACAATTGAGATCCATTAACTGCATCGGTACTCGTAGCAGAAACTTCACCAGGTGCTACATTCTTAAGTTGCCGTTCATAGCCGTCGCCACCAAAAGATACTACATCACCAGGTTTGATATTAGCTCCACCTTGCCAATGAACTTCAATACCATTAACAACAGCATGGGTTTGGCTAGTCGCGCTATGATTTGTATTAGAGCCACCACCAATAGCAACGGAATTATCTAGGGTTGCACGTGCCCCCATGCCAAGAGCTACGGCATTAGTCAAGGGCTCGCTAGATCCAGCACGGCTATAGGAGTCTGCCCCCATGCCGACAGCAACACCACCGTTACCGGCTTTAGCACTCACGCCATAAGCGACACCACCATGACTGGCAGTCGTTGGAATATAACCAGTCATAGTGCCTCCTGTTAAGACGCTATAAGCATTTCTCAAGTTCTGATTAGAAATGGTATTCCCATTCTTATCAGTATAGGTAACTGTGCTAAGCATTGCTTTATTTACATCATCACCACCAATAGCAACGGCACTATGACCTGGGACGACTACATTACCACCAATTGCAATAGACTGGTCACCAGCGACTGTAGCCCCTTCTCCAGCTATATTACCAGAACCAATAGCAATACTTTGTTGGGTGTTTGCCCCTACAGATGCATTAGAGCCAATAACAATCGCTTGTCGAGTGCTAGCATTCGCGATTTGTGCAGACCGTCCTATAGCAAGGGCATCAGCGCCATTAGCTACTGCACCATTCCCCATAGCGATAGCATTACTAGAAGCCGCTACAGAACTAGTACCCATAGCGATGGCATTAGCTCCAAGTGCTGTTGTCGCATTACCCGTACCAGAACCAATAGCAAGAGAACCTGGACCTGACGATGTAGCATTGCTCCCCATAGCTGCACTATTACCACCACTAGCAGTGACATCCGTACCGAGAGCAACACTTGTAGCCCCTGTAGCATTCGCCTTGCGACCTACAGCGACACCCCAAGCGCCGGTAGCCTTTGATTCACGTCCTACTGTTACCGCATCCATACCAGTAGTCGTAACTTTCATACCTACGGCCATAGCACCACCAGCGCCACTAGCTTCAGAGTCAATGCCCACAACCATATTCTCATAGGTTGAAGCTTTAGCTTTTACATTTTTACCAATAGCCACCCCTTTTTCGGCCACTGTATTATTGGTACCGACAGCTATGGAATCATCTGCTATAGCTTTAGCACTCGGGCCAATAGCAACCGTATTATTTCCACTTGCAGCGGCTTGCATACCAAGAGCGGTAGACGATGTTCCAGTCGCATTAGCAAGAATACCCATAGCAATAGCAGACGCACCAGAAGCCGTATTATTGCGACCTACCGCAACAGAGCCTTCGCCCGTTGCTGCAGCATTAGATCCTACTGCCAAGGAGTTTCCTGCTTTTGCATTGGAATGATAGCCGATACTAATTGCATTTGACTCTTCAGCCTTCGCGCCAGTCCCAATTGCCACAGCATCAGAGGCCGTAGCTGCTGCATTATCATTGTAGACATAACCGGTTGTGTTATTATAAGTCGCCGTGGAACCACCGCCAATAGCAACAGCACCACGCCCTTGTGCTTGCGCTCCAACGCCACCTGCGAAGGATCCAAAGCCAGCAGCTTTCGAAGAAGAGCCGACAGCTGTGCCTCGTTCACTAGCACTTGACGCCAAGCCTAAGGCTAAGGCAGCCTTACCATCAGCATTGGCACCGGCCCCTACTGCAGTGGCAGGTAACTCTGCTTGTCCTGCACTAGGATTAGCCGCGGAAGCAGAACTCTTATAGCCAATAGCAACAGACTGATTACTAGAGGCGTTCGCCTCATTTCCAGCAGCAAAACCATTTGTCTTACCTGTCGCAGGAATAGCATTAGCAATAGCCGTTGATGGTACATCCGCTGCGGCTACGTCCATTACACCTACAGACTGCGCAGCCAAGGCTGCCAAAATGCTAGCAACGACGATTTTCTTCTTGCCAGATTTATTATTAGCTACTTCTGATACAACAACATAGCATTGTTTAGATGTAGACCAAATAACCTTAAAAATTTTATTCATTCTAACTCCTCTGCTTAGTAAAATTCAGAACAAATGCATCTTTTTATAGACTTAAATATCTATATTTCTAAATTTATCAATATACTGGTTATTATATAGGAATCAAACTTAAAATGCAATCATTTTGTCATATCTATTTCATCTATTTTAAGTTTATTACAACATACAAATTAGGCTTGAAAACCTATTAACTTTATGTATTTTATTATGTAATCAATCAAGTTGATAAACCTAGGAATAAGTAGGAAGCGGAACTTAAGCTTTCCTAGTTATTTAATATCGGATTCACCATTACCTTTTCAGTCGTATTTTATCTCCCCTAACTTACTCACAATATATCTTTCTCTTATATTAAAAACTCCACCCTATACTTATTTAGGGTGGAGTCTACTATTATTCTTCTCGTTTTAGATTGAACACATACCTACTCTGATCTCGCGCTATTTGCAAACGCTCTTCCCAATCAGCTAAATAAGTTTTGTACCGAATTTGGGCTTCTTCAATGGATAAAATTTCAAAGCGAAGCATCTCGCCTACAGACACCTGGCTTAACCGAGGTAAATCAGGAGTGATGACAGTTCCTATTTTCGTATAGCCCCCTGTCGTTTGCCTATCAGCCATAAGAATGATAGGTTGTCCATCCTTTGGCACCTGAATAGAACCAAAGACAGTTCCATCTGAGATAATGTCCGCTTCTCCAACATGTTCAATCCTAGGCCCTTCTAAGCGAAAGCCCATGCGGTCGCAGCGGTCTGTCAGTTTATAAGTACCCCCTGCAAATGTTTCAAGGCCATTTTCTGTGAAACACCTTGCTTGGCTTCCTAAAACAATCCCGAAGACATCCCGTATTCCTTGGCTACTAGGAGCAGAGAGCTCAGCATTCCTCAACCTATGACTGCGTTGATCAAACGAGCACCAGGAGATAGAGTCTCTCTCGAATTCCTTGAGGTCCACATGGTCTCCCTGGCGGAGGGCCCTACCATGGTAACCACCTATACAAGCCTTAGTGTAGGTGGCTACGGATCCATTCACCGCAGGCACATCGATGCCTCCTGCAAAGGAAATATACATGCGCATTCCCTCGGATGCTAATGAACCCGATATAAGGTCCCCATCATGACAAAGAAAAGGTATATACATAGGTACTGGAATCCCATTGATTCTAGGATCCATATTAGCTCCCGTAAAAGCTACTATCGTAGCCCCTCGTAAGGTTAGGCTCGGTGGCAGAAGTGTACATTCCAAGGCGCCTAGATTTTCTTTATTTCCTACCAAGGCTTGGCCTAGGAGATAACTTTCCCTGTCCATAGGCCCTGCTACTGGCATACCATATTGTTGAAACCCCTTACGCCCCTCATCTTGCACAGTCGTCAAGAGACCCGGACTATCCACCACAAAGCTAGCCTTAGCAAAACGCCTATACTTAACCACGAAGATCACCCACCTTCATAGTCCGACGAATCGGTTCATACTTAGACCCCAATCCCTTGATATATAAAAATTCATCTTCATCAATAGGAACATAACGGACATAATTCCCTGCCTTACAAAGGCAACCCTGACTGCGTTTACTATCATACAGGCTAAGAGGGGTTCGACCTATGATCTGCCAGCCTCCTGGCGAATCCGAAGGGTATGTTCCGGTTTGTTGCCCTGCAATCCCCACAGACCCCGCTGGAATGCACGTACGCGGACAGGCCAACCTAGGTGTCGCCAAGCGTGGATCCATGCCTCCTAAATAGGCAAAGCCCGGTATAAATCCAAGCATGTAAACCAAATAATCTCGTCCACTATGAAGATCTATAACATCTTCTAAAGTTAATCCAGCATGGGATGCCACGAAGTCTATATCAGGTCCATAGACACCACCATAGACAGTCGGTATCTCAACGACCGTCACGAGTTCACTTTCATCAGATTGGATAGGCTGCG
>OGGB01001855.1_pt1 | contig 13276 bp, 7 predicted proteins | sample 1571111 | NCBI WGS metagenome assembly OGGB01 (sample SAMEA2582067, study PRJEB24529) | metagenome | biome: Human gut stool | place: China | collected 2011
CGTTGAACGTGACCGACTACGAGCTGTATGTGGACAACAACTCCGACAGCCTGATTCTGGAATTCCCGTGGCAGTCCGGCGAGACGGATTTTGACCCCGAGTCTGCCATTCAGGAGATCGGCACCACCGCCTACCTGACCTTCCGCGAGGGAGCCAGCAAGGACGGCGAGCTGATTTTGGACGGCTCCATGGTCGAAAGCGCTTCGGCGCAGTACGGCGCTGTGAGCAACGGCGGCAGCTCAGAGTATTACGTCGCCCTCAAGTTTACCACCGAGGGTGCCAAGGCCTTTGGCGATGCCACCACCAAGCTGGCCGCCGATAAGGGCAGCATCAGCATCTGGCTGGACGACGAGAACGTGAGCACCGCCACCGTCAACACCGCCATTACCGATGGACAGGCCATCATCACCAGTTCGGCTTCTAATCCCTTTACGCAGGATGCCGTGGTCAAGATGGCACGCCAGATCAACTCCGGTGCGCTGCCCTTTGCCCTGAGCGTGGACAGCTACTCTACCGTGAGCCCCAGTCTGGGCGAAAACAGCCTTGGTGCCATGGTGCTGGCCGGCCTGATCGCTTTTGCCCTCATCGTGGTGTTCATGACGGTGCTGTACCGTCTGCCGGGCTTTCTGGCCTGCATCGCGCTGGCCGGTCAGGTGGCGGCTACGCTGGCCTTTGTGTCCGGCTATTTCCCGGTGTTTGAAAGCTTTACCCTGACCCTGCCCGGCATCGCAGGTATCATTCTGGCCATCGGCATGGGCGTGGATGCCAACGTCATCACCGCCGAGCGCATCAAAGAGGAGCTGAAAAACGGCAAATCTCTGGACGGCGCCCTGAAGAGCGGCTTTGCCCGCGGTCTGACCCCCATCATTGACGGCAACGTGACTATCGTCATCGTGGCTATCGTGCTCATGGGTGCCTTCGGCCCCTCGGATGGTCTGTTTGCCAAGGCACTGCACTTTGTGTTCTTTGCCTTCGGCCCCTCTACCGCAGGCACCATCTACGCCTTCGGCTATACGCTGCTTACCGGCGTGCTACTGAACTTTGTGTTCGGTGTGTTTGCTACCCGTGTGATGATCCGTGGCGCAGCTGCCATCAAGGCACTGCGCAATCCGTGGCTGTACGGTGCTGCAAAGCCCGTGCAGGAAAAGGCCGAAAAGAAGCCGGTGGATTTCGTGTCCCTGCGCAAAAAGTTCCTGACCATCTCCGCCTGCCTGATGGCAGCCATTCTGCTGTGCGCCGTGGTGTTCGGTGTGCATCTGGATACCGAGTTCACCGGCGGTGCTATGATCACCCTGTCCTACGAGGGCAGCTTTGACCAAGCCACTGTGCAAAAGACCGCTGCAGCGGCGCTGGAAAACACCGGTCTGACCCTGCAGACCGGCGAGAACGTAGCCACCGGCGACCAGACCCTGAAGATCTCCATGCCCGGCACCGAGACCGTGACCACCGAGCAGGTGGAGAACCTGCTGGACTCCCTGAACGAAAACTACCCGGATAACCAGTTCACCCAGCTGTCCCTGAGCAATGTCAGCGCAGCCATGGGCACCAAGTTCCTGCAGAAGAGCTTGGTGGCTGTGCTGTTTGCACTGGTGCTCATTCTGCTGTATATCGCCCTGCGCTTCAAGAACATCGGCGGTCTGACCGGCGGCATGATGGCAGTGCTGGCGCTGGTCAACGACCTGATGGTGGTGTTCGGCACCTTTGTGCTGCTGCGCACCGCACTGGACGGCAACTTTATCGCCGCTATGCTCACCATCCTCGGCTACTCCATCAACGATACCGTTGTGGTGTACGACCGTATCCGCGAGAACCGCGCCCTAATGGGTAAAAAGGCTGGCTTTGAAGAGCTGGTCAACCAGTCGGTCAACCAGTCTGCCCGCCGCACCCTGATCACCACCATCACCACCGTGATGGCACTGGGCGTCATGTGCATCGTGGCAAAGCTCTACGGTCTGGACAGCATCTTTACCTTTGCGTTCCCGCTGATGATGGGTATGATCAGCGGTGTGTATACCTCTCTGTGCGTTTCCACCTCGGCATGGGTGCTGTGGAGCGAGCGCAGGAAAAAGAAAGACTAAGGCGGAGGAACAAACGATGAAGTGCCCTTATTGCGGTGCGGAGGAATCCAAGGTGATCGACTCCCGCCCGACTGAAGACAACGAGCGCATCCGTCGCCGCCGCGAGTGCCTGAACTGCCATATGCGCTTTACCACCTATGAGGTGGTGGAAACGGTGCCGCTGGTGGTCATTAAAAAGGATAACTCCCGCGAGCCCTTTGACCGGCAGAAGCTGCTCAATGCCATGCTGCGTGCCTGCGCCAAGCGTCCTGTCAGCTATGAAGCACTGGAGCACGCCGTCAGCAGCATCGAACAGTCTCTGTTCAGCTCCTACGACCGCGAGATCCCCAGTGTGCGCATCGGCGAGCTGACCATGCAGGAACTGAAAAAGATCGACGAGGTGGCCTATATCCGCTTTGCATCGGTCTACCGCCAGTTTGCGGATGTGGAAAGCTTTCTTGATGAACTGAAAAAGCTTGTGGGAGACCGCAAGGAAAAACAGTAAAATACAACCCGGAGGGGCTGTTGCACAAAGTGATGTGCAGCAGCCCCTTTTTTGTGTGCTTATTTGAAACGAAATCTCTTTATAAGAAGAGAATGCAGACAGGAACGCAACAAAGCGCCACAAAAGCGTACACGAAGCATTGATATGCAAAATAATGTATAAAAATCCGATAATATACACTCCGGTAGGCATCGGAACAGCCCGGAAAGTGTGCGGAAGCTGTTGCACTTGGCTGATTTTGATGAGAAGCGCAACACAACTGTAACGTTTTCGGGGCTTTTGTTACGCTTGAGTTGCGGTAAAAGAGCGGGGAAATTTTAAAAAATCTGTATTTTTTCTGCAAATTGGCCTTTGAACCTCTTGACGTCTGTATGGTTTTGTGATACTCTTGTGACACAAGAGTTGCAGATGTGATACGACAGAGTTGCAAACAAGTTGCAGCATACAACATCACACTGTATAAGGCAGCAGACCGGAGGCAATCTTATGAAGCGTGCAATGAGTACCATGAAGAATATCGCAGCAGCTGCTATGACGCTGGCTGTGGTTTTTGGTTTTGCAGGCTTCAAGCCCGTCACCGCAAACGCAGCACAGGCTGCCGTGCCTGCTGCCGCTTCCGTGGAGGAAGAGAACTCCTACTTTGAGGAAGACGCTTACCAGCGCAGCTTCCTGACCCTGATCAATAACGAGCGCGCACAGGCTGGTCTGGCTCCCGTTGCTTTGGGTGACAGCAACCACAATGCCGCTGCAATGAAGCGTGCCGAGGAGCTGGCAGTTTCTTACTCCTACGTTCGTCCCAACGGTCAGCGCGATTTCACCGTTCTGGCAGAGAACGGCATCAGCGATGTTTCTATCGGCGAGAACTACATGGCCGGCTGCTCCACCCCCGATTCCGCAATGGATCAGTGGATGGCTACCGATTTTACCCGCGAGCGCATCCTGAACGCCGATGCCACCACCGTGAGCGTTGGCCACTACGAGGGCGGCGTCTACAACAACTACTGGGTGCTGATCTTCTCTTACCCTGAAAATTCTCACACCGAGGACTACCGTCAGGAAGTTCTGAATCTGGTCAATGCCCAGCGTGCAAAGTACGGTCTGACCGCTCTGGAAATGGGCGATGATAATCTGACCGCCGCTGCACAGACCCGCGCCGAGGAGATTGCCGTTGTAAACTCTCACGTCCGCCCCGATGGCTCCAAGTGCTTTACCGTCCTGAAGGACTACGGCGTTACCGATACCCCCACCGGCGAGAATGCCGCATGGGGCAGTGTCTCTCCTGAAGAGGTCGTCAACGCATGGATGAACTCCGAAGGCCATCGCGCCAATATCCTGAACCCTGAGGCTCGCAAGATGAGTGTTGGCTACTACTACAACAGCAACAGCACCTGGGGTCATCAGTGGATCCAGATCTTTACCAAGTGATCAACTGCTTTCTTCTTATAAAAGACTGACGGGGCCGCAAGGCTTCGTCAGTCTTTTTATTTGCGCCCGTTTGTGTTATACTTATTCTGAATTATTATCAGGAGGATCTAACGTGGAGGATTACCGCACCGTCCGGGGCACGGCCACCGGCGAATATGAAGAGAAAAAAAGCCGCTTTATCGCACAGCTCTCCTTTGCCGACAGCGAGGAAGCCGCCGTTGCCTTTCTGGAGCAGGTGCGGACGGCTAACCGCACCGCACGGCACAATGTCTACGCTTACCGCCTGCGGACGGGCAACCGCGAGCGCTATTCTGATGACGGTGAGCCGGCAAAGACTGCCGGTACGCCCGCGCTGGAGGTGCTGCAGCACAGCGGCCTGACCGACCTGATCGTGGTGGTCACCCGCTACTTTGGCGGGGTGCTGCTGGGCACCGGCGGTTTGGTGCGCGCTTACACCACCGCCACCGCCCGCGCACTGGAAAACGCGGAGGTCGTCACAGTGCGCAGTGTGGTGGAGCTGCAGGTAACGGTGGATTACGCCCTTTACGAGCGTGCGTCCCTGCTCATTGAAGCCGCCGGGGCAAAGCAGGCACCGCCGGAGTTTACGGACCGTGTTACCCTGCGCTGGCAGATGCCGGAACACACCGAAGCCCCGCTGCTGGAGCAGCTGCGGGAGCTGACCCGGGGCAGCGCTCAGGTGACGGTGTCTGACCCGTTCTACGCACCATTTTAAAAAACAAAGTCTTTTTTGCAAACCGACACCGAACTTCCCCCTTCGACACGGCCGATGTGCTACAATTGCCGCAGCGCAGCAATTGGGATCGGCTGCGCGCAGAGGGGAGGGGAGAAGCCCGAAAAACAAAAGGAGGATCTGTATGGATGTGCGCCGGAGAACCGAAGAGATCGAGCATCTTGCCTTTGCGCCGTGGGCGACCTTCAGCGATGCAAGCCGCGGCAGAGCTGTGCCGGAGCCGCAGGATCCGCTGCGCCCGGTGTTCCAGCGGGATCGCGACCGGGTGCTGCACTGCAAGGCCTTCCGGCGTCTCAAGCAGAAAACGCAGGTGTTCCTTTCGCCGGAAGGCGACCTGTACCGCACCCGGCTGACCCATACGCTGGAGGTCTCGCAGATCGCCCGCACCATTGCCCGTGGCCTGCGCCTGAACGAGGATCTGACCGAGGCCATCAGCCTTGCGCATGATCTGGGACATACCCCCTTTGGCCACGCGGGAGAAAAGGCACTGGATGCTCTTTGCCCGGACGGCTTCCGCCACTATATGCAAAGCCTGCGTGTGGTGGACCGGCTGGAAAAGGACGGCGAGGGGCTTAACCTGACGTGGGAGGTGCGCAACGGCATCGTCACCCACACCAAGGGCACATGGGCAGCTACCCCGGAAGGACGCATCGTGCGCTTGGCGGATCAGATCGCCTTTGTCAACCACGATATCGAGGACGCTGTGCGCGCCGGTGTGCTGGACGCTGCCACCCTGCCCAAGGACTGCACGGCAGTGCTGGGACAGACCAAATCTGCCCGCATCACCACCATGATCAACAGCATTCTCACCCACAGCGAGGGGGATGTCCGCATGGGCACGGAGGAATACGAAGCGTTCCTCGCTCTGCGGGATTTCATGTACACTACCGTGTATGTGGATAAAAACGCCAAGCGTGAGGAGCAGAAGGTGGACAAGCTTATCGCGGAGCTGTACGAATACTACCTGACCCATGTAGACCGGATGTCCAACTTTTATGTGCAGCTGGCCTATCAGGAGGGACGGGAGCGCGCCGTCACCGACTACATCAGCGGTATGAGCGACGAGTTTGCCATCCGCACCTTTGAAGAACTGTTCGTGCCCCAGAAATGGCACGTCCTTTAAAACTGGAGAGGTCGTTTAAAACAACATGATCCCACACGAATACATCGAGGAGCTTACCCGCCGCACCGACATTGTGGAGCTGGTGGGCAGCTATGTGCAGCTCAAACGCAAGGGACGGCTGTACGGCGGGCTGTGCCCTTTTCACAGCGAAAAAACGCCGTCCTTTTATGTGTACCCGGACACCCAAAGCTTTTACTGTTTCGGTTGTCAGGCAGCCGGAGATGCCATCAGCTTTGTCAAAAAGATCAACAATATCAGCAGCGGCGAAGCCATCAAGATGCTGGCTTCCCGCGCCGGGATGCCGGAACCGCAGGAGGACGATAAGACGGGACGCCTGCGCAGCCGGGTGCTTTCCATGAACAAGGAGGCCGCCCGCTTCTTCCATGCCTGCCTGAACTCTACCGTGGAGGAGGCGCGGCAGGCGCGCGCTTACTGGCGGCGGCGCGGGCTGGACGATAAGACCATCGTCCGGTTCGGGCTGGGCTATGCCCCCAACGATGGGCAGGCGCTGTACCAGTACCTGCGGGATAAAGGCTACAACCAGCAGGAGCTGGATGCCAGCGGCCTGTTCAAGCGCAGCCAGTCCGGGCGCATCTACTGCCTGTTCTGGAAGCGTGTCATGACCCCCATCTTTGACCTGCGCGGCAACATCATTGCCTTTGGCGGGCGCGTGATGGACGACTCCAAGCCCAAATACGTCAACAGCCCGGAGACGCTGGTCTACCACAAATCTGAGACGGTGTTTGCCATGCAGATCGCAAAGCGCAGCGCCTCCCGGCGGTTCGTGCTGTGCGAGGGCTACATGGACGTCATCAGTATGCAGCAGGCGGGCATCGACACTGCCGTCTGCGCCTGCGGCACCGCGCTGACCCCCGGGCAGGTGCGCATCATCAGCGAGTATGCCGACGAAGTCATTCTGAGCTACGACTCGGACGAGGCCGGTCAGAAAGCGACCCTGCGCTCGCTGGAGCTGTTCCGCAACAGCCCGGTAAAGGTGGGCGTTTTGCAGATCCCCGGCGCAAAGGACCCGGACGAGTATATCAAAAAATACGGCCCGGAGCGCTTTCAGGCACTTCTGGACGGGGTGGGCAACGCGCTGGACTTCCGGCTCAAGCGCCTGCGGGATCAGTACGATCTCTCGCAGGATGCGCAGCGGCTGCAATATGTAAAGGAAGCTGTGGAGATGCTGGCCGAGCGCTCTAACCCCACCGAGCAGGAGGTGTACGCCGGACGGCTGGCAGAGGAGACCAACATCTCCAAAACCGCCATTCTGGCGCAGCTGGGCACCGCAGCAAAGCGGGCAGGCGGCAAGTACCGCCGGGAGAAAAACCACGAGCGGCTGCATTCCGGCGAGATGGATCAGATCAAGGTGCCTTACAGCGCAGGCGGCAGTCAGGCACTGGGCATTGCCAGCGCCCAGCAGCGGCTGCTGGCGGCCATCCTGCGGGAGCCGCGGTATCTGGAACTGGCTAAACAGCAGCTGACGGCGGAGCAATTCATCCAGCCGCAGCAGAAGGAACTATACGAAGCGATGCTCGATTGCAGCCGGGAGGGCGTGGAGCTCAGCCTGACGGCACTGCGGGCATTTGTAAGCGAAGAAGCATTGAATGAACTGAGCCGACTTGCGGCACAATACAGCGATGTGAACTGCACCCCGGAGGATATCCATCTGTATCTGGACAGGATCGCCCGGGGAATGCCGGTTGCAAGCAAAGCTGCTGCAATGTCCGGCGATGAGATCACACAGTATCTTCAGTCGATGCGCGAAAAAAAGCAGGGGACGCTGCCCGAACAAGACTGATCCCTGTTTTCCCTCCGGCTGGAGCTGGAGAGAAAAGGAGCAGGAATCATGCAGAAATTGTCGCAAACGGAAGAACTTGCCCGCAGCCTTGCCGCAAAGGCGCGGTGCCACACCCTGACCCCGGAGCAGATCAGCCGCGCCATGGAGGAAACGGATTTTGATGTTGCGCAGCTGGATGAACTCTACGCGGCGCTGGAGCAGCTGGGCGTCCATCTGGCAGAGGAACCTGCCGAGCTGCCCGTGCTGGACGATGCACAGATCGGCAGGCTGGAGAATGAGCTGTCCTCAGAGGGTGTGGCGCTGGATGACCCGGTCAAGACCTATTTAAAGGAGATCGGCCGGGTGCCGCTGCTGACCGCCGGGCAGGAGATGGCACTGGCAAAGGCTGCCCGCGCCGGAGATGCAGATGCCCGCCGCGCTTTGAGCGAAGCAAACCTGCGGCTGGTGGTATCGGTAGCCAAGCGCTACGCTGGGCGGGGACTGCCTTTTCTGGATCTCATTCAAGAAGGCAACCTTGGCCTGATGAAGGCGGCGGAAAAATTTGAGCCGGAGCGTGGCTTCAAGTTCTCTACCTACGCAACGTGGTGGATTCGTCAGTCCATCACCCGCGCCATTGCGGATCAGGGACGCACCATCCGCATTCCGGTGCATCTGGTGGAGAGCATCAACCGGGTCAAGAAAACGGCGGGCGACCTGCTGCATAAAAATGGACGGGAGCCCACCGTGGATGAAATCGCCGTCGCACTGGATATGGAACCGGACAAGGTGCGGGAGCTGCTGCAATTGTCGCAGGAGCCCATCAGTCTGGAAACGCCGGTGGGGGAGGAAGAGGACGCCCATTTAGAGGACTTTATTCAGGACGAAGATGCCGGTGTCCCGGTGGACGAAGCCGGGCGTCAGCTGCTGCGGCGGGAGCTGCTGCACGTCCTTAAAAGCCTGACGCCCCGGGAGGAGCGAGTCATCACCCTGCGCTTTGGTCTGGAGGATGGCCGTGCCCGCACGCTGGAAGAGCTGGGCAAGGAGTTCAACGTGACCCGGGAACGGGTGCGGCAGATCGAAGCAAAGGCGCTGCGCAAGCTGCGCCACCCCAGCCGCGCGAAGCTGCTGCGGGATTATCTGGACGAGTGAATCGCATAAAATTTTCAGGACGAGACTGCTGCACAGCATTTTGTGCGGCGGTCTCTTTTTTGCGGCAGGGGAGTGTAAAAGTCACACTTCCGGGCACAAGAGTAAAGATAGACAAATTGCACAAGGGTGTTATGAACAGGAACGTGCAAAATAAAAAAATCAAGTACTTGGCAGACAAACAGCTACACGCTGCCGGGTGTGCGAAAACAAAGCGAAAATTAAATTTATTTCGGCAAAAAACTGAAAAATGGCTTGACAACAGGGATTTTCGGGTGTATACTGCAATAGTATCACATAATGGACTAGTGCGCCAAAAAGGGGACTGTGATGGCTGCCGCTTGAGGGCTTGCCCCGAAAAGTTTGTGCAAAACGCCGGAACGTTCCGCAGGACGCGGGTCGAATTATGTGTGTCTGCTCAAATTTGACCCGTGTATACGACATCCCGTAGAATATAAAAGTAAGGAGTGGTTGATTTTATGATGAAAGTCAAGCCCGTTAAGCTCGGCAAAACCGAGCGCATGAGCTTCTCCCACATCGACGAAGTCATCAGTATGCCGAACCTGATCGAGGTGCAGAAGAACTCGTATCAGTGGTTTCTGGATGAAGGCCTGAAGGAGGTCTTCCACGATATCGGCACCATTGAGGACTACACCGGCAATCTGGCACTGAGCTTTGTGGACTTCCGGCTGGATAAGGAGCCGAAGTACAGCATCAAGGAGTGCAAGGAGCGCGACGTTACCTTTGCAGCCCCCCTGCGCGTCACCGCCCGTCTGCTGAACAAGGAGACCGGCGAGGTGAAGGATCAGGAGATCTTCATGGGCGACTTCCCCCTGATGACCGACGCAGGCACCTTTGTCATCAACGGTGCCGAGCGTGCGATCGTCAGCCAGCTGGTCCGCTCTCCCGGTGTGTTCTACGGCCATACCAAGGATAAGGTCGGTAACGACCTGTACAGCGCCACCATGAACCCCAACCGCGGTGCATGGCTGGAGTACGAGACCGATGCCGCCAATGTGTTCTATGTCCGTATCGACAAGAACCGCAAGCTGCCCGTCACGGTGCTGTGCCGTGCACTGGGTCTGTCCTCTAACGAGGACATCCTGAACTACTTCGGCGAGGACGAGCGCATTCTGGCCACGCTGGAAAAGGATACCACCAAGAACCGCGAAGAGGGTCTGCTGGAGGTCTACCGCAAGCTGCGCCCCGGCGAGCCTCCCACGGTGGAGTCCGCTACCAGCCAGATCGATATGCTGTTCTTCGATCCGCGCCGGTACGACCTGTCCCGCTTCGGCCGCTATAAGATGAACAAAAAGCTGTCTCTGGCACGCCGCATCATGAACCATGTGGCCGCAGAGAACGTGGTGGATCCCTTCACCGGCGAGATCCTTGTCGAGGCCGACAAGAAGATCGACCGCAAGCTGGCCGAGCAGATCGATGCCGCCGGCGTGGATCTGGTCGTGCTGAAGATCGATGATCCCATGAAGGATCAGCCCCACAAGGTCAAGGTCATCACCAACGGCTGCGTGGACGCACAGGCCATCATCGACAGCTACTACCCCGCATTCAAGGGTGTGGATGTCAAGGAGTGCGGCATCAACGAGCGCTGCAACCTCAAGGAGCTGCGCAAGATCCTTGATAACGCTTCCAGCGCCGAGGAGGTCATGGAGAGCCTGAAGAAGGATCACGACCTGCTCATCGGCCGTACCGTCACCATCGACGATATCCTGTCCTCCATCAACTACCTGAACGGTCTGGGCTACGGCATCGGTACCACCGATGATATCGACCATCTGGGCAACCGCCGTATCCGCAGCGTGGGCGAGCTGCTGCAGAACCAGTTCCGCATTGGCTTCTCCCGCATGGAGCGCGTCATCCGTGAGCGCATGACCCTGCAGAGCCAGGATCAGAGCGTCATCACCCCGCAGGCACTGATCAACATCCGTCCTGTGGTGGCAGCTATCAAGGAGTTCTTCGGCTCCTCTCCGCTGTCTCAGTTCATGGATCAGAATAACCCTCTGGCTGAGCTGACCCACAAGCGCCGTCTGTCTGCTCTGGGTCCCGGCGGTCTGAGCCGTGACCGCGCAGGCTTCGAAGTCCGCGACGTTCACTACAGCCACTACGGCCGTATGTGCCCCATCGAGACCCCTGAAGGCCCCAACATCGGTCTGATCTCCTATCTGGCATCCTACGCCAAGATCAACGAGTACGGCTTTGTGGAGGCTCCCTACCGCAAGGTCAAGAAGGTCTACGACAAGAACAACAACCTCATTGAGCAGGTCGTCACCGACGAGGTGGAGTATATGACCGCCGATGTAGAGGACGAGTACGTTGTGGCACAGGCCAACGAGCCGCTGGACGAAGGCAAGCACTTCGTCCGTCCCCGTGTGTCTGCCCGCCGCCGCGACGAGATCCTGGAAATCGACGCAGAGAAGGTCGATTACATGGACGTTTCTCCGCGTATGATGGTCTCTGTTGCTACCGCCTGCATCCCCTTCCTGGAGAACGATGACTGTAACCGTGCTCTGATGGGCTCCAACATGCAGCGTCAGGCAGTGCCTCTGATGGTCACCCAGCAGCCCATCGTTGCTACCGGTATGGAGTACAAGGCTGCTACCGACTCCGGCACCGCGGTTCTGGCAAAGAACGACGGTATCGTTGAGAAGGTGGACGCTGACCATGTCGAGGTGCGCAACGCTCAGGGCGCCGTGGACAACTATTCTCTGGTCAAGTTTGCCCGCTCCAACGCAGGCACCTGCATCAACCAGCGCCCCATCGTGGAAGTGGGCGAGAACGTCACCGCCGGTCAGGTGCTGGCCGATGGCCCCGCAATGCGCAACGGTGAGATCTCTCTGGGTAAGAACGCCCTGATCGGCTTCATGACCTGGGAAGGCTACAACTACGAGGACGCTGTTCTGCTGAACGAGAAGATCGTGCGCGAGGACGTGTACACCTCCATCCACATCGAGGAGTACGAGACCGAGAGCCGCGATACCAAGCTGGGACCCGAGGAGATCACCCGCGACATCCCCAACGTTTCTGAGGATGCCCTGAAGGATCTGGACGAGCGCGGCATCATCCGCATCGGCGCCGAGGTCAAGAGCGGTGATATTCTGGTCGGCAAGGTCACCCCGAAGGGCGAGACCGAGCTGACCGCCGAGGAGCGCCTGCTGCGCGCCATCTTTGGTGAGAAGGCACGCGAGGTGCGCGACACCTCCCTGCGTGTGCCCCATGGCGCATACGGCATCATTGTGGATGTCAAGGTCTTTACCCCGGAGAACAGCGATGAGCTGCAGCCCGGTGTGCGCGAGGTCGTCCGCTGCTATATCGCCCAGAAGCGTAAGATCAGCGTTGGCGATAAGATGGCAGGCCGTCACGGTAACAAGGGTGTCGTTTCCCGCATCCTGCCGCAGGAGGATATGCCCTACCTGCCCGACGGCACTCCGCTGGACATCGTGCTGAACCCGCTGGGCGTGCCTTCCCGTATGAACATCGGTCAGGTGCTGGAAGTCAACCTCGGCTACGCTGCCAAGGCCTGCGGCATCAAGGTCATGACCCCCGTCTTTGATTCTGCCCGTGAGAACGACATCGGCGATACCTTTGATACCGCCCGCGAGATGTGGCACGGCGAGAATGCTCCCGCTTACCCCACCAAGCTCCCCAAAATCATGGGCGAGAAGGGTCACATCATCGACTTCTCCAAGATCGAGCTGGATCGTGACGGCAAGACCACTGTTTACGATGGCCGTACCGGTGAAAAGTTCGATAACCGCGTTACCGTTGGTTATATGTACTACCTCAAGCTGCATCACCTGGTCGATGATAAGATCCACGCCCGTTCCACCGGCCCCTACTCTCTGGTCACCCAGCAGCCTCTGGGCGGCAAGGCCCAGTTCGGCGGCCAGCGCTTCGGCGAGATGGAGGTCTGGGCTCTGGAAGCTTACGGTGCTGCTTACACCCTGCAGGAGATCCTGACCGTCAAGTCCGATGACGTCGAGGGCCGTGTCAAGACCTACGAGGCCATCGTCAAGGGCGAGCCCATCCCGCAGCCCGGCATTCCCGAGTCCTTCCGCGTTATGCTGAAGGAACTGCAGTCTCTGGGTATGGACGTGATCGTGCAGGATAAGGACGGCAACGAGATCGATATGCGCCAGAACTTCGACGACGAAGAGACCGGCTTTGATATGCGTGATGTTGCCGGCACCGAGACTGTGGTGCAGGAGAGCGAACTGACTGATTACAACATCAAGGACGCCGATGCAGGTTTCGATGATCCCTCTGTGCTGGAGGATGATAACTCTGTCTCTGCAGAGTCCGCTTCCTCCGATGAAGTGGATTTTGACGAATAAACCCCTTATAGGCTGTTTTCCCGCTGCGGTGCGCGTGCTGCCGCCGCAGACAGGGGAGAGCAGCGGGTTTTATAGGTCGCCTGTCATCATCGAAACAACTAGAGATTAAGAAAGGGTTCGTTTCATGGAAAACAACGTTT
>OGGB01001864.1_pt1 | contig 13218 bp, 24 predicted proteins | sample 1571111 | NCBI WGS metagenome assembly OGGB01 (sample SAMEA2582067, study PRJEB24529) | metagenome | biome: Human gut stool | place: China | collected 2011
AGAGAAAGATATAGATATAGATACTCTATCTTTATGTGAGCAAAAATCTCTAATTCACGATGTATGGGAAGATACTTTTGATTTGATAACTACAAATGTAAAAAAATCACTAGATAATCTTGTAGATGAATATGGAGCAGTAATTACGAAACAAGCTATTCTCGATGCCAAAAAACAAGGTAAATCTCATATCAAGTATGTTGAAGGTGTTTTAAAAAATAAGATGCTTGAAGAAAATATTCCTGCAAACAATTCAAAAAGAAAGCGATTTGTTAAACCAACTCTATCCGAGATTGAGCAGTACTGTATTGAAAGAAACAACAATGTAAATGCTGAACATTTCTTTGACTACTACGAAAGCAACGGCTGGAAAGTAGGAAAGAACTCTATGAAAGATTGGAAAGCAGCAGTCAGAACATGGGAGCGTAGCGAATACAGAAAACCTACTGTTAAAAAGAATAGTAAGGAAGATGCAATCAACGTAGTTAATAACTTGATGAATAAGTTAGGGGGTGTAAAAACTGAACAACCAACAACAGACTTTGAAAGCACTATCGATGTTACAGATAGCGTGGTCTACTGATATGTCAGAACAACGTATGCTGCTATATGTCAATATGCTTAGTGATGTTAGCCCTGTTACTTTAGAACAGGCCGTAGCTAACTTGATTAATAAATGTAAGTTTTTGCCAACGATTGCAGAAATCAGAGAAGAGTGTTCCGCATTAAGTGCATATGTGAATATGCATGATGAAGTGGAAACCGCACAAACTGCATGGGAGAAAGTAATCAAAGTAGCAGGCACTTATGGTTATGACAACGGAAAGGAGCATTTAGAGGGTATTACCTTACAAGCTGCAAAACCAATATGGTCATCGTTCGACCCTAGAATGGGTCATGAATACAATGAGGCAAGTTGCAGGGCACAGTTTATTAAATGCTATGAGCAATTAATAGATCGTGAGAAACACCGCCAACGTATGGCAAATTCAATAAAGGATAATCACCTATTATTGAAAGCAAGAGAGAAAGCAGAACGTGAACGTGCATTGATTGGTGCTGGTCAAAAGCAAATAGAAATGACCTCTACAGGTAACTTAGTAGAGGCAGCAAAAGAACCAGTAGATGTAACAGAAATAATCAACAAAAGCAAAATATCTGATAAAGGGAAAGCGTTGTTAAAACAGGCTATAGGGGAATAGATGAAAGAACGAATTAAACAGTTTGAAGCCAGCGTGAATGTATCATTTGATGTTAGCTTTCAAATGCTAGCGAATAACGAGGCACAAGCAAGAATCAAGATTGAAAATTTACTTGAAATCATGCGTGATGAGGCAACAGTCGATTGCCACATTCATCCTAGCTACGATGTGTACGTTGATGAAACTGAAGCAAGACTAAATCATCTTAGTTACTGAAATTGATTTAAAAGCCCTGTAAGACGAGTTTGTTTTACTGATGATAAATCATAAGGGCGAAATAGTAAAAACACCATAACAAGGCAATATGGTGCGTAGAATTAGAAAATAGGAGTTGAATATATGAACCAAGTACAACTGTTAGGGAATTTAGCACGTGATGCTGAATTGAGATTCACCCAAAGTGGGAAAGCGGTGGCAACTTTCACAGTAGCTGCTACCAATACATACGTTGACAGTACAACCAACGAAACAAAAGAACAGACTGCTTTCATCAATTGCGTAGCATGGGGCAAGACTGGTGAAGCGGTTGGCAGTTGCAAGAAAGGGGAAAGGCTACTCGTGAATGGACGCATTCAAACACGTTCCTATGAGGATAGCAATGGACAAAAGAAATATGTAACAGAGGTAGTTGCTGATTTCGTAGGACGAAAATTAGAGGGCGAATTTGATAGTGGTAGTAACTTTGATACCACAAATCAAAATGAAAATATTCCGTTCTAAGAGGTGAGAAAGATGAAACAATTTAAAATTATAGGATATGTAACAATTGGATTTGAAAAAATCGTAGAGTGTGAAAGCTTAGAAGAAGCCGAAGAACAAGCTAATGTAATTGCACTTACAGAAGATGTAGACGGCCGTGATATGAATGAATGGTTTGATAACGTAGAAGTCGAAGAAGTGGAAGAGTTATAGGAGTAGCCATGCTAGTAAAAGACGAAACAAAATATTGCTGGGTTGATAACGGAAGAGCTGGCGAACCGCAAGATAGTATTAAAGATGCAATAGCGGATTATTTAGAATGCATTGACGATGTGGGCGATAGTGATCATAGCTATATGGACACGTGTTCGAATATTGAGTATGTACGTGTTGGACACCCTTATCATTACGTTCCAGAGATTGATAGTGAACGAGTACTTTGGAATTTATTCGAATATGACATGGATGACGAAATTAGAGAATGGTCGGACGATTACTTGAACGATGTAAAGAAAGAACATATTGACGAACTAAGCGAAGAACTAACAAAAGTATTTCGAGCATGGGAGAAGAAATATGGGTTCGAAAATAATGCATGGGTGGTTTTTGAAACAAAGGAATACAGTATTAGTGATTACATCGATGAATATGGGTATTGATTATGAAAACACCATGTAATGGATGTGAAGTACGTGATTAGGAGATGCATATATGGACGAAAAGGATATTCAATATGTTCTTGGTAAGCATTTATTTCGCAAAAAAATATGTATACCAAACGTAAGTATGTATTGCCCTGGTAGGACTGAATATGAAGCTGATTTCATATATTTTGATTTAAAAACACAATACCTAACAGAAGTCGAAATCAAAACAGATATTCATGATTTTAGGAGAGATTTTAAAAAGAAACGATACCATGATTGTAAGAATGTAAAGTACTTGTATTATGCAATGCCAAGAAGTTTGTATGAAGAAAATAGAAGTGAGATCAATTTCTTTCTTAAAGATGCAGGATTGATTTTGATTGATGAAATAGATACAGATGATTTCAGAGGTAATATATACGAGTTTGGCGGATTTGTAAGACGTGCTAAGGCTAGAGATGATTGGTATGAATTAAGTCCTACAGGGCTAATGCATTATTTACGAATTGGATGCATGAAATGGGTGAATAGATGAAAATAGAACTATTTAATGACAATTTTCAAAACTTCAAACGATATGGAATACCAAAGGCACAATTAGTCATTGCAGATATTCCATATAATTTAGGAAACAATGCCTATGCAAGTAATCCTATGTGGTATGTAGGGGGGGATAACAAGAATGGCGAAAGTAAAAAAGCTGGTAAAGCGTTTTTCAATTCCGATTACAATTTCAACATTGCAGAATACTTTCACTTTTGCAATCGGCTATTAAAGAAAGAGCCTAAGGAACGAGGGAAAGCACCATGCATGATTGTATTCTGTTCATTTCAACAAATGCCAATGGTAATTGAATACGCTAATAAACATGGGTTTAAAAATTACATTCCTATCACATTCAACAAGAATTATAGTGCACAAGTGCTAAAAGCTAATATGCGGATAGTTGGTGCTACTGAATATGCATTAATTTTGTATCGTGAAAAGTTGCCTAAATTCAATAACAACAAAAAAATGATATTTGATCACTTTGAATGGAAACGTGATAACAAGAATATCGTTCCTAATATCCACCCAACGCAAAAGCCTGTAAGTGTATTGAAACGCTTAATAGAGATATTCACAGATGATGGCGATGTGGTGATTGACCCTGTAGCTGGTAGCGGTAGCACGTTAAGGGCGGCAATGGAGCTAGGGAGAAGTGCATATGGCTTTGAGATTGACAGAAAAATGTATGCCAAAGCAAAAGAAGAAATGTTAAGCGATGTAAAAGTACAAACAAGTTTAATGGAATTTGCAGAATAAGGCGGTGATAAGATGCCAATAAACAGTAAAGATAAAGGTAAACGTGGTGAACGAATGTGGTGTGATGTGTGCAGGTCGCAAGGGTTCGATAAAGTACGTAGAACTGTACAATATTGTGGTAATACAGGTGATGCAGCTGATTGTATAGGGTTACCAAATATCCATCAAGAGGTTAAGTGTGTAGAAAGGTTAAATGTATATGGTGCATACAATCAAGCGAGCAGGGATGCAAAAGTAGCTGGCAAAGGCGAAATACCTATAGTTGCATGGAAAAGAAAGTATAAGCCATTTTTAGTAGTGATGAGTGCGGATGATTTTTTCCGCATATATAGAGAAAGTGAATGGAGCGAAGAACGTAATGGAACAAATGAAAGTGAAATTGGTTAATGAATACGCACAACTACCAACAAGAGGTAGTGAAGATGCAGCTGGGTTAGACCTATATTGCCCGTTTCACATCAAAGTGCCTGCAGATAGTCAAAAGAAAATACCACTAGGGGTGGCGGTGGAAATACCGAAAGGTCATATGGGTTTACTTGTGCCACGAAGTAGTATGAGTAAAACACCATTACGATGTGCAAATAGCGTAGGGATAATCGATGAAGATTATAGAGGTGAGTTGAGCATCGTGTATGAGAATGTATCGTGTAAAGATTATGAAATAGCACGAGGTGATCGCATCGCACAATTAATCATCGTACCAATCGCAGTTGTTGATGTAGAAGAAGCACAAACACTCAGCGAAACAGAACGTGGCGATGGTGGATATGGTAGTACTGGTAAATAAAAAGACAGTAAATAGACAGAAAAGACAGTAGATAGACAGAAAAGACAGTAAAAGGAGAAAACAAACATGAATAAATTAGTATTAGCAACAATGATTATGGGTGTAATTGGTGGTAATGTATTTGCAAATGGTGTTGTAACAGGGCCAGTAGAGCCTAACACACAAGCGCCAGTAGTAAGCGGTTACAATTCTGTAGCCGTAGGGGCAAATACAGTGGTTACAGGCACAAATACAATTGCAATTGGCCGTGATAATAAAGTAACAGGAAATGATAGCGTTGTAATCGGTGGTGGCAATGGAACAATCGAAGCAGACCAAGCAAGTGTAATTGGGTACAACAACTATGTAGGCAACAATAAAGAACAAACTGTATTAGGTGCTAACAATACAGTAGATAATCAAGGTGCGGTAGCAGTAGGTACGCATAGCGTAGTGCGTGGTATCGATGCGGTGGTAATTGGAAACAATGCATCAGCACCTATTCAAAATTCCGTTGCGATTGGCACAAACAGTCAGACGGATAACCCTGTAGGTGTTCGACAAGTTGTATTAAATGGGGTAACTCACGTGTTCGCAGGTGAAAGTCCTAATAGCGTAGTATCCTTTGGCAGTAAGAAAAGCGATACATATAGTGGAATTAGCAATTACAATAGACAACTGCACAATGTGAGTGCTGGCCGTGTAGACCCTAGCAGTTTAGATGCGGTAAACGGCAGTCAACTGTTCGCAGCGTATGACGAAATTGAAACCAATGGAACACACATTGCCAAATTACAAAAGGATGTAAATTGTTTAGATAAACGAGTAACACGTAACACTACAAATATCTCAAATTTAACCGCTAAGGTTGATAACGGATTTACAACGATTAATAACACTCTAAACGCTACAAATGAGCGTGTAGGGCAAAATAGCCAAGCCATTTTGAACAATACGGATAGAATTAATAATCACGAAACACGTATTACGAATTTAGAACGTAATACAGTAGGTCAAATCTCAAATGTGATGCATGAAGTGGCAAAAGCTGGTGCATCTAATGCAGCATTAAGTGCATTGCATTATCTAGGCTACAATTCCGATGATAAATTAACATTTGCGGTTGGTTATGGACATTATAAAAATGCAAATGATGTAGCACTTGGTGCATTTTATGCACCTACTGAACACGTAATGTTTAGTTTAGGTGCTACCTTAGCCAATAAGATGATTAATGCAGGTGTATCCTTTAGACTTGGCAAGGGTTCTGAATACGAAACCAACCACAAAGGCAAAATCAAAGAACTTGAAACTTTGGTTACTCAATTAGTGGCAGAAGTTGAAACATTGAAGGCGAATAAATAATGAATGAGATTGAACGAGATATTAAAAGAATAAATATTGAATGTGAAATCGCAAGGTTAGAAAATGAACGTAGAATATCAAGACTTGCAATGGCAAGACATTTAGCGATGCTTGATGCAGAACGAAAGTGTAGAAATGAAAATTTGTTTGCGCTTTTATCAACAGGTGCATTGATATGGGCGTTCGTGTTATTGATTTGTATAACAATGAAGTTGTTGTTGGGTGAATAGTATGTGTACACCAATAAGAAAGTATACAGGTGATATAGACCAACTACAAACAAGAACAAAAGATTTCAAAGCGATGGCTAATAGGGATGCAGAAAATAATAGAAAGGCAATCCGATTTGTACAAGAGTTATTCTTTAATGCGATCATGGGTGTATCGCTAGTAGCTTTGATATTTGGATTTGTGATTTTAATTAAAGTGTTGATTGGATAAGATGTGGGCGGTGAAATATCCGCCCTATCATAAGATGTGAATAAAATGAACGAAGAAAATAAAAATGAATTAAGTATTAGTGAACCTGAATGGCAAGCTAGATTTAGAGGAGAGTATAAGGAATTAAAAGAGCGTTATAACAAACTACACAGAATGATTGTTAAATATGATGCTGGAACTTTAGATTTTAAACCAACGTGTTCTATAGATTTGTTGCGTAGGCAAAAGGCTATTATGGGGGAGTATTTAAACATACTTGAAATTAGAGCGGAAATTGAAAATGTACGTGGTTTAGATGCTGATAACACTAAAGCAAAAATCGATTATGAAATAACGAAGAATGGGAGATTTGCATGAGTAGCTATAGTGGTTACGTTGAACACTCCGACTTTTACATCGCACCTCAAAGCTATCAAGATGCATTTAATTTCTTGTGCAAGCTTGCGGTAGAGAGTGATGAGGATATGTTCTATATAGGCAAGGTTGATAAGTTTGATAGTCATTCATATGACTTTGCATTATATGATGTGGTTAAATTCAAATGGAATGAGAATATAGAAAGTTGGGTAGAATATGATTAAGCGTTACAAGAAAAAACCAGCTGTTATTGAAGCGATACAGTATACGAAAAAAAGTGTGGAAGAGTGTGTAAGATTTTGCGGGAAAGACTTTATATGCTTTGTTGAGAATAAACTTCTCATTAAAACGTTAGAGGGGCAACATAGAGCATCATTAGGTGATTACATTATCAAAGGTGTTAAAGGCGAGATTTATCCGTGTAAGCCTGATATATTTGAAATGACATACGAAGAGGTATAACTATGAACGATAAACAATTTACAGATGAACTATTTAAACGCATGTATGATCTAGGGTATCGAAAAGCCGAAATTGAAAGTGGTGTATTGTTCTTTTTTAACGGTAAAAGGGAGCTTTTAAACTATTTCTTGCCACGTGTGATGGTGGCCAGTACGTGCTTTGAGGAAAAAAACCAGTTGATTGACATTGGTGAATACCTAGGCATTGTTGATTGGTCAAAAGTGGCGGTTGATACACCGATATTAGTTAGGAATAATGGGTGTGTGTGGACAAAAAGATACTTTGCGGAATACAAAAACGGAAAAGTGCGAACTTACCATAATGGTGCTACATCGTGGAGTTCTGATGGTAGGATAGGTAGTTGGGATTATGCAAAACTAGCAGAGGTATAAACATATGATATGGTTTATGTTATTTTGCTTGGTAGTTGCTATGGGTAATGTAAACAATAGTTACGCAAATGCAATTATATTTGTAGCATGGAGCGTGTTGGTTTATATGTTAGCCATTAATGGTGCATTTAAGGATTGAGGTGATTTGTATTTGAATGAACCAACAAAAAGTGAAAAAAGATTAATTAGTAGTGCTAGAAAATACCTTGAGCCTGTAAAGACAGTTGATGAACAAATAAAGTCGATTGCAAAAGAAATAGAGCAACTACGATGTAACATTACATCAATTAGTGCTATTGATTACTCAAAAGATAGAGTGAGTGGCGGCGGTGTTCCATGTGGGTTAGAAAATAGCGTAGCAAGGTTTATTGACACAGAAAAAGAACAGCGCAGACGTATTGATGAATTGAGCGAGTACAAATGCGATGTAATCAACACGATCAATAGTCTAAGCGAAGAAATAGGCGGTACAATGTTACGTTATGAATATCTGCTTGGAATGTCAGCTAAACAAGCACATTCGGTTTTTGAGAACCAATTCAACGAAAGACAGGCTATGAGGTACAAAGAAAAGGCGTTAATTGAAATAGGCAAGTTGAAATGTCAGTAAATGTCATGAAATGTCAGTAAATGTCAGTAAATGTCAGTATATATGCATAAAAACATATAGTAGAATATAAGGTGTAAGAGTTGCCAATGAGCAATTCTAAAAACTAAATAGCAATTGAGGTGCGGTTTTATATTTTGTATTTGAAAATCAACGAGTATCGTTTCTAAGTCATTACAATCTATATTATTTTCTAATCGCACCGCACCTCTTATATTGCATTTTGTAAACTAATACCGCACATATAATCCGTTCCAATATTGCAATAACAACCAACTATACGTTTCATGAGATAAAACCTTAAGCGAAAAAAATGTTACATACTACAAACAACTGGCGGTATTAGTTTAGAGAGTGCAATTGCATGCTGAAAACTAAAGCTATATACGTTCTGTAGAACCGAGTATCTTGGTTAGTGATAATTAGCGAGTGCTAGCCGTGATTACAATTCATATACTCGTGTTGGCGAATAGCTAACTATATAACTTTGGTTTTGAGTATGCAATAAAAATGAATAAAACTATCACATAATGAGGTATATCCACGGCGATATATCTCATTTTTTGTATAAAGTTATCAAAAGGGGAGAAATGATGACTGATATATTGTGTTGTAAAAGCAAATGCTTAAACAATAAGAAAGGGAAATGTACGGCTAATGTCATTGAGTATGACGGATTATGTCAAACATATATCACACAGGGAAACGCAAGGAAAAGTACATGCGGTTTGTGTGTTAGATCTAATGGGAAGTTAAAGCGGAAAGGTGGTGAAGTACTAAAATGATTAATGCAATTAAACAATTCATTAAGGATAGAGCGTTATTCAAAAAAGCTGCACAAGATTTAGACAATAAAGACTTACAGGCAAAAGCGAAATATGCGTTTGAACATCGTGAAGATAATGTGTTGAGTATTATTGATTGCATAGCCATTGTGTGCGGTGTATTGATTATAGTCGGTATTGTGTGGTGCTTAATGTGAATTATCAGCCAACAATAAATAAATTACTCAAAGCATTACAAATGAATGGCAGGCGATATGTAGTCGATGTAAGGCAATCATGGAGTAAATACGATAAGCCTTGCAAGGTGTATATCGTTAATCGAATGTACACGGAAGAGGAATATAAACTAACATTCCCTCATAAGTACAAGAAAGGGAAAACGTTCAAGCAAGGACAACTCTATAAGAAAGAAAGTGAGTATAGCAGTACTAAGCAACATGAAGTACTGCTATTTTTAGTTAGAACATATAAAGGTGGTGATTGATATATGGCAGATGCTAACACCTTAACAGAAAAAGAACGTATATTTGCAGATGAGTATATCAAGACTACCAATGCAACACAGAGTGCTATTAAGGCTGGATATGCAGAAAATAGTGCAAGTGTAACAGGAAGCAAGATGCTAAGAAAACCTAAGGTACGGCAATATATAGATGCAGTCATGAACGAGCGTAGTAAAAACACAATCGCAACTGCTGATGAAGTGTTGGAGTACCTAACAAAGGTTATGAATGGCGAAGAAAAAGATGCATTTGGTTTGGATGCCTCGATTGCGGATAGAACCAAAGCAGCTGAGTTGTTGGGCAAACGGCACATGCTGTTTACTGACAAGGTGAAACTTGATGCAGAAATAGAGATTGATATATCCGACCGCATGAAACAAGCAAGGGTGAAGTCAGATGAAGTACAACAAGGCACAACTGATTGATGCGTTGGGTTCGTTTACGCATGATCCATTAGGCTTTGCATACTTTTCTTTTCCTTGGGGCGAAAAAGGAACACCGCTTGAAAACTTTGACGGCCCTGATGAATGGCAAGTTGACACCTTTAAGAAAATAGGCGAAGAACTACGCAAGGGCAAATCGTTGGCGAAAGCAATTCAAATTGCAGTTGCATCAGGTCATGGTATTGGTAAGTCAGCGTTTTCATCGATTTTAATTCTATTTGCTATTGCCACACATGAGAATACAAGGGGAGTAGTAACCGCTAATACTGATACACAGTTAAAGTCTAAGACTTGGGCTGAGTTGAATAAGTGGTACAACCTGTTCATAGGCAAGGAGCTATTTACCTATACTGCTACCGCATTATTTAGTGCTGATAAACAGTACGAGAAAACATGGCGGATAGATGCTATTCCATGGAGCGAAAGCAATCCAGAAGCATTCGCAGGCTTGCACAATCAAGGTAACAGAATACTTATCATATTTGATGAAGCATCCGCTATTTCTGACAAGATTTGGGAAGTAACAGAGGGTGCATTAACAGATAAGGAAACTGAGATTATATGGTGCGTGTTTGGGAACCCTACACGTAATAGCGGCAGGTTTAGAGAATGTTTTAGAAAGCATCGTAACTACTGGACTACATATCAGATTGATAGTAGAACAGTTAAGATTTCAAACAAAGCCAAGTTGCAAGAATGGGTTGATATTCATGGTGAGGATAGCGACTTTGTAAAGGTGCGTGTAAGAGGGATATTCCCTAGTGCATCGGATACACAATTTATATCCGCATCAATAGTTGATGAAGCGCAAAAGCGAATGTATAGAGTTGGTGAGTTTAACAACCTACCCGTAATCATAGGTGTAGACCCTGCATGGACTGGTGGCGATACACTAGAAATCGTAATGCGTAATGGTTACTCTATGAAGTGTTTGGCAACCATTGAAAAGAATGACGATGATATGCGCATGGCTAACCTAATAGCACAATTTGAAGATGAATACAAAGCTGATGCAGTATTCATAGACCAAGGGTACGGAACTGGTATTTATAGCATTGGTAAGTCGATGGGTAGAAAATGGCGGTTAGTTGCCTTTGGTGGTGCATCGCCTAACAACATGTACCTCAATATGCGTGCGTACATGTGGGGCGAAATGAAAGAGTGGTTAAAAGAGGGCGGTTCAATTCCTAATGAGCAAGGGTTGTATGATGACCTCGTAGGGCCAGAAGCGATCATTGATAAGAACGGCCGTATCCAACTGGAAAGCAAAAAAGATATGAAAGAACGAGGCTTACCATCACCGAATAAAGGCGATGCATTAGCCTTGACCTTTGCATTTAGGGTCACTAAAAAAGTAAATGGCAATCACAGAAGAGTAGCGAATACAGAGTACAAACCATTTGGGTAAAGGGGGAATGTGAATGTGTATGAAAGCTAAAACACCAGATATTAAGCAACCAGCACCATCGCCTACACCAGTTGCACAAACTGATGATATGGCACAAAAAAGAGATGAACAATGGTTCACTGATAAAAAGCGTAAGAAAACTGGCTATGATAGCACCATCTTGGCTAGTGCATTAAGCCAAGCCACAGGCAAAACAACATTAGGCGGTTAATATGAGTACTATCTTATCAAGCCTAGCAAGGCAACCTACAGAAAAGCCTGTAACCAAACCAAAAGACTACAAGAAAATAAAAGCTAAATTCAATCAGATGTTCACCAATCGTCAAAAGTACGTTGAGAAATGGAAGATGATTAGAGATTATCAGTTGCCATTCCTTGGTGTATTCGATGGCGAACAAGACCAATCGAAACTATATACCGATAAAATCCTTACTGGTATTGCATGGGAAAGTTGCCAGATATTTGCTAGTGGTGTAATGAGTGGAATGACACCGCCTAGCCGTAAATGGTTTAAGCTAACCATGGAAAATACGGATATGGCAGCGAATAGTGATGTAGCAAAAGTATTAGATGAACGTGAAGAAATATTGTATGCAGTATTTGCAAAATCCAATTTCTACAATGTGGTTCACCAAGTCTATATGGAACTACCATTCGGACAAGCGCCTATGTCAATCATGCCTGATGGTAAAGTTGGTGTACGTTTCACATCGTATCCAATCGGTACTTACGCATTAGAATGCAATGCTAATGGTGAAGTTAACACGTTTGGGCGAAAGTATAACATGACTTGCGACCAACTCGTGGAAGAGTTTGGATACGAGAACTGCACTGAAAAGATTAAAAATGCATACGATGACGGCAAGGGTAATGCATCTACATATACTGTTTGTTGGCTAGTGTGTGAAAACAAAGACCGCAACGGAAAGCTGGGTAATAAGAACATGCCTTACTCCTCTATTTACTGGGTTGAGGGGAGTAGAGACGATGAAATCTTGCGACATAGTGGCTATGAAGAGTGGCCTATTCCGATTGCACGGCACACTACACATGATCTAAATGGTTATGGTAAAGGTAGTGCATGGTTCGCACAATCTGATGCAATGATGTTGCAGAAGTTGGAACTAGATAGACTAACCGCTATTGAGTTAGGTGTAAAACCACCAATGGCTGTAACATCCGATGTGATTGGTAGTGTATCGCTATTTCCGGGCGGTATAACCGAAGTCGATACAGGTGGCAAGGTTGAGCCTATCTTTAATGTAGGTATTAATCTTGATTGGATTATGCAACAAATCATTGAAGTTAAAGACAGTATCAAGCGTGCATATAGTGCTGACTTATTCCTAATGCTCGATAACATGGACAATGGACAAATGACGGCAAGGGAAGTCATGGAGCGCACGCAAGAGAAATTGCAACAATTAGGGCCTGTAGTGGAACGGCTACTATCTGAATTTCTTAATCCGATTATCGAACGTACCTATGCGATATTAGATCGTGCAGGTGTGTTTCCACCAATCGATGAAGTACTAGCGGAAGAGTTAAACGGCCAAGATGTGAAAATAGAGTACATTTCACCATTGGCACAGGCTCAGAAAGTATCTTCATTAACTTCAATCGAACAGTATTTTGCGTTCCTTATGTCATTGGCACAGGGCAATCCTAATATTCTACAAAAATTCAATTTTGAAGAAGCAGCGGATTATTATGGTGTTAACCTTGGTGTTCCTGCAAAAGTCATTGTATCGAATGATGAATACCAAGCTAAGATGGAAGAACAACAACAGGCACAACAAGAACAAGAGGAACAAGCACAAATGATACAAGCAGCAC